>Ga0208407_1000002_pt1 | contig 216311 bp, 216 predicted proteins | sample ETNtaG_9_FD_185775 | JGI IMG/M metagenome (GOLD analysis project Ga0208407, IMG submission 185775) | Marine microbial and viral communities from oxygen minimum zone, Eastern Pacific Ocean - ETNP201406SV69 (SPAdes) (version 2) | ecosystem: Environmental > Aquatic > Marine > Oceanic ...
GGAACTTATTTTAAGAGCCGCAGAGGGCAACCCACGTCCAACAAGCTAATAGAAGTACTACTTACCTAGGTAAGTAAAGAAACTTCGCAGCGGCGCAACTTAATAGTTGCGCCGCTGCTGCTTTTACAGTTACTGTCCCTTGGACCATGAAAGGGGAGAGGTATGAATGAGCGATGGGTATGGCGACTCCAAAGACGCCCAGAAGGAATGGATTTCGAACCAGCATTTGAGTTTAAAAGCGAACCAATACCTGATCTAGCTCCTGGAGAACTCTTAATCAAGAACATTTATATTGGCATGGACGCTGGAACACGAAACTGGTTACACCCACGAGAGGACGGATTTGACGTACCTCTTCCACTGGGATCTGCCATGGTCGGAATACTTGTCGGAACAATCGAGGAAAGCAACCATCCGGCTTACACAAAAGGCACACTTGTACGTGCCTACGGTCAATGGGCAGACTACTCAATTGTGAACCCTGCAGAAGCCGGAGTATTCGTAGTAGACCCTGAAATAGATGACATTAGGCAATATATAGGACTTATAGGACCGAGCGGATGGACGTCATACTTTGGTGTTCTCGACGTCGGTAAACCAAAACCCGGAGAAACTTTCCTCGTTTCCGCAGCAGCAGGATCTACCGGATCAATTGCCGGCCAGGTCGCCCGAATAGCTGGATGCCGAACAATAGGAATTGCCGGAACTGATGAAAAGATTGACTGGATCAAATCAGACCTCGGCTTTGACGAAGGAATCAATTATAAGAAAGACGACGTAGAGGAAAAGATCAAAGAATATTGCCCAAATGGTATAGACATCTATTTCGATAACGTCGCCGGACCAATACTTGATGCAGTACTACCAAACATGGCTATACATGGAAGAATCGCTCTCAGCGGGCTCATGGATAGCTACAACGCCGAAGGCCCTGTCCCAGGACCCTATAAATTTGAATACCTCCTGCACAAACGAGTTTCAATCACAGGGTTCTTTTCACCGGACTATTTCCATCGCGGTGATGAATCCGATGCGCGGATGCGACAATGGTTAGATGAAGGATTAATCACTTTCCGTTTTGATGAAACTAATGGTGTTGAGAACACTCTTGTCGCCTATAAAAAGATGTTTACTGGTGGCAACATTGGGAAATCAATAGTCAAGGTCTAAAAGGACCGGAAAGATTAATGAGCGGGTGAGGGGAATCGAACCCCCGTTCTCAGCTTGGGAAGCTGATGTTCTACCATTGAACTACACCCGCAGTGATTGGATTCTACAACCGCATGGGAGCAGTCACTAAATCAATGCACCAGACGTTCATGCCCTTCCCAATACGGTTCACGCAAAATTTTCTTTAACACTTTCCCTGTAGCGTTTGTTGGTAATTCTTCTACGAATTCCACAGATTTCGGAACTTTATAACCCGCAAGGTTTTCCCGAGCGTAAACGAGTAGATCCATTTCTGATAAAGAACAATCAGGTTGCAGTACGACAATGGCGTGAACTTGCTCTCCCCACTTCTCATTCGGGATGCCTATGACAGCAGCGGAATGCACGCAATCATGGGTGAAGAGGACATCTTCGACTTCTCTGGGGTAAATATTTTCCCCACCCGAAATAATCATGTCTTTCTTCCGATCAGTGATATACAAGTACCCGTCCTCATCGAGTTTGCCCATGTCTCCGGTGTGCATCCAACCACCACGCAGGGCGGAAGCTGTGGCTTCTTCAGCGCCAAGGTACCCATCCATGAGCGCAGGGCCACGACAGATCACTTCACCAACTTCTCCAACGGAAACGTCAACATCTTTATCGTTGACGACACGAACTTCGAACCCGTGGGCTACCACTCCAGCTGACGCCAGCAGATGCGGTTTATTCTCTGGGTCGTGGTCTTCCGGACGCAAAGCGGTGCAACCTGACGTTTCGGTCATTCCGAACAACTGGCAGAAATCAGCGTCAAAGACTTCAATAGCTTTCGCTAGCACTGACGGCGGAATCGTTGAAGCCCCATACGCCACAAAATCCAGTGCTGAAAGGTCAACGGATTCAATATCAGGATGGTTGATGAGAAGATTAATCATGGTTGGGACAAACAAAGCATCTGATATTTTTCTGTCTTCAAGTGTTTGGATTACATCAGCTGGGTTGAAATCACGGACAACGACATTGGTCGCACCGTTATACGCGTATGTGAAAGACACATTCGCCGCAATGTGGAACAGTGGCAGTCCTTGAAGAAATACGTTACTGGGGTCAGGCTTGTATTCAAGGGTGAAAGACACGATCCGCGCCCATAACGCCTGGTTTGAGATCAGGGAACCTTTAGGCCGTCCGGTGGTGCCACTGGTGTAGAGAACAGAACAGATCTGCGAAGCATCTATAGGAGATCTCTCTAACGGGGTAACTGATTGCAAAGCCTGTTCATATTCACCTCCCAAAGCCAGTCTGTTCGGGCAGTCCAGTTCATTGCCGATTTCATGAAAACCTGGACCAGTAATAAGTAGCTGCGGTTCGGAATTATCAATGATGAATGCTAATTCGGGAACAGCGAGTCGGAAGTTCAGGGGAACCAGAGCGACGCCGGCACGAATAGCCGCGATTTGCACTTCAAAAAATTCTGTTTCGTTCATCGCCAACAGAGCTATTCGTTCACCACGAGAAACCCCCATGTCAAAAATGAGTTGCGCTAACCGGCTAGCACGGTCATCAACTTCAGCGAAAGTCAGTTCATTGTCACCAACGGAAATAGCGCACCTGTCAGGGAATTGAAACGCTGACTGTTGAATAATGTCAGGAACCGTAACCATGTGATCAGCTTTACAGATTTTAGCGGGAAAGGCGAAAACTTTTTTGATTTCCTTATGGACTTGTTCTTTCAAGCCGTGCGGTGAAGAACGGACCGTACTCCCACACCAACTCCTCTCCTTCAAGATGTCGGCGAACCTCAATAGGAGTACCTACAGGACGTAACACATGCACGCCATCCTCATAGGTGGCAACAACCGTGATTTCCGTAGTGAAATCAACACTCACATCATGAACACCATGTTCGACTGTTCCATCGCAGCGCATGTCGTGAATAATGCCTTCACTTGTGATCACGATTCTGTCAGCAGCTTGCTCAATGCGTTGCTGAGATCCGACCATTTCATGATCAGAGTCACGGGCACCAGCTACAGATACTTCAATGACTTTCCACATTCCCCGCATGTCAGGAGCAGTTAAGGGAAGAGGATCAACGCATCCTTGAAGGATTGGCTCAGGGAAAACGGTCCACCCTCCCGAAGGAGTATGAGAAACTGGAATTTCATTAACAGCTCTTTCCGACATGATCTTTCAACCGTAGCAGCCAAACAGAAAGTTCTGTAAGGAACCATCCTCCAAACACGCATGTGATGTTAGTAGTTGAAATAGCTATACCACTTGACTGAGAACCACAAGGGTGTAGTTTCTGCGTATGGCAGAACTACGGTTTTTCTTCGGAACTATGGGATCAGGGAAAAGCACTCAAGCTTTACAGATCCGCCACAACCTCGCGCAACGAGGGCTCAAAGTCATCCTCACCACTCAATTAGATCGACAGGCAGGCAAAGTATCGAGCCGGCTCGGAGTAGAAGCAGAAGCCGACATAGTTGACGCATCAGTGAACCTATTTGAACTCGCCCGTGAAGCTTTCGAAATCACGGGACTAGACGCAATGGTGTGTGACGAAGCCCAGTTCTATGAATCAAATCAGATAGAACAACTTGCACGAGTCGTCGATGAACTCCACGTAGACGTGTACGCGTTCGGTCTTTTGACAAGCTTCCAAGGAGAATTATTCACTGGAACCGCTCGACTTCTCGAACTCGCTGACGTGAGAAGCCAAGTCCAGGTTGAAGCCAGATGCTGGTGCGGTTCACGAGCAACACACAATGCGAGACTCGTCAATGGAATACAGGTGTACTCAGGTGCTTTGAAAGTCGTGGGAGACACCGCCACTGAAGAAATAGAAGAAACAGCGGAAGTCACCTACGAACTAATGTGCCGCAAACACTGGCACGCAGGATTGAGAAGACGACAAGGAGAACAATTAGAACTCCTTGACCAGCATGAAGAACCAGCTGAAGTCATTAAGCTTCCCGTGCACACACCCACCAGTTGAAACAATCTTAACCTTTTCTACTTTTTTGCTTGTATTAATTCCCGAAGTTCCCTTTTTAGAACTTTCCCCGAACCGGTTTTTGGTAACTCATCAACGAAAAAAACTTGTTTGGGGACTTTAGGACCTGAAAGGTGTGAACGGGCAAATAACTTAATGTCTTCAACTGAACATTCGTTCCGGATAACAACCATTGCGCACACAGATTCTCCCCATTCTTCATCTGGAATACCAATGACAGCAACCTCATGCACCAAAGGGTGTTCATCAAGAACGTTTTCAACTTCAGCTGGATACACATTCACACCCCCAGAGATGATCATGTCTTTCTTACGGTCGCAAATAAAGTAGTACCCCTCCTCATCAATGTACGCAATGTCACCAACTGTTTGATACCCGTCACGATGATCTTCAAGGTACTTGTCGTGGGATTTGTAATAGGTTTCAAAAAGCGCGTTTGATCGCGCATAAAGCTCACCGGCTGCACCCGGTTCAGAGATGACTTGCCCGCTTTCATCAACGAGTTGTATCTCCACCCCCGGAGCAGGAACACCACATGACCCCGGTTTGCGCAACTGATCTTCTGGAGCGAGAACGGTACAAACAGACAGTTCCGTTGATCCGTAAACCTCCCAAAGCGAATCTTCACGAAAGTCACGCAAATACGCCCTTTTTAGTTTCATGGTCCACGGCGCAGCATTAGCGATCAACGAACTTAACGATGAAACATCATATTTAGCTTTGACCTCATCGGGAAGAGACGTAACCCTACGGATCGGCGTCGGCGCTGAAAACGTTGCTGAAACGCGATGCGTAGAAACGAGCCGCAACCAATCTTCAGGATCAAAAGCGTACTGGGTGACCACCGTCGCCCCGACGAGCTGCGACCGAAGAGCAAAACCGGACGGACCCGAATGATAAAGAGGTCCCGTAGTCAAAAAAACGAGGCTTTCCATCTCATCCCAACCCAACAATTCAAGAAGAGGGCCGTACTGGTTAGCTTCCCCACCAACCTTACGTACAGCCCCTTTAGGCTTACCGGTCGTCCCCGACGTAAAGATCATGTTTTGCGTTCCGATAAAGTTGCCCTCGCTAACTGGAGTACTTGACGACCCCAGAATTTCCTCCACCGGTTTGCTAACACCACCCGTCTCGATCTTTCCATAGCTGACAACGTGTTTCAGGTTGGGAAGACGCCCAAGGACTTGTTCAACGACAGGAACGTATCGGGCTTCGATGACAAGGATTTCCACGTCAGCAATGCTTAGAAGATACAACGCTTCTTCACTCGTTGACCGGTACGGGATCGGGATCGACACGCCACCAGATTTACGAATAGCATGAATCGTGGTCAGGGCTTCAACACTGTTATTTCCCCACCACGCAATATGTGAACCCTCAGAAGCCCCTAAAGAAAGAAACCCGTTCGCTAAAGCATTCACACGTTCGTTAAAGGCAACGTAATCAAATTCACGAATTGGGTGACCTGGTTTGTCGTCAATAACAGCTGTTCGGTCGCCGATTTCATCGGCGTGTTTGGTCAAATGATCTACTTTCACGCCCATACGCTACAGCAATAAATTCACTACCTGAAGTTAGAAACCTAAGGTATTCCTGTAAAGGATTGACGAAGCACCCAGTTCTGCTACTAATCTGCACAACGTGATCCTTTCCGATAGAACCATTAAAGAAAACCTTGCATCAGGAAGAATAATCATAGAACCGCTTGGTGAAAACGCGATTCAACCAAGCTCCGTTGATCTCAGAATCGATTCCCAATTCAGAGTTTTTAAAAACCATTCAATGGGAATCATAGATGTCAAAGAAAACTTGGAAGACCTGACAGAACTCGTAACAATCGAAGATGACGAATCTTTTATCTTGCATCCCGGAGAGTTTGTACTTGGAAGCACGCTTGAAAGAGTTGTTTTGCCAGAAGACCTCGTCGCCCGTTTAGAAGGTAAGAGCAGCCTCGGCCGATTAGGACTCCTCATTCATTCCACCGCAGGGTTCGTTGATGCCGGCTGGGATGGTCAACTCACATTGGAATTATCAAACGTAGCGAATCTACCCATCACCCTGTATGCGGGAATGAAGATAGGTCAAATAAGCTTTCAACAAATGACTACACCTGCAGAAAATCCGTACGGGTCTAGTGCCATAGGGTCTAAATATCAGAATCAGCAAGGACCTCGTCCAAGTCGGTATTGGGAAAACTTTGACAAGTAACAACAACCGGAAGATTCATAAAGCAGTCATTCCTGTGATCGTCATTGGAATTGTAGGAGGCACAGTTTTCGGCCTTTGGGACTTTCTCCATGACCGGGAACAGATACAGGACTTTTTTCAAGACTCCGGAGCTTTTGGTCCCATTATTTACATTCTTGCCTTTATCGCCGCCCAACCTCTCAGCCTCCCAGGCGCAGCATTAATCATTCCAGCAACTTTTGTTTGGACATGGTGGGAAGTCTTCATTTACAGCATGCTCGGCGGTATTATCGCCAGCAGCATTGGGTTTGTCGTCGCAAGGTGGTTCGCTCAGGATTGGATTCGGAAACGCCTACCGCAACGTTTTATTGGATGGGAGAAGCGATTCGTTGATCATGCACTCTTATCAACGATTGCACTACGACTTGTGACAGGGTACGCACCAGCAGCAGATTGGTTTCTTGGCATTTTGAAAATTCGATGGCGCGAATTTCTAATTGGAACCATTATCGGCTTAATCCCGACAGCGTTTCTCTTTTCATACTACGGCGATGACACTGTTCGCTGGGTACAAAATGCACCACTGATCGCACTTACAGTTAGTATCGCCTTTATTCTTCTGGTCTCAGGTTTCAAGCGGTACAAAAAACGAACTGAAGCAGTTTAAGGAATTACTCTTCTTCGTTCATTAGTTGTTGTGACTGGTATTGCCAACTGAACCGGTTGAAGCAACCGGGGATATCAAATTCCTCTTCAATAACAACTATTTCTTCATTACTTAACGCCGCGATCTGTGCGTAGCCAATAATTCCTCGGTCATTCAATCGTTGGATTGTATATGGATCCATACCCCGTATAAGGGAAAGATTATCTGGAGTTGAAGGTATCTCGGCTGTAGCTGTTGATCCGGTATCAGTGGGAGTATCTGAGATCGCTGCTGTAGGTTGCGCGAGTACGGGAGAAGCCCCAACTGATTTATTTGTTACTCTTTGAACAGCGCCAACAGGTACCGGTTCGCCAGCAGGGAGAGGGGCGGAAATCACGTCAGCGGGAACAGGTTCAGGCGTTTCAACAAACGGGGCTTTAATTATTTCTTGCCGAGCTTGTTCGTTTCGTTCTTCCCCTTCTTCCAAAGCTTCTACAAGATGGATAGCAAGGTCAGCGACCTTCACTTCATCTTCTTCTTTACCTGCAGCTTTCACACCATCATCCATCATGATGTAACAGAACGGACATGCCGTAGCAATCCTGCTAGCACCAGTCTCAACGAGTTCAAGAGCACGAACGTCATTGACCTTTGGCCCTATATCTTCTTCCATCCACATACGGGCCCCACCGGCACCACAGCACATACCTTTCGTCCCGTTCCTTGGAGCTTCCACAATGTCAACACCAGCAAGGCTCCCAATAACGTTTCTTGGCGACATGTATACATCATTGTGTCTACCTAAATAACAACTGTCATGGTAAACAATTCTTTCTTTCAGAGTGGCCTGTGACATGTCCAATTGACCACTATCTATGAGTTGTTCAAGCAATTGCGTATGGTGGATCACTTCATAATGACCGCCTAGTTGTGGATATTCGTTTTTTAACGTATTAAAACAATGAGGGCATTGGGTAATTATTTTTTTAACACCCATACCATTTAGAGTTTCAATATTTTGCATTGCCAGCATTTGAAAAATGTATTCGTTTCCTGAACGCCGGGCAGGATCACCAGTACAGTTCTCGTCAGGTCCGAGAATACTGACATCAATTCCTGCTCGTTGAAGAAGTTTCGCCATCGCCTGGCTAACTTTTTTGTTCTTATCATCAAAACTTCCAGCGCAACCAACCCAGTAAAGCCATTCTGACTCAAACGGATCTCCGCCAGCGAGAACAGAAATTCCTTCAATGTCACCAACCCAATCAGCTCGCTCCGTCTGTGAGATAGACCATGGATTACCCGAATTCTCCATTGCGCGATACGCGTTGCCCAACTCCGCTGGGAAATCAGATTCCATCAACGACTTATAACGCCGCATGTCCAAGATCTTGTCAAGGATTTCAATGTTCACAGGACAATTCTCATCACACGCTTTACAACTGGTACATGACCACAATTCATCATTTGTAACCCTGTCAAACATCCAATTGGCAGGAACGGTAATTTCTGAATCGACTCCTATGGGTGGAGTTGTCGCAGGGTCACCAGTCGCAGCCATAACTTCCCCTGTCTTTAGAACAATTTCCCTAGGGTCTAAAGGCTTTCCAGTAGCGTGCGCCGGACAAACCGAAGTGCAACGCCCACACATAGTGCAAGCATCGGTGTCAAGAAGTTGTTTCCAAGTGAAATCTTCAATAACTGAAGCCCCAAATGTTTCAAGTTCTGTTTCCATCAGGTTAGGAAGGGGCTTCATCGCCCCTTTAGGGCGATCACTGTCACTGAGATACATATTTAATGGAGATGTGAAAATGTGTCGAAGCATCGTTATTGGAAGAAATATAAGGAAGCCAATAAAGAAGACAACATGCGTGTACCACCAGACCTGATGCCATCCACTAAGGTTCCCGAAACCATCAAAGAGGTTCGCTAGCGGGTAACCAATAATGGACCATTTCTCAAAATCAGGTTCATCAGCCAACGCGATTCTGAACCCTTCAGCAAAGAATCCTGTTACCCCAAGTCCAAAGAGAAGCCCCAGACCTATAGCGTGGTCTCCCTTTGATTTAATCCGTATTCGATATGGGCGGAAACGACGAGGCCCGTATCTGCGAAGTAAAGCCCATCCGACACCTATCAGAAAAAGAACCCCTGCTACGTCACCTACGAGCGAGTACCCCTTGTAAACACCTCCATGCAGGAATTTCAAATCTTCAGGCAATTGATGATCGACTTCCAAAGTTGTTGTAACTCCGAGAAGAATGATGAAAGGGAAATACATGAGCGAATGCATTAAACCAGCAGCAGGGTCACGCATGAGAGTTTTCATGTAGAGACCGCCACGCAAATTCTTTGCCCGACGGTGCACATTTCTTTTCGTCGTTGACCGGTTATCAGGCTGTCCTCTAGTCCAGTTCTTTACACGTAGGGAGAAATTCCATGCCCCATAGATGATGAGCGCTGGAACAATAGAATAGAAAGCAACCTTCGCCGCTGTTGGAACATTGCCAAACACTTCACGGTGGATAGGGCTATCGCCTTTTTGGTCAAAGACTGTAGCTGCGACACCTGAAAGAGCTGTGAAAACAGCTACAGCGACACCCAAAACAAGAACCCAGTCTTGTGGTCGTAACCGGTTGGATTTTTTCTGTGCTTCCATATCCATCTTCAAAGATAGACCCTCGAACGACCTTAAACAGATTTCTAAGGGGTTAAATCTGATGATAAATGACAGATATCACATAAAAATAAGCAATTTAGGTATTAGTTAACACTTCTGAAACAGCGCCGAAATATTCACTCGTTAGTTTTGTGACGTAAAGAACCACATAAATGGAGGAATTGTGAACCGCAAATATATTATTGGGGTAGGAATCGCTGGGGTAAGTCTCATCATTGCTGCCAGTCCAGCATTAGCTGAAGACGCCGCTGACCCTTCGGTTTATCTTCAAGCAGTTATAGATAACCTTTGGGTATTCATTGCCGGAATTCTTGTTTTCTTTATGCAAGCGGGGTTCGCTCTTGTTGAGGCAGGACTCACTCGAAGCAAAAACGTTGCTAACATAATGGCGAAAAACATAGCGGACATGTGCATCGGTGTTTTAGCTTTCTACGCTGTCGGGTACGCATTTGCCTATGGTTCAGGCGGCGGATGGTTTATCGGTGGCAATTCTTGGTTTCTGTCAGGCTCATCTCTTTTTGAAATAACAGAAGGTTTATCTGGCGCCACAGACTTTTTCTTCCAAGTGGTATTTGCTGCTACAGCTGTCACCATCGCGTCAGGAGCTATGGCTGGCAGAACCAAATTCTCCGCCTACCTTCTTTTCTCAGCGTTAATGACCGCATTTATCTACCCAGTTGTTGTCCATTGGACATGGGGAGGCGGACTCATAGCAGAATACATCAATTGGGGAGATGCAATTAGCTACTCAGATTTCGCAGGATCCGGCATTGTTCACCTAACCGGAGGAGTAGCCGCCCTTATGGGAGCCATAGCTTTAGGACCCAGAATCGGAAAATACGATAGTGAAGGGAAACCAAGAGCAATACCGGGACATAACATCGTCTTCACTGTTATTGGCGTATTCATTCTGTGGCTGGGATGGTTCGGGTTCAATCCAGGGTCCGAACTAGCAGCGGATGGTTATGTCATGTCTGTTGCCGTTAACACACTCATTGCAGCAGCAGCTGGTGGAGCTGTCTCTGCAATTGTCGTTGTCGCAAAAACAGGCAAACCAGATGTCGGAATGATCGGAAACGGCATTCTAGGAGGTTTGGTAGGCATCACCGCAGGCTGTGGAGCATTTAATACATTTGGTTCTTTCATCACCGGATCTGTTGCTGGAGCAATCGTCGTCTATTCCGTTCTTTACATTGAAAAGAAGGGTGTTGATGATCCTGTCGGAGCTGTCTCAGTGCATGGAACATGCGGCATCTGGGGGGTACTCGCCATCGGCCTTTTCTCCCGATACGACGACGCTTTCCTCGGCCGTGACGATGCCGGATTATTCTACGGAGGTGGACTAGACCAACTAAGTGTCCAAGCAGTCATGGTTTTAATAATCGTTGCATGGACAGCGCTCACTGCCGGAATTACCTTCAAAATCATCAAGAAAACAACAGGGCTTCGAGTGTCCGTAGAAGAAGAAATCACCGGTCTCGATGTCAGCGAACACGGAAGCGCCGGATATCACATCGAGTCCGTCAACTGAGACCTTCTCTTTGTTCGAGAACCTGAATTTCCTCTCTCCAAGAACAAAGAGTTGCATGGCGGAAGCTACCTATTAACGGCAGGTAGCTTCCGCTTTTGTCTAAAAAATTGAAATACTCAACAAACCGCTTTTTTTATTTTTTATGGAATAAAAAGCATCCGCTAACCGTTGAATATGTATAGAACATAAAAACCTTGCGCTTAGCGCTGAAAAGGAGTGAAAATGGCGAAGGCCGTCGGAATAGATTTAGGTACCACAAATTCAGTTGTAGCTGTCCTTGAAGGTGGAGAACCCACCGTTATAGCGAACGCAGAAGGAAGCCGCACAACACCATCAGTTGTTGCATTTGCAAAAGATGGAGAAGTCCTCGTTGGAGAAGTCGCTAAACGACAAGCCATAACCAACCCGGAAAGAACAATTCGTTCCGTTAAAAGAGATATGGGCACCAACTGGACGATAGATATCGATGGAAAGGGATACAACGCTCAAGAAGTTTCCGCACGTACCCTTATGAAACTAAAACGCGATGCGGAAGCGTACCTTGGCGATACTGTCACCGAGGCCGTTATTACCGTCCCAGCATATTTCGATGATGCCCAACGAACAGCCACGCAAGAAGCCGGAAAAGTAGCGGGATTAGAAGTCCTTCGGATAATTAACGAACCAACAGCTGCAGCTCTTGCCTACGGCTTAGAAAAAGGCGAAGAAGACCAAACAATCCTTGTTTTCGACCTAGGAGGGGGAACCTTCGACGTTTCCGTCCTCGAAATCGGAGATGGCGTCTTTGAAGTTAAATCCACTAGTGGCGATACCAGTCTTGGCGGTGACGACTGGGATGAACGCATTATAAACTGGCTCGTCGAATCGTTCTCTAACGACCATGGTGTCGACCTTTCCAAAGACAACATGGCCATGCAACGTCTCAAAGAAGCAGCTGAAAAAGCAAAAGTTGAACTTTCAGCAGGGCAAAGCACCCAAATTAACCTTCCTTTCGTTACAGCTACTGACGCGGGACCGTTACACATGGACTACTCGTTATCGCGATCTAAATTCCAAGAATTAACCGCTGACCTTCTTGAACGCTGCAGAAAACCTTTTGAACAAGCGATCAAAGACGCAAGCCTTTCAACGAATGACATTGAACACGTAATCCTGGTCGGTGGTTCAACAAGAATGCCAGCTGTGACCGAACTAGTACAGACAATGACTGGGAAGGAACCAAACAAAAGCGTGAACCCTGATGAAGTCGTTGCAGTCGGAGCGGCAGTACAAGCAGGTGTTCTAAAAGGAGAAGTCAAAGATATTCTCTTACTGGATGTAACTCCTTTGTCCCTTGGTATAGAAACCAAAGGTGGGGTCATGACCAAAATGATTGAAAGAAACACGACCATTCCAACCCGAAGAACAGAGGTATACACAACCGCTGAAGATAACCAGCCATCAGTAGAAATCCATGTTCTGCAAGGTGAACGGGAAATGTCTCAATTCAATAAAACCCTAGGTAAATTCCAATTAGTGGATATTCCACCTGCTCCCCGTGGCGTTCCTCAAATCGAAGTCACCTTTGACATTGACGCTAATGGAATAGTTCACGTTTCAGCTAAAGACAGAGCAACAGGTAAGGAACAATCCATAACGATCACCGGGCAGTCATCGCTAGAGAAAGACAAAATTGATCAAATGATCGCGGATGCTGAAGCACACGCTAATGAGGACCGTGAGAGAAAAGAACAGGCAGAAACTCGAAACTCAGCTGACTCACTCGTTTACCAAACAGAAAAAATGGTTCGAGAAAACGGAGACAAACTAGGCGATGAAGAAAAAACTGATATTGAAGAAAAACTAACGAGTCTTAAGGCCGCTCTCGCAAATGAGGAAATAGATTTAGAGGCAATTAAATCCACAATGGAAGAACTCAATGCAGCTAGCCAAGGATTCGCTCAACGACTATACGAAGCGGCAGCGCAAGAAGAAGAAACCCCAGAAGAAGGTGACTCTGAGGACATCATCGATGCTGAAATCATAGATGAGGAAGAATAAACATGTCCGACGAAGTATTCGCCGATGAAGATGGCGATAGTGAACTTCTCGAAGTTGACTCAGAAATAGAAACTGGTGAAGAAACCATCAGTGACCTGGCCAAACTACTAGAAGAGAACACCGGGTATCTCGCTGACCTACAACGCGTGCAAGCCGAATTTGACAACTTCCGCCGCCAAACAGCGAAACGGCAAACAGACCTTGTTGAACAAGCCGCTAGCAGCCTCGTAGAAAAACTACTTCCAGTTTTAGATGCATGTGATGCCGCCATACAACAAGGAGCCAACGATATTAATCCAATCAGAAACTCTCTTTTAGAAACACTCCAATCGCAAGGACTTGAAATTATCGCCGAAGCTTCAGTGAATTTTGACCCCGAACACCATGAAGCCGTCATGCACGAAACCACCGAAGATAGTGACGTCGCCATCGTTGCTGAAGTAATGCGATCCGGTTACCTGTGGAAAGGAAGAACCATCCGGCCCGCCATGGTCCGTACTACAGGACCCGCCTAACCGCTTAAAACAAACAGCTCAACGAAAAAGAAAGGGGGAGATTGTGGATGTCAAAAGAGAATGGTTTGAAATAGATTATTACTCAATCCTAGGAGTCTCCCCCGATGCGAAAGAAAAAGATATTCAAAAAGCGTACCGGAAACTAGCTAGGGACCTTCATCCAGACCAAAACCCCGGAGATACGAAAGCAGAGGAACGCTTTAAAGATGTGTCCGCCGCATATGATGTCATCGGCGACCCCGAAACTCGATCCAAATACGATGAAGCCCGACAAATGGGACCTGGAGGAATGGGAGGTTTCTCAACCAACTTTAATGGTCAGACAGGCGACATATCTGACCTCATTAACAGCATGTTTTCCGGCGAGGCCTCCTTTGGGCAAGCAACACACTCAAGGCCACAGAAAGGAGAAAATCACCAAGCACAACTTCGCCTTTCATTCGATGAATCTATCAATGGGATAGAAACTTCAGTCACCTCCGGAACGCAATCAGGCAAAACTCAATCAGTCAAAATGCGTATACCAGCCGGCGTTGAAGATGGTCAGAGAATCCGACTAAAAGGCAAAGGCAGCCCAGGATCTCATGGAGGTCCTTCTGGTGACCTTATAGTCATCATCCGAGTAACTCCTCACGAACGCTTTGGAAGAGATGAAATGAATTTCACCCTCCAACTCCCAGTTTCATTTATAGAAGCAGCTTTAGGGGCTGATATCCAGATCCCTACATACCCGAGCGGATCCGTAACACTACGATTGCCCGCTGGGACACAGACAGGAAGCACTTTCAGAGTGAAAGGCGAAGGGATAAAAGACGAAAAAACATCAGGAGATCTTCTAGTCACTGTAGAAATAACCGTTCCGCAACAATTAGATAAACAGCAAAAAAAAGCCTTACAAGAATTAAAGGATCTTTTCCCAGCAAACCCTAACGACCAAACTTAGGTCCGTGTCCGCTCCCAAAGTGGTTCCACAACAAGGAGAGAGCTAATACCAGTTTCTTAACGAATTAAGGTTTATTCCCTTGTTTTTCTTTCCTTCAGAATTTGCGCACAGATCTCAGGGTCTTGATATCATGCAGCGAACAAGAGACACCGCAAATTCCTACTTAAGAGACGACGATGTTATTAGAAGTAAAAGACCTCACAATGCGTTTCGGCGGCGTTACCGCTCTTAACGAGCTGAGTTTCAATATTGAACCTGATGAGATCTGCGGACTTATAGGACCTAATGGTGCTGGTAAAACAACCCTCTTTAATGTCATAAGCCGGATTTATGACCCCACGTCGGGAACCGTTCACTTCAAAGAAGACAACCTTCTCAAAAGTTCCGCATATCAAATAGCGGAAAAGGGAATCTCACGCACTTTTCAAAATCTCGCCCTTTGGCCAAGAATGACAGTCCTTGAAAATGTCATGTGCGGAGCCCATGTCAAAGGATCCCAAAATTTTCTATCAGCCATGTTCCGTATCGGTTTACGCAATGAAGAACGAGACCTCCAAAATTTAGCAAACACTATTTTAGAAAGCCTCAACCTCCTGGAATTCGCTAACCAACCATGCGAAGGGCTTCCTTTTGGCACAATGAAAAGGATCGAATTAGCTCGTGCCTTAGTAAGCAAACCAAAACTCCTCCTACTCGACGAACCAGCCACAGGGTTAAACCATTCCGAAGTCAACGACCTTTCAAACCTCATCACAAGTATCCGGAATGAATTTGATTTAACAATCCTCCTTGTCGAACACCATATGGGAATGGTTATGGGAATTTCAGACAAAGTAGTTGTTCTAGATTTCGGATCCAAAATAGCTGAAGGTACACCAGAACAAATACAACAGAATTCTCTTGTAATATCAGCGTATTTAGGGGAATCGCAATGACAGATGCTCTTCTTAAAGTCCAGGAACTCACAGCCACATACGGGCAAATCGAAGTTCTCCACGGCATTAATTTCGAAGTTCGACCTCAAGAAATCGTTGTAATCTTAGGAGCTAACGGTGCTGGCAAAACCACAGCGTTGCGAGCCCTGTCAGGGATGGTTCAAACAACTGGAAGCGCTAATTTCAACGGATCTGAGATAACGAATCTTGAACCTGATGCCATTGTCCGGAAAGGCGTTGCCCATGTCCCTCAAGGAAGAGGAACATTTCCAGAGTTATCCGTAGAAGAGAACCTCAAAGTAGGGGCTTTCATACGTTCGGATAACGAAATCAAAACGGATATGGAATCCTGCTACGAGACTTACCCCGTGCTCTATGAACGAAGGATGCAATCAGCTGGTTCACTATCAGGAGGGGAACAGCAAATGCTCGCTGTCTCTCGAGCTCTCATGTCTAAACCAATATTGCTCCTCCTTGACGAACCATCACTGGGGTTAGCTCCACAAATCGTAGAAGGACTCTTTGAACGATTTGTAACAATGAATCAGGAGTTGGGAACGACGATGCTCATCGTTGAACAGAACGCCCAAATAGCTCTAGCGATGGCAGATAGAGGTTATGTACTTGAATCAGGAGAAATCGCAGTTGAGGGCGAGGCAAGCCTCCTAGTTAACGATGACGCCATACGACGAGCGTACCTGGGGGGCTGACATGGACTTGTTTCTGCAAAGACTTTTTGATGCGCTCACCAACGGGTCAACATATGCATTGATAGCTGTAGCGATGGTCCTCATCTTCAAAGCAACAACCCTCATCAATTTTGCTCAAGGCGAGCAGGCGATGCTCGGAGCATTTATTGTGTTGCAGCTATGGAAATGGGGAATCCCCATGTGGGGTGCTGTCGTCATTGGAATGGTTTTTTCAGGAATCCTAGCAGCTTGCTTAGAGCGAACTTTCATCAGAAAATTTGATCCAGCGGACCATCTTCCACTTGTGATCATCACACTTGGTTTGTTTCTTGTCATTAATGCTGTCGCAGCGATTATCTGGCGTTTCGACCCTCTTTCTTTTCCCCAACTGTTCCCATCGGGAAGGGCAGTAACGATTGGTAATGCCAGATTGAGCTGGTATTCAATTTTCGCTTTTGGAAGTTGCTTACTGGTGCTATTTGTTCTCCAAACCCTTCTCACCAAGACAAAGATCGGACTGGCCTTCAGAGCGGTTTCTTCAAACCTGGAATCAAGCAGGCTATGTGGCATAAAAATAGGTCAAACGCTGCAATTTGGTTGGGCATTGGCTGCTGCTGCGGGAACTCTTGGAGCTTCCATCTACGCCGCGAATCCCGTCTTACAAATAGAACCCACAATAATGCTTCGCGCGTTGATCTTTTCTATAACGGCAGCAGCATTAGGTGGTTTAGATAGTTTATGGGGTGCCCTTATCGGCGGGTTGACCATCGGTTTCGTCCAAAGCGTCGTCGTGCAATACATTCCGTTCATCCCCAACGAAATGACACTCGCCGCAGCCGTTGTTGTCCTCCTCATTGTCCTTACCTTCCGTCCATCCGGATTCCTTGGAACGAAAACAGTGGAAAGGGTCTAAAGGCATAATTATGGCGCCGAAAATCACCCTTATAAGAGGCACTCCCCAATATCGCAACTACAGGACGCTCATGTGGGTCTCACTGGTGCTCTTTTTCCTATTAGTAGCGTTCGCCTATGTTGACGTTGGTTCAATCGCAATAGGTTCGAATAAATATAACTTGTCTCTCATACGCCTCAATAAGGCGATTGCCTACTCAGTGGCTATTCTCGGCCTTCAAGTCGTCGTTGGTTATACGGGACAAATCGCTCTTGGACAGAGTTTCTTCTTTGGAACGGGAGCATATATTTCAGCGTGGCTAGTCGCAGACTATTCCTGGCCGTTTCTACTGACCCTTGTCATTGTCATACCTAGTTGCTTCCTAATCGGCATGATCCTTGGTTTACCAGCGTTACGCATACGCGGTCTTTACCTAGCGTTACTTACTTTGGGGCTCGCAGCCCTGTTCCCAACAATTGTCAAGTTAGACAGCCTGTATAAATACACGGGTGGAGCAGGTGGGAAACTGACGACCAACAAAATAACTGGAAGTCAATACAAATTCGCGCCACCTTCATGGTTGCCATTAGATGAAATAGCGCAAGCACTCCAAAAGATTCCCCTACTAGGCGGATATTTCGGTGATGGGCCCTTATCCAATAGGGAAGAGTCGCGAATGTGGAAATTCATACTCTTTTCCCTAGTAGCATCGCTTTGCTTCTGGCTCATCTCAAACCTCATAAAGAGCAAACCCGGAAGAGCGATGCGCGCAGTTCGAGACAATGAAACAAGTGCCGCTGTATCAGGGGTTAATCTAGCGATGACAAAAACAATTTCATTCGGCATAGCATCCGCTTTAGGAGGAATAGGCGGAATGATCTACGTCGCTGAAGTCGGAATAGCTTCACCTGATGATTTCAGTTCCCTAGTTGCCATTTACTTAATCGTCGGCCTTGTTGTAGGAGGAGTAGGAACGCTTTCCGGAGCTGTGATCGGCGGACTTGTTTACGCCCTCATCCCAGATTGGGCCTCTTCAACGCAATCAATTTCATTTGTCCCACAACGATGGTTACAAGGCCCCACAGGTTCATTAATTCTAGGCCTTCTCCTCATTGTTTTAACTTTGTTTATGCCCGGAGGTATTTCCACAGCAGCAAAGAAAGTAAAGAACCGTTTCGTAACAATTCAAAGCAGAGCAAATGAGGAATAGTTTATAAAAAGAGTTGCAGGAGTTCTTCCTAGTTAGTAAGTTTCGGTTATCAACGTTGGGAGAAACCATGAAGAAGTTAGTGATCAAATTCCTTTGCGTGACAAGTGTTCTTTGCCTTGTCGCTGTAGGTTGCGGAGGCGATGATGACGACGCCGCTGGTAATCAAACCGGGGGTCAAGTCAGTATTGCTGAAGGCACCATTCTTGATCTCGACGCCTGTCCTGATGATTGGGATGCATCTGAAGGCGTGACAGACAGTGAAATCAGATTAGGAACCTCACTGCCGCAATCAGGGCAACTAGCCGCATTCGGGACAATCGCTTCAGGAATGGGATTCTATTTCGACTATGTGAACGCAACAGACCCCATTGATGGGAAAGACCTTGTGCTCGTCGCAAAAGACGATGCCTATGAAGCGGGAAGAACCGTGGCAAACGTTCAAGAAATGCTCGAAACCGAAAATCTCCTCGGCTTTGTCGGGGTTATTGGAACCCCCAATAACTACGCAATCAGACCGATCACAGATGAGGCATGCGTTCCACAACTGCTTAACCTATCTGGTTTCCCATTCTGGGGTGATCCAGCAAACTTCCCATGGACCGTTGGAAATATCCTCAATTACGTGACAGAGACCAACATCTGGTGTGAAGCAATCGTTGAAGAATTCGGTGAAGGAGCAACTGTCGCCGGGCTATTCATGAACAACGACTTTGGTAAGACGTATCAACAGACCTTACAGGGATGTTCAGGTATTGAAGTTGTTGCTGAAGCCCTTCACGACCCAGCAGCACCCGATGTCACCGCAGAGATGACAACTCTCGCTTCTTCAGGAGCGCAAGTATTTGTAGCAGGAACAACAGCGGCATTCTGCCCGCAAAGCGTCGGCGTAATGGCAGCAACATCATGGCGGCCACGTTTCTACATGTCCTACACGTGTAACAACCTTCCAGCATTCTTCACACCTGTCCAAGATGCCGCAGCATTACTGCAATCGGAAGGATCCGGTGTGAGAATCGCTAACTCCAGCAAAGTCTGTGGAGATCCCCGCTTCGATGACGACCCCGCCATCAAACTAACCCAACAAGTCTTAGCTGACTACGGTGACGTTACATGCGCTGACGGGTCATACTCTGGCGGTGTTTTCTTTGCTCAGGTAGTAGTTGATATCCTCAGGGCAGCCAATGAACTACCCGGAGGCATCAACCGCATAAACATCATGAAAGCCACCTGGAATCTTGATACGACCAACGGAAATAACTTCGTTGAAACAATACAGTTAGATGGAACAAACGATGCTTATGTCACCGAAGGTGCACAATTACAAGAAGTACAGGTAATAGACGGGAGACTTACTTTCACACCCGTAAGTGGCATATTCAATTACGAAGGGCAAGGAGGGTCATACGGGGGTTAATCCCCTATGACCAATTCCTAAATTATTTAGGAATTCTTCGTTAAAAGTTAGACATATTCGCTAACAAATGACGTACAGTGGTTTGGTAAGCGGAGTCAACAAAAGGAGACCGCCTGTGCCATCGACCGTTGTCGTAGGTACCCAGTGGGGCGATGAAGGTAAGGGTAAATTCACCGACCTTTTCGCCAAGGAAATGCAGATGGTTGTCCGCTACCAGGGCGGTCATAACGCCGGCCATACCCTCGTCGTCAATGGCGAAACAACCGCCCTTCAACTTATCCCAAGCGGTGTTCTCTACGATCACATAACACCCGTCATTGGAAACGGGGTTGTCGTCGACTTAGGTGTCCTGATCAAAGAGATTGACATGCTAGAAGCCAAGGGAGTGAGTTGCGAACGCCTCAAATTAAGCGGCAACGCCCACCTGATATTCCCATACCATCAAGAACTAGACATCGTCTTTGAACGCCACCTCGGAGCGAACAAACTCGGAACTACCAAAAGAGGTATCGGACCAGCTTATGCAGATAAAGCATTTAGAGTTGGAATTAGAGTACAGGACCTCCTCGACCCGAAGATCTTCCGTGAAAAACTCAGTGTCTCCCTCCACGAAAAAGGTCCACTATTAGCAAAGGTCTACAACCGTCTAGCCCCCGAACTAGATACCCTCGCCAAAGTTTTCCTAGATAAATACCTTCCAAGAATCAAACCACACATTTCAGACACCACCGATCTTATTCACAATGCTTTAGAAGCTGACCAGAATGTGCTTTTTGAAGGAGCGCAAGCCACGTTTCTGGACCTTGACCATGGAACCTACCCATTTGTAACATCATCCAACCCGACAGCGGGAGGTGCTTGCGCCGGAGCCGGAGTCGGACCACGCCATTTAGAAAGAATCGTTGGAATAGCGAAGGCATACACGACACGAGTGGGAGCAGGTCCTTTCCCAGCGGAACTCTTTGACGAAGTAGCGGACCATTTCGTTGACGTAGGACACGAATATGGAACTAATACCGGCCGCCGCCGCCGAACAGGATGGTTCGATTCCGTCATGCTTCGACACGCAGCCCGGCTGAACTCTCTGACAGAGATAGCGTTAACCAAACTTGACGTAATGGATGCATTAGAAACAGTCAAAATATGCGTTGCCTATGACATAGATGGACAACGAGTAGAGAAAATGCCCTATCATCAAACAGATTTCCATAAGGCAGTTCCTATCTATGAGGAAATGCCAGGATGGCAAACAGATATTTCTGACATCACAAACCCAAATGACCTTCCACAAGCCGCTCAAGATTATGTCAAAGCAATTGAGAAATCCTGCGGCGTGCCAGTCTCACTAATTGGAGTTGGACCCGGAAGAAAACAATACGTGAACTGGCAGTCGTGAACGGTAAATCACTGCCGCTGAACAACGAACTTTTCTACAAGTTAATACCCGAGGAAAGATGAAATGAAAAGCGTTGTTGTAGGTTCAGGTGGACGGGAACACGCATTAGCCCATGTTCTGAAACGAGACAGTGAAGTAACCGTAACCCCAGGGAACCCTGGCATTGCGAATTCAAAGAACATCTCACCACTTGAAATAGACGCAGACCTTTTTATCATCGGACCCGAAGCTCCTTTAGTAGCTGGTTTAGCTGACCAACTCCGAGAACAAGGAAAGCTAGTGTTTGGTCCAGGAGTTGACGGGGCGCAACTTGAAGGGTCCAAAGCATGGATGAAAGATCTACTGGTAGAAGCCAATGTCCCTACTGCGAAACATGGGACTTTCACCGAACAAAGCGCCGCGATTGAATTTCTCAGAGAAATGCCGCTTCCATATGTTATTAAGACCGATGGGCTCGCCGCAGGGAAAGGAGTCCTCGTCACTGAATCTCTAAACGACGCTGAATCCGCCATTGAAAATTATCTTTCAGGAAAAGCATTTGGTGAAGCTGGAAAGACAATAGTGATTGAAGAGGGAATGAAGGGGAATGAAATTTCGATTCTCGCCATCTGTGATGGAAAAAAAGCAGTCGCTCTTAGCCCCGCCCAAGATTACAAAAGATTGCTTGAAGACGACAAAGGTCCTAACACGGGAGGTATGGGAGCTTATTCCCCTGTCCCTGACGTTACAGAACACTTTATTGAAAAGATCATGCAGGAATCTGTTCAACCGACATTAGAAGCGCTCATCAAAAGAGGAATTGATTATAGAGGTGTTCTCTACGCCGGAATTATGAACACAAAAAAAGGCCCCAAAATCCTTGAATACAATGTTCGCTTTGGAGATCCAGAGGCCCAGGTAGTTCTTCCCCGAATCAAAACAAGCTTATTTGAACTACTTTTCCAAGCAGCTTCGGGAAATCTGGAAAGCAAACCAGAGTTCATTGATGACGCAATGGTTACCGTTATATGCGCATCGGAAGGCTACCCTCTCGCACCACGATCTGGAAATGTGATCAAGGGAATTGAAGAAGCCAGAAAGATGCCTGGTATTGAAGAAGTTTTCTGCGCCGGAGTAACTCAAAACAACAACAATGAACTCATAACTTCAGGAGGAAGAGTCCTCGCTGTTACTGGCAAAGGGCTAACTCATTTATCTGCAAGAGAAAACGCGTACGCTGGAGCCCATAAAATAAGTTGGGAAGGTCTTCATAAACGAAGAGATATCGCCGGAGCGGTTCAATGAAATCTCTATTATGGGAAATAAGCGGTTTCAAGAAACAATTCGGTTAACAGAAAGGAGCATCACATGAAAGTTGGGATTTTAATGGGATCTAAATCCGATGAGTCCAAAATGCTCAAAGCGAAAGAAACTCTTGAAGAATTTGGAATTGATCATGAATGGCGTGTGCTTTCAGCACATCGAAACCCAGATCAGGTAGTTGAACTCGTGACAAACGCCCGAGAAAATGGGTTCGTGGCGTTTATTTGCGGGGCTGGAATGGCAGCGCATCTAGCAGGAGTTGTGGCAGCCCATACAACGCTACCTGTCGTGGGTGTCCCATTATCAGGAGGTGCTTTAAATGGTCAGGATGCCCTGTACGCGACTGTTCAAATGCCCAAAGGAGTCCCAGTCGCAACCGTTGCCATTGATGGGTCACAGAACGCGGCACTGCTTGTTCTACAAATGTTAGGAATCACGAACAAAGACATCGCAGAAAAGCTTAAAGCATACAAAAACGAAATGGCGAACAAATGAGTATTTCAAATGTTCTAGCTGACCGGTACGCGAGCGATGAGATGGTCAGCATCTGGTCAGCAGAAAATAAAGTATTACTAGAACGCGAACTTTGGATAGCGGTTCTACAAGCACAACGAGACCTCGGAACGGATATCTCCGAAGAAGTCATCGCCGCGTACCAAAGGACCAAAAACGACATTGATCTAGAATCAATACGACAACGAGAAAAAATTCTTAAACATGATGTCAAAGCCCGCATAGAAGAATTCTGCACCCTAGCGGGTTACGAACATATCCACAAAGGTATGACTTCAAGAGATTTAACAGAAAACATTGACCAACTACGGATTCGACAAAGCATAGAAGTTATACAAGTACAAGCGGTCGCAGCGCTTTCGCAATTAGCGGCTTTGGCTGAGCAATACAGCGAAACGCCCATAACAGGCCGAACACATAATGTCGCTGCTCAAGTCACTACAGTCGGGAAACGTTTCGCCAACGCCGCTGAAGAAATACTACTTGCCTTCGCAAGGCTTGAAGACACCTTCCAAACTTATCCATTACGAGGCATCAAAGGCCCTGTTGGAACCCAACAAGACCTCCTTGAACTCCTAGGAGACCCTGATCAAGTATCACAATTCGAACACGCTATTGCCAAATATCTCGGCTTTAACGCAACACTTGAAAGCGTCGGACAGGTCTACCCACGCTCTTTAGATTTCAGTATCGTCAGTGCACTTGTTCAACTCTCAAGCGGTCCGGCTAACCTTGCGAAAACATTACGTTTAATGGCTGGACATGACCTAGCCACAGAAGGATTCCAAGAAGGTCAAGTAGGTTCTTCAGCGATGCCTCACAAAATGAACATGAGGTCCTGCGAACGTATCGGCGGACTATCACATGTTCTAAAAGGGTATTTGTCCATGGTCACAGACCTTACGGGGGACCAATGGAATGAAGGGGATGTAAGTTGTTCTGTAGTACGAAGGATTGCACTACCAGACGCTTTTCTCGCCGTAGATGGGTTACTACAGACATTCCTGGCAGTCCTCACCGATTTTGGAACGTATCCACGTGTTATAGAACGCGAACTCAACCATTTCCTTCCATTTCTTAGCACAACGCGGATATTGACCGCAGCGGTTACAAACGGGATGGGAAGAGAAGAAGCCCACGAAATTATAAAAGAACATGCTGTTCAAGCAGCCCTAACGTTACGAAACGAAGAAACAGGCGAAAATATTCTTATCAGCAGGTTAGGTGATGACGAGCGGTTTCCACTATCAGAAGAAGAACTCGCAGAAACAATCAGTGAAATAACAACAGGGTTAGCAAGTCAGCAAATCAAACAAATTTCACAACGTATAGAAGATCTTTTGACCCGCTTTCCGCAAGCTTTAGAATATACGCCCGAACCCATAATCTAACGAGGTTCCAGATGAGTCGACCGCCCGCTTACCAACTAGACCTCCCACACGTGTACTCAGGTAAAGTCCGTGACATCTATGACGCAGGAAACGATCAGTACCTTATGGTAACTAGCGACAGGATTTCCGCTTTTGATGTTGTAATGAATCAACCAGTACCTGATAAAGGACGGGTACTGATGGCAATTTCAGCATTCTGGTTTGAATACTTGGCAGATTCAATGGAATCGCATCTGATCTCAACCGACCTTTCTGACTTCCCGAAACAAGCACAAGTCCCTGAAATAGAGGGGAGATCAATGCTTGTAAGAAAAGTAGAGATGCTTCCTATTGAATGCATTGTTCGCGGCTATATCACTGGTTCAGCGTGGAAAGAATATAAGAAAAACGGGACCATGCATGGAACGGCCCTCCCAGAGGGACTCCAAGAATCTGAAAAATTGCCTGAACCAGTTTTCACTCCCTCCACCAAAGCACAAGACGGGTTACATGATGAGAACATTTCCTTTACCCAAGCAGCAGAAATAGTAGGTAAAGAAATAGCAGAAATGGCTAGAAAAAAAGCATTGGAACTGTACTCGATAGGGTCTCAATATGCTTTAGAACGGGGGATAATCATTGCCGATACGAAATTTGAAATGGGCTTCATAGAAGGAAAACTTGTCGTAGCCGATGAAATCTTAACTCCTGACTCATCACGATTCTGGTCTAGAGATACGTGGCTACCCGGAACAACTCCTCCCTCATTCGACAAACAACCCGTCCGAGATTTTTTAGATGGTCTTGACTGGGATAAATCCCCGCCTCCTCCAGAATTACCCCAACACGTAATCACAGCGAGTTCGCAAAGATATCGAGAAGGCTACGAACTAATAAGTAACAAGAATTTGGATAATTGGCCCGGCTAGATCACATTTGGATACACCTATTTATCAACTTCTCATAGAAGAACTAGACAGATATGACTGAATAGGATTTAAGATAGGTAATGATGAAAAAACAGGATTCAGTGAAGCCGGGGGAAGCACGCCAAGAAGGACCGTCCTTGCGCGACGAATTACTAGCAGATCCCACACCCCCACCAGAAGCACTGTTAACTGAATCCTATGAATTCAGCGGAGATAATGACCTAGGTTATGAAAGTTATATCTCACCAGATTTTGCAGCAGCTGAATATGAACACATGTGGTCCAAAGTCTGGCAATGGGCTTGCCACGTAGACCACATACCCGAAGCAGGAGATTATTTCGTTTATGACGTCGGGGATCTTTCATCTCTTATCGTCCGAACAACTGACGGTTCAATAAATGCCTATTACAACGCGTGCATGCATAGAGGTACACAACTGAAACAACCCGGATCTTGCGGATTCAGCAAAGATTTCCGTTGCCCATTTCATGGATGGACATGGTCCCTTGAGGGACAACTCGTTGACCTCCCCGGAGCGTGGGATTTTCCACACGTCTCTGATGGGTCGCATCACCTTCCAGAAATGAAAGTAGATGTGTGGGAAGGGTTTGTTTTCATCAATTTTGATCAGGAAGCGGAACCTTTACAAGATTATTTAGGGGTGCTTCCTGATCACTGGAAAGAATGGGACCTCGCTGGCCGGTATATAGAAACACATGTCCGCAAACACCTTCCATGCAACTGGAAAGCCGCAGCGGAAGCTTTCATTGAGGCTTACCACGTCAGAGAAACACATTCAACGGGGAATTTAGGAGATGAAGTTACAACACAATACGACGTTTTTGGCGACAACGTTTCACGTTTCATCCATACTCGCGGCTTGAATAGCCCATTGCGTGAAAATCCTCGAACAGAAGACGAACTTCTCTCACACCTAAGCGGAAGAATGTTCGGGAAAGGGGATTTCAACCTTCCTGATGGAGTCCGAGCCCGCGATTACTATGCCCAAATCGTTCAAGAGCAAATGGGCGAAAAGTACGGTCAGGATTTCACGGAACTTAGCGAATCAGTGACGCTCGACTCAATCGAATACTTCCTGTTCCCCAACGCATTCTTCTTCCCAGGGTTATCACTACCTATGGTTTACCGGTTCCGACCTGACCCAGAAAGCATCGACCACAGCTACTTCGACCTACTTTTCATGCGGCCAAGACCACCCGAAGGAACAAGTCCGGAACCACCAGAAGTTATCGAACTCGGAATAGATGACAGTTACTCATCAGTTGACGGGGTCGGCGCTCTTGGAAGAATCTACGATCAGGACACCGCTAATCTTGCCGCCCAAACCCGTGGTTTCAAATCAAGTCATAAACGTGGACAAACATTGGGCAACTATCAAGAAATACGGGTCAGGCACCTACAAGAACGCGTAAGAGAGTATCTTCAAACCTAATTTACGAAACTGACGCGATGATACTCACCTCACACCTTTGATTGTGGCAGCATTGAGAGATGCGCTACCAAGCCTCTGTAGAAGTACGGCTTAGAGAAGGAATAGCTGACCCTCAAGGATCAACGATTGAGAACGCGACCTCTAAACTCGGCTTTGAAGGAATAAGCAATGTTCGGGTAGGGAAGAGTATTCGTTTCACCCTTGAGTCAGCCAATGAGAAGGCAGCTCATAAGACGGTACAAGAACTATGTGACCGTTTTCTCACAAACCCGGTCATTGAAGATGCAACAATAATCATCCAAGGAATCGAGTGAGCCCTACCATCGGTGTCGTAGTCTTTCCAGGCTCAAATTGTGAACAAGATGCCGTAGAAGCGATTCGAGGTCTAGGAGCAGAAGCAGTTCTTCTTTGGCACGAATCCGCAGAAATCGGAGAAGTAGATGGGGTAATAATACCTGGAGGTTTTGCCCATGGTGATTACCTCAGACCCGGAGCAATAGCCCGATTCTCACCAGCTATGGAATCTATTGTTGATTTCGCAGAAAGAGGCGGATCTGTAGTGGGGATCTGTAACGGATTTCAAGTCTTAACCGAAGTAGGGCTTCTTCCCGGAGCTTTACAAAAAAACATCGGATTGAAATTTCTTTGCAAACCCGTCAATTTGCAAGTTGAATCAACAAATTCAATCCTTACCTCTCAAACAAAACCAGGAGATATTCTCAATATTCCCATTAATCATTTTGAAGGAAACTACACGTGTAGCGAAGAAACCTTAAATGAATTAAGAAACAATGACAGGATACTTTTGACATACAAGAATAATCCGAATGGTTCAATGGGAGACATAGCTGGAATTTGTAATGAATCACGAAATGTTGTTGGGTTGATGCCACATCCTGAGCGAGCTTGCCACCATCTTTTAGGAAGTACGGATGGAGAACCGTTACTTCAGAGCTTTATAGAGAGCGCCAATGCTTAACCACGTTCACATTGGTAACCCACAAACAACATTTGGGTTAAATGAACTTGGCGTTGATCACAACTCAGAACCATTTGAGGCTGTATGACAGAAAAAATTCATCGCACTTTAGGGCTAACAGACGAAGAGTTAGAAAAGATCATTGAGATCCTCGGACGGGAACCGAACCACCTTGAACTGGCAATGTATTCAGTCATGTGGAGTGAGCACTGCTCGTATAAATCATCACGGATACACCTGAAAAGACTTCCTGTAGAAGGAGATCATGTACTTGTCGGACCTGGGGAAAACGCAGGGGTCATTGATGTCGGGGACGACATTGCAATAGCAATTAGAATCGAAAGCCATAACCACCCAAGCTACATCGAACCATATCAGGGCGCTGCTACTGGAGTAGGTGGAATAATCCGAGATATTTTCACGATGGGCGCACGCCCGATCGCGATTATGGACCCTTTACGATTCGGTCCTCTTGATGATGCCCGCAGCAAATGGGTTGCTGAAGGAGTAATCAGTGGCATTTCAGGTTATGGAAATTCTGTGGGAGTGCCAAATATCGGAGGGGAAACAGTTTTTGACCAAACCTACATTGGGAACCCTTTAGTAAATGTGCTGTGCCTAGGGATACTCCCCAAAGATCGACTTGTACTTGGTCAAGCTTCAGGAGTTGGGAATCTAGCCGTTCTCTTAGGGGCGACAACGGGACGAGATGGTATAGGCGGCGTCAGCGTACTTGCATCGGCAGGTTTTGGAGATGACGAAGAAGATGCGGATAAACGACCAAGCGTTCAAGTAGGAGATCCTTTCGAAGAGAAACGACTAATTGAATGCTGCCTAGAGCTCCTAGATGCAGGACTTGTTGTCGGGATACAAGATCTAGGCGGGGCAGGATTATCCTGCGCTGCTTCAGAAACAGCGTCACGCGGCGGAGTTGGTATGGACTTTGACGTTGCAGCAGTACCCCAAAGAGAAAAAGGGATGCAACCCTACGAAATCATGACTAGCGAATCACAAGAAAGAATGCTTGCAATAGTTACCCCCGACAACCTTGAACTAGTAACTCAGATAAGCAACAAATGGGAAATTCGTTCGTCTGTCGTGGGTAAGGTAACTCAAGGCGGCCTTCTACGCATCATGGAAGGATTAGAAGGAGAGGTGCTGGGAGAAGTTCCCGCGGTTTCGCTCCACGAGGATGCTCCATTGTATGAAAGACCGCTAGCCCCGCCAGATGACCTGGAGTCTTTCCAGCTAGATCAAGCAGAACAATTACCTAATCCGGAAGATATAGCAGAGGATTTACTTAACTTATTATCAGATCTTGAATGGGTGACTTCACAATATGATCAGCAACTTTTTCTCAATACTGTCATTGGACCCGGCGGAGACGCAGCTGTGCTCAGGTTAAAAAACCCATCAACTGGACAAGACACGGGACGCGGCTTAGCAGTTACAACCGATGGGAATCATAGATGGTGTGCTATCAACCCAAGAACAGGAACCGCGATGATAGTCGCCGAATCCGTTTTGAACCTTGCTTGCGTTGGAGCGGAACCTAAAGCGCTTGTGAACTGCTTGAATTTTGGCAACCCAGAGAATCCAACAGTCATGTGGCAATTAAGTGAAGCAGTCGATGGCATGTCTGAAGCATGTAGAGAATTTGATTTACCCGTTGTTGGCGGGAATGTTAGTTTGTACAACGAAAGCCAAGGAACAAACATAGATCCGACACCTATCGTCGGTGTTATTGGGGTTATACCGAATCTTGAAACACCTCCGCCTGGCATGAAATGGGCTGAGGGAGATCGATTAATCGTCATTGGACCTGAACCAGAAGGACTTTCAGGCAGCGCATGGGCATTTGCACAAGGCCACCGAAAAGGGGTTCTACGTGAATTTGATTACGACCTTCACAAGAGAATTTGTGCAATTACAAGAGAGCTTGTGCAAAATAAATTAGTTACAGCAGTCCACGATGTATCTGTTGGAGGACTAGGAGTCGCAACAGCAGAAATGGCAATTACATCCGGAATAGGATGCTCTCTTGCTCGGATTTCATCCCACGAAGCATTGTTTTCAGAATCTTCATCAAGAGTCGTTCTTGCAGTGAACCCTGAGGAACTGATCAATGTTGAAGAAATCCTTACCAACGCCGATATCCCAATAGTGCGAATAGGGCTTGCTAATGGAGACCGTTACACAATCAAGGGCTTACTTGATCTTGAACTTCATGACATGAAAAATAAATGGGCAGACCACCTACCCTCAGCATTTGAGGGGGGAACTACACAAGGTTAAAACCTATTTTTTTTCCACCTCAAGCGATAATCCAGCCAAACCTCGGAGAATATAGCTGGATTCGTATTCAAATGTATTATTTTCTGAAAATGCAGGAAGCTTGAGTCGTTTCACTAATTCCTCCAAAGCTATTTTCCCTTCAAGTCGGGACAAAGGAGCCCCAATGCAGAAATGGTGACCTTTCCCAAAAGCGATATGTTCTTTAATATTGGCTCTATTAGGATTAAATGATTCAGAATCGCTGAACATTCTCTCATCCCTGTTTGCTGACCCGAACATAACCCAAATTCTTGAACCTTTTGGAACTGGCACTCCGTGCACTTCAGTATCTCGAGTAACTATGCGAAATAAGCCCTGATTAGGGGAAGAAACTCTAAGTCCTTCTTCGACGACACCGTAGATGTTGTTTTCGGGGTCTTGTTCCAAAGCGTGCCACCATTCCGGTTCTTCGATGAGGATTCGCATTGTCTCATCAAGGAATTTTGTCGTTGTTTCATTACCAGCGACCATCAGTTGTTGAATAAGGCTGTAGACCTCTGAAAACTCAAGTTTTCTTGTTTCACCTTCGGGTAAGTCAGGGTCATCGAAGTCATCATGGGCAAGTCCAGAAAGCACATCATCTTGTGGATTTTCCAAACGCTTCTCATATTCGGAGTACCAATATTGTTGATTTTGCATTTGTTCTGTAATAGCGCTGACCCATTCATCATGTGACAACTTATTACCTATCGCTGCCGTTGCAGCATCTGACCAACCCCGTACCTTGTCCTCTACCTCAGGAGCCATGTTAAGTGCATCATGGATTACACGCACGGGGAAAGCCACGGCAAAGTCGTTATGGAAATCAATGGTTCCTTTGTCAGGAAAAGCTTCAATTAGGTCTATAGCGATTTTTCTGATGGAATCTTCCAGATCTGCTATCCGCCGAGCTGAAAATGTTTTTGAAACAAGTTTCCGATAGTTGGTATGGTACGGGGGGTCAACTGTAAGCATTGTTTCTCTTCGGGGGAAACCCTCACTTTGGATCTCCTCAATAGCTTTTATTGTCTCCGGGTCTGGCCTTGCCGTCGTACTCGCCATTCTAGAAGAAAAAGTTTCGGTGTCGCGAAGGATTTCGTTTACGACATCCAATCGTGAAGCAAAGAACATGTTTGATTGCTCATGAAAAAATAATGGCCCCTGATCACGAAGCGCAGCGTAATGATCAAACGGACACTGTTGGATTTCGCGATCCATTGGATTGTAATTGCTTAAATCGATTTGTTCAGAAGCCGTCATAGTTTTAAATCCTCAGGTCGCAATTCAACTTTCCTGTAATTAATCCTAATTCATAACAAAGTTATAATCCTATTGAACCTTTTCTTTTCCCCAAATGCCAAACTCACCATCAGTTGGAACTGGTCTATTTCAAGCCATCATTACCAAACGGGTAATAATCTGAAAGAATTTCAGAGTGGCAGAGTATGGGAATAACTTGGATGACGATTCCCCGCGTGAGGCTTGTGGAGTAGTAGGCATCTACGCTCCCGGGCAAGCAGTTGCCCACATGAGTTACCTCAGTCTCTACGCTCTACAACATAGAGGCCAAGAGTCTGCAGGGATCGCAACTAGCGACGGTGACACCATCACAGTAGTGAAGGATATGGGACTGGTCTCAAACGTATTTAACGACAGGACGTTAGCCGGGTTAGATGGGCACCTTGGTATAGGGCAAACACGATATAGCACCACTGGTTCAAGTTCATGGCGAAACGCTCAACCCGTATACCGAGGAGTAGCACAGCGAGAATTCGCGTTAGGGCACAACGGTAACCTAACCAACACAGAAGACTTAGCACATGTAGCGGGCATGCTCCCCGGCACGGTTACCAGCGACAGTGATCTCGTGGCAGAACTTATAGGTCAACGAATCAGCCAAACATCAAATCAGGAATCTTCTGATGGACGAGAACTTGAACGAGCCCTCATTCAAGTACTTCCAAAATTAGAAGGAGCATTTTCATTTGTCTTAATGGACGAAGCACACATTATTGGAGTGAGGGACCCCAATGGATTCCGACCATTATGTTTAGGAAAGCTGGAAAAAGGTTGGGTCTTAGCTTCTGAAACTCCAGCCTTAGACATTATCGGAGCTCATTTTATACGAGAAATAGAACCTGGAGAAATGGTGGTCATCAGCGCTACAGGAGTCCGGTCAATACACCCATTCCCATCTGATCGCATTAATCCAAGCCTCTGCATATTTGAATTCGTTTATTTTGCCAGACCAGATACGCAGTTGTATACCCAAAGCGTCCACCATGCGCGAGTGCGCATGGGGGAGTTACTAGCGCAACAGGCACCGGCTGAAGCTGATGTCATAATGGGAGTCCCAGAATCTGGTATACCAGCAGCGGAAGGATACGCAAAGGAAATAAATATTCCCTACGCTCAAGGACTTGTAAAAAACCGTTACATCGGTAGAACATTCATTGCTCCAAATCAGGAACTACGTTCATTGGGAGTTCGAATGAAACTAAATCCGCTCAGGGACACTATCGAAGGGAATAGATTAGTTGTAGTTGACGACTCCATAGTTAGGGGAACAACGACTAAAGCCATGGTGCGCATGCTTCGAGAAGCAGGAGCGAAAGAAATCCACATGCGTATCTCCTCACCACCGTATAGGTGGCCATGTTTCTACGGGATGGATACCGGTACCCGATCTGAGCTTCTTGCCTCAAACCTCACAATTCAAGAGATAGAAGATTATTTAGACGTAGATTCTCTTTCGTATCTGACCATTGACCGTTTAGTGGAAGCGACAGGAACAAATAATGCTGGATTTTGTTCCGCGTGCCTAACGGGAGAATACCCAGTTGAAATACCTGAAAATCTTTCAAAACAGATGTTGGAGAAAAATGAGGACCAAAATAAGACGCCACCACTAATTGTTCCCAGTGAAATACAAGTAGGGGAAACTTTGCCTTCGACTGTCGGGAAGGCCGATGGTTGAATCCGGTCAAGAAGAAACATATCAATCAGCAGGAGTAAACATAGCTGCCGGTGAAGAAGCCGTGCAACGGATTCAGTCATCTATACAGGCAACGCATAGGAAAGAGGTTCTAAGCGACATTGGTGGTTTTGGCGGAGCTTTCGATATATCTCAAACGGGACGGCAACACCCAGTTCTTGTCTCATCTACCGATGGGGTAGGAACAAAATCCCAAGTAGCAGTGATGGCTCAAAAATATGACACGATCGGAATAGATCTTGTCGCTATGTGCGTAGACGACTTGATTTGCGTAGGCGCAGAACCACTTTATTTCCTTGATTACATTTCTGTTGGGACCCTTGATCCATCCCAAATAGAACTACTCGTTAATGGGATAAGCCAAGGCTGCAAAAAAGCTGGATGTGCACTAATTGGAGGAGAAATGGCTGAACATCCCGGATTTATGCAACCCGGAGAATTTGAACTCGTAGGATTTAGCGTGGGAGTAGTAGATAAACACGAGATGATCACAGGGGAATCAGTAATTCCTGGAGATGTCATTATCGGCATACACTCTCCGGGGTTACGTAGCAACGGCTACTCTCTTGCCCGAAAAGTCTATTTTGATATCGGAGGTAAAAAACCTGATGATGCATCTTGGAAAGGGTCTGATACAAGTGTCCAAGAAGAACTACTTCTTCCATCAGTCATTTACGCCCCAACAATCCTTAAGGTCATGGAACAACAAACGATTAAAGCAATAGCTCATGTAACTGGTGGGGGAATACCAGGGAACCTCAATCGCGTAATCCCCAAAAATGTTGATGCGATTATCAACAGAGACAACTGGTCTCCACCTCAGGTGTTTAAAGAGATCCAGAAAATAGGCCACATCTCACAGGCTGAAATGGAAAAAGTGTTCAATATGGGTATCGGAATGATTCTCGTAGTTTCTCCAGAAGAAGCAGAAAGCGTTTCGCAAATCATTCATGAATCAGGGCATTATTGCAATGAAATTGGGACGATCCAGGATTCCGGTTCAGGTTCGGTACTTATTGTTTGAGAAAGAAACGTAGTCGTAGATAAATGTCAACCAGTAAATTTCAAGCAGCCACATATGATTTCTGGAATACGCTCGTCGCAGAAACGACGGGTTCGTTAGATAGACGTAGAGTCCTTTGGACAGATGTTCTTCTCAATAACGGATATGACATATCACAGAATGATCTAGATGCTGCATTTGCTGAAGGATGGAATTTTTTCGACACCAATTGGAGAAATAATACCCAAACAACTCTAGATAGTGTTGTTTCAGCGGCAGTGTCGAAACTACCTGCGCTAATAGAAGATCAGGTGAGACACCAATTAATACAAGCATATTTAGACGCTTCTGAATCAACACCGCGACACCTCCTTCCCGAAGTTAAAGAAACACTACAGAAACTCAAAAATGCGGGTTTGAAACTTGGTGTGATTTGTGACGTTGGAACAATTCCCAGCAGCCAACTCCGGCAATGGCTTAAAGAATTAGAAATTTATGAACTATTTGATTTTTTTGGATTCTCAGATGAAGTTCAGGTGTATAAGCCACACCCGAAAATATTTCATGAAACTCTAAGCGGGTTAGGTATTTCTGATTCATCTCAATGCGTTCATGTCGGGGATCTCAAAAGAACTGACGTTGCTGGGGCGAGAGCTATAGGTATGACAACCGTGAGATATACGGCAGGTCGTGAAGACAATGAAGTTGGTGATGAAGCTGATTTCATCATTAACAGCCACTTACAGATACTTGACCAACTCAATATCAGTTAAATTGTGGGATCACGTATTCTCCGTATTGGCGGATGGTTTCCATCGCCGCTTCATGAGGGACGCCACCCATTTGCATGATGCACATGATTTCATCGGCACCTGCTTTTTCTAATTCCCTCACATACCTAATAGCATCATTTCGGTCACCGTAGGCATGGTCTATGTTAAATGGTCCTGTTGAAGCGACAACTGAAGGGACAGGGTGACCGCCTTCAACCATAAATGCTTCTACTCGTTCTTTCGCATCACGAACAGCGTCACGAATATCAATGCCAACAGGGACAGGTTCGGGTAGAGGAGTTCCTATGTTCCAATGCTGGATAGATTCAGCGAAAAATTTCTGTCCTCTCGCACCAATTTGAAAAGCTTCTTCTGCGTCATCAAGAACGATTGTTGGGCAAAGCGCTGATAGGAAATTCGTTGGAGTTCTAGAGATACAGTCATTGTCTGAACGAGAAGCTATCCCATCATCGTAGATTCTTCTCAATTCCCGGACCTGTGAAGGACCTGAGAATCCCAGTACCAAAGCCCCCACCCCATACTCCGCCGCCAACTTAACAGTTTCATCTCTAGTACAAGCCATGTATAACGGTGGATGCGGGAGTTGGACTGGTCGAGGTATAACAGAACGCTCCGAGATAGAGATACTGCCATTCCATTCAAATGTATCTTTCTCCCAACATTGACTAAGAATCTGCAGTGATTCCTTTACTTGCGGATAAGTATCATCTCGGTCAACTCCAAATCCAGACATTTCCATAGCTGTCGCACCCCTACCAGCTCCAACATCTAATCTGCCCCCGGAAAGACTGTCAAGCATAGCTACTCGTTCAGCGACGCGAAGAGGATGGTTATACCCAAATGGCATACACACGACTCCATGTCCAATACGGATCTTTGATGTTTTAGCTGCAACCCAAGTTAAAAAAATTTCTGGAGCACTCATGTGGGCATAGTGTCTCAAACTGTGATGTTCCACTGCCCAAATCCGGTCAAATCCCATTTCCTCAGCAAAGACGGCTTGATCAACACAATTCATGAGTGTTTTCCGCTCGCCTTCGGGAGTCACATCATCACATTGAAATTCAAAGATCATTGAAAACTTCAACATGTCCCCTTTCAGATTTTTTATATGATTATTCAATGGTATTCGTTCATAGAAGTCAAAGCGATTCCGACAGTTCAGTAATCAAGTACTCTCATACTATGACTTCAAATACCGTAGATGATTTGGTTGACTACACATGTGAAACAATGACCTTCCAAAACCAAAAGAAAGATGTCTTCTGGAAAGGAACTGGTCCCTGTATCATCATTCTCAGCGAAATACCTGGCATCACCCCTGAAGTAGCTGAGTTCGGGAGAAGAATCACAACTCGTGGATTTACCGTCGCCATACCGAATCTCTTTGGAACGCCAGGTAAACCTTACCGTAACGGGTACGCACTAAAAACAATGACGCAAGCCTGCATTTCGAAAGAATTTATTTTATTTGCGAGGGGGAGAAGTTCCCCTGTTACAAGGTGGATACGGGAACTAGTTGAAGTGTCTGTGTCTCAATGTGGGGGGCAAGGAGTTGGAGTTGTCGGAATGTGTTTCACTGGAGGTTTTGCCTTAGCTTTGGCCGTAGATCCACTTGTTAAAGTCCCTGTTATGAGCCAACCCAGTCTCCCGATGCCCATAGGTAGAAAACGAAAAAATGATTTAGGACTTAGCAGAGAAGAACTCTCAATAGTGCAGGACCGTGTTCACAAAGAGCAGTTATGTGTGATTGGTCTGCGATTCACAGGAGACCGACTTGTGCCTGAAACCCGTTTTCAAAAACTCAAAGAAGAACTAGGCGATGGTTTCATTGGCATAGAGATAGATAGTTCGAGTTCAAACCCGAATGGAATACAGGAAAACGCTCATTCTGTTTTAACTACAGAATTTCGAGACTCACCGGAGCACCCGACTTTCATCGCCCATGAAAAAGTAATCAACCATTTTAAACAACGGTTGTTTCCTGAACTTTAGCTAGCTGGTTCTTCTGCCTTGGTTTCTTCTTCGGCTTGTGGTTCTTCTGTGTCTTCGCTAGCTGGTTCTTCTGCCTTGGTTTCTTCTTCGGCTTGTGGTTCTTCTGTGTCTTCGCTAGCTGGTTCTTCTGCCTTGGTTTCTTCTTCGGCTTGTGGTTCTTCTGTGTCTTCGCTAGCTGGTTCTTCCCCAGCGCGAATCCTTTTCAGATCATCATCAGCCTTCAACCAATTTGTTTTAGCAGCTTCTTTTTCTTCACTAGAGAGATTCGGGTTATTTTCAGCTTCCTGCAAAGCCTTGACAGCTTCTGCTTTTTTATTCTCAGCATTTCGAATAACAGATATCTCTTTAGCTTCAAGTTTCTGTTTCTCTAATTCAGCATTGAATAATTCAAGAGCGACTTCTAATTCTTTATCTTTATGATGAACCATCTCAATCTCCATGGAATTACTTTTTGATTGCATTAGAAAGATAGCCGGAAAATAGCAAAGCGCCTCAATTGGGCACACCTTCCATGTAATGTGGCGGGATGGCTTCACATGATTTAACAAACGGTCTGAACCCTGCACAAAAGGATGCCGTAACACATTCATCAGGGCCTTTACTCGTAGTTGCTGGAGCCGGATCAGGGAAGACAAGGGTTTTAACTCATCGAATCGCCTACCTTATTGAACAAATAGGGGTTTCTCCCTTCAAGATACTTGCGATTACATTCACAAATAAAGCTGCTACAGAAATGAAAGAACGAGTAGCGAATCTAGTTGGACCAGTAGCCACCAAAATGTGGGTTTCAACATTTCATTCAGCTTGCGCAAGGATACTCAGAAGCGAAGCTACTTCACTTGGTTACCCAAGCTCATTCACTATTTACGACCAAGCAGATGCGGTTAGACTCACAAGCTACATACTTCAAGACATGGACATAGATGTAAAAAGATACCCCCCACGGGGAATACACGCACAGATCTCCAAAGCGAAAAATGAAATGGTAAGCCCGGAAAAATACCGAGGCTATGCCGAAACACTTATCGAAGAAAAAGTCTCTGATGTCTATGCCGAATACCAATTACGCATGAAAAAAGCTGGAGCAATGGACTTTGATGACCTGCTATACAAAACCGTTGAATTGTTTGAAATATTTCCCGAAACACTTGGACGCTATAGGCAACGTTTCCAACACATTCTGGTAGACGAATATCAAGATACTAATCCAGTACAGAATCAACTAGTTATCCAACTTGCAAACGAATCAAGGAATATCTGTGTAGTCGGAGATCAAGATCAATCTATTTACGCTTTTAGGTCAGCTGACATTCGAAACATTATTGAATTTGAAAAGAACTTCCCAGACGTCACTGTTATTTTGCTTGAACAAAACTACCGAAGTACTCAAACGATCCTGAGCGCTGCGAACGCAGTTATCGAACATAATTTTAGTCGTAACCCGAAAAGACTCTGGACGGAAGACGGGAGTGGCGAAAAAATTATTTGCTACCATGCAGATGACGAAGCCGATGAAGCTGCCTGGGTTACGTCACAGTTAAAGCACCTTTTTGATGTCAAGAATGTGGACTGGAAAGATACGGCTATTTTTTATAGAACCAATGCTCAAAGCCGAGTACTAGAGGAACATTTAGTTAAGTCCAATATCCCCTACAAGGTTATTGGAGGCACAAGGTTCTTTGATAGGAAAGAAATAAAAGATGCTTTGGCTTACCTAAAAACGATTGTGAATCCACAAGATGAAGTCGCTTTGAAACGTATCCTCAATACCCCAAGGAGAGGTATAGGAGATAGCTCTATTGCCAAACTCGAAAAATTCGCTAATGACATAGGAGACAGCCTGTATCAAGTTCTTGCGAGAGCGCCGGAAGCGGGAGTTACCGGAAAAGCTGTTAACGGCCTTGAAGAATTTCTCCGGATCATGGATATAGGTCAAATAACGTTACCGCAAGGACCCAGCGCAGTCCTAAAGGAAGTATTGGATGCCTCAGGTTACTTAACTGATCTACAGAACCAACACACTGTTGACGCTGACAGCAGAAGAGAAAATCTTGCAGAACTCGTAGGTATGGCACTTGAATATGAGGACTCAGATGATTTCCTACAAGAGGTGAGTTTGGTTTCAGACACCGACGCCTTGAACGAAGATTCATCCGTTTCCCTAATGACGCTTCATTCAGCTAAAGGACTTGAATACCCAAACGTATTCATTGTTGGTTTAGAAGACGGTATTTTCCCCCACATGAGATCATTGGGTAACCCAGACGAATTAGAAGAAGAACGTCGGCTGGCATACGTCGGAATTACTAGAGCCGAAACACAACTCCATTTGTCTTATGCATGGAAAAGAACGCTTTTCGGTCAAACTCAATACAACCCTATTAGCCGTTTCGTGTCAGAAATCCCCGACGAATTCAAAGAACAACGAAAGAACACGTCTACGCGAACAGGTAAAGGCTTCTCTCTGCCTTCTGCCACTTCCCCCAAACCCAAAGGTCCTGACAAAAGTAACGCTGATCAGATCGGACTTAAAGTAGGCGATGACGTAAACCACGACATGTTCGGAGATGGAGTCATCGTCAAATTAGAAGCCACTGAGTATGAAGCTATAGCCACAATAAATTTCGTTGGCGAAGGCCAAAAGACTCTGGATCTTTCCTGGGCTCCTGTGACTAAAATCTAATCATTGTCTGGGGCATAGATTTGGTTAAGATCAATTTCGATAATGCCCAAATCAGTTATCGTTACTTGGAACCTTGTCAACCCTTCACCATTATCAGGGAAAGAAGAGGTCTCATCACATCCATCAATGAAAACCTGGGCTTCAATGTCCCAATTCAATCCACAATTCATTGGATCAGATGGTGAACGGGCATCAATAGCAAACCAACCAACTACAGGATCAACACCCACGTGTTGAACATATATCGGCCTTGCACCACTTAAAGAAGAAAAGGGGATAGGACTGTTATCTTCACGAATCCGTTCCGCAAATTTTTCCGCATCACCAACTTCGAAAACGTCATCTCCGAGTTTGAACTGGATCTCGCCACTTCCCGAAAGTTTCACAATTGCAAATAATAAAGCAATCCCAAAGATCAAACTAAATACGATAAAGGCCACGACTCTAGGAAAGTTAACTGGACGACTTTGTAGAAAAGGCATGTAAACAGCGTATTAAGCAATTAAAGCCTTCCGGTTTTTTAATTAAACAATTCGATGATGAGCACAAAGCCCGAACAATTCACTAGTATCCCCTCGGGGCGTGTACGCGCTAAAAAATTCCAAAAACATAAACCAGAGAGGCATTTATGGACTTGTTCGAATATCAAGGGAAACAATTCTTCGCCGAATACGGAATGCCGACTTCACCCGGCCAAATAGCATTCACAGTTGAAGAAGCTGTTCAAGCAGCAGAAGAACTCGGCACACCGGTCATGGTGAAAGCCCAAGTCCACACTGGAGGTAGGGGGAAAGCTGGGGGAGTAAAATTCGCAGCTAACATAGAAGACGTAAGAGAACACGCAACGAATATTTTGGGACTTGATATCAAAGGCCATGTCGTTGGGAGAGTCTGGATAGAGAAAGCTTCAGATATAGCTGAAGAATATTATGCGAGTTTTACACTTGACCGCTCAGCAAAAAAACACCTCGGCATGTTATCCAAAGAAGGGGGAGTCGAGATAGAGACAGTCGCTGAAGAAAACCCGGAAGCAATAGCAAAAATTTGGGTAGACCCAGTTGATGGATTAAATGAAGAAGAATGCAAAGAATGGGTGAAAGCAGCTGCTTTGCCCGATCAAGCCTTTGACGGAGCAGTTGACATTCTCATGAAACTCTATGAAGCGTACACATCAGGTGACGCTGACCTAGTTGAAATCAATCCCCTAATTTTAACGCCTGAAGGAAACGTCCATGTCTTAGATGCAAAAGTCACGCTTGACGGAAATTCAATCTTCCGCCATGAAGATTACGCACAATACGACGAGACCCAAACCAGAGACGAAAGAGAAACAGCGGCACACGCAAAAGGCCTCCAATACGTTGGCTTAGAAGGAAGCGTCGGCGTTATAGCAAATGGAGCCGGACTCGCTATGAGCACAGTAGATGTCATCAATCAGGTCGGAGGGAAACCAGCTAATTTCCTAGATATCGGAGGCGGAGCCAACGCAGATGTCATGGCAGGAGCACTTGAAGTCATTAACAATGACCCAAATGTAAAAGCTATTTTCATAAACATCTTTGGAGGCATCACAAGAGGAGAAGAAGTAGCAAATGGAATCCTTGAAGCGATGCAACGCGTCGCAATTGAATCTCCGATAGTTATTCGGCTTGATGGCACTAACGCTGATGAAGGAAGAGCGATTCTTGAACCCAACCTCTCAGACTCCCTACTTATGGAAGCAACCATGCTCGATGCCGCAAAAACAGCAGTTGAACTAGCCCGATAGGAGAAACATGAGTATTTTCGTAGACGAAACAACAAAAGTTATTTACCAAGGGCTAACAGGTTCCCAAGGAAGTTATTACGGGCGTCTGAACCGAGAATACGGCACCCAAGTCGTAGCGGGAACACACCCAAAAAAAGCTGGCACTGACGTAGATGGGGTCCCCATCTACGCCAACGTCGCTGAAGCCGTGCAAGAAACCGGAGCAACAGCAAGCTGCATCTTCATCCCCGCTGCAGGAGTGCGAGGAGCGGTTATGGAAGCAGCCGAAGGAGGAGTAACGTTCATTGTCGCTGTTACCGAAGGCGTCCCAGCACACGATGAAGCTCACTTCTACAACCAGCTCAAAAGAGATTATCCAGACGTTCAACTATTAGGCCCAAACTGTCCAGGAATAATAAGTCCGGGTAAATGCAACATAGGCATCACCGCCGGCCATATAGCCAAAGCGGGAGGCCCTGTCGGAATAGTTAGCAGGTCGGGCACACTCACCTATCAGGCACTCTACGAACTCAAACAAAAAAACATCGGTGTCACCACGTGTGTAGGTATTGGAGGCGACCCAGTACCAGGCACAAGTTTCATTGATTGCCTTGAAGCATTTGAAACGGACCCTGAAACCAAAGCGATCATGATGATAGGAGAAATCGGCGGATCCGCAGAAGAAGAAGCCGCCGAGTACATAAAAGACCATGTAACAAAACCCGTATCAAGCTACATTGCCGGTGTAACCGCACCGCCGGGCAAAAAAATGGGACACGCAGGAGCGATAGTTTCTGGAGGCAAAGGAACAGCTCAAGCAAAAATGGAAGCCTTAGAAGCTGCCGGAGTTCAAGTTGGAAACAATCCGACAGAAGCCGGGGAACTTATGGCTGAGATCGTAGCTTCGTTCTAATCTGCTAAGAATAAGCAAATAACCAACGGTGACCCGAAGCACACCGAATTAATGGTAGGTTCAGCGCGTGCGCGTAGCTGTTCTAGCATCAGGAAGTGGAACCATTCTCCAAGCAATGATTGAAGCCGCCATACCCATTGAACTTATTCTTACCGACCGGACCTGCAAAGCAGAAAACATTGCCGCATCCAACCAGATCACCCTCCAAAGAGTAGAGCGCACAAACTTTGGCAACAATTTTGACCGGAATACCTATACTTGCGCTGTTCGAGACACACTTATCGCGAACAACATAGATCTCGTGGTCATGGCAGGATTCGGAACGATCCTAGATCAACCAATATATGACGTTTTTAATGACCGAGTTCTAAACACCCACCCTTCGTTACTACCGAGCTTCCCAGGCTGGCATGCGGTGGCCGACGCCCTTCAACACGGTGTGAAAGTAACTGGATGCACCGTGCATGTAGCTACGAAAGAAGTTGACGCCGGCCCAATCTTGGCTCAAGAAGCAGTTCCTGTGTTTATTGACGACACAGAGGAAACACTCCATGAAAGAATAAAAACAGTGGAACGTCGCTTGTACGTAGAAACAGTTCAAGAAATCATTACATCAAATCAACTAGTAGAAAGAGAATAATGAAAGCCCTACTCTCTGTGTTTGACAAAATAGGAATAACAGAATTTGCTTTAGGCCTGCACGAATTAGGTTGGGAACTTCTTTCTAGCGGCGGAACAGCAAAACAAATCGCAGATGCTGGAATCCCTGTAACCGATGTAGCTGACTACACGGGATCTCCTATCATGCTTGGACATCGTGTAGTTACCCTGCACCCCAAAATCCATGGTGGAATACTTGCAGATAGAGAAAACGAAGAGCACCAGAAAGATCTTAAAGATAACAAGATAGAAACAATAGACCTAGTCGTATGCAACTTGTACCCATTCCAAGCAGAGCCGGGGATAGAAAATATTGACATTGGCGGTCCGACAATGGTACGAGCCGCTGCAAAGAATCATGAATATGTCGGGGTGATTGTTGACCCAATAGATTACGACGTCGTCCTAGTCGAATTAAACAATGCAGACAAACTTTCATCAGGGACACGAAGAATGCTCGCACGAAAAGCATTCGCCCACACCGCAGCGTATGACGCAGCTATTGTCAGTTGGATTGACGACACTGACCAAAGCAGCGATACAGAAGATCCGTTACCAGATTCAATCCACTTGGCCCTTGAAAGAGTACATGACCTTAGATACGGGGAGAACCCTCATCAGGTAGGGGCAAGATACAAATTCACGAATGGCGGCGGCTGGTGGGATACAGCAACAAAAATCCATGGGAAAGAGATGAGCTACCTAAACCTATTTGATACTGAGGCAGCATGGAGACTGGTTCACTCAATGGGAGATGAACCTACGGTAGCCGTCATTAAACACGCCAATCCATGCGGAATAGCTGCCCACGAAGACATCACAGAAGCATACGTCAGAGCAAATGCCTGCGACCCAGTTTCAGCATTTGGAGGAATCGTCGCAGTTAACAGAGAAGTCCCAGTAGCCATGGCAGAAGAGTTATCTAACGTATTTACAGAAGTAATTGTCGCTCCAAGCTACACAGAAGAAGCAATAGCGAAACTAACAGAAAAGAAAAATATTAGGATCATTGAAGCACACCTTCCAGGATTCCCATTATTGGACATCCGTTCGTTAGATGGAGGTTTACTAGTTCAGACTTGCGACCGCGTGCAGTTAGACCATTCCCAATGGACTATAGCCACTAGCCGAGAACCAACTGAAAATGAATGGATTGACCTAGAGTTCGCATGGAGAGTCGCAGCGAAAGTGAGCTCTAACTGTATCGTTCTCGCGAAAGACAAACAGGCTTTCGGAATTGGTGCAGGCCAACAAAATAGGCGCGACGCTGGAGTCATAGCTGCACAGAAAGCAGATGGGCGAGCCACTGGAGGCGTTTGCGCTAGTGACGCATTTTTCCCATTCACTGACGGATTAGATGCGGCGATCGAAGCAGGATGCACTGCTGTTATCCAACCAGGAGGGTCGATAAGGGATCAAGAAGTAATAGATGCGGCAAACGAAGCAGGATTAACCATGGTCTTCACCGGAGAACGCCACTTTAAGCACTAAACAATCATTTGCCGTTCCCGTTCCGACCAGCAAGAGAACACAACCCGTCCAATAAACGCAACTGCGTTAATAATAAGACTTCCTACTCATTGCGTGTCATGATCAAACTATGACTGCTATCAAACTTGACGGTGAACTTCTCGCATCAGAAGTCAAAAATGACCTTCAAAAGAGGATAGAGGCGCTTACTGAGAAAGGAATCACGCCGGGTCTGGGGACCATACTCGTCGGCAATGACGGTCCTTCCAAAAACTATATCTCCATGAAACATCGCGATTGTCAAGAACTCGGAATGCATTCAAAGGAAATAACTCTCCCTGAAAGTACTGAACAAAAAGACATATCTGAAGCAATCCAAGCCTTTAATCAAGACCCAGAAATCCACGCGTTCATAATTCAATACCCATTCCCAAACGGGTTGGATTATGAAACAGAACTCATGAAAGTACTGCCTCATAAGGACGCTGATGGGCTTCACCCAGTGAACCTTGGAAAGCTAGTGCAGGGCGTCCCTGCACCTCTTGCGTGCACACCAGCGGGGATACAAATGCTTCTCTCACGATTTGAAGTACCTATTGAAGGGAAACACGTCGTAGTAGTAGGTCGGGGCTTGACCATTGGAAGGCCTTTAGCGAACCTCCTTTCCCTTAAGCGCCCCAATGCGAATGCTGTTGTAACCGTTGTCCATACCGGAGCAGGTGATATCACCCCGTATACGCGTCAAGCGGATATTCTCATCGCAGCAGCTGGTTCACCTGGAATGATTAAACCAAACATGGTCAAACCTGGAGCTGCCGTAGTCGCGGCAGGGGTTAGTTTTTCAGAAAAAAAACTAGTCTCTGATGTCACCGATGAAGTAAATTCAGTGGCGGGATGGCTTTCTCCTAGAATCGGTGGCGTCGGCCCTATGACAAGAGCCCTATTGATGGCCAATACGGTCTCTGCCGCAGAAATATCAATTACCAATCCGTAAAAGGTTTTTTCTTCTGCGTTTAATCAAATTTACAACTTTGCTCTACACTCAGGCTATATGGCAGACAAAATAACAATCAACGAAGACCACACTCTCAACGTTTCTGATAATCCAATAATTCCCTTCATAGAAGGGGATGGTACCGGAATCGACATTTGGCCAGCAGCGAAACTCGTTTTAGATGCTGCAGCGAAAAAATATGGTAGGGACATTGAATGGGTAGAAGTTCTCGCCGGTGAGAAAGCATTTGATGAAACAGGTGACTGGCTTCCCCAGCAAACAATAGATACCTTCCAAGAATATCTCATCGGTATAAAAGGGCCTCTTACGACCCCCATAGGGGGAGGTTTTAGAAGCCTCAACGTAGCAATTAGACAACTTCTTGACCTCTATGTTTGCCTTCGCCCAGTTCGATGGTTTGAAGGTGTCCCGTCCCCTGTGAAACGTCCCGAACTTGTTGACATGGTTATCTTTAGAGAGAACACAGAAGACATATATGCCGGAATAGAAGCAGAAGCTGGATCGCCGGAAGCCGCGACACTCATTGAAATGATACGTGAAGTCTTCGGAAGAGAAATCCGTGAAGATTCAGGTATTGGTATAAAGCCAGTTTCTCGAACAGGATCTCAACGCCTACAACGAGCAGCACTTAAATATGCGGTTGAAAGAGGCCGCAAGAACGTGCATTGGGTGCATAAGGGAAACATTATGAAATACACAGAAGGCGCATTTCAAAAATGGGGATACGAACTCGTCCGAGAAGAATTTGATGACGTCGCCGTAGGTTGGGATGACTGTGGAGGAGACCCAGGAGACAAAATCCTCGTACAAGATGCAATAGCTGATATCGCGCTTCAACAAGTCCTGACCCGACCTTCAGAATTTGATGTCATAGCGACAATGAATCTAAATGGCGACTATCTCTCTGACGCATTAGCAGCTCAAGTCGGAGGAATAGGTATAGCTCCAGGCGCAAATATCAACTATGTCACCGGTCACGGAATATTTGAAGCAACCCACGGAACAGCTCCCAAATACGCAGGCCAAGACAAAGTCAATCCATCCTCAGTTCTACTTTCAGGAGTTTTGATGTTTGAACACCTCGGTTGGAGAGATGCAGCTGATGACATTATTAAAGCTGTGGAACAAACCATTGGAGAAAAAATCGTCACATATGATTTTGCTCGACTTATGGATGGAGCCACAGAGGTAAAATGCTCGGAATTCGCTTCAGCGATTGTTGACAGACTTTAAACTCTTCCCAGATTAAAATAGAAAATTGAATGGATTCTACTGCCCCTAAGAATGAAACGCTTCACGACAGGCATCTACGCCGTGGCTTAGAACTCGTCAAACGATCTTTAAAAATACGCCCAATGTCACACGCAATTGCAATAACGGGTGCTTGCCTGTTTTCAATTTCAGCGGTAGCGCTGACACGAATTCTTGGTTTCGCCACAGATGAAGTAATAATCCCAAATCTTGACAGGGGAATCTCAGAAAACAGAAACCTTTGGGTTGCTGTTTCTTTAATTATTGCTGTGGGGGTATCAAGAGGGCTGGGAGCTTTCTTACGTAGGTATTTCCTCGCCGGAGCACGGTACGGGACAGAACTAGTATGGCGGCGCCAACTTTTCAATCAATACCTTGACCTACCAATGTCATTCCATAGAAGCAAATCTCCCGGAGAACTCCTAGCCCATGCTGACAACGACATGATGATAGCGTCACTGGCGTTGATGCCCTTAGCGTTCACAGTCGGGACTTTCTTTCTTTCAATCATTGCTTTAGTTAACCTTTTCCTCATCCACCCCATTATCGCCCTTTTGGCGTTGGTTCTTTTCCCATTACTTGCAGGTATGAACCAGATTTACTCACGCAAAGTTGTCTCCCCGGCAGCAGCAGTTCAAGATGCAGTTGGAAACACTTCAGCCATGGTTCACGAGAGCTTTGATGGGATAATGGTACTGAAATCACTAGGACGAAGCGAAGAAGAAATCCAACGTCTCCGTCAATCAGCTAATCAGATCAGAAATCATAGGATTACAGTAGGGAGGCTCCGAGCGATCTTCGAACCTTTGATCTATGCGTTACCGAATTTTGGTGTCATTGGCTTACTCATGGTTGGAACCTGGCTGATTGATAGAGGTTCCCTAACGATCGGAGATCTAGTAAGCGCAATCGCCTTATTTGGAATCCTTGCGTTTCCTATGCGCATAGTCGGTATCTTCTTTGAAGAACTCCCTAGGTCAGTAGTTGCCTTGGATCGTATTGATAAAATTTTGGATCTTCCAGTTCAGACAAAGCCTCCAACTGGAAACAAAGAAATTGGTGATCTATCCGGAAGCATTGAGGTTAAAAACCTAGAAGCTTCCTATGAGGAACAACTCGTTCTTAACAAGATAAATTTTCGAATTGATCAAGGAGAAGTCGTTGCCCTCGTTGGACCGACAGGTGTCGGAAAGTCAACTATCGCGGATTTAATTTCGGGTTTGCAAAAGCCTACCTCTGGAGAAATTTCACTTCACGGCATCCCACTTGAATCAATCAACCAGAAGCAACAGAATGAAATCTTAGCTGTCGCTTTTCAAGAATCTTTTCTTTTCGCTGACACGGTCAGAGAGAACATAGTTTTGGACAGAGATTTCAACGAAGCTCAAGTACTTCATGCAATAGAAGCCGCACAAGCTACGGATTTTATCAATGACCTTCCAGATGGGATCGACACCATACTCGGAGAAAGGGGAATTACACTCTCCGGAGGTCAGAGACAACGAATAACACTCGCAAGGGCGTTAGTAGGAAACCCTAAAATCCTATTTCTTGATGATTCAACGTCATCTGTTGATCCCATCATAGAAAAAAAGATCCTTGAGAACCTCCGAATGAATTCTGATGTGACCTTGCTTATCGTTGCTCACCGGCTTTCAACGATCAAACTCGCTGATCGGGTAATTTTTCTCAACCAAGGCAAGATCGAAGGAACCGGGACTCATGAAGAGATGATGAACATCAACGCATACGCAGCATTGGCAAAAGCATACGAGATCAACGAGACGACCCAATGAAACAACAACGTCAAAAAAACAATGAAGAAAGAGACCTTAAAAAACCACCATTGTCTCAGCTCGATAACGAAGATGACAATGAAAAAATAGGAGCCATTGAAGTACTCCGACGAGGTCTTGCTGCAAGCCCTGAATTGCGTTCAGGGGCTTTGTTGACAGTGATGATTGCACTTATAGTCGCAATCGGCTCATTAGCGATCCCGATTCTCATACAGTTAATTCTTGATCAGGGTCTCAACACGGGGGAAGGACTTAGATCAGGATTTATTTACATATCGTGTTCAATTGCTTTAGTAATAATAGTTTTTGTTACCTTCGCTCAACGAGCCACTTACAATCGCTTAGTTAAGATCGCTGAAACAACAATTCTGGAACTTCGCATAAGGGTATTCGCACACCTTCAGCGCCTCAGTCTCGCAGACCATCAAGAATCTCGGAAAGGAATACTGACAGCTCGAGTAACAAGCGATATCGAAACTCTCTCCCAGTTCGCCCAGTGGGGAGCTATCGCATGGATCGTAGATTCGGTAATTATCGTTGGAACATTACTAGTGATGGCCATTTACAGTTGGCAACTAACGATTATCGTCATCGCAATATATCTTCCAATAATTCCGATTCTCAAAGCAATCCAGCGCCAACAATTCATTAAGTACAGAGACGTAAGAGAAGCAGTTTCTGAGACCATGGGGCAAGCATCTGAAGCAGTTACCGCAGCTCCTGTGATCCGCTCTTATGGTTATCAAGAGTCAGTTCGAAAAAAATTGGAGGTTGCTAACCAATCACAATTTAAACATCAGATCAAAGCCCACAAATTCTTCGCCTTATTAGCTCCAGTTATGGATTTCTTTAGCGCATTTGCCATCGCCGGGGTGATCTTTGCCGGTTCATACATAGGTTCAGATATTGGGTTGACATCAGGTGAAATGATCGCCTTCGTGTTTCTCACAACAATTCTTGTCGCCCCTATCTGGGAATTAGGAGAAGTCCTAGACCAAACCCAAACAGCGCTTGCTGGTTGGTGGAAAATACTTTCAGTTCTTGACGTCCCTATTGAAGTCACCGAGCCAGATGAAGGAAAATATCTCCCTAAAGGGGCGCTTGATATCAAAGTCGATCAATTAAATTTCAGTTACCGAACAGGAGGTAAAGTACTCCATGACATCAACGTCCACATCCCAGCTGGAGAGAATGTGGCCGTAGTTGGAGAAACCGGATCAGGCAAAACCACATTTGTTAAACTCCTTGCACGACTAGCCGATCCCACTTCGGGGGTAATCAAAATAAATTCAATACCTTTGAAAGAGATTGATGCCACATCACGCCACGAATCCATACAAATGGTTCCTCAGGACGGGTTCCTTTTCGATCAAACAATCAGCGACAACGTATTATTTGGCAAACCCGGATCTAGTAAAGATGAGATCATGCACGCATTTGAATCACTGGGACTAACTTGGTGGTTAGAGAAACTCCCCGATGGTGTTGACACGAGGACAGGACCCAGAGGTGAACGACTATCAGTAGGAGAAAGACAGTTAGTGGCTTTAGCTCGCGCCCAGTTAGCCAACCCCGGTCTCCTCATTCTAGATGAAGCTACGAGCGCTGTAGATCCAGAAACAGAAGTCGCACTTGTTACCGCCCTAGATCAACTTTCACAGGGCCGAACGACAATATCTGTGGCACACCGTTTAAGTACCGCTGAAAGAGCTGATTCGGTAATTGTCTTTGACAAAGGGCATATTGTGGAAACGGGAAACCACGAATGGCTCAAAAAACAAAATGGTATTTACGCAGGTTTGCATGAAAGCTGGATAGGCAACACACAAACCGTATGAATGAAATTTGACCAACTAAGCGGAGGATTAGCCAAAAGGTACCATCTATTCGCTAATCTCAGCGTGAGGACTCAGGAGGATTTATGAGTAAAAAACCGGTTAATGTGACCGTAACAGGCGCTGCAGGTCAGATTGGATACGCCTTACTATTTCGAATTGCAAGCGGACAAATGCTTGGAGCTGACCAACCGGTCATCCTTAGGTTATTAGAAATCACACCCGCCTTAGGCGCGTTGGATGGCGTACATATGGAACTTGACGACTGCGCTTTCCCTCTTCTTCAAAACGTCATTAAAACAGATGATGCCAACGTCGCATTTACCGAAAGCGACTACGCGCTTCTTGTCGGAGCGATGCCTCGAAAAGATGGAATGGAAAGAGCGGATCTCCTTGAAGCAAACGGTGGCATTTTCGGCCCTCAAGGCCAAGCAATGGCAGAAAACGCAAATCCCAATATTAAAGTCCTCGTAGTCGGAAATCCAGCCAATACAAATGCGTTAATCGCTCAATCAGCAGCTAAAGGTCTGAATCCCCGACAATTTACAGCCATGACTCGACTTGACCATAACAGGGCCAAAAGCCAAGTCGCTTCTAAACTCGGAGTTCCTGTTTCTTCAGTAAAGAAAATGACTATCTGGGGCAACCATTCCGCCACTCAATACCCAGATCTTTTCAATTGCGAAGTAAATGGAATCTCAGTAGCTGAAACAATAAATGACCAAACTTGGTTAGAAAAAGATTTCATTCCGACCGTCCAACAAAGAGGAGCTGCGATAATCAAAGCAAGAGGAGCTTCTTCTGCTGCTTCTGCAGCCAATGCCGCTATAGACCACATCAGAGATTGGGAACTCGGCACCCTGGAAGGTGACTGGGTTTCAATGGCTGTTCCTTCAGATGGAAGCTATGGAATTCCTGAAGGAATCATTTCATCATTCCCAGTAACTTGCGTTGATGGTGACTACTCCATTGTTCAAAACCTTGAACTTGCCGATTTCAGCCGAGGGAGAATAGACGTTTCATCAGCGGAATTGGTTACGGAAAGAGAAACAGTCTCCGAATTGGGTCTAATTTAATCAACAGAGATCACCGGAACTTACACAATTTCAGAAAAAATATCAATAAGTTTTCTAGTATCTCCCTCAAATAGAAGAAGACCCTTTAGAAAAGCTTCCTCAGTAGTTAACTCTTTCAAGCGAATAGATTCAGCAACTGAACGATCAAGTGAAAACGTGGCATCAGGAGAATCTGACCTTCCCTGCGAAACGAGCACTTCCTTTCCGCCTAATTGAAAAAAGAATTCTTGGTTGCCCTCAGATTCATCAAAAATAACGTATTGAGTCGTGAAATTAACTCCAGGTTTTGGAGAGAGGTTAGATCCAATGTTTTTTTGCAATTCAATAACCCAATCATCACCCGAGATTTCCATGATTAAAGATTACCTTTAGAGCCAGCAAGGCGAATAGCCTTTGGAATTAATTCAACTACTGCAGGAGTTGAGCCTATAAATTCACCATCTGCCCACAAATCCAGATCATTAGAAAGTATTTGAATGCGTTTGCCTTCCATACCTATAACTTTCGGATGATCCATGTGAGAACCATCAAAAACCCTTCGGAAAAAACGCAGTAACTCTATTCGACTAATTCTAGAAACAAAGGTCATATTAGCTTTCCCATCAAATGGGTTTGCGGAAGGAGAGATTTTCATCCCACCTCCGAAGTCGCTCGTATTGGCGATATTAGAAAGGCATAAATCTAATTCATGACGAACACCGTCGATTTCAAAAATGATATTACGGCTTCGCAAAGAAGGAAGAACCGCAAGAGTCGCTAACGTATAGCGGCTAGGCCCATTAGGCCACCGCATGGATTCTGCTTTTGTATTGACATCCCCAGAGAAACCAAAAGTTACAACCGATGCAACCCAACGTCCATCTACACGAAGCAAATCAGTCAAATGCCCCTCTCCAAGAGCAGCATCTACTGCTGATTCTATTTCAGTTGGGTATCCCAAAGCTCTACAAAAATCATTTCCGGTCCCAATAGGTATTATTCCCAGAATCGTTTCAGATCGGGCAACAGCTTGAATAGCGTAATGAACTATTCCATCTCCACCAGCGACTACTAATCGTTCCAAACCATCATCAATCAAGTTTCTAAGGTTTCTTCCAATCTCCGTAAGTGTTTCTCCTTCAACTAAGGAAATTTCTACCCCCAGATCCTTGAACCTCTTGAGAATAATCTCAGTTTTTTCATGCCCTTTGCCTTTCCTAGCAAAGGCATTGATCAAAAGGTGAACCATTATTTACGCCGTTCCAAATTCCAAATACCGATTACGATCACAAATCCGGTGATTCCAAAAACAGTTGGCCAGAGGAAATCAACGAACGAATCAGGCCAAGCCAGAATAGACCCTTCAATTATTTCATTTTCATTTTCACTGACTACGCCAACACCATTTGGCCATGGCCAAATAACCCGAAGGCTCCCAATCATCAAACCGATAAGGAAAGCAAGAAGAAGATCTCTGAACCTTGCCAGTAGCCAGTTAAGCACCCGAACAGATAAACCCAATGACAAAATCGAACCCGCTCCAAAGACCATAAGCTCAAGCATGTAACGGTTATTAATAGTGTCAATCAAGGAACCATACATTCCAATCATTAGCAGCAGGAAAGACCCAGAAACTCCAGGAAGAACCATTGCACAAATAGCAATCGCCCCAGAGATAAAGAAAACTAGAAGACTAGGTTCTTCTATAGGGCCAGCGCGCAGACCGAGTAACAAAAACGCAACTACAGTCGTGACTGGTATCCAAAGAAAGTAGTTAAATTTCCAAATCTCTATCATTGAAATTGCGGCAACGATAGAAGCGAGCACGAGTCCAAAGAAAAAACCAGCCATTGATCGCGGATAGTCTTCCAAAAGCCTTTCAATAACTTGGGCAAGGATCCCGAAAGAAACGAAGATACCCATGAACAAAGGAGCTAGAAACCTCCATTCAATCTTAGAGAAAGCCCGTTTAGACTCTTTAAAATCTTTCCTTAAAAACGAAAGACAAGCATCGCTACAGTCATGAACATTCCTGATCAAACGTTCATAAATACCCAATAATAAAGCAATAGTTCCACCGGAAACCCCAGGGACCACATCCGCAACTCCCATGAAAACCCCACGCATAATGTGTTGTATTGAAGCTGGAATTTTGTTATGTCTATTACGGATTTTCATTTATGAGAATCATAGAGGTGATTCACTCCAACATATAACAACATCAGTATCTCTTTTGCTAACCGACGGAATGTAAAGAATGTTTGAAATTAAGTTACCGATGATGAGCAGGTTTAGCTATCGTTTTAAATGGAGGCGAAATGGCAAACGAAATCAAGGCAGAAAATCAGAGCAAAGGCGATGAATATCTACTCAACCTTTTCCTCACCGAAGAAGGAATAGCGAACCCAGCCGTCTGGTATAAACGGCTTCGAGATGAATCACCTATCTTTAAAAGCTCCTCGGGAGCTATTTTCCTGTCGCGTTATGATGACTGCCGAACGATCTTCCGAGATAACCGTTTAGGTAAAGGTGACCGAGATGGCCCTGGCGGTACAGCTCTTCCTAGAGAAGAAGATCCAGAGGTGAAAGCCTACAGAGAAGAAATCAACGCAAATAGTGGTGACTCTTCTCCAGCAATGCTTTTTCTTGACCCTCCCGACCATACAAGACTTAGAGGTCTCGTCAGTAGGGCCTTCACCCCGAAACGAGTTGAATCAATGCGTGAAAGCATAAAGGAACTCACAGAAGATTGCCTCGATAACCTTGCCGACAATGGTGGCGGAGATGCTATGGAGATACTGGGACTCCTCCCCGTGAATGTGATCGGAGAACTAGTAGGTGTTCCCCGTTCGGATTGGGAATACTTCAGACCATTAGTAACAGCAGGGGTCGTTTCGCTCGAACAAGCACCGTCACTTGAAGAACTTAAGGCATCAACCGCTGCATTCATGGAAATGGGCGAGTATTTCACCCAATTGTTCGACGAAAGGAAAGCAGTACCTCAAGATGATTTGATATCAGCGCTAATTGCGGTAGAAGAGAGCGGAGATCGGATTTCCGAAGCAGAGGTTGTGAGTACGATTATTCTCCTTTTCGCAGCAGGAATGGAAACCACACAAAACCTTATCGGGAATGGTCTAGGGGCTTTATTTGCCTACCCGGATCAAATGACGCGCCTTTGGAACGATGGAACTCTCGTAGAGTCAGCTGTTGAGGAAATGCTCCGATGGGATAGCCCTGTTCAGATCGATGGGAGAACAGCACTTGAAGACGCTGAAATTGCGGGATTTGACCTTCCGAAAGGAAGCCTAGTAGTTACGTTAATCGGTGCAGCTAATCGGGATCCCTTAAAGTTCACTGAACCAGATGAATTCCGGGTGGAACGAAATGAAGGACCACCCATGAGCTTTGCGTCGGGTATCCACTATTGCCTAGGAGCGAATTTAGCGAGAACAGAAGGGCAGGAAATGTTCGCAGGGCTAATTAGGCGTTTCAAAAACATTGAACAAGCAGGTGAATTAAAGCAAAGAGGCAGGATGACGCTTCGCGGATACGAAACGATACCGGTAAACGTAACTACACGATGACCGACTCTCAAACCCATTGGGATAACAGATACCAAAAGAACCCGGAACTAAACCCGTTTTCAGATTTTCTCCCAGCTACAGAAAAATATCTTCCAAGCTCTGGAAGTTGCGTCGATATTGCAGGCGGCAATGGCCGCAACGCACTTTGGTACGCAGAAAAAGGTTACTCAACTTCCTTGATTGATATCAGCCCTATCGCTCTTAATCAGGCAACAGAAGCATCACATAATTTAGGAGTTGAGATTGAATGCATTCATTGGGACCTTGAAAACAATTCGTTGCCACCAAACCGCCAATGGGATATCGCACTGATCACGCTATTTCTTGACAGGAACCTTTTACAAAAAGTACCGAACTTCTTAAATGATTCAGGTATTTTGTTATTGGCACATCCAACTAAACAAAATCTTGAACGTCACGAACACCCATCATCTAATTTTTTGTTAGAACCAGCAGAAATATTCAAATTAGGAGAAAGCTTCGAATTAGCGCATTCCATGGAAGTGATTCATGTAGATGAAGCATGGCGAGATTCTGGAAGACATGAAGCGTGGCTGGTTTGCCAAAAATAAAACCTGTTTTCTTGCTATTTCTTTGTGTCCACCACTTCGCTTGACTAGACATATGATTAGTCTGAAATATTTTCAAAAATAGGAGAACTAACATGACGGGAAGAATGGTTGAATTTTCTGCCAATGGAAACAATGCATCAGGATACTTATCAGAATCGCATTCAGGGAATGGCCCGGGAGTGCTTGTGCTACAAGAATGGTGGGGGTTGGTCCCACAAATCAAAGGAGTTTGTGACAGGCTGGCAGATAAAGGCTTTACAGCATTAGCCCCCGATCTTTATCATGGCGACTTTGCTGAACATACTGAAATGGATAAAGCCGGCGAACTTATGACTTCTCTCCCCCCTGACCGAGCGGCGCGTGACATGTCTGCAGCTATTGACTACTTGCTTTCCATTGATTCTTGTTCCAGCAATCAAGTAGGAGCTGTCGGATTCTGCATGGGTGGGATGCTCACATTAATGATCGCTTCCCTAGAAGGAGATAGAGTTGGAGTAGCAGCTCCATTCTATGGAGCCCCTTTGGAAGAAGGAGCCGCAGATTGGTCGGGACTCTCAGCAAAGGTAGAGGGGCACTTCGCAGCTCAGGATGATTTTTTCCCTCCCGAAGCTATTACAAATCTAGAAAATCATCTTCAATCCTTAGATAAAGATGTCATTTTTCACATATACGACGGCACAGGTCATGCATTCGCCAATGAAGAAAATGCATTAGGCACATATGACATAGAAGCTAGCAATCTTGCATGGGAGAGAACGATCGCACTCTTGAATGAGATCTAATTATTAATCTTGACCAAGCAGGTTTCTGTTCTTCCGTTTCGATTTCACGTAATCCCTATTTGTGTATGCAATAAAATCTAAAGGAATTTCTTTAGGGCAAGCTTCATGGCATTCACCATGGTTGGTGCAGGATCCGAAGTATTCTTCCATTTTCTCAACCATTTCTTCCGTTCGAGACCAACGTTCGGCTTGTCCTTGAGGGAGTAGGTTAAGATGCTGCACTTTCGCTGATGTGAAAAGTTGTGCCGCTGAGTTAGGGCATGCAGCTACACAAGCGCCACAACCGATGCATGCCGCTGCATCAAAAGCAGCGTCGGCAGCGTCTTTAGGAACAGGGATCAAGTTTGCATCAGGAGCAGATCCAGTCGGAACAGTAATGAAACCACCTGACTCAATGATCCGATCTAATGGGGAGCGGTCAACTACCAAGTCTTTGATGACCGGGAAAGACGTCGCTTGCCACGGCTCAACGATAATCGTGTCCCCATCTTTAAATTTACGCATGTGTAGCTGGCAGGTCGCGGTTGCTTTCTCAGGTCCATGTGCTTTTCCGTTGATCATGCATCCACAAGTTCCACAGATACCTTCTCGGCAGTCACTAGCTATCTCTACAGGTTCTTCCCCGTTATTAATAAGATTTTCGTTAAGGACATCGAACATTTCGAGGAATGACATGTCGGGGCTTATTTGTTCAAGTTCATAAGTTTCAAACCGCCCATTTTCCATAGGTCCTTTTTGTCGCCAAACTTTTAACGTAAGGGTCATTGTGTCTTCCATCATGCCCTCCTACTTGTAAGACCGTTGTGTAAGTGGAACATGTTCAAATTCCAGTTCTTCTTTATGGCGTATCGCAGAACTAGAAGTTCCACCCCACTCCCATGCGGCTACATGGGAGAAATTTTCGTCATCTCGTAACGCTTCACCATCAGTGGTTTGGCTCTCTGAACGGAAATGCCCTCCACACGATTCAGCGCGTTCTAATGCGTCGCGCGCCTTTAATTCAGCGAGTTCGAAGAAGTCAGCTACCCGTCCGACCTTCTCAAGAGAAGTGTTCAAATTATCAGCAGACCCCAGAACGCGGACATCTTTTTCAAATTCTTCCCTTAGGGAAGGTATTTCTGTAAGCGCTTTCTCAAGTCCGTTTTTGTCCCGTTCCATTCCAATGAAGTTCCAAACTAATTTTCCAAGCTCTCTATGGAACCAATCAACTGAACGTGTCCCATTAATGGAAAGCCACTTTTGCGTGCGTTCTGCAACTTCGTTAACTGCATTGGAGCAAGAGGGATCATTCTCATCAAGTGTGCTTTCACCCAAGAGGGGAGCAAGGTAATTACCTATTGTGTAAGGAAGAACAAAGTAACCATCTGCAAGACCTTGCATGAGAGCGGAAGCTCCAAGGCGGTTCGCTCCATGATCAGAGAAGTTCGCCTCTCCGACAACAAATAAACCAGGCAGGTTACTCATTAATTCATAATCAACCCACAGACCTCCCATCGTGTAATGCGTCGCAGGGTAGATACGCATCGGGGTTTTATATGGATCTTCACCAGTGATTCGCTCATACATTTGGAAAAGGTTTCCGTATCGCTCTCTTATAACATCTTCCCCATCTCGTTGAATAGCGTCAGCAAAATCAAGGTAAACACCATTTTTAAGAGGCCCAACTCCAAGCCCTGCATCTACCACGGTTTTGGCGTTTCTTGAAGCTACGTCACGGGGCACCAAATTTCCGAAAGAAGGATACTTTTCTTCAAGATAGTAGTATCTCTGATCTTCAGAGATCTCAGAAATTGACCTACCTTCGTCATGATCCTTAGGGACCCAAATACGTCCATCATTTCTTAACGATTCAGACATCAGCGTTAATTTGGATTGGAATTCATCACTGGCAGGTATGCAGGTTGGATGGATTTGTGTGTAGCACGGGTTAGCGAACATGGCACCTCTACGATGAGCTCTCCACCCAGCCGTGACGTTACACATCATTGCGTTGGTTGATAGGTAGTAGACATTTCCGTATCCACCAGTAGCAAGAACCACAGCATGAGCTGTATGGCTTCGAACATCGCCAGTAATTAAATCTCTGACAACAATCCCCCTCGCAGCTCCATCGTGGACTATCAAATCCAGCATTTCAGTTCTAGTGTGCAATTCCACTGAACCGGAACCGACCTGACGCATTAAGGCTGAATAAGCGCCGAGCAGCAACTGTTGCCCTGTTTGCCCACGAGCGTAGAAAGTTCTACTTACCTGAGCCCCACCAAAGGACCTATTGTCAAGAAGCCCACCGTATTCTCGGGCAAACGGTACGCCTTGCCCGACGCATTGGTCAATGATATTAAGCGACACCTCAGCAAGTCGGTGAACGTTTGCTTCTCGACTTCGGTAATCTCCGCCTTTAACCGTGTCATAGAAGAGCCTATAAACGGAATCCCCATCGTTTTGATAGTTCTTCGCACCATTGATCCCTCCCTGGGCAGCAATACTGTGAGCTCTTCTCGGACTGTCATGGTATGTGAAAGCTTTGACTTTATAACCCAACTCGCCAAGTGTCGCAGCAGCTGAGGCACCGGCAAGACCTGTTCCAACGACTATGACTTCAAACTTTCGTTTATTGGCAGGATTCACCAATTTCATATTGAACTTATGGCTAGACCACTTGTCTTCTATCGGACCTTCCGGGCTTCGCGAATTGATTTCTCCGATCATTCTCTTCCCTCCTCAAGTTCAACAGCGTTAAGACCACAAGGTGCTTCACAGTTATCTTGATCTATCAAACCAATCTGTACTGCGATTGGAAAGCTCAGATTCCCGACAAGAATAAGTCCAGCTAAGCCGGCAGCGGTATGCCTACGTATTTTGTTGATCTTTGGGGAATTGATTCCCAAACTTTGGAACAGGCTCCATGTTCCATGAAAGATATGTATGGCCAGTGCTACGTTAGCGACAATGTAAATGAGGGCAACACCTATGTTCCCCATGGAGACCACAACGTTGTTGTATGGATCTCCAAGATGCCAATCTTTGCTGAACCAACCCCACGTTAAGTCAGCTAAGTGGAAGAAAAGGTACAGAAGAATAATGGGGCCAGTCCAGCGCATGGTTCGACTGGCGTAGTTTGCTGCAACAAAGTCTTGGGAAGAAGCATATTTTTTGTTTCCATCAGCGTAGTTAGAGCGTGTATTGGCTTTCCTACCCATTTCTTTCAACGTATATGCAGAATGGATATGGATAGCGAAAGCCGCAATTAGCAGAAGTCGCACACCCCAAAGAAGCCAGGTTCTGGGAATAATGTCTGTTCCCAGATTCCTTAGAGTTTCAGCGTATTCATGGATTTCTAGCGGACCTTCGTACAAATGAAGGTTCCCGATCATGTGAGTAACTACGAAACCGAGCAGTACAACGCCGCTCACAGCCATCACCCATTTTCTTCCAATGGCGCTTTGGTAGAGATTTAAAGGAAATGGAAGTTGCCTTGGCCTTTTACGGATGGGTTCTGGACCTTTCCGCGTCATTGTTTGTGCCATTGCGTTCTGTGCCTCCTGGCATTTACTTAAATTACTTAATTCAGTTGCTTTACCTACATTGACCGTAGTGCCCGACATGATTTTCAGACCAACCGTGTGCCCTTTTAACATGTCAGAATTCAATGATACTTTCCCCATGGCTTAATGTCGGGAACTAGTCTTTTCCCATGGAGATAAAAGACTTTGATCCAATGCATAGATGGTTCGACCTTTGCTATAGAAATAAGGTAAATGTGAGAGCTGCAACGTTAATGTGTCAACAATTTATAGATTCCTATGGCGAAACCCACCGCTATTATCACACGCTTGCCCACATCCATTCCTGCCTTAACCTCCTAGACGGGGTTCTTCTGGAACAAAATGAACTTAACTTCATCGAATACGCAGTGTGGTTCCATGACATCATCTATGACCCCATTTCAGATACCAACGAAATGCAAAGCGCTGAAGTAGCTGAGAAATGGTTACTTGAGCAAGGAATAAGCAATGCTTCACGCGTAGCTCACCTCATTGAACAGACGGCAGATTATGGTATTGATCCGCCATCTGATCGCATGCAAGCCATCCTCCATGATTTAGACCTTCATGTACTTGGTTCAACAACAGATAAATACCATGAATATGCGGTGAATATCCGAAAAGAATTCAAGCACTTAACAAATAATGATTTTTTTTCAGGGAGAAGCAAATTCCTTAAAGGTCTACTAGCCAGGTCAAGTATTTACGCCACGGAATCGTTCAAGGAACTGTTTGAACAACAGGCGATCAATAACATAAATAAAGAATTGGGTTCATTAGATAGTTTTTAAATTCCTCGTATCTTCGATGCGGTCATCTCCCTATATGTCCGCTACGGTGCAACCATGAAGCACTCGTTAACGCTTGGAAAATTAAAAAAATCAGGTTGGGTTTCTAGAACCGTTAAGCAAGAAATTCGAGAGAATGCCATTTCGCAAATCAGCGAAGGGAAAGAACTTTTTCCCAGTGTGATTGGTTACCAAGAAACGGTTATTCCCCAATTGGAAAATGCCCTGCTAGCTGGACACGACTTTATATTTCTCGGGGAAAGAGGCCAGGCAAAAACCAGGATGATACGTGGTCTCGTAGATTTACTTGATGAGTGGATGCCTGCCATCGCAGGGTCAGAGATTAACGATGACCCTTTCAACCCTGTTTCAAGATATGCAATAAATTTAATTGAAGAAAAAGGGGATGGAACTCCTATTCATTGGATACATAGAAGCGAGAGGTTTGGAGAAAAACTAGCAACGCCAGACACGGCAATAGCTGACCTCATCGGAGAGGTTGATCCAATAAAAGTTGCGGAAGGGCGCTATCTTTCAGATGAATTAACGCTTCATTATGGACTTGTGCCAAGAACCAATCGGGGGATTTTCGCTATTAATGAACTCCCTGACCTGTCCGAAAGAATACAGGTAGGACTACTCAATGTTCTAGAAGAAAGAGATGTACAGGTTAGGGGCTACAAGATCCGACTTCCTTTGGACATTCTCTTAGTGGCATCTGCTAATCCCGAAGATTACACAAATAGAGGCAGGATAATCACTCCGCTAAAAGACCGGTTCGGTAGTCAATTACGAACACATTACCCCTTTGACGTCGATCTTGAGGCAGATATTGCAGTTCAGGAAGCAACAATTTTCGCTAAAGACGACGTTGCAGCGGTCGTTCCTGATTTCATGTCAAAAATTGTTGCTACCATCACGCACGCTGCTCGTGAAAGCGCCCACATTAATCAACGTTCAGGAGTATCTGTTCGTGTCACCGTAACCAATTACGAATCACTAATAGCAGGAGCTGTTCGGCGAACGCTGCTAAGCGAAGCGGACGAAGAGGATATTGTTGTGCCTAGAGTAAGTGACCTAAGCGCCCTCGTAGCATCAACGGCAGGCAAAATCGAGGTTGAGTCCCTTGATGACGGAAGAGAAGTTGAAATAATTCAATACTTAATCAAACAGTCAATTTTGGAAGTGTTTAAGGAAATCGCAGACCAAGCATTGTGCAGTGGTGTACTCCAAGCGTTTGCAGACGGAGCAGTTATCAACGCAGGAGATGACATAGCTTCAACAACATATGTGCAATGGCTTGAAGAGATTCCTTCCTTTCTACCTATTCTTAAAAACTTAGGACTTGACGAAAAAGACCTAGAATCTCCATCTCTGGTAGCTAGCGGAATTGAATTTATCCTTGAAGGACTGCACCTAAGTAAACTTCTTAACAAAGAAGCAGTTGGGGATTCAGGGGTTTATCGAGCTAGAGCCTGATATAGCGTGCAAAGCGTCCTCGCATTAGACATCGGCGGAACCAAAATCGCCGCCGCTATTGTCAACGATGAAGGTCACGTTGGCAACCGGATGCAAACCCCAACACAAAAAGATGCAGGAAATACTAGCTCTTTGTATGAAAGCGTCCTCACCCTAGTAAAAGAATGTTTAGCATCTTCTTTGGTAGACCCAGTCGCAATAGGTATTGGATGTGGAGGGCCAGGGAAGCAAGCCTATGAACAAGTATCCCCGCTCAATATCCCAGACTGGAGAGATTTCCCCTTACGAGAAAAAATAGAAAAAGACCTGCGGATACCAACCTTTATTGACAATGATGCAAAAGCCCTAGCCCTAGCCGAAGGTTGGATAGGTGCGGCACGAGGTTGCGATAATTACATCGCCATGGTTGTTTCAACAGGGATTGGTGGCGGGATTGTTCTAAATGGCAAACTCCTTGAAGGGGCTGACGGGAACGCAGGGCACATCGGACATATTTTCGTTGAACCAGGAGGTGGACTAGACGCAAACGGAGTCAGTGGCCTTCTTGAAGGATCTGCTTCAGGGTCAGGGCTTGAAAGAAAATATGGTTCCACCTCAAAGGAAGCAGTTGAGGAGATACGAATTCAAGCAGGCATCCATGTCGGCAGAGCCGTAGCATCAATAGCGAACCTTCTAGACCTTCAACTGGCAGTTGTTTCTGGTTCAGTTGCATTAGGGTTTGGAAATATTTTTTTCGAATCAGCACAACAAACAATTAACGAATTAACAAAAATTGAACATTCACAAGGAACATTGATAATCCCTGGGGGATTAGGTGACAAGGGTCCTTTAATAGGAGCTGCAGCTGTAGCATTTCGGAATTTAGGGAAGGAAATTCTAACTAAATTCTAAAGGGTTAATCAGATCGCTTATCGCGAAGAAATGCTTCCAACTCTGCGGCAAGGTCATCACCGGATGGAAGAACTTCACTTTCATCAACGCGTTGTTCTAACTGTTGGACATAACTCGCCATGTCTGAATCATTCGTCACGGCTGTATGAATTCTACTTCTCCATTCATTAGCCGCTTTATCTAAATCTGCATGGAATGTTTCAACACCTGTGACAAGCTCAAGCCGAGAGAGCAAAGATCGGGTAGCTTCAGGATTTGGAGGACCGGGCACGTAATGAGGAACAGAAACTCTAAGAGAAATAATGGGGATACCTTCTTTATCCAAATGATCGTGTAGAACCCCCACTAAACCAGTAGGACCTTCATAAGTTGGTCGACCGAGACCAAGCCGGTCTGCGATTATTGGATTAGAAGCACTTCCTACAACTCCCAAAGGGCGGGTATGTGGCGCCATTCCCGCCATCGCACCAATAGTTATTACCATTTCAACATTCATTTTCTGAGCTAATTCAAGTAAAGCATCGGAAAACGTTCTCCATTTAAGGTGAGGTTCTATGCCAGAAAGGAGAAGAAGGTCATGATTCCCACTCTCACACTCAACTCCATAAACCACATTGGAAGGCCACTGGATTTCTCTACCGCCATCACCTAAGCGAACCAAAGGCCGTTCTTCTTGGAAATTAAAAAAGGTTTCAGGATTTATTTCTGCGACAGGGGAAGCATCATGTTTGGCAATTAAAAGATCAACGCCAGCCGTCGCAGCTTCAGCAGCATCAAACAATCCCTTTAACGCGACAATAAGGAGAGGTCGATTCAATTCCCTTTGTTCTTCCCAATGCAGTTCACTCATTGCATGAGCCTTACACAAAATCATGCGCGACAAGGAATTAAAAAAAGTTATTCTCTCTAGAGAGTATCAAATAGGTCAATCTAGAATCTTCATAAGGTAATCTCAACTTTCGCTTAACGAAAGGAACAAATCCGTGACAGCGAAAACTGTCCCCAAAATAATCATTGCAGGAACATCAAATCTTACCTGGAGGCCTTCCCAGGATCCGCTCAGCACCGTTGATCTCATGTGCAAATCAATAGAAGCAGCAGCCAATGATGCTGGAAGCAAAGAACTTATTGATATAGCAGATCAAATCTTCATACCAAAAGGAACTTGGGTGACTGAAGACCCCGGTCACTTCATCAGTACGCATTTTGGGATACAGGCGAAAAGTGTCCTCTTTGATATCGGTATTCTCCAAAGTTCTTTAGTGAAACGAGCTATCCAAGATGTAGCCGAATCACGTTCGAAATGTACGATCATCGTCGGGGCCGAAACCAAAGAACAGGAAAAAAGGCTTGGGAATTTATTTCCTGCGGACATTAACCAAAATTTGGTCTCTTCAACCAGCAGTATTGAATGGATTAGACCCGAAGATTTAATAATTTCCAAACATGAGATCAACACTGGGCTCATCCGAGCCGTAGACCAGTACGCACTTATAGAAAATGCGTCAGCGCATAAGAACGGTTTAACTCGACATCAACAAATAAACCTCATAAATACCGAATGGGAGAAAATGGCGACCATAGCTGACTCTGCAATATCTCCCTGGAGAGAAAACGCGACTAAATACCTTAAAGAGAACGGATGGGGACGTCCAATAGCTGCACCTTACCGTGCCAACCACATCACACAATGGAATGTCAACCAAGCAGCCGCAATCATAATCACTTCAGAAGAAACAGCGAAAGCTCATGGTTCAACTTCGGATCAGTGGGTTTACCCTGAAGCCATCATTGAATCAAACCATGTGACTCCAGTAGTTGAAAGGAAAGACCTAGCAACATGTCAAGGTATGTCCGCGATCAATGAGGAACTCATTGCTTCAACCGGGAAACCAGCTTCTTCCAGAGCAAATGTTGAACTGTATAGTTGCTTCCCAGTCGCTGTCCGCCTGCAAGCAGAAAACCTAGGGCTTTCCAATCGGAATCTAAGCATTACGGGAGGGATGACTTTCGCTGGAGGCCCGTTCAATAATTTCACAATCCAAGGGATTTCCGGATTAGCTAAAAAAGTCCGAGAGCACGGAACGGAGGGGCTTATCACCTCGGTTTCAGGAATGCTTACGAAGCAAGGGCTTTTGACCATCACTGCTAAACAAGAATCCAACAATCTCATTGTTGAAGACGTCTCTCAACTCGTTAAACAAAAGACAAAGACTTTACCTTCAAATTCGGAAATATTTGGCCAAATGCCGGTGATCTCTTCAACAGTTGCACATATGGGTGGAGATACAAAAGTTTTTGCCATTGTCGAATTTAAAGAACGATACCGAAGGATTGTCACTTCAAAGAAACCAGAAGTCATAGAAATCTTTACAAAGGAAAGTCAAATAGGCGAAAAAATACAAGTAAGCAAAAATGGCACCTTTGAAATGGAGGCTTTTTAAAAGATCGGTGGGGGTGGGCTCTTACGAACCCACCCCCCAAAGCGGTGGCAGTTTTCCAGGTGCGAACGAGACCACTGTTGCCCTTAAAACAACCAGAGTGGTGGATGCTCACATTTTTTGCGAATCTCAAGTAGTTAGTCATAGCGAACATAGTGGATATGTGGGATGCTCAAAGAACAGAAAATTTCAAGTTGCTAGGAGGTAGAAATGGGCCTTAAAAGTCTTATAGATCCCACCACGACTGTATTAGTGACGATGGAAGTACAGGAGGGAATCGTCGGAGCGTCCTCAGGATTCCCGGAATTGCGGAATGCTGCAATTGAAGCAGGGGTTTTAACCAATGGTCCGCGCCTTTGTACCGCCGCCAGAGAATCAGGGATTAGAGTAATTCACGCAACCGCAGTTAATAGAACTGATTATGCGGGGTCGGCTGTGAACTGCAGGATGCTAGCCGCATCCAAGAAAGTGAATGAAAACGGTTCGGGAATCTTTGAGAATTCTAAAGGAGCTGAAATCATTGACGCATTTGGCTGTGACTCAAAAGATATAGTCATCCCTCGACTTCATGGCTTGACCCCATTTACTTCAACTTCACTTGATCAAGTTATTCGCAATCTCGGGGCGAAAACAGTTATTCCGATAGGAGTTTCAGTAAATATCGGGATTCTGGGCTTGGTTATTTCAGCTGTTGATCTTGGATACCAGGTTGTAGTCCCCACTGATGCTGTAGCAGGAGTCCCTCTTGAATACGGTCAGGCAATTATGGATGGAACTATCTCGCTTTTAGCTACGCTTGCTTCAACAGAGGATATTGTTTCAACTTGGACGAAGGGTTAGAAAAACCAAAGAGCCGGACCCGAAGGTCCGACTCTATGAGTTCTTTATTTCCAGTCGGAACTGGACTCAGTTTTAGCTGACGAATGAACGACGACGTGTGCTGAGCACAATCATCGCACCACCGGCTAGAACTGCTGCACCGATGATCGCAACCTTGGTAGATTCCGATCCTGTGTTAGGTAGTATCGGAGCTCCGACACCCATGCAGTAAGCACCTACGTGGGCTGAATCTAGAGTTCCTACACCTATACACATTCCATCTGCAGGTATATCAAAGGTTCCTGTAATGGAAATATTGCCATCTCCATCAGCAGCACCGAATGTCAATGCTCCTGTGTCACAAGCATCTGCTCCTGCTGTTGCAGCAGCTTCGTAGCTATTGTAGCTACAGGGCAATATGACAACTGTTGCATCTGCTGGCCATCCGGCACCCGAAATGGTGACGTCATGGCTACCAGCGGCAGCCACGAATGGAGGATCAGCTGCAACGACATGTGCTTCCTGAGCTTGAGCTACTGGAGCTAATGCAAACATAGCAACGAGTGCCACTGCAAGTGCTCCAAGTATTAGTTTAATTCTTTTCATGAAAAATTCCCTCTCAAATTGTGCACTAACACGTTATTAGCGCATGAAAGTCATTCTGTGTGCCAAACGACACACAAGGTAAAGATAGCGTCTCCACTTGTGATTTGCCATGATAATCACTTATTTAAAGATAAATTTCACTTGTTATCGGGGTTTTTAAGCTATTTCCATGCCCAGGTAGGCTCTTCTATATGATCTGTGCGCATCAATTCTCCACTAAGACCTACTTTTCGGAACTGATATAGCAGAGCTGCCGTGGGGGCATGAATTAAACGATTCTTTATCGGCAATTGGAGAACTTGTTTGTTGCTTTCATCAATATCTACCCATCTTGGGCTGTCACTGCGGAAAAGTTCATCTAAATCAATGATTAATATCTCGTCAACTTCGCTGGGTTCAGGAGCCATGGTTGACAGATCTTCAACCCAGAGAATAATAGGTGTGATAGAAAACCCGGAGCGTGTTTCGTATCCATCAAGGCACCCAAGGATTTCATCCTGGGTTACAGAGATACCTATTTCTTCTTCTACTTCTCTGAGGACAGTTTCTTCACGGGTTTCACCTGGATCAATTCTTCCACCAGGCAGAGCGTACTGGTGGCTATGATTCCGTAACCCTCGACTCCGACGAGTCAAAATAAAACCCGCTTTCCCTTCTTGGGATTGGACAATGGTGATGGCTACTGACGCCTTCCGAAGAGATTGATCTTCCGCATCAATTCGTGGATGAGAATCAAGATTATGTCGGACCTGTTCCCGAAGATTCGTATCAAAGGACAGGTCAGGGATAGCGTTTAAATTACTCAGCGGGCTTTCCATTCAGGTGGTCGTTTCTCCACAAAAGCTCTTGGACCTTCCTTTGCATCCTCGCTGGAAGCAACAGGTCTGAACAAGTCCACGGCTAACCGTATTCCTTCATGGTCATCAACGAGGGCGCCTCCAAGAACAGCTTTTCTTGTCGCACGCACAGCTAGGGGCGCGTTAGCGTTGACTCTTTTGGCAAGGCCAAGAGCTTCATCTATAGCTTTACCAGATTCACAAAGGATATTTACCAGTCCGTGATGGTAGGCGCGTTCGGCACTTATGGTGTCACCGGTGAGAGCCATTTCCATGGCGATGTTTGGCGGGACTCGTTTAGGTAGACGAGTTGTTCCACCAGCCATCGCTACTAAACACCTTTTCACTTCTGGGAGTCCAAAAGAAGCTGCAGAAGATGCAACAACCATGTCGCAAGCTAGCACTAGTTCGCAACCACCAGCAACCGCTGGCCCTTCAACAGCGGCGATTATAGGTTTCGTTCGTTCAAGAGTAACGAAACCACCGAACCCTCCCCGTTTAGTGCCAAGATTTGCGTTGCCAGAAGCGACAGCTTTCAGATCAGCTCCAGCGCAGAAGACAGGACCATTCCCGGCTAGGACACCAACCCAAATTTCGTCATCGTTTTCTAGCTGGTCAACAGCTTCTTCAAGGGCTTGGGCAAGTTCGCCAGAAACAGCGTTTCTTGCCTCGGGCCGGTTCAAAGTGATAACTGCTACTTTCCCACGTTTTTCATATTCAACAATCATGGGAACGACTCTACTTCAGCTTCACTAAAATCTTCCAACAGAACGGATTTAGAAACTCTCATTCGCTTTTATATATGGGCAGAATCCGATGGGACTGGTACTGTCTCAACATGGTCCTTGGTAAGTGGAGAAAGAAAAAACGCAAAAACATGTACTACGCGTACTCCGCATGGGACGGCACACAAACCGGATTTGAAGTCACTGCTGACGACATCATGTCAGAAATGAGCGATGACCTCATGTACAACGGGGATATTAATTCAGCGCTGCGCCGCCTCATGCAGTCAGGGTTTGACATGGATGGCGAAAGAGTTCAAGGGTTCCGGGAGATGCTTGACCGCCTCCGCCAAGAACGAGAGGAACGCTTAGAGAATTATGACCTAGATGGAATTTACAATGAGGTTAACGAAGAACTCCAATCCGTAGTCGATAAAGAAAAAAAGTCATTAGATCAATTAATGGAACAAGCTGCTGAATCAGGAGATGAGAGAAGGCAGAAGATCACCGAAGAGACTATTACGGAGAGAAACCTCCAACTAGACATGATTCCTCAGGACCTAGCTGGGAAAGTTCGCGAACTTCAGAAATACGAATTCACCTCAACCGAGGCGCGAGAGCAATTTGAAGACCTTATGGAAAAACTCCGAGAGCAACTCATGCAACGCTACCTTGATCAGCTATCTGACGAAATGCAAGATATGGGAACTGAAGACTTTGAGCGTTTGAAAGACATGATGTCAGCACTCAATAAGATGCTCGAACAAAGAGCGAATGGTGAAGAACCTGACTTCAATTCATTTATGGAAGAGTTTGGAGATTTCTTTCCTGAGAACCCCTCAACGCTTGACGAACTTCTAGAAGTAATGGCGCAAAGAATGGCTGCAGCACAAGCAATGATGAACTCAATGTCCCCCGAACAACAGCAACAACTTCAAGACCTGTCAGATCAACTACTAGAGGACATGGACCTGCAATGGCAGATGAGTCAACTAGCTCAGAACCTACAGGAGGCTTTCCCTGACCTTGGATGGCAACAATCATACGAATTTTCTGGTGATGAACCAATGGCGATGGGAAATGCCCAGAATGTCTTTGAGGAACTCGGCGATCTTGATGCTTTAGAAAGAATGCTCTCATCAATGAATAACCCAGCTTCATTAGCGGAAATAGATATAGAACGAGTAAGAGAACTTCTTGGGGATGACGCGGCTAACAGCTTGGACCAACTATCTGAGGTAGCGAAACAATTAGAAGAAGCAGGTTACATTGAAAGTCAAGAAGGCCGATACGAACTCACGCCGAGAGCGATGCGCAAGATAGGCCAACAAGCCCTCTCGGACCTCTTCCGCAAGCTAGATAAGGACCGATTAGGAAGTCATGATCTACAACATGAAGGGATAGGGCATGAAAGAGATTTCTCCACAAAGCCTTACGAGTTCGGCGACCCATTCAACTTAGATATTCAAAAAACAGTACGGAACGCGATCAAACGTACTGGAGGGGGAACCCCAGTTGAACTCACCCCAGAGGATTTTGAAATAGAACGAACAGAAAGCCTTGTTCGCTCCAGCACAGTCCTGATGTTGGATTTATCTAACTCAATGGCTTGGACCGGACGATTACTTCCCGCCAAGAAGGTAGCGATGGCACTCCAATCTCTGATTAGCATGCAGTACCCTCGTGACTATCTAGGAATAGTTGGATTTCACCTTTATGCCAGAGAAATAGAACTACACGAGTTACCAGAAGTCACCACCGGGTATATGCAAGGAACCAATATGCACCACGCTCTCATGCTGAGCCGCCAGATGCTTGCAAAGCAGTCGGGGACCAAGCAGATCATCATGGTCACAGATGGGGAACCAACTGCTCACATCGACCGGTCTGGGAATCCATACTTTGATTACCCTCCGTCGCAATACACCATTGACCAGACACTTTCTGAAGTCATGGCATGTACCCGGGAAGGAATACGTATCAATACATTCATGCTTGACCCAGAACCTGCGCTAAGCCAGTTCATTGAACGGATAACTGAAATGAACGGAGGGAGAGCCTTTTTCACGAATCGTGATAACCTCGGCGACTACCTTTTGGTTGATTTTGTTGAACACCGACGAAGACATATTTCTTCAAGGTGATGGTCAAAATCCTTTAAATAAGCAAAACCGCAATATTTATAGATGTTTTTCGTAAAAATTTGCATATTTGGTGGCTGACCTGCTTAAATGACATTAATGTAATTACAAGCCTGATTTTTGGCTTGAAACGCGCGCCAAATAGGCGAGTGGCAGTTCGCGCTGTGAACAATATCGGAGGGTTGAAACGTGATCGAAGAAGATTCGATTGCTGAGGGATGGCAGGATTTAGCTAACTGTCTTGGTGTTGACCCGGATTTATTTTTCCCAGAGCGAGGAGCATCCACGCGAGAAGCTAAAGAAGTCTGTCGCGGCTGTGTCGTACGTGGAGATTGCCTTGAATACGCTTTGCAGAATAGTGAAAAATTTGGGATCTGGGGTGGCATGAGTGAACGTGAGAGACGACGCATACGAAGACAACGCGCTCTTGATCGTCAAGCCGTCATTCAGGTTGTAGCAGAAACAAAAGCTATAAGTTAATCAACACGTACCGTGAAACTCACCTGAATTCTATTTAGCGGAGATCAACAATTCTTGACTAATGCCGCTTTGTCTACGCTCTTTCCTGATCCTGCGGCGCTGCCGCTCTGAACACCCGCCCCACACTCCATGATCAATCCGGTGTGATAGAGCATGCTCTAAACAGGTTTCTTTCACGGGACAAGTGGCACAAACACTCTTCGCTTTCTCAACTCCAGTCCCGTCACTAGGGAAAAATAGTTCTGGTGGTTTATTGCTGCAATTCCCTTGTGCCATCCATACAGTTTCCATAAATACCTCCGATACTTAATAGACGAAACAAAAGATGAAAAAGTTCCCGTGAACAAAAGATTTTTTCCTTGGATACAATCACTGAGCATAAGAATTGAGGAATCTTCACATGACTGACATTGAGAATGAACCCCCTAGAGGACACGTAAAGATGGTTTACATGGGTCCAGTAGCGCCACATTGGGATATGAGATCCGATTTTGGCGACAAGGAAATGATTGATGGTTTCCGAACCAGGATCCAAGCACGACTAGTTCTTCTCCCACCCCACGACCCGCAGTTTCGACGAAACAGAGAGCGTGTAAACCGTGATGCCGAACGAGAAAATATCGTGATTGAATGGGACCTCGGCTACGAAGAAGAGCAACAAGAGCAGTAGTAGTTTCTGGTCTCTTTGGCTAGTTTAAAAAACTGATTTTCTGTTAACGTCTTATCGGTGAATGATCAGATTGTCTTAGCTGCTGGTGGAATTATCAGTAATGATTTGGGTGAACTTCTTATAATTCACCGTCCAAAATATGATGACTGGTCATTTCCTAAAGGGAAATTAGATTTTGGAGAAAAATTAGAAGAATGCGCTATTCGTGAAGTGCATGAAGAAACAGGATTTAGATGTTCTTTAGGTGAAGAGCTTGGATTAGTTACATATCAAGACCGGAAAGGCCGAAAGAAAGAAGTGCACTATTGGCGAATGCATATTCTTGAAGGTGTATTTAAAGACAATGACGAGGTCGATAAAATTCATTGGTCAACAATTGATGAAGCGATGAATCTTTTATCGTACGCACACGACCAAAAATTTCTGCTGAATTCAGTTGTTTGACTAGTACCAATTACTCTATTTTGTTACGCTTTTAAATAATGCTTTTACTACATTCCGTTATCTTTAGGAAACAAAAGTATTTCAACGTTTCCAAAGAGATTTTTAATGCCTGACCGCCCAAAGATACAGATGCCAACGGCTCTACGAGCATCTCTGGTAATCGGACTCATATACACATTCCTTGTAGGAGTTTCATCACTTGAATCTGGAATCAAAGTCATGGGAGCAGATACGCAGGAAAGTCTATTCTCCAGTGTCAGCAACCCGATTGCAGGTCTATTCATCGGAATATTAGGAACGGTTCTTGTCCAGTCATCATCTGCTTCTACCTCTGTCATTGTTGGACTCGTTGGGACAGGGGCTTTGGGCGTAGGAGACGCTGTTCCCATGGTTATGGGAGCCAATATTGGTACAACCGTTACGAACACTCTCGTCGCTTTAGCGCATATGAGGCAATCAGATGAGTTCAAGCGTGCATTCTCCGCAGCGACAGTGCACGACTTCTTCAACGTTATAGCCGTCAGTATTCTGCTCCCATTGGAACTCACAACAAAGATCTTGTCGAAATCCGCTGAAAGAATTAGCGATCAACTTGTAGGTTCAGCTGGTAGTGAGTGGAAGAGTCCGATCAAGAAATGGGTGAAAGAACCGGTTGGTTGGTTAAAAGATCTTGGTGACTCTTTAGGAGCCGATGGCAATGTGTTAGGCACATTCCTAGTAACCATCGGACTAATAATAATTTTGATAGCACTGGCATTTATTACAAAGAATATGAGAAAACTTGTCGCTGACCGTATTGAAGCTTCTTTAAATAAAGTCCTTGGCACAGGTGCCGGAACAGTCGCAATGCTTTTGGGATTGGTTATTACGATCTCTGTCCAATCATCCAGCATTACCACATCAATTATGATCCCTCTAGCGGCAGCAGGTGTCGTAACACTGAGAAATATTTACCCAGTAACACTAGGTGCAAATGTCGGTACGACGATAACAGCGCTGCTCGCAGCACTTGCAGCAAGCAGACCGGAAGCATTAACCGTCGCATTAGTGCATACGCTTTTTAACTTAGGTGGCATCCTCTTACTTTACCCATTGCCAGGCATACGCGACATACCGGTACGACTGGCAGAAAATCTCGCTAAGATTGCAGTACAGCGACGTGTTCTGGCTGTTGCATATGTAGTAGTGGCTTTTATTATTATTCCACTGCTAGGTGTGGCAATCCTTCGATGAAAGGAAAAAATGGTTTTATCATTCTTCAAAAAAAATGAAAGCGGTTTAGATTTAATAGCTCACCGCACTATCTCAATGCTCGCTGATGCCCGCCATTCATTTGACCTAGCATCAGCCGCTGTTTTAAGCGGAGCAGATACCGCATCAGTAGCAGAAGACATTCGTACCACCGATGAACATATCAATAATGCAGAACAAAGCCTTCGCGGAGAACTTGTTACTCATGTTGCAGTACATGGAAGTACTGACATCGGGTCTGTGCTTAGCTACACGCTCCTAATTAAAAAAATAGAACGAATAGGAGATCAGGCAAAAAATATTCTTGACTTAGCAGAAGAAGGGGTTTCCCTAGTCGGAGAAGATGACGTAGCCGAACTTATTGAGCTTCGAAGAGTCATATCGGCCATGTTTGCTGAAGCCGCTGACTTAATGGCGGAAGCAACAAGTGAGCAAGCCCAAGACTTTTATGAACGAGCAACTAAACTTCGGTACAGCATTGAAAGCAAGATCCGAGATTACATGCATTCTGACCAACCCGGTTCCTACGCGGTTCCTAGAGCTGTCCTGTATCGATACTGGAAACGAATTGTTGCAAATCTTGCAGGCGTCGTCTCAGGTGTCACCGAGCCATTACAGAAACAAGGCTACATCGGTGATGGTGAGATAGACCTAGACGATTAACTTAGTTTTTCTGTTAACCCCGCACGTAAACGGTGAGCGTCTTTCGTCAACTAATGCCGGTACTATCCGACAAGTTTGAGGGTTCATCAAGGAACCTCGTAGAATTAGAATGTGGAAGATCAAACAGATCAAAATACTAAATTCCTTGAGAACGAATCCAACTCTTCACCAATAACGAAGACGAGGAAGGGGAAATTCCTTCTCTCCCCCTTTGTTCGCTTAAGTCGCGTCCACGCACTATGCGCCGCCGGTGACGCAATGATCACAGTTGCGTTAGCCGGATCTTTATTTTTCTCAATCGATCCAAGCGCCGCCCGATGGCGAGTGGGCTTATATCTCGCTCTTACTATCGCCCCATTTGCTGTAGTGAGCCCTCTCATAGGTCCAGTCATAGACCGTTACGCGGGAGGTAGGCGACTAATGATTATAGCGATCAATCTAGGACGTGTCATTACCGCCATTCTCATGGTCGCGAATTTAGACTCCCTCTTCCTATTCCCACTCGCTTTCACAATTCTTGTTCTTCAGAAAAGCTATGCGATAGCTAAAGCAGCCGTTGTCCCAACCACTGTTTCAACACATGAAGAACTTGTTGAAAAAAATGCCCGCCTCGCCTTTCTATCTGGCTTAGCGGGTTTCGCAGGAGCTGCGCCTTCAGCATTAGCCCAGTTAATCGGAGGACCTAGTTGGTCAGTAATTCTGGCAGCAATCACATTCTCATTCGCGGTCATAGCCTCATTAAAACTCCCTAAATCAAAAATCGCCACAACTCCTGAGCAGGAACAGGAACGCGAAGAACTCAGGTCGGTAGGAATTATCAGGGCTTCCAACGGAATGGGTGTCTTAAGAGGGGTTATTGGTTTCTTTACTTTCCTCGTTGCTTTCGCCTACAGAGGAGGAACCGATGATTTAGATCTATCAGGAGTTGGTACTTCGGTAGGGACAAAATTACATGAAGAACTCCTAGGCACAGACTTAGGAGCCAGCGGGACTTCAGCAATAGCGCTTGGAGCAGTCGTTGCATTCAGTGTCACCGGCGGGTTAATAGGTTCAATAATAGCTCCTAAGTTACGAGCCAGAATTAGTGAAGAACGGATGCTTCTCGGAGCGCTTCTCACAACCACAGTAGCTGCCGTACTCGGATTATGGAGTGGGGGGATAAGCGGAGCGCTTCTCGTAGGTTTTGCAGTGGGCCTTTCGGTTAGCTCAGGGAAACTAGCATTTGATTCAATTGTCCAACGTGATGCACCTGACGCGAACTACGGTCGATCTTTTGCTCGATTTGAAACACGATTCCAACTTATGTGGGTATTTGGAGCACTAATCCCTGTCATCTTTACTCTCCCGGCACGACTCGGCTTCCTTGTACTAGCTATCGCTGCGGGATTCGCATCAATTTCATACATTTTCGGAGCAAATAATGACGAATCATCCACATCTCAAAACACTTTTGGACTCTTGAGAAATCTTCTAAGAAACGATAAAGGAAATGAAAAATCTGTGGAACCACAGGTTGAAATTCCTTCAGAAAAACTAGAAACCGAAAGAGAACTCTTCATCCCGTATCCACAAGACCCAGACGATGACAACTTCAAACTTTTCTAAACTATGAAAGACTCATTCAGGTAGATCTATTCGGGCAAGCCAAAGTCCAGGAGCATCAACTTCGTTAGGGGTTGGGAAATTTTTAGGATCGGACCAAAGACGTGTTAGCTCACTAGTTGCAGATCTTTCAACTACTCCTTGAACAAACGCACCGCCACGATCATATTGGTCTTGAGTTAACTCAAGACCTAACATTCTCTCAATGAAACGATCTGAAGGGCCAGCTTCAACGCGTTGACGTCTCATCGCTTCAGTGATTTGGTTATACGAACCAATTAATCCATTGCCGATACTATCCATGATGTAGTCAACATAACCAACAATTACAGCAATGACAGCGTTCAATTCCGGAAGCATCCTAAGTTGTGCTTCACTCTGTATAGCCCCCAAAATGACTTCAGGGCTACCTAGAGACCGTTGTAACTCTTCAAGAGCTGAGGGGGAACTCATATCAATCTGTTGGAGCTTTTCTTCCAGTCCAGAAGGGTTACTTTCAAATCCACTTACATAATCAAACAATAGGTTGGTTACTCTTGCATGAACATGATCTATACGAAGGACAGCGTGGAAACAGAACTCGTGTAAACAAACCCAAAGAAGCAATTCTTGTATTGGAAGGCTCCACTCTTTCCCAAAATCGGCAACGTTATTTGTAATGATTTGAATTCCTTTTTCCTCTTGCCGCGGAATCGGCAAATCAAATTGACCAAATGAACGTTGCGCTAAATGCCCTACCATTGAACCAGCAGTCATGGACAACATTATCGGTCCAAGAAATTGCATCATTTGCTCAAACATTGCGTTCATAGGGTCGCCACCAATTGAATCATCCATTTTTTCCTGGGTGAGGGCCTCAGTCAAACTTTCAAATAAAGGTTTGTACGCTTCTATAGTCGCATTAGCCCATTCTGTTCTTGTAACAGAATGCACTGAAATATCTCCTGTGCCTAAAGTGGTAGCGTTAGCAACGTGGAGCTGGGCGATACGACAAAGTTCATCTAAAGCGATCCTATGAGATGGGTCTACATTTGCGGTAGAACTCCCAGCACCGGCCATTTGGATAGCTATTTGTTTCGCAGTTTCCCAAGGGTCTTGACCTCCGGCACTGAACAATTTCTCAAAATCACCAAAAAAAGGCATTTCCCCAAAAGGATTATTATTTTCCATAATTCTTACCTTTACTGTGAAAGATCGAATTCTTTTTATTCTACAAACTTCCCAAGGAGAAAATAAGACTCCCAGCGAGGAACAGCTTAAATTTCTTCAAAAGAGAGCCTTAAAAATAAATTGGACCCCTACTTACCGTAGTGAACTAGCAAAATTAAAACAAAAGTCGTTGAAACGACGTGTTTCCGCTATGGTTTCTTCTCGACCTAAGATTTTCGACCTACAAGAGAAATAAACCATTCAATAGAACTCGAGGGAGGCTATGGAAACGCTTATCGTCACAGGCGCTGCAGGATCGACCGGGACAAGGGTATGTAAAACTCTCGCAGAAACAGATGGAGTCTCCGCGGTTATAGCCATAGATACGCGACCAGAGATGCCAAACCATCGACGTGTCTACCATCATCAAATTGATCTCCAAACGGATGACCTTAAACCAGTCTTTGAAGGCGCTCACTGTCTCATTCATCTAGCCACCTCATTCGGACCTAGTAGCGACGGTGTAGACGCTGGCGGAGCCGAAATAGATGCAACACGAAGAGTTCTAGAGGCCGCTTCTGATGTAGGCATTCAAAGAATCGTCATACTCTCATCAGCGATGGTTTACGGGGCTTGGGATCATAACCCGATCCCAATCACAGAAGAAGCACAGATAGAACCAAATCCTGACTTCTCGTTCGCTTCGGTAAAAACAGAAATAGAAAACTTAGCTAAAGAATGGAACATCAATAACCCAACTGCTGAAATTGTGATTCTCCGACCCACAACTGCTCTAGCAAAAGGACAAATAAGTTGGGTCGCTCGCTCGTTAAAAGCATCAGCGATTATTGACGCTGGTGACAACGACCCTCCAGTTCAATTCCTGCACCTTGATGATTTAGCAGCAGCTGTTTCTCTAGCGAGTAAAGGCGGAATGAATGGAGTGTATAACGTTGCCCCCGATGGATATATTGAAGCCGAAGTCTGCCGAGAACTAAGTGGAAGGTTCCCGAGGCTAAGATTAAAAGAAGAAATGGCAGACCGCCTTGGCCGGTTCAGCTGGCGTTACAAAATAGCCCCAACCCCACCCGGTCTAACCCCGTACACGGTTCACCCATGGATCATCTCCAATGAACGACTTCGCGATGCTGGTTGGGAACCAGAATACACAAACGCTGAAGCATACATTGATGGAACACCTGCAAAGCCATGGTCAAACATGAACGCAAAACAACGTCAACGAGCTTCACTAATTGGAGCCATCATACTTGGATCAATTGTGACCTATCTAATATCGCGTCTCTTGCGGAGAGTAAGAGAATAAAATTTAAGATAATAAAGAAAATATTTCATCGCCCCAGAGTAAAAAAACACCAAGGCAAACAGCCAACTTACCGAAGGTACGTAAACGTCTCACAGATTGGTTGACCCTCTTCAACTGCCCAACTTCTGCAGGGTGCCTCCAAAGCCGGTCTTCCATTAAGGGAGGCATTGAAAAACCGATATTTTCCTCTTCCTCATCAGCGCCCACGAACCTACTTTAGAGCACGGCATAAAGAAATAAACCGCGACCTCTTAGATAACTTGTTAAGAAAGCAAATGAACTAAGGAGCAGAGACCAAACATCGCCTCTAGCATGGGTTTATGCAAGCTCCGCAAAATACGAATACCTGGGTTGGGTTAAGCCATGAACTCCTTCCAGTTGAACTAGCGAGCCAATGGGTTATTGACCCAACATGCGGTGCTTCAGTCACATTTAATGGAGTTGCACGAGATCATTCATCAGGTAGAGAGAATGTAACCCTTTTAGAATACGAAGCGTATGAAGAGCAGGTGATTCCAAGATTCAAGGCAATTGCAAAGAAAGCACGAAATCAATGGCCTGATATAAAAAAAATAGCCATACTCCATCGAATAGGAAAGGTAGAAATAGGTGATTCTGCTGTTGTGATAGCTATCAGTTCACCACATCGTGACCACGCTTACTTAGCTTCACGGTTCTGCATTGATACTTTAAAGTCAACTGTTCCCATATGGAAAAGAGAAATTTGGGAGAGTGGAGAAAGTTGGGGTTTAGAACCGCAACATATTGAAGAGATAGATGAAATCTTTTTGAATGAAAGTCAAGACAAGGGAGAAGTTCTCCATTGAACCCACTAATTTTTTTAGCAGCAGCAGCTATTATTTTTCTCCTCGGGACGATCATAATCTGGGCTTTTCAGAGAGAACGAAAGAAAAGTTTCAATTCCTCAATTGAACAGTTCCAGGCGGGGCTTGATGCGATAGCCCCCGACCCGAAAAGAAAAAGGCGTTAACTATGGCACGTGACCTAGCTATAGACCTTGGTACTGCCAATACTCTCGTTTACTCACGAGGGCGCGGTATCGTCCTGAACGAACCTTCAGTCATAGCATTAAATGAAAAAACGAATGAAGTTCTCGCCATGGGTGAGGAAGCTTGGCAAATGATTGGAAGAACACCAGGTCATATAGTCGCGGTTCGGCCACTACGGCATGGAGCGATTACCGACTTTGATGTCACGCAAAGAATGATACGACTCTTGTTAGAGAGAGTCGGAGTGTCAAGATTCAATCGACCAAGAGTGGTGATATGTGTGCCTTCTGCAATCACCGCCGTTGAGCGAAGAGCAGTAACTGAAGCAGCACGAAGAGCGGGAGCCGCAGATGCTCGGTTAATTGAACAACCTCTAGCTGCAGCAATAGGTTCAGGACTACCCATAAATGAACCAATGGGTAACCTTATTGTTGATGTAGGAGGTGGAACTACAGAAACCGCCCTTATCTCAATGGGTGGAGTAGTCGCGTTAGAAGCAGTCAGAGTTGGCTCTTTCGACATTGACGCAGCTATCCAAAATTTTATTAAAACCGAATACGGGGTCGCTATAGGTGAAAGAACATCCGAAGAAGTTAAATTAACGATCGGTTCAGCATCACCATACGAAGGAGAACTACGTGTGGAAGTACGAGGTCGACATATAGCTAGTGGTTTACCCGAAGTCGTAGTTGTTTCACCTACCGAAATAAGGTTAGCCATAGATGAACCAGTATCAGCAATGATTGACTCTGCAACTTCATGCCTGTCACAAGCCCCACCAGAATTAGCGCAAGACATAATTGTTCAAGGAATAAATCTCGTCGGAGGGGGTTCCTTATTAAAAGGTTTTGATAAACGCTTAAGCGAGGAAACAGATGTTCCAGTGAACATCGTCACGAATGCTTTAGAAGCAGTTGTTCTTGGTGCTGGAAGATGCATTGAATCATTTGAATCTGTCCGAGCAATGTTTATGGATGATCCATCCATACGGCAGAGGCGATAACCATCGGCTTACATTAATAAATCTTCTGCAGCTTGCCTAACCTGCCAGTCCCTATCTTCAAGAGCTTTTTCCAGCGTCTCTGTAATCATTGGACTTTCAAATGGGGCAAGTGACAGGATCGCCCTCCTACGAACAGTTGCGATATCTGTCGTTGCTTTAAGAATACTATGTAACCCTTCGTCGTTTCCAAGAGCTCCCAATGCTGCTACCGCTGCCTCCCGACAAAGGGGATCTTCATGAAGTTCAGCGATACCAGACAGAACAGAAACAACACCGTCATTTAGATCTCCCCGCTCACCAGCAGCCCAGCACGCAACCTCAACAACTGTGGAATCACCGTCATTTAACAAATCTAAAATAGGTATGGAATAAATCTTCGCAGCGGACTCAGCGACCGAATATCGAACTAGAGGATGCGGATCCCTGACCACGATCTCATCCAAATACTCATCTAATATTCCGTTTTCAGCAAGAACAGAAACTGACGTAGAACGAACCCTTGGGTCACGATTATTTAAACCATTATGAGCAAGCGAATACTCTCCGTTCAAAGCTGACTCAATAATTTCTTTTCGTAATTTCAGTCCCTCAGAAGTCAATGGTTCATTCTCAGAATCACTTAGCTGCACGTTAACCCACAATCACATCAAGAAGAAGCCTGGCGATAAGCACCAATAAACCAACACTGAAAGCAAGTAACGTCCCTACAATCGCTACAACGATTAGAAGGCAAAGCAAACTAAAGATTCGTTGCCACCAACGAACCCGCGCCTTTAAGCCAGTTACTGCTTTATGTCGTGAAAGGCGATCAGTTCTCCCGAAAGGATTAGAGAACGGTTGTTGAAGTGGTTCTCGCAATTACGGCTCCTTCCTACACTGAATAATAGATTAATGAAACCTACAATAGACACTTACTCACAAACAACGAATAAGGCATCATGACAGAAACCCCGGAATCCAACAAAGAAACACTGGTTCAGAAGCGTTCACCCATGGGAAGAAACGAAAAGATACTCACGACCATTATTATTCTCGTTGTTTCAATCGCTCTATTTATCAGGTTTGTTCCTATATCATTTTTCGGCGTTAATGTCGTAGCGCTTTCCCCAGGCAGTGCACCCACAACTATAGAAAAAATCAATGTTCAAGGAACAGACACATACCTTCCAGAAGGAACAATCAAATTTACAACAGTGGCCATTGAATCAGACTCCCTAACTATCTGGGAATATTTCCAGGCGAAAAACGATGAAATAAAAGAATTGCGCAACAGAGAAGATTTTTATGGAGATAAAACAAAAACTGAAACGAAGAAGATCAATAATTTCATGATGCAGCAATCCCAAGACACAGCATCTTTGGTAGCGGCTAATTATCTCGGATATGAAATTGTTCCTAAAATTGATGGAGCGTACGTCATCGAGATCATGTCGGAAAGTCCCGCATCTGAATTCCTTCAACTAGGCGATTTAATAGTTCAAGTAGATGGCTTAAATATTGAGAGCCCCAAGGACCTTGGTGAAGCAATACAGTCCAAAAAACCCAAAGATACGGTAGCTATAGGTTTCAAAAGATCTGATAGCGCATTTACGACACCAACATCTGACCAAGAAATATTGATAGAAGAAATTACACTCGCAACCAACCCGCTTAAAGAAGACACTGGTTATCTGGGTGTTGTAATCCAGACCCCACTAAAAGCCGATATCCCTTTTGAAATCACCATTGATGTTGGAAGAGTTGGCGGTCCTTCAGCTGGTTTAGCATTTGCTTTATCAATTGTTGATTACCTTACAGAAGGAGAGTTAACAGGAGGTCTCAACGTAGCTACGACCGGAACTATAGACCAGTACGGTAATGTCGGTTCGGTTGGAGCTTACCCACAGAAAGCAGAAGCAGCCGCCCGATCAGGAGTGGAACTTTTTCTTGTACCCCCGGGGGGATATCAAACAGTACTGCGAGTCGCAGCGAACCGGTTTGAAGTACGGTGTGTAAGCACATTCGATGACGCAATTATTCAACTAGAAAAGTTCGGCGGAAATGGGATACAGGTAGCGACACAATTGAATGTTCCTGAACCGGTTCTTTCTCCAGCAACCATTGACGAAAATGACGGCTATTTCTCCTGCGCAGAAGCAATGATGGAAACCGTTAACAATTGAAGTAAGCAACAACGGTCACGGTAGGATTAAGACATGAATAAATCCACAGAATTAGCAGCTAATCATGGCTGATATAAGTGGAGTTCCTACGCCGCGACGACTTCGACGAAGTTCGCGAAGATTACGCTTTATTTTAGCGTTATCAGTTGCGGCCATTATCGTCCTTCTTGTTTCTTTAAGAGGGTTAGCAAGCTTCTACACGAATTACCTATGGTTTGACTCACTCGGCTTCACGGCGGTTTGGCGAGGGGTGCTATTTGCAAAAATTGGGCTTGCCCTTTTTTTCATCGCCTTTACCTTCCTACTGTTTTGGATCAATCTCTTCGTAGCGGACCGGATAGCACCAAGAACCCGACCTCAAGGACCAGAAGAGGATTTCGTTAGCCGCTACCATGATACGATCGGTCCACGCGCCGGCCTTTTCAGAATAGCCGTCGCTGGTTTATTCTCCTTATTTCTCGGCGTTGGAACTTCCAGTAGATGGCAAGACTGGATCCTTTTCAGAAACTCACAAGATTTTGGCGTAAAAGACCCTCAATTCAATATGGATATCGGGTTCTACGTATTTGAACTCCCATTTATTCAGTTCCTAATCAACTGGATGTTCACCGCTTTTATCGTTGTTCTAATAATCACAGCTGCCGCTCATTACCTCAACGGAGGGATACGCGTCAATACACCTGGAAATCGGGTTACTGCACCTGTAAAAGGACACCTATCCGTACTCTTAGCAATACTTGCTCTTATCAAAGCAGCCGACTATTGGTATCAGCGCTATTCACTTAACTTTTCAGGGAGAGGCGTAGTTGACGGAGCCAGTTACACAGACGTAAACGCACAATTACCCGCAATTAAACTCCTTATCCTCATCTCAATAGCGGCAGTAATTCTCCTCATCATAAATATCTGGAGGAGAGGATGGGTTCTCCCAGTTGTCGCAGTTGGCCTTTGGGCGTTTGTAACTATAGCTATAGGTAGTATTTACCCCGCTATTTACCAAAGGTTTGTAGTGGAACCATCTGAATCTTCCAGAGAAGCTCAATACATAGAACGCAACATTGAAGCAACGAGAACCGCATATGGTCTAAGAGTCGAAACAGAAACTGAAGCAGATGCAAATATTATTGAACGAACTTTCACACCAAATGTAGAAGACGCTCTAACCATTGAAATTCTCCAGCGAAACGCAGGGACGCTCAACAACCTTCGATTGTTAGATCCAGGAATCGTCTCACCAACCTTTCAGGCATTAGAGGTAGAGAGAGAACAATTCCGGTTCGCTTCAGATCTTGACGTAGACCGATATGAAGTAGATGGGGATACAAGAACCGTTGTTATAGCAGCTCGAGAACTAAATTTAGATGGAGTTAACTCAGGGTGGGAAAATCAACATGTTGCTTTTACCCACGGCTACGGTCTCGCATTAGCGCCAGCGAATACTGTAACTGCGCAAGGCGAACCAGATTTTGTGATCGGTGGGCTTCCAACGTCAGTGAATAGTGAAAGAATAAATATAGATATTGACCAGCCAAGAATTTACGTAGGAGAGGAATTAGAAGGTTACGTAATTGTTGAAACCGAACGTTGCGAAATCGATTTCGCATTGACGGGGTCCGAAAACCTTGGACAAGGAGATTCGCTTGAAGAAGGGGGTTGTCAAGGAAGCGACGGCTCTGGAGAAAATCTTCTCTTCAGGTACGACGGAAACGATGGAGTGAAAGCAGGAAGTTTCTTCAGGCGTATTGCGTTTGCCCTTAGGTTCGGGGATTTAAACCCTATTTTCTCCGGTCTAATCAATAGTGATTCAAAATTTCTCTTCAACCGTGATGTAACCGATCGGGCGAAAGAACTAGCACCTTTCCTCAAATACGATGCCGACTCGTATCCGGTGATAATAGATGGCAGAATCAAATTCATAATTGATGCATATACGGCTACGAATTATTACCCGTATTCTCAAACCGCTGACCGTAATTCGGTTCCAAGTAGTAGCGGGCTAGCCGATAGTTTCAATTACGTCAGGAATTCCGTCAAAGTCGTCATAGATGCGTATGACGGTGATGTGACTTTCTATGTCATAGATGACCAAGATCCGATTATCCAAGCGTATATGAAGGCATTCCCGAATCTCTTCACGATAGCGTTCCCCGATGATGGGTCATCTGAAGGTATGCCTAGTGAAGTAGCCGACCATCTTCGCTACCCAGAAGACTTATTCAAAGTGCAGACAAACATGTGGGGCCGATACCACCTTAATGACCCAAATGATTTCTATGAAGCTGCTGGAGCTTGGGTAGTTTCTCTAGATCCAGGAGATGATCTAGAGAATGCCCCAACCGCCATAGTTACTACAACCGGATTCGTCACATTTGCTTCAGGGAAGAGAATGGATCCCTACTACGTGCAGATGCAAGTACCTCAAGAACAACAACAAGACTTCATTCTTATACGCCCGTTTGTTCCTCGATCAAGTGATGATAGTAGACAGCAACTTGAAGCTTTTATGGTTGGCCAAATTGACCAGAATGGCCAAGGAAATTTGATTTCATACACTGTCCCAGGTCTTAAAGTAGATGGTCCAGTTATAGCAAATAGAAGCATGCTTGCTGATCCAGTTGTAGCAGAGACTACAACGTTGCTAGGTCAGCGCGGTTCGGGCGTGAAACTAGGAAATATGCTTCTAATACCCTTAGAAGGAGCGGAAGAAGATGTGCTCTTGTATCTGAGACCAATGTATGTTGAAGCGAGTGGAAGCCAACCTGCTGTCCAACAAGTCATAGCAGCATACGGTGAACGTGTCCGAATTTGTTCATCAGTTGAACTCGTACTTGGCGCTTTATTAGTTCCAGATAGTGAGGTTGGTGATGATTGCGAAAATGTGAACCCTGTTGACCTTGGAGGCACTCTGTTACCAGTTGCTCCACCAGAAAACGAAGAATCCACCCAGCCTTCCGATGGATCCGTTGAATCTGAAAGCGAAGAAGATAATCAATCTGAATCCGCACCTGATAACTCATCTGGCAATGAATTACAAAATCTTATAGAACAAGCACGGCAAGCTTTTGAATCAGCGAATGAAGCTCTTGAGGACGGTGACTTAGGAAGATATCAAGATCTCATTGAACAAGGACAAAGCCTTGTTCAACAAGCCGCTGAGATACTTGAAAGTAATTGACGGATTCCAGTAAGTAGTTTCGGCAAATGACCGATGGTATATCTTCCCCGTTTCTGAGCCGGCGAAGGTTTTTAGTTGGAACCGCAGCAGCGGGATTAGCCATAGCTACCGGATGCGGACGCAAACCTTCCATTCCTACATCAATAGTGGAAAACGGGTCATTGCCATCTGTTATAGATTGGAAAGTAACCAGATGGGAATCTGACCAATGGTCTCGTGGATCATATTCGTACATACCGGCAGGGTCATCTTCACTGCTGCGTTTAGATCTCGCTCGACCAACAGACGGGCGCCGGTTTATGGCTGGGGAAGCTACGGAAGAGAACTTTCCCGCCACTGTTAATGGTGCAATTAGAACAGGTAAAAGAGCTGCTACAGAGGTACTTCAAGCTAGAGGAATAAGTTCATGTATTGTGGTTGGCGCTGGCGCCGCTGGCCTTAGTGCCGGCTCTCAACTGTTACGCGCCGGATGTACAGTGACTGTATTAGAAGGAAGAGATCGCATCGGTGGACGAGCTTGGACTGACGACGTAGACGGATCACAAGTAGACCTCGGCGGATCCTGGTTCCACGGTGTCAACACCCATACCCTCACGCCACGTGCGAAAGAACTTGATGTGCGATTAATCCCTACAAACTACGAGAATGCAGTGCTGTTTAACAGCAGAGGAACCCAACACAACTGGTCCAAACTAGAAAAACTTTATACCTTCGTTTATGACTCTGTGCTCTCAAAGGCTTCTAAAGAGTCAATGGGGGTCGCTCTAATAGAGTTCCGGCGAACCCTATCCGCAGAAGAAAAACAGATGCTTGATTACATCGTCGTATCAGAAATTGAGCACGAATACGGTGCTCATGTCGATAACTTAGCGATGCTCGCAGCAACCGAAGGGGCAAGACCCATTGGAGGAGATGCCATCCCCGAAAACGGATATGGCCAATTCATGGATGATTTATCCAATGAACTCACAATAAAATTATCAACTCGTGCGGAAAGTATCAGCCACGACGATTCTGGTGTGACAATAACAACAAGTAATGAGATTTTCCGCGCTGATTCGGTCGTTGTCACCTTACCCCTTGGAGTGTTGCAATCCGGAACTGTGCGTTTTACCCCAGAACTTTCAACGAGAAATCAGGCAGCAGTCAAAGGTTTAGGAATGGGATTGCTAAACAAACTAGTGGTTAAATTCAAAGAACCATTCTGGGACGTAACTAAAGATTTGATTGGGTACATACCTGACGACAGGGGTCATTTTGTTGAATGGTATAACGCTGTCCCGTGGACAGGACAGCCGATCCTAGTTGGATTTAATGCCGCCGAAACTGCAAAAGAGGTTGAAACTTGGGATGACATTTCTACTTTACAGGCAGGTCTAGATGTACTATCAAAAATGAAATTCTGATTACCTTGGGGACACTGATTATAGAGAGACGGGTCCATTTGTTGCCGGACCGGCGAAAGCCTGAGCTATTGTCAACCATTCCATAGCTGAATCACCATTTGCGACTAGTTCGGTATCAATCAAGTTTCTTCTCTGGGTTGTGACAAGGCAAAAATCTTTCGCTGTGCCTGTAACAGACTCGCCAGCATCGTCAGCACCGAAATTCCAAATTTCCCCTGAAGGACTTTCAAGAATCACCTTAACTGGAACCTGTGATGGTTCTAAACCTCGATTCATATACGACCATGACCGGGTAATGAAACCAAGCTGGGCTATATGCCGCAACCTATCTGTTGACTCTCTTTCAATTCGTAACGCATCAACAATGTCTTGACCATGTGCCCAGACTTCCATCAGACGGGCAGTCAGGAAAGATTTTGACCCCATCGGCGGGCCATACCAGATCACACGATCCTCATCCCCTAGAGAATAAGCCGCTTCAGCGAGTTTTCCCCGACCTTCTCTCCACGCCTGCAAAAGATCAAGGTGATTCATCTTGCGGTAATCGGCTAGCGTGAAATCCTCAGCTTGCTGAGCGTCGGTAATCATGGACATCAACTCTTTCACAAGATTTCTAAAAGTGTCAGGATTCGTAATAGCGATAACAGCAGTATTATCAAAATACGTTAAGTGAGCGACCTGATCAGCGACAGACCACCGCGGGCTAGGGGTTGATTGACGCCAATCTTCTGGTCCTAGAACTGAAAGTAGCTTATCCAAAGCTTCCTGCTCCTCAAGAAGGTCAGATCTTACGTTGTCTACGTTCATTCAAGAAACAATACCATTACCGAAATATGAAAATCATCTGACATGACCTTAATAATTTTTAATGGCTGCATTCCTGTACTCGTAGATATGGTAACTCGCTGATAGTTTATATAGGAGTGTCTGATCACGACTAATTTACGCTAAGGAGATCTAATGGCTGAAGCGAATATCTTACGAAGCCGATTAGATACACGTTCAAAAGAATACTTAGAGAACCTCAAAGACATGCAATCACTATGGGACCTGGTTTCTGAAGAATTGGACAAAGTCTCAACTGTTGGAGGTCAAAGATACGTTGACCGTCATCGCCGGAGGGGAAAAATGCTCGTTCGTGAACGGGTAGAATCCCTAATAGACCGAAATTCTCCACTACTTGAACTTAGTCCACTAGCAGGGTGGGGAACAGAAGATCCAGTCGGTGTGGGGGTATTCACCGGTATCGGCATCGTTGAAGGAGTTGAATGCGCAATCACAGGCTCTGACATGACATACCGAGGAGGAGCCGGTAACCCAACCACATGGGATAAGCAAAAAAGATTTTTTGAAATCGTTCGAGAGAATCGTCTCCCGTTGATTCTTCTCAATGAGTCGGCAGGTGCCGACCTTCCCAGACAAGCTGACCTATTTATCCATGGTGGAGGGAATTTCAGAGACCTTACCCAACTATCAAAATTAGGGATCCCTACAATTTGTGTAGCTTTTGGACCCAATACTGCTGGTGGCGCATACATTCCCGGAATGAGCGACTACACCGTTTTTGTGAAAGAACGAGGGACCGCTTACCTTGGTGGACCTCCACTGGTCAAAATGGCTATAAATGAAATCGTTGATGAAGAAACGCTCGGAGGGGCAGAAATGCACGCCCGTACTAGCGGATTAGCAGATTACTTAGCTTTAGATGAAATGGATGGATTACGAATAGCACGTCAAATAGTTAAACATCTCAACTGGGAAAAGCTTGGACCAGGACCAACACAACCTGTGGACGAACCCCTCTACGACCCCTCAGAACTTTTAGGATGCGCCATGGCAAATGTCCGTATCCCATTCGACATCAAAGAAATCCATGCCCGCATCCTAGATGGGAGCCGATTCGAAGAATTTAAACCTCTTTACGGAGAGAAACTTGTCTGCGGTTGGGGCAATATTTGTGGATTCCCTATTGGGATACTTGCAAATAACGGGATTTTGTTCTCAGAAGAAGCAAGCAAGGGAGCACAATTCATACAACTTTGCAACAAAAGAAACATCCCTCTTCTTTTCATGCACAACATAACTGGATTTATGGTCGGATCTGAAGCAGAACGAGGCGGAATCATTCGTAACGGGGCAAAGTTGATCAATGCGGTGTCTAACTCCACCGTACCTCATCTCAATCTCATGGTAGGCGCTAGTTATGGCGCAGGAAATTACGGAATGGCAGGGAAATCTTATAATCCCCGCTTTATATTTACTTGGCCAAATCATCGCGTCGCCGTTATGGGTCCCGAGGCACTAGCAGGCGTCATGGATATCATCGCCAGAAATGCGGCTGAAGGAAGAGGAGAAAAAGTCGATGAGGAAAAGCTGACCGAAAGAAGAAACGCTTTAGAAGCACAGATTGAAAGCGAATCAACGGCACTTTATTCAACTGGGCGTCTATGGGATGACGGAATCATACACCCAGCAGATACGCGGACAGTACTAGGGATAGCCTTATCAGCTTGCCATAGCAACGACATTTCCGGCGCTATTGAATACGGCGTTTGGAGACATTAATTATGACTTCCATTAAAAGATTACTCATCGCAAACCGTGGAGAAATAGCAGTTCGCATAGCGAAAACAGCCAATCGTTTAGGAATTGAGACTGTAGGGATCTACGCAGAAAACGATATAAATGCACTACACACCCAAACGGTAGACATAGCAGTTCATCTACTAGGGAATTCTCTCCAAGAGACATACCTTAATGGTGAGATAATTATCCAAGAAGCGCTCCGAACCAAGTCAAATGCGGTGCATCCTGGCTACGGTTTTCTTGCTGAAAATACAGAATTTGCTCAAGCCGTTCAAGATGCAGGATTGATCTGGGTCGGCCCAACTCCCGAACACATACATGACCTTGGGGACAAAATCATTGCGAAACAAACAGCAATTGCTGCCGGGGTACAAACGACTGAATCCCATGAAGTGCAACCTGATGGAGACCTTCCCGATATTGCCATGCCGGTGATTGTAAAAGCAGCGGCAGGAGGTGGAGGGCGAGGAATGCGAATTATTGAAAAAAAAGCTGACCTTAAGCAAGCAATAAAGGATGCTTCTCGTGAAGCCTTATCAAGCTTTAATGACGGAAGAGTATTTATAGAACCGTTCTTTGGAAATGGCAGACATGTCGAAGTGCAAATCTTTGGGGATGCATTAGGGAATGTAATCCATCTCGGCGAAAGGGAATGTTCAATACAACGCCGCAACCAAAAAATAATTGAGGAAACACCTTCGCCTGGTATCACACAAGAAATGAGGGAAAAAATTTGGGACTCAGCGGTTTCCCTAGGGCAACATATGAAATACCTAAATGCAGGAACTGTTGAATTTCTAATTTCAGAAGAAAATGAAGTGATATTCCTAGAAGTAAATACGCGTCTGCAGGTCGAACATCCTGTTACCGAAGCCGTAACTGGATTAGATCTAGTGGAACTACAAATACATGTCGCTGAAGGAAAACCTCTCCCCTTCAGTCAAAAAGATATTAATTTCACCGGACATGCAATAGAGGTAAGGGTTGTTGCGGAAGACCCTTCAGCCAACTGGCTTCCATCTACCGGGACTATCAACGCTTTTCATGTAGATGAGCTGACACGTATAGACACAGGAATCCAAGCAGGAAGTGAAATCACCCCAGATTATGATTCACTCATCGCAAAGATGATTACTCATCGACCGACCCGCGAAGAATCAATAAGACATTTAGAACGGGCTCTACGTCGGACACTTATCAACGGAGTGAAAACAAACCTTTCGATGCTCATAGCGACTCTTAATAACAAAAATTATCAAAATGGGTTAACTCAAACATCCTTTCTGTCAGAACACCCTGAACTTTTGGATGGGTTTCTGCAAGACCACGAAGAAGAACTCACCCTTATGTTGGCCTCAGTTTTCGCACTTGAATATTCTGATTCTCAAATAACTCAAGAAAAGGGATTGCCTCCAGGTTGGAGAAACCTCCGGACACAAGGCCAACGCCAAATCTGGAAGTCCAAAGAAGACTTACACCATGTTGAATATGTGAGAAACGGCGATACAGCTATTGTTCACGTTGGACAATGGCCGGAACCAAAAGAAGACGGAACGCTTACAACCGATCAACGAAATACGCATTCTGTCCGGCTCATAAGCCGAACACACAATCAACAAATCATAGAAGTGGATGGAAGAAGGCAAAGTATAGACACAGATATTCAAGATGAATCTGTACACGCCCGAAGCAGAACAGGAACAGCTACATGGGAAAGACAACCCGTATTTACGTATCGCGATGCTGAACAAATGGGGGATGGACCAGTAAGCCCTCTTCCAGGAACCGTCATTGCCGTGCACGTTAAAGAAGGAGACAAAGTCCAAGAAGGCGATTTACTCATGATCGTTGAAGCCATGAAAATGGAACATAAAATACTTGCCCTAGGAAGCGCTGAAGTATCAACCGTTCACTTTCAAGAAGGAGACAGAGTTGATAGTGGAGAACTACTTGTCTCATTGGAACAGGATTAGCAAAGGTGTCAAAAGATTCAATTCGTATAGCTAACTGTTCAGGGTTTTTTGGAGACCGACCCTCAGCAGCCCTAGAAATGGTTAACGATGGACCGATAGATGTTTTGACAGGAGATTGGTTAGCAGAACTCACCATGCTGATCCTTAATCGGATAAAAAATAAGAATCCGCAGTCTGGATATGCAAGGACTTTTGTTACTCAGATGAACGATGTAATTGAAACCTGCTTTGAAAAAGGAATCAAAGTTATATCAAACGCGGGGGGATTAAATCCAAAAGCATGTGCTGAAGCAATACAAGAAATAGCAGAGTCTCGCGACATATCCCCTTCAATTGCTTACATTGACGGGGATAACCTCATGGAGCAATTACCGGAACTGATCAATTCAGGGATCCTCCTACCCTTTACAGCAGGTCAAGATTTAGGTAGTGCTGATAATTATGTAACTGCCAATGCTTACCTAGGGTGCTGGGGGATAGTTGAAGCTCTCCAAGCAGGCGCCGATATTGTTATCACGGGAAGAGTAACAGACGCGGCTGTTGTTTGCGGACCTGCAGCTTGGCACCATGGATGGGCAAAAACAGACTTGGATCAACTAGCGGGCGCAGTCGTTGCAGGTCACGTTATAGAATGCGGGACCCAAGCAACAGGAGGCAACTACTCGTTCTTCCACGAAATAGAAGGCAGAAACGATATTGGATCAACAGCCCGTTTTGGATTCCCATGGGCGGATATAGCGCCTGACGGATCATGTATCATCGGCAAACATGATGGAACTGGAGGCGTAGTTAACGAAGAAACAGTCATCAGCCAACTACTTTATGAAATCAATGGACCAGAATATTTAGGTCCGGACGTAACCGCTCGATTTGACACTATCAGCGTTAAAGAAATCAACAAAGATAGAGTTCAAATTTCAGGAACCAAGGGTCAAATCCCTCCCAAAACAATCAAAGTAGCCATGAATAAGCACGGTGGATACAGGAATTCTTTCAGTGTCGCCCTGACAGGGATAGACATAGAAGAAAAAGCTAAATTCGCGCAAGCAACATTTTGGGATGCCTGCCCCTCAACCCCTTCTGATTTTGAGTCAGTAGTTAGCAAAATAATCCGCACTGAAAAACCTGACCCCGATTCACAGGAAGAAGCGACTGCAATTTGGAAATTAACCGTTAAAGATAAAGATGAAAGAAAAGTAGGAAGGGCCTTCTCAGACGCCATGGTCCACACCGTACTTGCTAGCATCCCAGGAATGTATGGGATTGGAGGTGGACCATCACCAGCTTCACCTTTTGGAATTTACCAACCAGCACTTATACCATCTGATCTCGTACCGCAATACGTACATATCATTAATGGTGAGACCACCATTGTTGAACCAGAAAATTTTGAAGGTCAACCTCTAAAGATTGAATTAACTCCCACACTGGAAATTCCGAAAGGTCCCACAGCTAATACACCAATAGGTGAAATAGTTGGTACCCGTTCAGGCGATAAGGGCGGAGACGCCAACCTCGGCATTTATGCAAGAAACGAAACTAGCTGGGCGTGGCTAGATAATGTAATGACAATAGAACAATTACGAGAACTCTTACCCGAAACAAAAAATTTAAATATTGATCGTTACCGATTTCCAAAAATTCGAGCCATTAATTTCTTAATTCACGAATTACTTGAAGAAGGAGTAGCTGCTTCAACTAGACAAGACGCTCAAGCGAAAGCACTTGGGGAATGGCTCCGAGCAAGAGTTATGCCCATACCAATATCCATCCGACAATCAACACAGGAGAAAAAATGAAAAACTCGGTAACAGATACTTTCAAAATTGATGTTCCAATATTTGCATTCAGCCATTGTCGAGATGTAGTCGCCGCCGTGTCAAAAGCAGGGGGATTCGGGGTTTTAGGAGCTGTGGGTCATACCCCAAATGGTTTAGAGACAGACCTTAAATGGATTGAAGACGAGATAGGAGATCACCCATACGGTGTAGACCTAATTGTTCCTGCAAAGTACGCCGGATCAGATGAAGGCGGGCTCACCGTAAGCAAAATTGTAGAGATGATCCCGCAAGAACACCTTGAGTATGTCAATGAGATACTAGAAAAGTACGATGTCCCACAACTTGAACAATCTAAAAATGGACAGTTCAGTATGAAAAGTGAAGGAGCCGCTCCGATGTCCGCGGGAACAGCTGGCCCTCAGTTAGAAATCGCACTTGCACACAAACCGACACTCGTTGTCAATGCATTAGGACCTCCCCCACAATTTATGATCGAAAAGGTGAAAGAAGCTGGGCGTAAAGTAGGAGCTCTAGCAGGCAAGGCTCAACATGCGCAACGTCATGTAAATGCGGGAGTTGACCTCGTAATTGCTCAAGGCTATGAAGCAGGTGGACACACAGGCGAAATTGGTTCAATGGTATTAATTCCGGAGATCGTTGATGCAGTCGGAGATGTGCCAGTATTAGGGGCTGGAGGAATAGGTCGCGGGAGGCAAATGGCAGCGGCCATGGCTTTAGGAGCGCAAGGAGTCTGGTGCGGTTCTGTTTGGCTCACAACAGAAGAAGCCGAAACTCACCCAGTCGTGAAAGAAAAAATGTTAGAAGCAACTTCATCTGACACTATTCGGTCAAGATCACGCACAGGCAAGCATGCACGTCAACTCAAATCGGCTTGGACCGAAGAATGGGAAAATCCTGAAACCCCAATGCCGCTAGGGATGCCACTACAACCTGTACTTATCAACGAAGCTATCGCCCGAATCGACAGAGCTGCTCACCGGTCAGGGTCAGGTGCAGAGAAGCTCGCAAATTATTTTGTGGGACAGATAGTAGGAACAATGAATAAAACAAAACCAACGGCGCAAGTAGTGTACGAAATGATGGAAGAATTCATTGAAGCAACCGAGACAATTGCATCACAACTACAAGATTAAATTCGAAAGAAAAGATACAATAGAAATATAGAGGAAAGGGCACTATGAGCTATTCACCATCTACCTACACACCAGTTGCTTCACTTCAAGAGTCTGACCGGGTTGCCTTCATGGTTAAGGTCTATCAACATATCGGTCTCTGTATAGGCGCTTTTATAGCTATTGAGTACCTGTTTTTTGCTAGTGGCATCGCAGAGGGACTCTACGACATGCTTGCAGGGAATGGTGGAGCTTGGTTACTTTTTCTCGGTCTCTTCATGCTTGGGTCATGGATGGGAACTCAAGCTAGTTATGACTTTGACAACGTTGGTCGACAATATGGTGGCTTGTTCGGTATTGCAGCAGTAGAAGCTCTTATTTTCGCCCCATTTCTCTATTATGTTTTCAACGTACAGCAAGCAGCAGGAGATGTTTGGATCGCAGCTGTGATAACTGGCATGGGTTTTGCTGGATTGTCATTTACTGCATGGACAACAAGAAAAGATCTTTCGTTTTTGCGACCAATCCTAGTTTGGGGGGGTGTAGCGGCAATGGTTCTTATTGTTTCAGCCCTGATTTTCGGACTTAATATCGGAACATGGTTTTCCGTAGCAATGGTTGCTTTAATGGGGATTTCTATTCTTTACAACACTCAAAAAATTCTTCACTCGTACCCTGAACAAGCATATGTGGGTGCTGCAGTGACGCTATTTGCATCACTCATGACCATGTTTTGGTACATACTTCGAATCGTCATGGATCGTTAAAACCAATCACAAATCAGGGTTTTTTCTCCATCCATTTACAATATGCTCCAACCACCAATCAGGAGCCTGATCAAGTAGGTTCCCAAGGTGGGAGTAATCATGCCATCGGCAGATTAAACCATCGCTAAATTCCATTACTGAAGTAAAGGGGTGATCAATAATCTCACCAGTGTGGAACTGCCACTGCTCAACATGTTCAGTCACAACCATGTTTCCTTCACAAATCATGTTTTTCGGATAGTGGATATAACCCGAAAGAGGTTCAATACCTAAACGCAGACGCAAAATGATTTCTTCAGGACCCGTCGCTCCAACAGCGTCTAATCCAACGTCTGTGTAATGGGCATCGTTAGAAAAGAAAGCAGCCATTTCATTCCATTTCCGGTCAAAATGCACATTCCAGTACTGCTCAACAATTTCCTTATTATTCATCTAAAGAACCTCCAACGGTCTTACAGCATTAGAGCGCGCTCCAACAATTGACGCAAATAAGTCCAATAGCATATGGTGCAACCATGAAACTTGGATCAGCAGAAATGGTTGATTTTGGATTGGGAGAGTATCTCACCCAGTACCCCTCAAAACGTTATCCAATTTACACCAGAGGGAATGCTGGGGAAGTTTGGCCAGAAGTCGCATACCCGCTAACCATTACACTAACCCGCACAGTAGGAGAAGAAGCTTCAGCGCAAGCCGCAATAAATGCCGGAGTTATCTCCCGAAAAGACATCGTTGAGGGGCCTTCATGTTTTGGAGGAGTATTTGCTGGCTACATGTATTTGAATCTTTCCTTCGGAAGGATGATTGCAGTAAGGACACCAGGAACAACTATTGAAAAAAGTGACGCAACATATTACGGATCAGAACAACAAGCACCCAAATATGTTCCGCATAAAAATGACAAAAACTTTCTAGCAAGCATGAAACTGATCCGATACGGATGGAGAATGCTGCATACGACCGAGATTTCTTTTCTCGAACCTGACCGACAACTAGTGCACCATTGGGAGGAAAGACTTCCAAAAATTCTTAAGTCAACTGACCAAGAACTTGTATCTACTCTTAGAGAGATCATGCAACCAGTTATGCACTTATTCACTAACCATCTAGATGTTACCGGTCAAGCAGGTGGGGCAGTTCAATTGCTTTCAACTGTATGCGAAGAGCGACTAAACGATAGATCACTTGCTTTAACATTATTAGGAAGTCTCGGAGATGTGGATAGTGCTGCCCCTTCGTTTGCTTTGTGGGAACTTGGTCGGATGGTCGCCAATGACCCAACTCTTACATCGTTCTTTGATGAGGGAATTACCGAATTGGAAGAACGACTTCGAGAATCTCAGGACTGCCAGTTATTTATTGACAACTTTGATTCTTTTTTGAAGGAATTTGGCAGTCGAGGACCTAACGAATGGGAAACTGCATGTGAAACATGGGGGACAGAACCTTCCAACGTGCTTGTTCTCATAGATCGGATGCGCTTAGCCGATGCAGAGAAATCCCCGACCCATCGAGCAGGACAACTTTTAAAAAATCGCGAGCAAGCACTTTCTGATTCTAGATCTCAATTAAAAGGCTTCGGGCTATGGATCTTTAATAAAGCGCTCCATGGTTCCGTGCTTTTCTCACAGGCAAGGGAAAGGTCAAAAACAACAATTATCAACCTTATTCATGTCGCTCGACTAATTTCACGTGAACTCGCCAAAAGAACAGCAGCACAATCAGAAAAGGGTGAACTTATCGATCTATGGTTTGTGCTTGAAACTGAATTAGATGAATACATCAATAACCCCGACGCATTTGAGAAACGGATTAGTGACAGAAAGAACGTTCGTAATGAACTTTCTAAACGAATCCCCCCTTTCATTTTTCAAGGAAACCTACCTGACCCTTCTACATGGCCACTCAGAGAAGAACAGGAATTGAAGGAATACCCGAATCTTTCTGTCGGGGATGCGTTAGAAGGTCTCGGAGGATGTCCCGGTATAGCCGAAGGGATTGCAAGGGTAGTAAACGATCCTTCAGAACCTGGTGCATTAGGACCTGGCGACATTCTAATCGCTCCGTTAACTGACCCTTCGTGGACTCCTTTGTTTGTCCCTGCGGAAGCTGTAGTTGTTAATGTCGGCGGGCAAATGAGCCACGCAGTTATTGTTTCCCGAGAGTTAGGAATGCCCTGTGTAGTAGCAGTTACTGATGCTACTCAGATAATTGAAGATGGGTCACGAATCCGTGTGAATGGTTCTTCAGGGGTAGTAACGCTTTTGAGCGATCCTGAAAAATAATTTCACGCTAGTAAATCTTTAGAAAGTTGTGGCTATGGATTTCCTTCGGCATAATTGAATGCTCAGCGCGGGGTGGAGCAGTTTGGTAGCTCGTCGGGCTCATAACCCGAAGGTCGCAGGTTCAAATCCTGCCCCCGCCACAAATTAAAAACTAATTTAAGCAGATGATTACTATCTACAAATCACTTAAAAGGCGACTTAAGATTTTGATCGAAAGACTGCGTTCGCTAAGTGATATCTACAAATCACTTAAAAGGCGACTTAAGATTTTGATCGAAAGACTGCGTTCGCTAAGTGATATCTACAAATTCAGATCCGAAAAAAAGTTCATGAAGCAATTTGATGAAGAGTCCTCATGTAACTTCATTTATAGAAACTCAATTGTATTTATGCCAGATACTGGTGGCGCTTTATCTCAACATTATCACCGCGGAATCTTTTATGAAATGGGGATGTTGGAAGCCATCAGGGAGGAAGCAAAATCAGGAACTTATCTAGATGTTGGTGCAAATATAGGAAATCACACATTGTATTTTGAGAAGTTTTGCAATTCAGATCGAGTCATCGCATTTGAACCTCTTGAACAAGCTCTAGGACCTCTTAAGCAGACTAAAGAATTTAATCAACTTTCATTTGAAATACACGAAATAGGTCTCTCCGACCGAAGTGGAAAATTTGAGACTTTAATCGGACCAACCACTTATTCGATTCCTGTTATGCCATTGGATGACCTTGGTATAGATAATGTTTCAATAGTTAAAATAGATATTGAAGGAATGGAACCTCTAGCACTTCGAGGAATGTTAAGGACGCTGGCAAGGTGTAGGCCAATCCTTTTTTTGGAGGCCCATAATGAAGACGAAATTAAAGAACAAAAGAAAGTAATTTCAACACTTGGTTATCAAATGTCTGGACGTGTTTGGAATGCAACTCCGACATATGAATGGATAATAAATTAGATCTTACTATCCGAAGACCTTTTACTATGTGAACATACCTACGACATGATCCTGTCGTTTAAAATTGAAGAATTTACAAAACGAAAAGATATTTTCGGAATGGATAGCTAACTATAAAGGTAAGAAAATCTTGAAAATAATTAAGAATCTTCAAACTATTAATTAACTGGCCAAGTAAGGAGTAGTCAGCGTTCACGTAGAGTGAAGTTTTCAAATGGAATAAATTTCAGATCAATGCTTGTCATGGGTTCTTTAGGGTGCACATGATCTCCCAGAGTCTCTTCATAGAGATTGAAAAGTTGCTCAATCTGGTATTCCCAACTACATAGTTGAAGAAGACCGTCATTGAATATTTGCTCTTTGTCTAATTCGGACCCTAAATAACCCAGAACTGCTTCCGCGAGACCAGAACTAGAACCTGCTTTGTATACGCTCCCGATTTTATGCTCATTCACAAATACGCTCAGGGCAGGCATATCACTTGTAATTACTGGTACTTTCGCTTGAACCGACTCATAAAGCTTATTTGGCATTGCGATATGGTGATTACTTCTATCTCCGTTTCCGATAGGAAGTAGTGAAATTATGGACATATCTGAAGTTGATAAATAATGTGGTAGTCGATCTGGAGTGACATAGGGGAGGAAATGCAGTCTGGGGAATTGTAAACCTGCCTCTTTACGTATTTTGCTCTCTATTTTTTGCAATGAAGCAAGAAAATCATCTCTGCCCATAACCATTAAAGCCAAGTGAAAATTACTGGGAAGAAATTCAAGTGACCTTACGATCGTTTCAACACCGCGACTTTCACTCGCCCAACCATGATATGTAAGTATCTTCCCTTCAATTCCAAGATCATCTCTGATCGTCGGTCCAGTGTTGTCTACCAGCGTAACTTGAGGTGCATTAGCCACAACACTCGGCAACGTATCTAACTTATAGATTTCCTTCATAACTTCAGCTTGTAGTTCCGATATGCACACAACGCCATCCACTGAGTCAATAAAATGAGCAACTTCACTTTTCCAAAGTGGAGAATAACGGTGCTCAATACCTTCAACAAGCTCATGGGCATCATATATAACTTTTGTATGGATTCCATTCCTCTTTAAGTTTCTAGCAGCAGTTACTCCAATACCTATGAGATGAAAATCATTTACATGTATTAGATCTGGCTTTAATCTCTCAATCTGAGGACCAAAGGCTTCTTGAAAATCTAAGTGATCGTTCTGGAAATGTTGATATGTCTTTTTATCTTGAGACTTTAAGAAGTTTGAGAACACACCCCAAGTAATGTTGACGATTTTAGTAATTAGTAGAAGCGTCGTAAAGAACTGGATTCTGACCAATGACTCTAAGACTTTAAACCTAGCTAGTAGGTTTTGTTGAGTTTCGGAAAATGCATAACATTCGCTTTTTCTAATTCGCAGAACCTGGCGATTGAGATTTCGTGCGTCCACTAGGTATTTATATATTTGATGTTCATGAATTTTGGTTCGAACCATATTTTGGAGATCGGATTTGATCGGAAATTTGAGAACAGCAGCGGTTCCAATATGCCCTCGTTCTTCTTTATTTTTTTCGCTCGAACAAATAAGAGTTGAGCGGTACCCACGCGTCGCACTATGTGCTGCGATTTTTTTTACTCTATTGTCGTGAGTAATGTCTTGAAAAGTGATTGAGACAATATGTGGATACTCGCTTGAATTTGGATTATCTCTGGTAATGAGTTGATCAAAGAACTCAGAAATTAGTTCGCAATAGTTCGTTAACCTATTTGGATTTTGGATTTTATTTTCCTCATACGGGTATTTCCCGTTATCAATCAATAATGATCTTTCGCTTTGACTTATTTGAGATAAGTATTTGTCTATTTGATGCTTCTCTTGGTCTTCGGTGTTGAGATATTTAGATAAACATTGCGCATCGCTTAGCAACTTGTAACGAAGGCAGAACATTGCAAAATATTTCAAGATTGACCTGTCAACTGTCTCAGTACGAAATGAAAGGTACAACAAATGGTGGGCCGCATTGAGATAGCCTAATCGCTCGTAGGTTCCAGCTAATCTAACCACTGCACGAGGGGAATAATGATTTGACAGGTACCTCTCCCAAAAATGTCGCTGCATTTCTAAAGATGTCTCCAATGGCGTGAGGTCATCGGAAAGAGACTTTCGGAAATCTTTGAAGAGAAAATTAACCATTCGGTCTGCTGTCTGGTATTTCTTTTCTATATACAGAGTGAAGATAAGTGCGATCTTCAGATTTTCTTTCCACATCCGTTTAGTTAAAAAGAATGTTGGCCATTTCAGGGGACCAAATAACAGATTGCGTAGTCTTATTTTTAAACTAACCATGTAATCCCAACCAATCTATTTCGGTAATCCCAAGTTTCTCACCTATTTTTTCCAAAAGGAATTAAATGCTATTAAATCTAAAGAAAGTTTAATTAGGTCAAACCTAGCAATAAGACATCTCTTGGTAGATAGATAAGGAAGAAAATGGCTTGAGGAGATAAAGAAGCGCTAATTAATTCTAAGATTAAGAAATGACGATAGTTATCCTCCTTGCAGCAGGTTCAGGCACAAGATTTGAGCATTCAGTTCCTAAACAGTTGATTGAACTGAATAAAAGACCGCTTATTGAACATTCTCTTGATGTTTTCTGTACCCACCCCAAAATTGATGAGGTGATAATAGTGACCTCAAAAGAATTATTAGATCCTGTTAAGAGACTCTCTAAGCCTTACTCAGCAAAGGTTCAGAGAATAATCAAAGGGGGATCGTCAAGATCAGAGTCCAGCTTCTTAGGTTTGGAAGCTATTCAGTCAAGAGATAATCCAAAAGTGCTTATTCACGACGCGGCACGACCTTTCGTTTCCCCAGACATGATCACCGGATGTGTTAATGCTTTGGATCAGTATGATGCTGTTTCCGTTGTTGTTCCCGCAAAGGAAACAATTTTTAAGGTAATTGAGGGAAGAGTAAAACAAATCCCAGACCGAAACTTTCTCATGACAGCCCAAACCCCTCAAGGATTCAGGTTGGAAACAATTAAAAAAGGATATGAAAAAATAAAAGATGATTCCCTCTCTTCTCTAACAGACGATTGTGGGGTTATTGCTAAATATCTACCGGACACTCCAATAGGGGTTATCGAAGGAACTGAGAAAAATCTTAAGATCACCTATCCAGTGGATATTCTAATGGCCCAAGCGATCTCTGAAGAAATGTGATGTTTGGGAATGAGTTTGTGAGATCACACTTGAAAATTTCTAGACCTTCCAGCGGTGATATAGTCGCAGGCATCTCAGTCGCCTTACTAGCGCTTCCGCAAGGGTTAGCATACGCTGAGCTTGCTGGTATGCCTGCCAAATACGGCCTCTATGCAGCTGCTATCCCGTCACTCTTGGCCGCAATTTTTGCTTCCTCTTCTTACTTGCAAACTGGTCCAGTAGCGCTTACCGCACTATTGACTTATGGTGCGCTACAAGGTTTTGCGGAACCGTTTTCAAGTGAATTTATAGAACTCGCCGCACTATTAGCCTTAATGGTCGGAATCTTTCGTCTGCTATTTGGGGTATTGAAATTAGGGAGAATAGCTAATCTACTTACAGATTCAGTAATTCTGGGATTTACAACGGGCGCAGCGATACTTATTATTTTCTCTCAACTCCCCAAATCACTTGGTGTAGAGGGTACAGAAGGTGGTGTTCTTAGTTCAGGTTGGGAATCAATTTGTAACCCAGATCAATGGAAAATAGGTGCACTTCTATTCTCTATAGCAACAATCATTGTGATATTCGGAGGTCGTCTCTTGCATCGACTATTCCCAGGTGTACTTATAGCTGTTGTCTGTGGCATAGCTATTAGCCACTTAATTAGTTATTCCGGCCCGGTTGTAGGTGAATTAAGCGGAGGTTTTATTTCATTTAAATTTAGGTTCGCTTGGAGTTCTCTAATAGACCTGCTCGTTCCATCAATAATTATTGCAATAGTCGGCTTTGCAGAACCAGCAGCAATAGCACGAACTTTTTCAAAAGAAGATAAATCAACATGGAACCCAAATAAAGAATTCGTGAGTCAAGGTGTAGCAAATATAGCAGCAGCTATTTCTAATGCATTTCCAGTAGGTGGTTCCTTTGGAAGAAGTTCGCTGAACAAATTTGCTGGTGCTGAAACACCATGGGCAGGCGCGATTACGGGAGCTTTTGTCTTAGCTGTTCTTCCTCTTGCTTTTTTATTGTCGGAATTACCTAGCGCAATTTTGGGAGCTACAGTTATCGGTGCTGTCGTAAAATTAGTTAAGCCAAGAGAATTTTTAAAACTATTTTTGAATGACCTTACTCAATTATTCATCGCTGTTGGAACTCTTATTGCAACGCTTTTAACTGCTCCAAGAATAGATCGTGGGATAATCATCGGACTGCTTCTCTCTTTGATTGGTTTTTTTGGTGGGCGTGTGAGGAGAAGAGGGAATACAAAAAGTAAGAATGGGCCACCGGTTGCCCGTTGACCCATTCTGTGGTCGGGACCGGCGTCGATCCGGTGACCTACCGCTTTTCAGGCGGCCGCTCTGCCAACTGAGCTACCCGACCCCCACAAAATTTCTCCTCTAAGAGAAGAAATTAGTGGCGGTCCCGACGGGATTTGAACCCGCGACCTCCGCCTTGACAGGGCGGCGTGCACTCCAAACTGCACCACGGGACCTTATGATTAACAAAATATTTTTTGTTGTCATTCACCTTGTTGGTGATTTTTCGGTTCAATAGAACCGGTTGCCACTCTACGCCATTGAAAGGCATACACCAATCTAAGACGCTGTGAAGTCTATTTTTTTGTACCCCGTACGGGATTTGAACCCGTGTTACTGGCGTGAAAGGCCAGCGTCCTAGGCCGCTGGACGAACGGGGCAGGGCCCCCAAAGTATGGGTTCAGTCACGATACCAAACGTATTAGCCGCTCCGACCCCAATCGACTAATAACAAATATTTTTTTAAATATTGTCCTGAAGCGAATCAACGATGGAAGTCAACATTTGACCAAAAATTTGGAAAATAATCCATGTCCCATAAGACGGATCCGTTTCACTAGGCTCTTCTTTATCATCATCGGAAATATTAAGATGTTCGGCTAGAGATAAGCGGAGAATGTTTAGAGCTCGCATCATTTCCATAAGTTCAAATTCTGTCACTTCAAGCTTTAATAACGACGTATTCAAATTCTCAAGTGCTGATGTATGAGATGAAAATAAATCGTCAAGAACCATCTCATGGTATTCACTCTCAGCATCTGGCTGGCCAAGATAAGCCGGAGGAAACAATCGCGATGTTCCTCCAGTTTCTTTTTCAGCTTGAAGTGAAGATTTGATTTCAGTCGAGACGAGTGAAATCAAATCTCTTTCTTTTTCTGAGATACCAATTTTGTATTTTCCATTTTCCAAAGAGTTTATGATCATGTGGATCCGCTAATCTTGCTGCATCGTCGCCCAAAGACCATGCTTATGGAGCCGGAAAACATCAAATTCCGCTTTCTCTCTTGAACCTTTAGAAACAACTGCTTTCCCTTTATTGTGCACGTCAAGCATTAATTTCTCTGCTTCCGGTAACGGATACCCGAATAATTTTTGAAATATGTATGTTACGTAGGACATTAAATTAACGGGATCATTCCATACAATAACCACCCAGAGTTTAGCTAGATCCGTAACTTCGTTAATTTCTTGATCTTCTTGAACGGTTACTGAGCCTTCAGTGGATGCAACCAAGGTTGTATTTGCGTTCTTCATGGTGGTTTTCATTGAGAGACCGGCTTTATTTCTTTCACCGGTTCTCTATTGATTGGTAGAAGCAGTGATAACCGCAACTTCAGCGTAAGCACCCAGATTAAAGTGGCACCAGCTACATGAACCCCAACTAATAAGGCAGGGACATCGGTGAAATATTGTAGATAACCGATAGCTCCTTGCACAATAATTGCAGCGAGAAGATTCTGAGCTTCTGGTAGCGATGAAACGCGACCTTTCTTTATCTTTGTGACAACGATGAGTATCACTATGAGAAAAATGATCATTGTGATTGCGTGAATTCTCGCTACATCAGGCACATCAAACGGTAGCCTTTCAACTTCAAGGTCTGAGATTTGAAAATTAATGGCGTCTTCGTTTGCCTCTAAGACATTTTTGGTTTGTTGGCTTTCCGATCCGCTATGAGGTCCAGAGCCGGTAACGATTGTTCCAGTTGCCAAAACGAGAGTTCCGCAAATAACGAGCAATCCAGAAAGTTTTTCCAGTGTTCCCCGAGCTGAGCGTTTTAATTGTTCAATTCTTAAATGCGAGCGGTGGTCAAGTTCAACCGCATTCCAAACGAGAAGTATTGAAATGAGGAAATGGGCTATCACTAGGCTTGGAGGTAAGTGTTCTCTCACGACTAACGCGCCGACAATTATTTGGACTATGACTCCGACCACAAGGCCTAACGATAGAAAGATTAAATCATCCCGTTTCGGTTTTCTGAAGAGAGAACCGAGTACAGCAATCATCACTGCTAAAGCGATAAAGCCAGTGATTGCTCTATTGACAAATTCCACCATGGCATGAACATCATCAACTTCGGCAATGAGTTGGTCATTTTCACATGTAGGCCAATCAGAACATCCAAGTCCGGAGCCGCTAAGCCTTACTGCAGCCCCAGTTACAATGATGAAAGTGAGAAGAAGTAAAGATACACGTGCGACTTTTTGGTAACTTTTTGGTGAAATAGAGATACTTCTCATGTCTATAGTCCATCATGATGCTTGCAGAAACGACACTTCGGGCAGAAAAATCTTTCTGCCGGTAACGAAGTTTCTGAAATCTTGGTGGAAACAGGTACCCGCGCCTAGCCTCGTAATATGGGGATTAGCCTGATGTCAGAATTTTCATTGAAGAACAAGCTATTCGGTTTTATCGCTCTAATGAAACTTCGAGTCGTTGAACTTCTCCTTATAACAACTGTCCCAACAATGGTTGTGGCTGAAGAAGGTTTGCCACCTGTCTGGCTAATTTTCACAACTTTGTTTGGAGGTACTCTTGCTGCTGGAGGAGCCAATGCGATCAATATGTATATAGATCGCGACATAGATAAATTGATGGAAAGAACCAAAGGGCGTCCTCTAGTAACCGGAGTTCTAACGGCTAGAGAAGCATTAGTGTTCGCTGTAGCCATTGAAATCCTAGCGTTTATTTGGTTGTGGGGTTTCGTTAATCTTCTAAGTGCGGTCTTGGCTGTAGCAGCATGTCTTTTCTATGTCTTTATCTACAGTCTCTGGCTTAAACGATCTTCAACAAGCAACATCGTAATTGGGGGAGCGGCTGGTGCTGTTCCAGTTCTTATCGGTTGGTCCTCCGTCACGAACTCTCTTGGTTGGGCTCCTATAATCCTTTTTCTATTAATTTTTCTCTGGACTCCACCACATTTTTGGGCACTCGCTATTCGCTACAAGGAAGACTATTCAAACGCTGCGGTACCTATGCTTCCCGTTGTTGTAGGGACGAAGGTAACTGGTTACAGAATGGTCTTGTATGCTCTTCAAGTTTGGGCAATGTCATTAGTCTTTGTACCAGTCGCAGATATGGGGATAATTTATTTGATTAGCGCTATTTCTTTAGGTGCATTATTTACTTTTTTTTCATTCCAGGTGATGTTACGTCCAACTAGAAAGTCGGCGATGCGCCTTTTCGGGTTCTCTATTACCTACATAACAATGTTGTTTACTCTTATAGCAATTGATCAACTAGTAAGAACAGGGTTTTAAGCTCAGAGCGGAATATAAAAAACAATCTGAATTTCTCGTTATAGTTCGGCTACAAGTCATTCTGGTGACTACAGTCAAAAGTGAATCCGTTGCAAATTGGAATGGATTGTCTAGCATGTTTTTGCTTAATTTTAAAAACTTCGTTCAGCCATTAATGAACGATAAAGAATGACGTGACAGAAAACCAAACAGAAACTGAATCGAACACAGATGAATCAGCGTCAAGGCCTCTTGAAATAGGAGGTCTTGCTGGCGCCTTTGGGACCACTGATCACAAAAAAATTGGCAGGCTCTACATTTTCTTTGGATTGACTGGGGGATTGCTTTCCCTTATCTTGCATTTCCTTCTCCGGTTAGAACGAATAAGCATTGGGGATACCACCGTCCTTGATTTTGGGTCAAGTAACCAGTATTTCCAAACATGGAGCCTCTCTAGAACATCTCTTCTCTTCTTTTGTGTCGTTCCTTTAATACTCGGCTTAGCTACCTACCTGATCCCTCTCCAGATTGGGGCGCCGTCCATAGCTTTCCCTCGAGCTTCAGCGGCAGCTTTCTGGGCTTGGCTAATTGGAATTTCAATTCACGTTGTTACCGTCTTTGCAGATGGGGGATTAGGTATTCCTGAACCAGTAACACAATTTGCGCAAGGTATGGATCCTGAAGCAACAGAACTATCCATTTTGTCCATTGCAATGGTCGTTATAGCAATTCTTCTTGCTTCAATAACTCTCATAGCAACAATTATCACGCAGCGACCACAAGGAATGACATTATTTGAGCTTCCATTGTTTAGTTGGTCAACACTAGTAGCAACTGGAATCTGGATCCTGACTCTCCCTGTCTGGTTGGGAAATTTAATGATTGCCTGGGTTGATTTTAAGGGCGATGACTCTCTTCGTTATGGAAACGTTGAGAATATGTGGGATCAACTGTCATGGCTTTGGTCGCAACCCATGATTTTTGCCTTTGCTATACCGGTCCTTGGGATCGCCGGAGAAATTATCCCTGTTTCCGCTAACCAATCGCAGAGACAATACACGCTTCAGCAAGTAGGGATCGGGGCCTTGGGAGCTCTATCCTTTGGTGCATTTGCCCAGCCTTTCTTTAATGCAGAGGTAGGGAATCAAGCAGTGTATGTAGTCATGGGTCTTGTCGTTGTTCTTCCAGTACTGGCTTTCCTTGGAGGTTTAGTTGACACTTTGGTAAAAGGCACTCCCAAGGTTTCTGCTCACCTCATCCTTGCGTTGATATCAATGCTCTGCCTACTGGTAGCAGCAGCTATTTCTGCGTTAAGCGTTTCAGGACCAGCCCTCGGAGTTATTCAAGAGATCGACAGTGATTGGCTAGGCGGTATTATTAACTGGCTTAAGGATCTTCAGGGTACAGTCATCGCTACATCAGTTATGGAACATGCTTTAATAGCAAGCATCATCGCTTCAGTAGCTGGACTTTATTACTGGTCTCCAAAGATTTTCGGTAATAAATTAAATAATAACGTGGGGGTCCTATCCGGATTGGCAATGTTCGGGGGCCTTCTACTGTCCGGAGGAAGTAATCTCATAAATGGATTTCTTGATGAAAGTGAATCTGTTTATATGGCAAATGCCTATGACGGGATATGGAACCAAAACGCGGTTGAATTTGTTAACATAATCGGGCTTATAGGGTCCATCCTTCTAATCGGCGGGATCTCACTAGTCATCTTTGACTTAATTACCTCAGTGATTCTTGGAAAAGGTGATGTTGATAGCGCTGAGAACCCGTGGAATGGGCACACTCTTGAATGGGCCACCCAATCACCGCCACCTTCGGGCAATTTTGAAGAACCTCCAATTGTGCACTCCGAAAGACCCCTCCTACTATCAGGAGGCACAGAATAATGAACCTTCGAACAACTGACCTTCCAACCGCTCCACCGGTTAGAGGTAGAACCCCACTAGTTGCTACTGGTTTTGCGATCGCAGCGATGCTTATGTATTTCGCAGGAATCTTTGGTGTTTATCTTAAAGAACGAGCTCTTGTTCGCGCTGAAGGGGGCTCATGGATTCCTGACAAGGTCACTATTGAACTAACACAACCTGGGATGATCATCTGGACTCTTCTTATCTCAATCTTTGTTATGCAATGGGCGGTCTACTCAATAAAGAGAGATGATCGCCAACACACTCTACTTGCAATAGGAACAACTATATTAATGGGAGCCATGGTACTGGTTCAAACAGCTTGGCACCTATCGCAAACAAACCTCGTCGCTGACGAAGGACCCACCACAGCAGCAACCTTGATTTACACCATTGTTGGCAGTTATGTCGTAGCAATCGTGATTGGAATGGTTATCTTGCTTCTTACTGGGTTTAGAACACTTGCAGGACAATATGGCAGCCAACAAACAGACGGCGTTGTGGCGGCTTCGCTCTATTGGTATTCATTAGTGTTTGTTTATTTCATAATCTGGATCGCCGTCTTTATAGCAAAGTGATAGGAGGAGACCAATAATGTTTTCACCAGGATATAGGCTCTTCATGGGCTTTGCTGGGTTCGGTTTCGTAGCGGCTTTCCTATACGGCGTTGTCACTGGAGATGGTGGCGGAGCAGACTATCTAGGGTTTATTGACTCAGAAGTATGGGTAGGGGCAGCAAGCCTTGGTTGGTCGGGTGGAGTCGGTGACCACGTTGGTTATGTCACCTTAGTAATGTTCGCCATTGTCTCTTCGGGTCTGGCGATAATGTTGACGGCTTTCAGAGACGCGGATACTGATGCTGTTGCAGAGCTAAATGATGGGAAACTTCCTCCAGCCCAAAGTCCAGTCGCATACAACTATTGGCCAGTTATTGGGGCTTTAGGCCTAGGAACACTTGTCATTGGTCTCGTAACGCATTCAGCTATCTTCACCGTTGGGCTAATTATCCTTATTACCACTGCATTTGAACTCATGATGAGTGCATGGTCGGATCGAGCTACCGGAGATCCAATTGCCAATGCTGAACTCAGGAATCGCCTTATGAAACCCCTTGAAGTTCCAGTTCTTGGAGCAGTCGGAATCGCAGTAACTGTCCTTTGCGCTTCAAGAATATTCTTAGCAGTTTCTAAATCGTGGGCGATTTGGGCAGCAGTCATACTTTCAGTAATAGTTTTCTTTGGCGCTTTAGCTTTCGCTTTAGTTGAGAAAGTTAACAAAAATGTGTTAGCAGGAGTTCTTGCTACGGCAGCAATTGGGCTTCTTACGGCAGGAGTTGTTTCAGCAGTTGTAGGGGAAAGAGATATATCCCACCACCACACAGGTGAGCATTCTGAAACCAATGTTGAACACCATGATGGAGAAGTTGAACACCACGATGAAGAAGTTGAACACCACGATGGAGAAAATGGTGAAAAGTGACCTTCTTTAAACTTGGCGGCACCTCTCAAATCAAGCGAAGCTTGACTAGTAGGCTCCGGAAAGACACAGACATGCACTCCTCACCACGACAGTACCTGAAGTGGATTCTCTTCTTGACCGTGTTCGCATTGTTCTTCGTAACAGGATGCGCCAGCGATGCCCCATTAGATACTCTAGATCCAGCAGGAAGAAAAGCTGATGGAATCAACAACCTAATAAACCCTATTTTTATTATTGCAGGTATCGTATTCGTCATTATTCAAGGAGCGGTGCTCTATATCGCTTGGAAATTTAAGGTTAAAGCACCCACAGGTGACCAAGACGTCATTGATGGAGGGTATACAGACGAAAAATTCCCTGAACAAGTACATGGACATTTTGCAGCTGAGATCGGCTGGACGGTTGGCCCTACGATACTTATGGCTGCAATAGCAATATTTAGTGTCGGTGTCCTTATAACTCTTGATGACGTTGATGCAGCACCAGAAGGAGCACCTTATCCAGATGTTGAAGTGCTTGTCGTAGGCCAGCAATGGTGGTGGGAGTACCAGTATTATCTCGACGGAATGGAAGGTCATAGCGAACCAGATTTCGTTACAGCAAACGACTTTGTAATCCCTGTGAAACAGGACATAAGAATCCATGCAACATCAAGAGATGTTATTCACAGTTTTTGGGTGCCTCGCCTGAATGGGAAGATGGATGCAGTGCCAGGGCGTACCCACCCTTGGGTGATGCAATCAGACCAGATAGGAAGATTTGCAGGTCAGTGCACAGAGTTTTGCGGGTTGAGCCACGCTTACATGCGTAACTATACAGTTGCTGTTTCGCAGGAAGACTTCGCTGATTGGGTAGCCAACCAACTTATTGAGAGAACCCCGATTGTTGAAGGTGAAGATAATTATGAAGGTGAGCAACTCTTCATCACGAACTGTGCAAGATGTCATGTTATTAATGGCGTAACTGAACGTGATAGAGATGGAACAATAACAGCTGACGATATGGCTATGTACGGCAACATAGAAGAATATCGAAATCATGCAGATGGGACGTTAGGACAAGGGAAATTTACTGGAGAAGCGAATCTCACCGCTGGAGCAGCTCCGAACCTCACTCATTTTGCAACACGGAGCAGTTATGCAGGGTCATTCTTTGAGTTGTATCCTGATGCACAAGAAATATCTGATCAGGGTGGATACCTTGGTCTCGCTGAAAGCGATTTCTCCCGAGGAACTCTGGAAGCATGGTTACGAAACTCACCGGAAGCAAAGCCAAATGCACAACCTGAACAGGCAAGAGGAATGCCAAATTTGAACTTAAGCGAAGCACAAATCGACCTACTCGTTGACTATCTCATGGTGTTGAACTGATCATGACGAATTTGCGAATAATAATCGGAGCCAAAAATGGCAATCGTTGAAAAAGAAGAAGCATCAGGTGAACTTGAAATAGGAGAAGCCGTAACGTCTGAAGAGAAACCTCTTGGAGCATTTACACGACCACGAGGAGGAAATGGATGGAAAGACTGGTTATTCACAGTTGATCACAAAAAAATCGGGATCATGTATGGTGCAGCAGGATTGCTATTCTTCGTAATTGGAGGAATCTATGCTTTATTTGTCCGACTGCAACTAGCTAGACCCGCCAACACGATCCTGTCAGCAGAAACATACAACCAGGTCTTTACCATGCATGGGGTGGTAATGATCTTCTTAGCTGCCATACCGCTGGCAGCGGCTTTCGCTAACTATCTATTACCTCTTCAAATCGGTGCCCGTGATGTGGCATTCCCCCGACTAAATGCTTTTAGTTTCTGGGCATTCCTCGGAGGTGGCCTATTTCTCCTTTCGTCAATGTTCATCGGAGGCTGGTGGGAGAACGCCCCTGACGGAGGTTGGTTTGCTTATGCTCCAAATACAGGCGTTATATTCTCACCAAGCAAAGGACTAGATTTCTTTGCAATTGGGCTACAAATAACAGGTATCGCTTCCCTCGTTGGTGCAATCAACTTGATTGTAACGGTCCTAAATATGCGTTCGCCAGGCATGACATTAATGAAAATGCCCGTCCTCTCGTGGATGTTATTCATTGTGCAACTACTTCTCCTTTTCGCCATGCCTGTCATCTCAGTAGCTCTGTTCCTACTGACATTTGACCGGCTTTTCGACGCTAATTTCTACAACGTTGCGGAAGGAGCAGACCCTCTTCTTTGGCAACACCTTTTCTGGATCTTTGGACATCCAGAAGTGTATATTCTCGTACTTCCCAGCTTCGGTGTAATTTCTGAAATCATTCCAACCTTTAGCCGGAAGCCAATCTTTGGATACCCTTTCATGGTCTTCTCGGGAATCACTATCGGATTCCTAGGATGGGGTGTTTGGGCACACCATATGTTCACATCTGGAATAGGACCTGTAGCAGTAGCGGCTTTCTCGGTTTCAACCATGTTCATTGCTGTTCCAACAGGAGTAAAAATTCTGAACTGGTTAGCAACGATGTGGGGAGGGCGAATACGGTTTTCTACCCCAATGCTCTATGCCACTGCAGTCATAGCGATGTTTACCATTGGTGGACTTTCCGGTGTAACACATGCTCTCGCAGCAGCAGACACCCAACAAACAGATACTTACTACATAGTCGCCCATTTCCATTACGTGATATTTGGCGGGATCATCCTCGGTTTCTTTGGGGGGTTCTATTTCTGGTGGCCAAAGATGTTTGGATATTTTCTTTCAGAAAAACAAGGGAAACTGGGTTTCTGGGTCATGGTTCTCGGATTTAATATCACCTTCGGTCCCCAACATATTCTTGGGTTACAGGGAATGAGTAGACGAATACAAACCTACTCACAAGGCCAAGGGTTTGATCTTTGGAACCTAGTCTCAACAATAGGGTCTTTCTTAATTGCACTTGCTACTTTGATGTTCGTTATTAATATCTTAACTAGCTGGCGGGCATTCAAAGCAGGGAAAACTCCGGCACCCGGACCAGACCCATGGGACGCAAGGTCCCTAGAATGGATGACCGCATCGCCAGTACCTGAACACAATTTTGATGAAGTTATACAAGTTGAACGCCAAGACGAATTTTGGCATCGGAAATGGGGCAAAAATGAAAAAGGGGAAGTAGTTCGAAGAGCAACTGCTGAAGAGGTTGCCCATGATGGAAGCAACACAAACGTTCATTTACCAGCTCCATCGTATTGGCCGTTAATCGCAGCATCAGGATTACCAATCATTGGCTATGGTCTTGTTTACAGTCTCTGGCTTTGTATTGTCGGCGGATTACTTATCCTTGGTGGACTTTATGGGTGGGTGTTTGAACCAGTTGATGACCCAAACGCAGAAGGTGACCACCATGATCATGATGGCGACAAAACAAATCTTACTTTAGATGAAGGCAGTGATGCCACGAATGAGGAGGTGGCCATTGACTGAAACATCTGTAACTGAATCGCACCAAGAACATGCTGAACATCCTGAAACTACATTAGGTGTTTCAAATGACAAGCTGGGAATGTGGGTATTTCTTGGTTCAGATTGTCTTCTTTTCGGTGGACTGATCTCTACTTATATGCTTTACAAGGACCGGATTGGACCCACTGATCTCGGAGCTGAAGAAATGTTTGATATCCCATTCACTTCGGTTAGCTCGTTTGTTTTACTTATGAGCTCCTTGACAATCGTGTTAGCCATTACTGCACTACGAAGGAATGACATCCGGAGAAGTCGAATCTGGATTCTATCAACTGCAATACTTGGAGCAATCTTCGTTGGAGGCCAAGTTTATGAGTTCACGGTTTTCTACCGTGAAGGGCTTGGCTACACCACGAACCTATTCGGGACTTCATTCTTTACCCTCACAGGCTTCCATGGCGTTCACGTAACCGTTGGCATAATTTTCCTTATGTCTATGTATATTCAGTCAATGCGTGGAAAATTAACTTCAGCGCAGGAGGAACGGTTAGAAATAATTGGTTTGTATTGGCACTTCGTTGACGTTGTTTGGATTGTAATTTTCACCATCGTCTATCTATTCCCACAATAGGAAAGAAACATGACGGCTACAGAAGAAACACAAATTGAAGAATCCTGGGTCAAGCAAGACTGGGTTTACATCAAAACAGCCATAATTCTTGGCGCATTTACAGCGATAGAGGTCTTTACCTATTTTGAATCAGTGCACAATGCTCCAGACTGGTTAATGGTTTTAACACTCTCTTTCCTGATGGTAATTAAATTTTTCCTAGTAGCAGCTGTATTCATGCACCTCCGTGATGACAACGCAATATTTACCAAGATGATGGTAATGGGACTATGTCTAGCCTGGCCGGTTTACTTCGTTATGGCTTTCGCCTTCGGGTTTCTACCGAACTGGAATGTAATCGTCAAAGTCATCTTTTTGCTAGCTCCTCCGGCCATTATTGGTTTCTGGTTGGGATTCTCATTTAAAGGTGGCGAAGGTAGTCATCACTAGTGTCTCAAGACACATTCATTCTGAATCGCTATTAACTAAAGAGGAATATGTTAGAAGAGGTCCCTAAATTTTCTGATACAGGGGCTAAACATGTCAGGCTGAAACAGTGATGTTTTCAGCAAGTACTGATATATGGCGATACCAATTTCATCCTGAAGTTTGGATAGTCATCATCGGTGGGTTCATACTCGCCTGGTACGTAGTGAAAGTCATCGGCCCTAATGCTGTGAGTACAAATGAACCAGTTTTCACAAGGCGTAACCTAATTGCTTTCTTGATCGCAATGTTTAGTTTATGGTTCGCTTCGGATTGGCCGATGCACGATATTTCCGAAGAGTACCTTTACTCGGTTCATATGGTTCAACACATGATTATCTCAATGATCGTCCCACCCTTGCTTCTCTTAGCGTTTCCAGAATGGTTAGCGAAGCTACTTATCTCTCCATCTGGGGATATAGGGCGATGGGTTAAACAACTGACAAGACCAGTTGTAGCGGGATTCATATACAACTTTGTCATTATCGTCACTCACCTTCCTTTCACTGTAAATTACTCAATAGAGAACGGACCCTTCCACTACTTAGTCCACTTGATTGTATTTATCGCCTCACTGTGGATGTGGATCCCAGTAATAAGCCCAGTCCCAGAACTTAGAAAGGATCTTCCATCCCAGATGGTGTATCTCTTCCTCATGTCAATCATTCCGACAGTTCCAGCAGGGTTTCTTACTTTCGCTGGAGGAGCTCTCTACGATGCCTATGACCATTCTGTTCGATTATGGGGATTAGATATTACGACAGATCAACAACTAGCTGGGTTAGTAATGAAACTAGTTGGAGGTATCTATCTTTGGATTTGGATCGCAGTGAAGTTTTTCCAATGGAGCAGAAGAAACCGCCCCGAAATGACTCTTGTGGATAGTGAGACACTACCTTCTCTAGATAAGCAGAGGAACGAATAAAATTTCAAGTAGTGGGAGGTTGAATCACTTCCATGCCACAAAAAGGTCTAAGAACTTCAGGGACAATGAAACTCCCATCTTTTTGTTGATGGTGTTCCATAAGGAAAACTAACGTTCGCCCGACCGCACAAGCAGTCCCGTTTAAAGTATGAGCAAGTTGATTACCTTCTGAATTACGAATCCTTGTTTTCATACGCCTAGCAGAGAAATCAAGATAGTTAGAACAACTCGTTAACTCTCGGTATTGACCTTCAGATGGGAGCCAGACTTCGCAGTCATATTTTAGAGAAGCAGGTGCTCCTAGGTCGCCTGCGGCAACAAGGATAACTCGATGTGGTAGTTGAAGTTCAGATAATATCTCCTGCTCAATTCCTCGCAGCATTTCTAGTTCATCCCAAGATGAGTCAGGGTCACAGAATGAAAACATTTCAACCTTGTCAAACTGGTGGACTCTGAAGATTCCAGTCGTGTCTTTACCGTAAGTTCCGGCTTCGCGTCTAAAACAAGATGAATACCCAGCTAAACGAATGGGGACATCTTCCTGATCTAGAAGATCACCCCGGTGAAGCCCTGCGAGACCGACTTCGCTTGTCCCAGTTAAGAAAAGGTCGTCTTTGGGGAGTTCGTAAACTTGGTTACGGTCAGTAGGGAAAAATCCTGCGTCAATCATCATTTGTTCACGAACAAGAACAGGTGTTACAACTGGGGTGAAGCCTCTTTCCACTAGTTTAGACATTGTGTATTGCACAAGAGCAAATTCAAGTAGAACCGCTTCATTCTTAAGATAAGCAAAGCGACTACCCATATTTTCAGCCGCTTTTTCAGTCTCCACCCAGTCCATGTATTCTCCGTACTCAGCGTGGGTCATGTTCGGAGAAGTTGGGCACTCTCCAACAACTTCAACAACTTCGTAATCGTCTTCTCCGCCATCGGGGCATCTTTCATTAGCAGGGTTCGGTAAGGTGATTGCTAATGCCTCCAGTTTTTCAGATTGTGCTGTGTAATCACTTTCCTTCTCTTGCAATCGTTCTTTCGTAGCTGATGCTGCAGCTATTTTTTCTTCTCTTTCATCAGGGGAAGCTTGACCAATTTCTTTAGAAGCAGCGTTTTGCAGTGATCGTAGTTCTTCAACCTCCTTTTGAATCTCCCTACACGCCTCTTCTCGGACTAAAACGTCATCCAAAAGAGCGGGTTCGATTCCTTTACGGGTAACACCTAGCCTGTAGGTCTCATCTGCGCGGAGTTTCTTTAAATCAATCACTCTTGAGAGACTACCGTTCATTAAGGGGTACTCAGATGAATATTGCAAATACATTTTCAAAATTAGACAGAAACATTTGTTAATTGGTTAACCAAAGGAATAATCGCGTGGGAAACTTACGACATGCTCGCTACTGCCTTAAAACTTGTGACTAAAGACCACGGTTCACAAGTTGCATACGAAACTGCAAACAAGACAGAAATCACATACCAAGAATTAGATCAATTTTCAGATGAGGTCGGAGCCTGGCTCAAAAAAATTGGGATAGTAGAAGGTTCTGTAGTAGCTCTGTGTCTCCCAAGTCACGTCGAGTACATAATTTCTTACCTCGCCGTAGCAAAAGTTGGAGGAGTGACCGCAGGGGTCAACCCACGTTTCACTTCCCGTGAACGACAAGAAGCACTAGAAATCCTCAACCCAGAGTTAGTGATAACTACGAAAGGTTATGAATCAGGAATTACTAACGAATACAGGACTGAAATTATTGAACTCAATCAAAGCACAGATCAAATAATGTCAAAACAACGTCTCAAGGGGAAAGAACCTGGAACATTAAAACCTAATCCTGAAAGGCCGGTATGCATTTGCTTCACATCCGGAAGTACAGGAAAGCCCAAAGGAGCCTGGTTCGCCAACAAGCAACTGCAAGCAATAAGTGACCTTGATACTGGTGGCTCCTGGGGTGGCGGCGGCAGCCGGTATGCAAGTACTGAATTCGCCCATGTAGGAGTCATGACAAAATTACCGTGGCTACTCTCAACTGCTGGAACAACTCATTTAGTTGAGAAATGGAATGCAAAAGAAATACTTCAATTAATCCATGACCAGAGGATGACATCTATTAGTGCAATAGCTCCACAAGTAGCGTTAATGCTTAAGCAAGAAAATATTACGAACCTTGATTTTAGATCTGTTCAAGCAATCGTTACCGGAGGAGCATTTGCTTCTCCAAACCTAATCCAAGCGGGGAGAGAAATATTTGGAGCACCGTGGTCGGTCAGGTACAGCTCCACGGAATCTGGAGGAATTGGGCTTGGAACAGATCTTGAAGCCGATGACAGTGAAGCGTTATATACCGTAGGACGCCCAAGAGAAGGAGTGAAAGCAAAGATTTGCGACTCGGAAGGTAAAGAACTTCCTAAAGGGGAAATAGGAGAAATCTGGTTATCCTCGTCAGCAATCATGAGCGGATACTGGAATGATCCAGAAGCCACAGCGTTGATAATTGAGGACGATTGGCTCAAAACAGGTGATTTAGCTTATGTCAATGAGAACCATTGCTTTGTGCTCGCCGGAAGAACAAAAGAGATGTTCATTCGGGGAGGTTACAATGTCTTCCCCTTAGAAGTCGAAGGAGTTCTCTCAGGGCATAGTAAAGTTTCGGAAATTGTTATTGTCCCGAGACAAGATCAAGTAATGGGAGAAATAGGGGTAGCAGTTGTGGTCCCTAACGATAATCACAATCCACCCACTCTTGACGAACTGCGAGAATTCGGAGAAATAGGTCTTGCCTCATACAAATTGCCTGAAGCAATCCTGTGCGTTAAAAAAATCCCACGAAACGCAACAGACAAGATTGACCGCAAACAATTATTTGAATTAGTTAAGAACCCCAAAGAAGATTAGCTATTTTCGACCCTTTCAATTATTCGCCCAATCCAATTAATGTAAGTTTCTGTTTCTTGAGCTCCAGGGACTGGTAGGACATTATTTATGAGCACAGTTGGAACAGCAGTAATGCCTTGGTTTATGGCTTCGTTATGTTCTGAAATGACATCATTGGTGAAAATTTCACGTTTCTCATCAACAACTGAAAGGAAATGATTAGAATCACCTCCAATTGAAGACACAAGTTCAGCGAGAACATCCCAGTTTGAAACAGTGAGATTTTCAGAAAAATACGCTGACAATAACCTGTTATGCATATCCATTGCCATCTCAGGCCATTCTGATAAGACCGCCTTGTGAGCTATTTGCGCTGGGAGACTTCCCGAAGGAGGGTCATTATCAGTAGACCATGGTTGGAAATGAGCACGTGGTTCAAGATCCCCCATGCGTTCCCATCCTTGGGTGTAGCCGATAAATTTTTCCCGCTCAAGTACTTTTGACCCGCTTTTTAAAAGAAAGCTTTTCCAGGAAATAGATACACGTTCACCAAAATGATCTTTAACTTCGTCGAGACGAACCGTTCCGACATAACACCATGGTCAGAGGAAATCTGACCAAACTATCAATTCAACGGGATTATTCATATTAACCAGTTTTAGATCAACGACTCCCAATTTCCAAACCGAGAGTTGCTGCGAGAATACCCAATACAAATGTCATGGAGATATAAATGTACGCTGATGATCTGCTACCGTTCACAGACTCATTCGCAGTTTGCATTATTACAGTAGAAAAAGTCGATAGAGACCCCAAAAATCCTGTACTTAAAACAGTGATGGTTGCAGGATGGAAATCACTGGCTATGAATAAGCCTAAGAGAAAAGATGAAATAAGGTTTGCAGAAAGTGTTCCTATTCTTTGATTCCAAGGTCCATTGACTTGCATACCCCACCGCAATACTGAACCAGTAGCAGCGAAGATAAGGAAACAAATGGCAGTTAATAATGAGTTATTTTGCCAAAAGGCGAAGATTGAATGAGGAATTAACGCTGTGGTCATTTTGAAGACATTCGAATCATAAGGGACCGTTTAGAAAGTATGTACGCTAGCAATCCAACACAACTTGAAGCAATGAGGTAAGAGGCACCCATTGTGTATCTTTCGTCACGAACGAACTCGGCTATATCCACTGAGAATGCGGAAAAAGTTGTAAAGGCACCACAAAATCCTGTTGTGGCCCCAGTAAACCATTTACTTTTTGAAGAGAACCCTCCAACCAGAACACCCAGAACGCCACAACCAGCAACATTGACAATGAAAACTTGCCAAGGCCATGCTCCGGTAACGGGAAGTATTTCCAATAAACCCCATCTGGCGCAAGCACCTAGAATGCCTCCTAGAATAACCGAAATTAAAGTTTTCCTATCCACGCATAACGACGCTACCGGCGAAACTTAAAGTCAATGAGAATGCAAGGGTATTTCCTGACGGTTTAGAAGATGAATAAACAATCTGGATCTCATCTAACGGGGAAGAGTCAACGACTGTGATGTAAGGCATGGAAGAATAGGTAACAGAAACTAACTTGTAATTAAAGAGTTGAAACTATGGATATTGACAACAAAAATTTTTTAGATAACCCTATTGAAAAATTTAAAGTTTGGTACTCCGAAGCAATCCAAGCGGGAGTTCATGAACCTGATGCAGCAGTTGTATCAAGCATTGACGGAGATGGGTTTCCTTCGTCACGTTTTGTTTTGGTAAGAGAAATAGACAATGAAGGGTTTTTGTTTTTTACTAATTACAACAGTGATAAAGCCACATCATTTGCGCACACACCAAAGGTATCTTTGACCTTTGGGTGGTTTCCATTACAGCGACAAGTACGAATTCAAGGGACTATACAAAAAGCTACTTCAGAAGAATCCGATGCATATTTTGCGGGACGTCCAAGAGGGCATCAAATAGGGGCTTGGGCTTCACCACAGAGTCAAATAATCGATGATAGAGAAATACTTCTTAAACGGTATGAGGAGATTAGAGACCAATTTGAAGGCAAAGATATTTCACGTCCAGAAAACTGGGGTGGTTATCGTATCACCCCAACGGTAATTGAGTTTTGGCAAGGCAAACCAGACCGATTACATGACAGATTCCGTTACCGCAGAATTAATGATGATTGGGATATTCAAAGACTCGCGCCATAAATTCTCATGATTAGTTGAGAATATAGCTAGTAACAAAAAATAGAGATTATAAAGGTGGAGGACTTCTAAAAATCCTCCACCTTTTTTGTTACGTTTCTGTTAAGTCCTGCTTGATGACTAGGAATTAAAATGATCTTGTGCCTTTAATGGGAATAGACCCCTGTTGGGGGCGGAGACCATAAGAACGCAGAGAACATTGAAAGCTCCTTGTGTGAAGAACTGTAACGGTTAGGTCTCTGCTTCCAACAGGGGGCTTTGACTTTAATTAAGTCAAAGCGGCCAAGCATTTACTGCGTGACTTAGAGATTCAATTAATGTGTTTACTTGTTTAGCTCGTCCAATTCCACCAGTATCAGACCAACCCCACTCATCACGGTTCCACCGCAATGTTGGCGGAAGTTCAACTTGCACTCCCGCAAATGGAGGAACATTTACAGGATTTTTGGGGTGCAAGCCCCTTAACTCTTTGGGGATTTCATCTAAAGAGGTTTCAAATGAATAGTCTGGCAAGGCTACTCTAAGGAATGAAGCCAGATGCACGGCAAGTGACCGGTTCTGACCTCCTAATAGAACTGAATGAAATAAATGCTCTCTTCCGTATCCATGGATCGTTATAACGATTTTGACATGATCTAAAAAACTTTCTAAATTCTCGGATTTACCATCAATCATTTTCGTTGATGGGAAATGTGTTGGGTCATCACCACTTTGAATTAAACCGTAGTAAGAAGCCCCAGTAATTTCAGCTGCCTCTCTGGCAACTACATCAGTAGCTTTCTCTAATGTCCCACCGTGATAAGCCATAAAGCCAAGAGTTGAACGAATGCAGAGTTCCTCTTTGATATCTGGTTGTTTTAATATCTCACGCATTTTCAGGTAAAGACCTTTCAAATTTTTGAGAATCTTTCCGCTTCCTAAAGGCTGCAAGAAAACTTAAATTAGAAAAAGTCACCAAACTTAGGAAGAAGACTATTTCCCAAAATGCTGCCCACCGAAAAGGATCACTAAACCAGTTCTGAAACCGAATAGGCAAATCACCTATGGTTCTCACAAAAGGTACGAGTAATAGGTCGAATTCATAAATCGTTATTTCAATTAAGGCCAATAAACCTAAATAAACTCCGCGCAGAGAGAACCTTTTCTCCCTGTCTAGGACCTGGCTACTTCCAATCCAAATAAGAAATCCTATGACGATCATAAGACACGCCATAGCGAACCTTCCCCCTCCAACATCGTTGACCCAATTACTTAAGCGACCCGACCCACGAAGTGAAAGGTCCACCAAAGGATTCGTTCCGTAATTACCTCGCGAAACTTGTATCTCCCACCAACCATAAGCTGCGAGAAAAAACCCAGAGATGGTTAGAAAGAACCCCGAAATAGTGTTCAGATGTTTAAGGACTTTTTTAAGGTGTTGAGCAATTGAAGATCGTGCTAAAGCAATACTGAGCGTCAAAACTGTTATTACTATGCTCATCCCTAACGCATAGGCAATAAATACAGCTATACCATCAACAATCCCATCTCGACTAAATGAACCGCCAACAGTGACAAAAAAGATCGGTGCGGAACATCCAACAGAGACAATGGCGTAAGAAACCCCAAATAGAAACATTGATGGGAGTTGGCGATTCATTCCAGTGGTTTTTAATCGAGGTATGTTCAAAACAGGATGAAATCCTCGAATCATAGCGAGTCCAAGAAGAATCAAAAGAATTCCTATAGTCAAAGTTATATATCCGGCCCGTTTTTCAATACTGCTTTCTGAGATGACGGTATTTGTTAGAACACCTAAGGCAGCAAAGATAAAAACAAACCCCATTGATAAAGCTAACGAAACTTTCAATCCATTAAGAATGCCAAGATACCTATCGGTACCTGATTTGGTATCAACTCCAAGAAAATATGAAAGATAGGCTGGTAACATAGCAAACCCACAAGGGTTGAACGCCGCGATCAATCCTGCTGCGAGGGGGAAAGCAAGGTCAACGCTGATCATGGTCCAAAGTATTTCTCTAGTCGATTGTAGACATCATCAGCAGTCATAGCTTTAAGGTATTTCCCAACAATCACCCCATCGCTATTAACAAAGACAGTAAATGGTAAACCTACAGCTCCCACTTCTTCCAATAAAGTTCCATCATCACCATAGAGAATCAGATAAGAAGCTCCTGTTTCAGAAATTAATTGTTGAGCTCTAACTTCATCTGTTTCACCGCTATTTATCCCCACAAATAGAACTGATCTTTCGTCAAGGTAAAAGGATGCTTCGGCAGTTCGGTAGTCTCTAGCATGGATCTTTTGGATTTCAATGATTTCTCTTTTGCAAGGATCACACCATGAGGCAAAAAAGTTGATTACGAGATTCTTCCCTGAAAGAAACGAAGTTTCGAATTTTGAACCACCAGATTCCCGTAATTTCTCTAGTTCAGATAGTTCAGTAAAGGAACTCAAAGTTGTCTGATGTTTCTCTTCTGAAGATGAAGCGTAATCGTATATCTTTAATCCCAGCGCAAGAATAAGACCTAATGCTATAAAGGCTAGGAATATTCGTAACACGCTCACTCTTTGAAACTAGCGTGTATCTAGTCAAATTTGATACTTGTCCTCATTCCTTAAAGGAATCTCTCATCTGCCCCCGGCGTTTAAGACGCCGGGGGCAGATCGTTACTAGAAGCTCGCTTAAACCGTTGCTTCACGAGACGTGAGATGAGAGAAACCTTGCTGTTCAAGCTGTTTTTAGAAGGTCTTGAAGGTGCTCAGGTACCGGTATTTGCGGCATCTGTTCTTCAGGACGAGGGACCTTGGATGGTCTGCCACGACGCCGTTTGACCATCAATACCTTCCCATTCATGAATAACTGACCGCCCCAAACCCCACAGGGCTCATTCCTCTCGATAGCTCCCTGAAGGCAGGGAGATATCACAGGGCAATCAGAGCAGATTTGTTTAGCCGCAGCTATCCCATGAATTTCTTCAGAGAAGAAAACGTCATTATTAACGCTGGGCGCCGCACATTCAGCGAACGCCTGCCATTCTTCAGCTGTGTAAGTTGTTGTTGTCATTTTCATTGTGTCTCCTTTAATAGTTGTTAGAGAAAAAGCAGAAAGACCGCCGGATTTTCCGACGGCCTAAGGAAGTACTTTGCAGTTTGAGAGCTAGTACGCAAACTCCTTGGGCCGGACAGAATAAGGCTTAAAGGCCGTAGTTGAATAATGGCCTTTATGTGTAGAGGTAAATGGATTTACCGAAGATGAATCGGTAAATTCTCGAGAGATAAGACGATTAGAGTTCGCGCAGGAGAAACCCAAAACGGCTACAGCCGAGTCGGTATTAAGTGCAAAATTTCGTGCAACCATTTGTTTCTCCTTTCTGATTGAACAGGTCATTAGCATATTCTGTTTTTCGTCGGACTCCACCTAAGTTTCTGTGAAGAAAGATATTTCTTCAACCTAGGGGTTCCCTCAAGGGCAGCACTGAAAGCTCAATGTGTCAAGTGAATTAAATTCAAGGAAGGGAATTTTTAAGATTTCATTTGGTAAGTCATCAACCCATTTTCGGTTTTGCGACCTAATTCCCCTAGTTCTTTGAGGTGTTCAAGGTGGGCAAATGTTTCGCTTTCAGCCATGTCTCCCCAAGCTCTTTTGCTGAAAAGCACTCTCATATAGTCAGTTACGGAACCATCAATAAGTTGTTGAGCAGCATTACGTATTGTTTCAAGTCTCTCTTCATGGTGTTCAATAATTTCAAGTGACCGTTCTCCAAGGTTCGCAAACGGGTGGCCATGGGCTGGAAGAGCTATGGAGACATCTTTGAAATGGGTCATTTTGTGGAGAGAATCAAAGAACTTTGCTAATGGATCTGATTCAGGGGAAATCCCCCCGATATGAGGTGTGATCGTTGGAAGCACATGGTCACCTGAAAACATGACTCCATATTCTGGATCCCACAAACATAAGTGGTCGTTTGTATGCCCAGGGGTATGAATTGACAGCCATTCACGACCTCCAAGGCTTACAGGTTCATTATCAGTAACTTCTATAGTTGGTTCCGGTGTTCGGAACCAAGAAGAATTGAACCGCCCCATTTTTTTGAATCGGTCTATTTCTTCTGGGGGAGGCATACTTCTTTTAGATCCCCAGGGTAGTCTCTCAGAAAAGATCCTTTCAATCACCTGTTGTTGCGCTTCTTCAGAGTTTGGATCCAATGAGCTCGAATCTTCACTCTCTAGAATTTCTGTACGGTTGAAAGCATTTCTAAAGTTTTCATGTGTCAGGATATTCGCTTGAGTGTTTTCTCTTATCCGTTCCGCTGAACCGAAATGATCAAAATGCGAGTGGGTAACAACAACGGTATGGATGTCTTCGATTTTGAACCCTGCGCTTTTAAGACGATTTGTTAACGCGGACCAAGAGTCATCCCCTGGCAAACCTGGATCCACAACGGCAATACCTTGATTATCTTCCAAAACGTAGCAATTTACGTGTCCGAGACCGGGTAGATTAACCGGTAATTGCGTTCTGAGAATATTCGGGGCTACTTCTGAAACGGTTTCACTTGCAGGTTCTTGTTCTTCTTTTTTCGGGCGCTTTTCTTCAGAGACGTCGTCAGTGCCATTATTTTCAGAATGTGAGTGCGTCATTACCTACTCTTTGTCGTTTGAGAATAATTTTGAACGATAGAATTTCAGCTCTTCAACGCTAGCTTTTATATCTTCCATAGCCCTATGCCCACCATTTTTTTTCGGTGCGTCAACTAACTTTTCAGGGAACCACCGCTTCGCTAGTTCCTTAACACTAGAAACATCAACAGATCTGTAATGCAGAAAATTCTCAATTTCTGGAAGGTATTCCGCTAGAAATCTTCGATCCGTACCGATAGAATTTCCACACAGAGGAACGGTTTTTTCTTCCTGAATGTGTTCCTTCAAAAATGAGAGTGTTAAATCACCTGCTTCTTTTATCTTTATTGTGGAAGCTTTGATTTCTGGTAAAAGACCACTTTTTGTATGCATGTCAAGAACGAATGGATCCATTTTTCCCAACTCCGCATCTGATGCGTGTATCACGAGATTCGGTCCCTCAGCAATAATTTCTAACTCATCATCAGTAATTAAAGTAGCGATCTCAACTATTACATTTTCTTCCGGATCAAGTCCGGTCATCTCAAGATCTATCCAAGCAAGCATTCCGCTGATTCTATGGCATTCCAGAGCAATTCGTACGGAAGCAAAGAATGTTGTTTTGTTAGGCAGCGAACTTAAATAGTCGCTACGCTTCCTGCGTGATGAAACTTCCAATTAAAAGACTTGATCCTGATTTACCTTTACCTAAATATGCTCAAGTTGGAGATGCCGGTTGTGACCTGATCGCCGCTGAAGAAATTGTTCTCCCTCCAGGAGGGGGCAGAGCTCTAGTACCGACAGGAATCGCCATTGCTCTACCCGAGGGGTACGCAGGATTTGTCCAGCCAAGAAGCGGTTTAGCTAATAAACATGGGGTGACATGCCTTAACTCTCCAGGTTTAATAGACAGTGGCTACAGAGGAGAACTCAAGGTCCTATTGATTAACACTGACCCTCATAATTCATTTGAAGTTAAAAGAGGAGAACGCATAGCTCAACTTGTTATACAAAAGGTAGAGCAAGCAGACTTCATTGAAATGGAAGACTTGTCGCAAACAGAACGAGGAGATGGAGGCTTTGGTTCAACCGGAGTTAACTAACGTCTTCGCTTTCAGCCGCAATTTCAAAAACAACCCAAGCTTTTTCTCTATTCACAACCACCTCGGTGACCAGAGGAAGGACAATAGATTGGAAGGTCTCAAACAATTCTTCCTTTATCTCCAATGGCTCCGTCGTTTGGGAGGCCACAGTTACCTGCATTCTTCTTTGTGAGAACTGGTAATTAAGGTGTAGCGGGGTTTCCCATTGCCGAGCAGAGATAAACAGATTGGTTGTTTCTTTCATCACGGACCGGAGATCTTCTATTTCTTTCAAGGAAAACCCACTTCTTATTCCAAGATGCGCGATCGTAGTCTGCGCTACTTTCTCATAAGACGGAGAAGTCGGAAGTATCAGTTGAACTTGATCACTATTTTCCATATTTTTATGATTCTCTCACGCTTGTTGCCTTAATACCTTGAGGACATGAACCTATTACCTGCATTCTAAGGTCTTTTACGCAGTCCGGAGTCTTTCAACCTTCTAACAAGCTCTCTTGGTTCAGTTTGGACAGCTCCAAGTTCAACTGCTTCCAACCAAATCCGCTCCGGGATATCATAATGGTCGCCTTGGAATGCGCTTCGGGGGACACCTAACACAGCAGCGAAATTGTGAAGTTCCTCATAACTCGCATCGCTTACTAGGTGCGACCATAGTTCGCCACGAAATAGCCAAATCGGTTTATCAATTAGAATCGTCATAAAAAGGATCAGAGGTTCTGTCTGAGATGAAGCATAGAACTTGAAGAAAAAATATGAAACTATTGCAGCACCGATGCTAAATCCTTGATCCCGCAAACCTTGTTTCATGGCTACTAAAAAGCAAGGATAGTAATAAAGGCAAATCCCTAAGCACCTACTAACCTAAACTGTTGACCGAATTAGTTCTAGAATCGGTAGACTCACCGACTAGCAATTTGAAATACATGCCTCCGTAGCCAAGTCTGGTAAGGCAGCGGACTTTTAATCCGAAGATCGTGGGTTCGAATCCCACCGGAGGTACAGAATCACATCAAATTTGATCAGGGTAAGTTTCTTCCTCAGGAGGCAGCAAATGAATTCGATCACCAAGATGTATTTCCTTACCTTCTACCTCAAACCACTGTGCGCCTAAGTTAGGGATCCGTCTATATTCTCCACCACACAAGCTTTCAAGAGCGTAGATGCACCCACCATGAGTTACAACGACAATGGGGCTGTCACCTTCAGCATCGTTAATAATCCTTCTTAAACCTTTCCAAAGCCGAATTAGCAAATCCTCGTCCGATTCCCAGTCGTCTGGCCAAATGCCGTTCTTTAGAAAACCCGGAAACTGTTTATTAATTTCTTCTCTTGTTAATCCACTAAACGCCCCCGCGTCCCTCTCCTGAATTCGTGATTCCGTAATAATACGATTTTTGTCCCAACCTTTTGAGTCAGCGAAAATCTCAGCAGTTAGTTGTGCTCTTTGTAAATCAGAACAAGCAAGAATACTAAAATCTGGAATTTCTAAAGCAGCAAGTGACGCTTGTTCCATACCAAATTCAGTAAGTGGTGGGTCAGCTTGGCCTTGCCATTTCCCGACAGCATTCCATTCTGATTGCCCATGTCGCACTAGAAGTAATTTTGTCATCGGTTCAGCCGATAGTCTTTATATGTGGCAACTCTTCGACTTTTCGCATCTATAAGAGAAATAGCTGGTACCAGCGCAAAACAATCTGAAGCTGAAACAGTGAATGGAGTGATTACTGAAGCAATCACAGAATTCGGTAAAGATTTCGCAGATCTTGTTCCCACTTGTCGCATATGGATTAATGGTAACCCAGCAACAATGGAAGATGCAGTAACCGCAGAAGATGAAATTGCGCTCCTGCCACCAGTTTCAGGAGGATCTAGAAGAAATCTGATTCAAGACCAAATCCCAGATTTACATAACCGAGAACTGCACGTAGCCATTATTTCAATGCATACTTCCCCTCTCACACAACCTGGGCAAGGAGACTCGGGTGGAATGAATGTGTACATACGTGAGGTAGCTACGGCTTTGGCCCACCGTGGAATCCAATGCACTATTTATGTGCGCAAATGGAACCCATCGCTTCCAAGAGAAGTACATCTTGAACCAGGAGTTGAAATTGTTTATATAGAAGCGGGAGATTATGACCTAGCAAAGGAAAGACTTCCCGAAATCATTGACCAATTCACAATGGGAGTCGAAGCTGATCTTAGGGGAAGAAAATCAATAGATATCATTCACGCTAATTACTGGCTTTCTGGAGTTGTCGGCCATCGCCTAAAACATAAACTGGATATTCCATTAGTTACGACTTTCCACACGCTTGGAGAAGCTAAAAAAGAAACTGGCCACCCCGAACCTGAAGAAAGAATTATTTCTGAACGAGAAACCATTGGTTGTTCAGAAATAATTGTCGCTAATAGCTTGATGGAAAAAGAACAACTTATATCACTGTATGACGCCCCTGAAGACCGTATTCACATTGTCCCGCTAGGAGTGGAACACGCTTTATTCTCACCTGGTAATCAAGCGGCGGCGCGGTCAGCTTTAGGACTTCCTAACGGTTCAATACTTATGTTCGTAGGGCGTTTGCAATCGTTAAAGGGGGTAGATGTCGCGATAAATGCCCTTGCAGAAATGAAAGATAGAGAAGCGACGTTACTTATCGTTGGAGGTGCAAGTGGCCCACAAGGAGAATCCCATGAAAGGCGCCTTAGAGAGCTAATAGCCGAACTCCCTTCCAGCACCCACGTCGTATTTGTTCCCCCTCAACCTCACCACATTTTGAGCACCTACTACCGTGCTTCAGATATCGTCCTTGTTCCTAGCAGGTCAGAATCATTCGGCCTTGTCGCTTTAGAGTCAGCAGCGTGTGGAACTCCGGTAGTTGCCGCTGCAGTTGGTGGATTAAAAGATTTAATAGATGATGGTCACACAGGGATCCTTGTTGAAGGCTGGAACCCAACTCACTATGAAAATGCTGTAAATGAACTTCTTTCTAACCCATTCCTTTCAACTGAGATCGCTATGAACGCAGCAGAAAAAGCAAAGGATTTCTCCTGGGGCCAAACAGCCAACGACCTTATTGAGATTTACGCTTCGATACTTTCAACAGCACTTGTTGATTGTCGATAGAGAACTCTATGAAGAATGACTTTGCTTCTCCCAGCGAGCTTAGCGAATTACAAAAAAAAGTTGATGAGTGGTTGCAGAATCAACTGAACGAAAATTTTGTTATCCAATCAGTTGATTATGACCAAGAAGAAGACCGATGGCATGTGAGAATTCTTGGAGAAGAAAAACAGAATTACATGATTTGGGTGACATTGGGTCAAAGAACTCTTCATTTTGAAACATATGTTATGCCAGAGCCCGAAGAGAATGAAGGAAAATTTTATGAACACCTGCTCCGAAGGAACCAAAAACTTCACGCGATCTCATTTTCAATTGGAGCCGAAAATGCCGTATACCTTTCAGGTGAACTTCATAACCAATGGATCTCTGAGGAAAATCTTGATTGGATGATTGGCAGTATCTACGCAGCTATTGAACTTAGTTTTAAAACCGCACTACGCATAGGTTTCGCATCAAGGTTCAACGAGTAACTACTTTCTAAACAATGCTTTTAAAAGGTACTCACATCTATCTTGAACCTACTAGCTTTAAACCATGGGAAAGAAGCTTTCAATAGTAGGTGGCGGCAAGATGGGAGAAGCGCTCCTTGCAGGACTTGTTACTTCAAAATGGGCAGAACCTGACGAATTGTCAGTCATTGAACCTGATGAGAATCGCATCAAAGAACTCAAAGAGAAATATAAGGAGACGACCTTTTCTGATGAACTTCTAGTCAGCGAAAATTTTCTTCTTGCGGTGAAACCCCAAATGGTTTCAGCTATATGTCAAGAGATCAACGAAATGAAACCAAAACGAGTAATTTCAATAGCTGCGGGAATCACAATTAATTCGATAGAAAGCGAACTTTCAAAGGGAACAGCCGTAGTGCGCGTTATGCCTAACACCCCAGCGATGATTGGTGAAGGTATGTCAGCGATTGCACCTGGGACAAGTGCCACTAAAGAAGATCTTGACTGGGCTAGCTCAATTCTTTCCGCTGTCGGGGAAGTAGTAGTAGTAGATGAGAATACGCTTGATGCAGTTACGGGACTTAGCGGATCTGGACCGGCGTACCTATTTCTATTAGCTGAAGCAATGATCGCAGCAGGGATAGCTAATGGGCTTGACCCAAGCGTCGCTGACTTGTTGACAAGGCAAACTCTGTTAGGGGCTTCGAGTCTCCTCTCTACATCAGGAGTTGCGCCTTTAGACCTTAGAACTTCAGTCACTTCTCCTAATGGAACTACCGCAGCCGCTATAGAATCCTTTGAAAAGAATCAATTTTTAGCACTAGTCAATGACGCTATTACTGCAGCGACTGAGAGATCAAAAGAGCTCGGACAGTAGAGTCAGTCAATTCTCCTAGTTCGATTTGCACTTTCTCCACACGCGCCTAAGGTGACGCTTCAGGAGATGATGAGGCCATTTATGTTGAATGAAAAAACCCCACTACCGAAATTTATGACAGTCGGTGAGGTAGCGGACTTTATGAGAGTTTCTTCTATGACAGTTTATAGGCTTATCAAAGCGGGAGATCTGCGAGCAGCTAGAGTTGGGAAATCTTACCGGATACGGGAAGAAGATATCAACGCCTTCTTGGCAAGTCGTTATAACCAGACTGGCTGAAAACGACCTTAAAGAATTTCTAGAAACTGTACAATTGAATCGTGACTGTATCTAGATATTCAACAATCAGTTTCCTAAGCGATTTTGGCAGCAAGGACGAATTTGTTGGCGTGGTAAAGTCTGTGATCCGCTCAATAAATCAAGACGTGAAAGTTGTTGATATCACCCACGGTGTGAAACCACATGACATTAGGGCTGGTGGCTTAGCTCTCGCTCGAGCATCTCAGTATTTGAACCCAGGTGTTATTCTCGCAGTCGTCGATCCAGGTGTTGGTACCGCTAGAAGGGCGATCGCTTTAGAAATAAATAACGGAGAATATGTTTTCGTAGGTCCTGACAATGGTCTTTTAGCTCCCGCTATTGCAATGATTGGAGAAATAAGTCAGGCGGTTGAATTAGATAAACCAGAATTTCATTTACCAACCTTGTCTTCAACATTTGCTGGGAGAGATGTATTTGCACCAGCAGCAGCTCATTTGTGCAAGGGGATAGAAATTTGTGATTTAGGTACCTTGATTTCCCTATCATCTCTACACCCAGGATTACTTCCTGTTTCTTCGAAAGAAGACAACAAGGTTATTGCTGAAATTCTATGGAAGGATCATTTCGGCAACCTCCAACTGAATGTATCAGAAGAAGACATTGCCGATTTCGGTGAACACATGCTTGTGCATGTGGGTGGCAACGTACGAGGGATCCGACGAGCAAAGAGTTTTGAGGAAATCCCAGAATCTGAAATTGGTATCATTGTTGACTCTTATGGATTGCTTGCTCTCACAATGTTTGGACGTTCGGTCGCAGAAGAACTCCGAGCAGATGAACGACAGCAGGTAAAAATTGAGAATGGTACGGCTTCAGAAGGTACTTCGACGCCAATCACATTAAAAGGAAAATCATGAGAAAAGCGACGTCATTAGCGGTCTTCGTTCTTCTCGGCATGATTCTTTTAGCAAGTCTTTTGCAACTCTTCTTTCTCGCTAGATAATTTTCTGTTGCTCGGTTACCTCTAATGAAAAACCGCGATAAGTTTAGATAGAACAGTAAATAAATCTCAGCACACCAAAATCACTTTTGGTTTGGCACGAATGTTTCGTTTCAGCGATGCTAGAGATAGCCCACTAGGGCAAACTAATCAAGGATTGTCACAGCTTGTCTCTTGTCGTAATCGGAATTAATAACAGAACTATGCCGCTTGATCTCTTTGAGCGCTTTGCTATCCAAGATGATGGCCTACCAAAGGCAATAGCGGATGTCATTGCTCGACGTAATGTGAGCGAAGCGATAGTTCTATCAACATGCAATCGGTTAGAGGTGTATGTATACGCTGAAAAATTCCATGGAGCGTATCAAGACGTGAGGGATTTCCTCACAGAGACTGCTGGTGTAGCCCCTGAGGAATTCAACGATTACCTATACGCACACTATGAACATGAAGCGATCAGTCATCTTTTCTCAGTTACCAGCGGTTTAGATTCTGCAATAGTCGGAGAGAACCAAGTACAACACCAAGTGAAGGTGGCTTGGGAGCGAGCACGAGAAGAAGGAGCATGTGGGACTGTAATCAATTCGGCATTCCGGCGAGCACTTGAAGTAGGGAAAAGGGTTCGGACAGAAACAAATGTTGGAGAAGATATTTCATCTATCAGTCAGGCCTGCGTTGAATTAGCTCAACGATCACTTGGCGGTTTCGCTGACCGAAAAGTTTTAGTAGTTGGAGCAGGTGAAGTCAGCGATGGGGTAGCTAATTCGCTCAAGGATGAAGGAGCTAGTGAAATCTACTTCGTTAATCGAAGTTTTGATAGGGCCGAAGCACTAGCCAACATGTCAGGAGGTCATGCACTGCCATATGAGGAGCTTAATGAAATACTCAAAGAAGTTGATGTTCTCATAAGCGCCACGGCAGCGAACTCGTACATCCTCAATCAAAAACAAGTTCAAGAGGTAATGTCAAGCCGAGCAGGTAGGGAACTCCTAATGGTGGATATAGCAGTACCACGTGATGTTGACCCGCAAGTTGCACATTTAGATGGAGTCACTCTTATAGATATAGATACGCTTTGGTCATCGCATTCGCATACAGCACTTATTGGGGATAATAAGGAATACGTCAAGGCTTTGACAATCATACAAGAAGAGTTAAATAGGTTTCTGGAAGATCAATCAGCCCGGCAGGTAGCACCTTTGATAGCTGGATTCCGAAATGGGGCTGAAGAGATTCGACAAGCTGAACTGAAACGCTTTGCTAGCCAACTTTCAGATCTAACTGATGAACAACGAGAACTTGTGGAATCACTCACCCAAGGTATTCTTGGGAAACTTCTTCATGATCCGACCGTTTCGCTCAGTGAAGCTGCTGGGTCGCCACGTGGTGAACGTTTAGCCGACGCTCTCCGCGAACTCTTCAATCTCTAGTAGCGTAAAGGGAATGAAGCTAAGGGCCGCGACTAGAGGAAGCCCACTTGCCCTCTGGCAAACAAGCTATGTTGCTTCACTTCTACAGCCCCTAGGTATTGAAGTTGAGCCACTTGTAGTAAAGACCGTGGGAGATCAAGACCAAAGTAGCCCTTTGCATGCAATCGGGGGTCAGGGTATTTTCGTTAAAGAAATCCAGCAAGCTGTTCTTGATGAGAAAGCTAACTTTGCTGTTCATTCGCTGAAAGATCTACCTTCGCTTCCAGTTAATGGATTATTACTCGCTTCAGTTCCAAGACGAGGTGATCCAAGGGATGTCCTTGTTGGTTGCAGATTAGAAGATTTATCTTCTGGCGCGAATATTGCAACTGGCTCAGTTCGAAGAAAAGCACAATTAACTGCTTTACGCCCAGATCTAAATTTTCATGAATTACGAGGGAATATTGAAACTCGACTCGCTAAAGCAGAAAATTTCGACGCTATCGTAATGGCTTCAGTAGCACTTAAACGTCTTAATTTGAATCCCAGCATTGTTGACACTCTTGAACCAAGCATAATGATTCCCCAAGTTGGGCAAGGAGCCATTGGACTTGAATGCCTGACCGAAGACACAGAATTGCGAATCCTATTGGAACGAATTGAAGACAGAGATTCGCGCACACTTATCAATGCTGAACGTGAGTTCCTCATTCAAATAGGAGCGGACTGCAGTCAACCAGTAGCGGGACACGCCACCTTTGAAGCAGGAAGTATTCGGCTAAGAGCATTTTTAGGCAATGAAGAAACGAAACGAGTTTTTTTTGATGACCGCATAGGATCAAATGCGGAACTCTTAGGGCGAGATTCAGCAACTGCGCTACTTGAAAAAATGAACTAATGCGATGCAATGAACAAGAAATATTTCAACCTAAAAAAACAATAGTTACCCGAGCGTTTTCACAGGCCACCCAACTCTTAGACAAACTTTCTGCGTTGGGTATAGATCCAATTCCTTTACCAACCATTGAAATACAAGCTCCAAGTGATGGAGGTAAAGAATTACGTGAATCTATTCAAAATTTAGAAGACTATGACTGGGTAATTCTCACATCTGCAAACGGGGTTGAAATGTTCCTGCAGGAAGTAAGTGACATAAGCGTATTGGAGCGAACCCAAATTGCTGCAATAGGTCTCGGAACTAAACAAGCACTGAAAGAGTACGGTTTGGAAACAGATCTAATTCCAAATGATTATGTGGCTGAAGGATTACTAGAAGTGTTTCCAGATTTTCAAGAAGAGGGAAGGATACTTCTTCCAAGAGGAGCTAAGGGGAGAGATGTTCTTCCCGAAACTCTTCGTGAAGCAGGGTGGATTGTTGATGTGATACCTACTTATCAAACATGTATTCCTGAAAAATTTGACCCATTTGATAATCAAACGATTGGAGCGGATTCTATTATTTTCACTTCAGCTTCAACAGTTGAGAACTTTGTAAAAATGTACGGACTAGAGAATATGCCCCCCAATCTTATTTCTATTGGCCCAATAACAACTAAATCCATTCACTCATTAGATCTTCATGTTGCTTTAGAAGCAGACCCTCACACTATTCAGGGAATAATAGACTGCTTGCAGGTCCAATTCGAAAAATTGCGTTAACCATCTCTTTTATCATGGCCGTTGCCTTCGTGACCTGACAATGTCACTCATATACTAGAAAAGTGCCATTCCCAGAACAAAGACTTAGAAGACTTAGAAGTACATCTTCGCTACGACGATTAATAGCGGAAACAACTCTTGAAGTTAATGATCTCGTTGCCCCTTTATTCGTTCGGGAAGGAATCTCAGAACCGCACGAAATCTCTTCACTTCCAGGTGTGGTTCAACACTCAAGAGAGTCTCTTGTTAGAGAAGTCAATGAGCTCCGAGACTTAGGTATTCCTGGGATTGTCTTATTCGGCATACCTGAGAGGAAAGATTCCACTGGTTCTGAGGCATGGAACCCCGAAGGCATAGTCCAAGAGGCTATACGGGACTGTAAGAAAGCCGTAGGAGAAGACATAGTTGTGATCGCTGACCTATGTGTAGATGAATACACAGATCACGGCCATTGTGGGATCGTGAACGATGATGAAATTATAGACAATGATGCGACGCTGGGGCTTTACAAAAAAATAGCTCAATCACAGGCTAAAGCCGGTGCTGACATTATCGCTCCCAGCGGAATGATGGACGGACAGGTTGCTGCTATCAGAGAAGCTTTGGATGAAATAAATTTCCAACAAACCCCGATACTCGCGTATTCAGCGAAATACGCATCTGGATTATACGGACCTTTCCGAGACGCTGTTAATGTGTCATTGGAGAACAGTGACCGCAAGTCATACCAGCAAGATTGGAGAAACGCGAGAGAAGCCTTAGCAGAAATCCGTGCTGACCTTTCTGAAGGCGCTGACATGATCATGGTCAAGCCAGCAGTCACATATTTAGACATAATTGCTAAAGCTCGTGAAATCACCGATGTACCAATAGCTGCTTATCATGTTTCAGGAGAATACGCGATGATCAAAGCAGCCAGTCAACAAGGTTGGATAGATGGCGATCAAGTTGCCCTAGAGCAACTAACAGCAATAAAAAGAGCGGGTGCGAATTTTATTTTGACGTATCATGCGAAAGAAACTGCAAAAATCCTGTGAACGAAGAATATTTCGAACGAGCAAAACTAGTGATCCCAGGAGGTGTCAACTCTCCGGTCCGCTCTTTCCGTTCTGTTGGAGGAACCCCCTATTTCGTAGATCGTGCCGAAGGGCCCTACGTATGGGATAGTGACGGCCAAAGATACATTGACTATGTAATGAGCTACGGTCCAGGAATTGTCGGACATTCTCATCCACAAATAATTGATGCTGTTCAGCAATCTTCAGGCAATGGGGCGACTTATGGTGCCCCAACCCTCGGTGAAGTAGAGATCGCTGAAGAAATTTGTTCACGCGTTGAAGGTGTGGAAATGATACGCCTAGTTTCAAGCGGTACAGAAGCGACAATGACTGCTATTCGTCTCGCAAGAGGAGTGACAGGGCGCGATAAAATTGTTAAATTCTCAGGCCATTATCATGGTCACGCAGACAGCCTTCTAGCAGCAGGAGGAAGCGGTGTGGCGAACCAAGGCATATCCGGTTCTGTGGGAGTTCCCACCAGTGCTGTTGCAGATACTATCGTCACCCCATGGAATGAAATACCCGATTTGGATGATTCAACTGCGGCATTGATACTTGAGCCTCTTCCCGCAAATATGGGTGTAGTCCCCCCGAAAGAAAATTTCCTACAGGATTTACGCATAGCGTGTGACGCACATGGCGTACTTCTTATTTTTGATGAAGTTATCACTGGATTCAGACTCGCTATGGGTGGGGCATCTCAATGGTTCGGAGTCCAACCAGATATTTGGTGTTTTGGAAAAGTAATAGGTGGAGGACTTCCCATGGGAGCTTACGGTGGGTCACGTGAGATCATGAGGCACGTCGCTCCTCTTGGTGATGTGTATCAAGCTGGAACCTTGTCAGGTAACCCCATAGCCACAGCAGCTGGACTCGCCCAACTGCGCCTTCTTAACGTCGATGCGTATGAAAAACTTGAAAAAACAGCAGAAAGACTCAGCGATGGACTTTCAAATATCTTCCAAAGCACAGGCATAGACGTGGTTGTGCCCAGAGTCGGGTCGCTCCTGAGTATCTTTTTCACCAATCAGAATCCATCTAACTTTGATGAAGCTCTAGCCGCTGCAGAAAATGGGATTTATGCAGATTTTTTCCATAGCATGCTAAAGCGCGGCGTTGCTTTAGCTCCAGGTCCCTACGAAGCTTTATTCCTTAGCCTTGCCCATACGGACGAAATTATTGACCAAACTCTTGAAATAGCACGCGAGGCAGCCGAAGAATTAACCTAAATCTGAACTACGGTCCCTTGCTTTTTCGATGCGCCCCAAGCCAATATACACCGATGAGCGACCCTATAAATCCTCCAGAAGTAGAAAGAAATAAATCACCTATCGTATCTCCATAAGTTAATCCTAAGCCTCCACCAGCACCGGTGGTATCTACAGCCCATTCCATAATTTCCCAAATCACGATCGCTAAAGCCCCAAATCCAACACCTAGTAAAACAGCGTCCTGGTTCTGGTCGTTACGTCGAAAGCGAAAAGCTTGAAACGCGCATACGAGAAAGACCCAATTGATGCAATGCAAAATATCATCAGTGACAGCGAAATTTTCATATAAACCAGCAACGTTACCGAAAGTGTCAACCATGAAAGGAGCCACTAAAAAGGCGTCAGCGACATGAGGATACGGAACCCGTTTTACTTTCCGGAATTTTTCAAACACGGGAATCACAAGCGCCGAACCTACAAATAGGGGCACTCGCATTCCCATTGCTTTCCCCTCCAAATAACTAATTGGGAGGAAGAGCGCCATCGCGAAAAGAACAACTATCAGCGTTTTGATTAGGTAGTTGATTCTCCGAGCCGTATCCGTCGTGTCAAAAAAAGCAACGTTATTGGAAAACGATGATGACATGGTAATTATAAATCTCGATTTTTCTGATACCTGTTGATAAGAGACTTAGTAGATGGGTCATGATCAGAGTTGTTTTTAGCCTCGGTAAGATCCGTTGCAATAGTCTCCGTTAGAGATTTCCCTAATTGAACCCCCCATTGATCAAAGCTATTAATCTGCCAGAGAACACCCATCGTGAAAACCTTGTGTTCATAAAGTGCGATGAGTTGACCGAGCGTGAAAGGGTCTAAACGGTTACCTAAAATCGTTGTACTAGGACGGTTCCCGTCAGAAGATAAATAACCAGTTTCGGTTTTGGAACCAATAGCAAGAGCCTTGCTTTGCGCAAAGCAATTGGCAAGTAGGATTTCGTGGTTTTTCAGAACCATTTCCCCATCCAAGGTTTCAGTCGGAGGTGTAGGATTACAGAAAGCTATGAAATCAACAGGGATAACCGTCGTTCCTTGGTGAAGGAGCTGAAAAAAGGAATGTTGAGCATCTGTTCCTATTCCCCCTAATAGGATCGGGCTTGTTTCGGCATTTACTCTTCTTCCATCTTCACGAACCTGCTTCCCATTGCTCTCCATTTCTAATTGCTGAAGATAGGAGGGGAAATGTGTTAAGTCTGTTGAGTACGGAATTATCGCATGATTTGCATGAGATAAGAAGTTTCTGTTCCAGACTCCAATCATTCCCATGAGAGCGGGAATATTTTGCGATAGTTCTGTTAACCGGAAGTGCTCATCAATATTATGGCAGCCGTTCAGCATTGTTTGGAAATTCTCTGACCCAATTGCGATCATTGCTGCAAGACTCACTGAAGAACAGACGGAGAACCTCCCCCCAACCCAATCCCAGGTAGGGAAAATATTCTCCGGCAGAATGCCGAAGCTTTCGGCTGCTTTGTGGTTAGCGGTGACGGCAACGAAATGCCGGTGGAGAAGATTAGATTCTTCTCCCAATGTCTTTTGCGCCCATTTTAAAGCTACTTGGGCGTTCATAATTGTTTCCGAAGTAGTGAATGACTTTGAATTAATTATGAAAAGTGTTGACTCTGGCTCTAAGTAACTCAACTGGGATTCAAGATTTTTGGGGTCAATATTTGATACAAACCGACAGGTAATGTCATTTCCCGAATAAGACCGTAACGCCGAACTGATCATTAAAGGTCCAAGATGAGAACCGCCAATACCAACGTTCACTATTGAAGTTATCGGCTTTCCTGTTACTCCGACCCACTCTCCGGCTCGCACGTTCTCAGCGAACTCACTAGTTTTTATTAGCGCTTCTTTGACTAATGGACTTCCTTGGTCTTCGGATTCACTTGGAACCCGGAGAGCAGTATGTAGGGCAGGGCGATTTTCAGAAAAATTCATGACTTCACCAGCGAACAAGGACTGAATCTTTTCTGAAAGGTTAAGGCTATTAGCTAGCGATAAGAGAAGATCAATTGTCTCATCCGTAACCAGTTGTTTTGAGAAATCAACAAACAAATCCCCAATGTCGAGTGACAAGCTTTCAACACGTGAATAATCTTCAACTAGGAGGTCTTTAAGCGCACTTGGTTTAAGTGACGAACTATGGCTCTCAAGAGCTTTCCATTCTGGAGAAAGTGTAGGATCAATCACAATTACTATGATTGCACGTTATTTCAACTAGATGCTTCTTCTAATGTTTCTTCGTAAGCTTCCAAAGCTTCTGGGTTCATCTCAACGAACTCCATAAAGCTTGCTGAAATAGACTGGGGAGATATTCCATCTTCCCATTCAGGTAACTCTCCTGATTCAGCCCATAGAATATAAGCCTCTAATTGTTGTGTACCTTCTAGACCATGTGTTACACGTTCGTAGAGGACAACTTCAAGAATTTCAATAGATTCTAAAGCTGCAAAACCAGGCATGACTCCCTGATTCTGAGCAATTCGCTGCCCACCTTCCCTGTTAGAGTCCCCGTAGGGTGTCCCAGCTGGTGAAGATCCATTTACTACCCAAGCGATGTGGCTCTCAACATCAGGGAAGGTCTTTACTACTTCCCCCTCGTTAAGTTGGTATCCGACTCCACCTCCTCCTCCTGCTCCATGGCAGGAAGAGCAATTAGCATCGTAAACTGCACCACCAGCTGCTACTGGACCCTCGTCATCGTAGGTAGGTTTTTCTAAAGTCCCCCAAATCATAAATGCCCAAATTGGAAGGAATAACGCTACTGGTGCCATCCAAACTGGGATTTTTTTGCGTTCTTGTGCTGCTGTTACCCAAGGGGCAATTGGTTTAGGTGGTTCAATTTTTTCAATTACTGGCTCAGTAACTACAGGTTCGGTGATAGTGGGTTCCGAAGCGGAGGCGGTAACTTCAGCAGAGTCGCTACCAGTAGCGTCATTACCTGATGCAGCGCCAGTAAGTTGCGCACGAGCTTCTCGCGAGCGCTCCAATAAATAATCAGGAATTTCAACCACTGCGGCCTCCAAGGGCGGTAATTAGAGAAAAATCAATATTGCTATTTGATAAGAAAGCCCAGTTACCTTCTTCGAGCTTTCTTAATTCAAATACGTGTACTGCGTACACTACCCTTCCTTTTCTACTAGGGGTTCGCTCCAAACAAAAACCATCGGAGTCCCTAAACACTGTGCCTTACGCTTATAAGAATAGTTCCCAACCATAGATGTTCGCCTAGTCAAGACACACCCTTTTCTTTTTTGTGGAAGATCCACGATTGACAGAATACATTGCTTCTTAAGGTTGTTTACCGACCCTTAAATGATCACTCTTCCCCCTTGATATAAAAGATTGAATTTGCGCTACTTTTTTATCCCAACTATTCCTAACTTCTATCGGGATCTTCTGTGTAATAACTAGTTCTATAACGTAAAAATAAACTTAAGGGGTCTTATTCACCCTTTTCAGTAAGAAGGGTGCCACGATGTGTTAACGGCTGAAATGTCGTGGTAAAAATTAGATAAGCGCTTCTGCTCAAATTGAGTGGAAGCATACTTGTGAACCACTCGCGAGGGGAAGTAAAAAGTGGCCCAACAAAGGCCTGTTGATGTAGCAGTAAATAAATTCTACGGAGCGATGATTACAGCAACCGTAGCTATATTTGCCATCGTGGCTTTTTGGGTTGGGTTAACGCGGGACTCAAATGGGCGTCAATTCCCATACTTAAATACAGCTTTCGTTTTGAGTTGGTTAATCGCAGTTTTTATGGTGGTTGGGATTCTACAATACGCCCGCCGGAGACCAATCAATCAAGAAGCAACCTGGGCCGAGGCAAGCATATGGTCAGCGTATGTATTCTTCTTCCTATTCTGGATTTATGGGGTAATCCCTCACCAATGGCTGACCTTTGCTAGCAATGATCTTTCTTGGCGTGCAGATAAAGAACTAATTGGTCCTACTGGGTTGGGATTTACAAACGGGGAAGGACTCCTGCAATGGGCTTTGCCGTTCAAATTGAATTATTTAGTCGTGGGAGACTTAATTGTCGTTGTTATTTACGGGCTTGGTCTTGTAGCTAATGTAGTCCTCTGGTCAATCTGGCAAAACCGTGGAAAGGTGGCTCCACCTGAAATTGAAGAATCCACTTATGGTCGACCTCTGCTAAGAGAAGGGGCTTCATAAATGGGTGTTTTAGATGCAAACCCTCCGCTTCCTGAATTCAGGGACGACTATGTTCTCCAAGAAGTTGACCTAGACTGGTTATCAAAGGCAGTAAAACCGAAACAGTTTATTCATATTGACCAATCCGAATGCATCATGTGTGAAGGTTGTGTGGATATTTGCCCTTGGAAATGCATCCACATGGTACGACCAGAGGCAATAGATGTAGCAGTGGGTACAGAACAACCCGGGGATGACCCTACCGATCATGTTATTTTCACAATTGATGATGACGTTTGTACCCGTTGCGCTCTTTGTGTTGATAGGTGCCCAACCGGCGTCATTATCCTCGGAAAGTTAGAAAATCCACCGGCAGGTGGAGACAACCATCAACGTATGCCAAGCCATGGGTATGGCTATGGGATGAGACTGGGCTAAGAAAGAAATGGTAGAAACGAAAACTTTTCAAGACAAATCAAAGATTAAGGTAAGGAATTAACGTGGCAAAACAGTCACTTGGCGAGAAACTCGCTGATATCTCTGAAAAAACTAAATCCTCGCAGGCGTGGAATTCTATTTTCCGTCCGGGATCAATATTTAGGAAAGGCTACTCTGATAGCCCTCGTAACCGGTCGTATGTTGTCATGAACAGCCTGATCTACCATCTCCACCCAGTAAAAGTAAAACGACATGCAGTTAAAGTCAGCTACACCCTTTGTTTAGGCGGGCTTAGCTTCTTTCTATTTATTCTTTTGACCGTTACCGGAATTTTCTTAATGTTCTTTTATCGACCCACTGCTGCACAAGCATGGGATGACATATACACGCTACAGACTTCGGTGACCTTCGGGCTCTTTGTTCGAAATATGCATAGGTGGACAGCTCATCTGATGGTATTAACTGTTTTCCTTCATATGGCTCGAGTCTTTTACCATGGGGCTTACAAAGCACCAAGGGAGTTTAATTGGGTAATTGGAGTTATTCTCCTGACGTTAACGCTTCTACTCTCATTTACTGGCTACCTGCTCCCATGGGACCAGTTAGCACTCTGGGCTGTCACAGTGGGAACGAATATGATGGGGTACACCCCTGTCTTTGGTGACCAAGTCCGTTTTGTGCTCTTGGGAGGAGTCGAAATAGGAACGGACACATTATTACGATGGTACGTCCTACATGTTCTCATGTTGCCGTTCGTAGCCGTCATCTTTATGGCGATTCATTTTTGGCGAGTAAGGAAAGATGGAGGTATCTCAGGTCCACTTTAGGATGAGAAAAAAACATGGCTGAAATTCCTGAACATTTATTAAAAAGAGCTGAAGAAGCTAAAGCACGAGCAGGTGCAGAATCAGAAGGCGAACCCGTCCCTAACGAAGCTACTGAAACCAAAGTTCCCGAAGAACTTCTTGACCGAACCAAAGCCGCTGGAGACCGAGATACGACGCTTGCAACCAAAGAGTCAGGGACACAAGTAGAACCGCCACAACTACCAGCACCAACAGGGTCAGGTCCGGCTGGCCACACTCAGAGGCTACTTACAGTAGTTAAGTCAGGGTCTATCCAGGACGTAAAACTAAAACCGGTAGATAAAGTCCATGTCTGGCCGCATCTCCTTGTTGTTGAATTCGTTGCTGCATTAGCAATAACTGCTTTTTCTACTGTCTTTTCAATATTTGTGAATGCGCCACTTCTAGAGCTAGCAAACTTTAATCAAACTCCGAACCCTTCAAAAGCCCCATGGTATTTCCTCGGACTTCAAGAACTTTTAACAATGTTCCATCCGATGGTGGCTGGAGTAACAATTCCAGGTTTAGCCCTTTTCCTATTGATCTTGGCTCCATACATAGATAGAAACCCTTCCAACAAACCTGAAGACCGTAAATTCGCTATCTCATTAATGACTATCCATCTAATGTTTTGGGCGGTACTCGTAATGATTGGGTCCTTCTTCCGCGGGCCAGGATTCAACTTCATATTCCCTTGGGCAGATGGGCTCTTCTTCGAACTATGACCTATTACTCACCGATCGTTATTCACTCAGACAAGGGAATTAATAAAGAGACTTGGACCTATCAGTGGTAGTTCTAGCTTTTGCCATACCGGCTGTAGTAATTCTCGGATCTCTTTTACTCTTTGCTGCTTCACGCCGTAGCGAAACTACGAAAGCTGAAGGGCAGCTAAGTAAAGAAACGCGCCAACGAGACTTAGATTCTCAAGGGTCTGATGAAACCGCTTCTACCGGATCGGGGCAGATAAGCGGACGAGAAATAGAGAGAGCGGCAGTAATAGAAAGACTCGGACGAGACGAGATTGAAGAACCTGAAATAACCGTTCCAGTCCAATGGACTGCTCCAGATGAAGAAGCCGTTGGAGTGGCAAGGAGACAGTTTTTAAACAGAAGCATCGTTGGTTTAATGGGTTTGTCAATAACAAGCTTCGGAGCGGCCTGTATAGCGTTTCTATACGGAGGAGGAGGCGGCGGCGGATTCGGTTCAAAAATCAAAGTAGGGAACGTAACCGATGTAGAAGCGAAAATAGATGCTGCGAATGGTTTCCTTTATGTTCCCGAAGGACGTATGTGGGTCACAAAATATCCTTTAGGGTCGATTAAAAAAGCGGAAGCCGCCTATTCATCTCCTGAACTTGCAGGAATGCAATCAGGACTCGTTGCTTTGTACCAGAAATGCCCACACCTTGGTTGTCGAGTACCAGAATGCTTAACATCTCAATGGTTTGAATGCCCATGCCATGGTTCACAATACAACCGAGTAGGAGAGAAAAGAAGCGGGCCTGCTCCAAGGGGAATGGATCGATTTGCAATGGAAGTTAAAGACGGAGTTTTCGTAGTCGATACGGGAACCATTATTCAAGGACCCCCTATAGGTACAAACACCACTGGACAAGAAGCCGAAGGACCTAACTGTATAGGACAGTCAGATCATTAAATAGGAAACCCAAGAAGAGACAACGAACAAATGACACTTTACGCAGCATCAACTCAGAGAACGATAGGACTGGTTCTAGCTATCGTTGTCGCCATAGGTTTTGCTGTATACGTACTCATCAACATACGTGCAGGTCGAAAAGAAATAGGCTCTGAAATAGAACTTGCCCCAAATCGAAAACGATATTTTGAAGATGAAATTCTTGAAACAAGACGCTTGGATATAGCGTTGACCGCTGGGTTAGCGATGCTGATAATTATTGCGCTCTGTCTGCCTCTTTATTGGTTGGGAGAACCCGGACGCCAAGACGGATTTGAGAATTTAACTGGTAACCAGTTCGCGAGCAGAGGTAGTGAAATCTACGAAGAGCAATGCACTCGATGTCATGGTGCTGGTGGCGTCGGAGGGGAAGCCGATTACACGATCCTAGATGATCAAGGTAGATATATTACGGCAGTGAATTGGACTGCTCCAGCCTTAAATACGATCCTCTACAGGTTCAGTGAAGAAGAAGTAACTCATATTCTGAATTATGGTCGCCCGCAATCACCTATGCCGGCTTGGGGTGGTCCCGGGGGTGGACCACTAACAACTCAACAACTTGAATACATCGTGGGGTACTTAATTGAGATTCAGTTAACTCCTGAACAGATGGCATCAGAAGTTCAAGAGGGACTTCGGGAAAGCGTCCTCAAGGAAGTTCGAGATGTGGACCCTGGCGCAACAGATTCTGAGTTAGTGGAACTTTACAATACCCTTTTCGATGGGTTGGGAGACGCTTACCTGCATGATTTAGAAATCAAACAGAACCCTGAAGCAGATGTGGAAGAAATTGAAGAAGCGGAAGAAGATCTCCAGCATTTGTTAGATGATTACCTTGTAGATCTCGCAGAGAAGAATGCCGCAAAATACGGAGAGTATCTATTTAACAATCCAGCCGCAGCTGGGTCGTATGCTTGCGCTCGATGTCATACTGCAGGGTCATCTTGGAATGCAGATGATCGCCTCGCTTCAAATAGTGATCTAGTAGGTCTTATCAACCCTGAAATCCCTGGAAGTGGCGGGTTTGGCCCATCTCTAATAGGGGTAATATCACAATTCACATTGGCACAAGACCAAGCAGAGTTTATCTCTACTGGTTGCGAACCAAACTTACAATACGGACTGAACGGTGTCTGTGAACCTTCAGGTCAAATGCCCGGATTTGGTGTAAACGCAACTGACCTAGAGGGCTCTGTACTTACTCAAGACCAAATATCCGCAATCGTTGAATATGAGAGAGGATTGTAATGATTGATAAATTGCACCTCTTCCAGATCGTTGCCGGAATTAGTTGGGATCCTGAAATTCGAGGAGCGTTAACGGTACTGGTCGGATCTGCTGTTCTTTTCGGTTCAGTCTGGCTCATATTAAATACGAATCTAGGAAGTCGTCTCGGGACGATGATCGCATTGACGGGTTTTTTCGGATGGATGATGATTATGGGAATCGTATGGTGGATCTACGGGATTGGTTTAAAAGGAGACAGTCCCACGTGGGAACCCAAGGAAATTATCTACGGAGATCTCGGAGAGTCTGAAACAGATGTTAAGAAATTAGGATCGGGGAAAATAAAAGTAACTGAAGCTAGTGAAATAGTAGACATTTATTGCCCCGGCTTGGTAGACGCTACGGTTGATGTCCAACGAGCACGGTACGTGGAAGATAATGTTGACCTAAAGCTTGACTACGATGCCCCACAACCCTATTGCACGGAATCAATTGGGGAGAAACTTGCCGTAGATGAAGAAACACTTGCAGATACGACAATGGAAGGCAACGAGCGACTTCTCGCTGATGCAGAACAGAACGGAATAGAAGACTCACGAATCCTTACAGAAGAACAATTATCGGAAGAAATAGCAAAAGTCATTAATGACCAGGAAATAAAATTAAGTCAGTTGACACTCAGCGGGTTAGCTGCTCTCAGCGGGGAAATCATTGATGACGCCCGTTCGGACGGTTTGCTTGATTTCAATGACTGGAACCTACTATCAACTAGCAGTGCAGGTGAAGCCATAGCATCCGCCGATGCTTTCTTGAAAAGTGACTCAGATAGCCCATTTTTCAATAGATCTAGCGATGATTTCTTTGTCCTGAACACATTCCAAAAAGGTGGCAAACCTAAACGAAGTAGCGACAGTGTTATTGACCGAGTTGCAAACGAGATCCGAAACACGATTATTTTCTGGCATCCCACAAACAGGGTTGTCGTAACTGTCGCACCAACGATTGATAAAGAACCAATTGCAGGTCAAGCTCCTCCTTTCCCTGAGATAGATCCCGCTGCGCAAAAAGTTTCGGTAGTGATGGAAAGAAACCTTGGAACCTTACGTCTACCAGCTGCGTTAACGACGATTGGTTCAGCGCTTGCTTTCTTTGGACTGTGCTTCATGCTCAGTCAACGTGAGCGCGAACTTCAAAGACGGACAGAAGACTGGGAATCATCAACGGCCACATAGGCTAAGATTGAGGGGGGCACCTTGTTAGGTCAATATTTACCAATCCTCGCCATGATGATTCTTGGCATCATCTTTGCCGGCATTAGCCTTATCGCTTCTCGCCTATTAGCTCCACGACAACCAACAAAAGCAAAAGAAGATCCTTATGAATGCGGTATAACTTCTTCACAAGACCCTCCAGAGCGCTTCCCAGTCCGTTTTTTCCTTGTCGGCATGATCTTTATCGTTTTTGACGTTGAAATTATCTTCATGTACCCATGGGCAACAACATTTCGAGAGATTGGCTTGTTTGGCCTCGTCGCTATGCTCATTTTCTCATTTGCAGTATTCGAATCCTTCTTATACGTCATTGGTAATGGAGCCCTTGAGTGGGGACCTACCAAAAAACTTAAAAAACAACGCATCATAGATCCAAACAGAACTACTAATTCAACTATTCGCCGAGTTGGGCTTGAAGGAAGAGTCCCTGAACAAGAGGAAGCCGCCTAATGCCCAAACTTCCAATACTTGGTGAAACAAGCAACATAAGCGAAGATGGACTTGCCGGTTTCGACCACAATTTCCTCACTGGGAAAATTGAAGATCTAGTAAAGTGGTCTAGAACACGAAGCATGTGGCCAGCAACTTTTGGTCTAGCTTGTTGCGCTCTAGAAATGATGGCAACTGGTGCCGCTCATTACGACTTAGCACGTTGGGGAATGGAAGTATTTCGAGCCTCTCCAAGACAAGCAGACCTGATGATCGTTGCGGGACGAGTATCTCAAAAAATGGCTCCAGTCCTTAGACAGGTGTACGACCAGATGATGGAACCCAAATGGGTTATATCAATGGGAGTTTGTGCAAGTTCTGGCGGCATGTTCAATAACTATGCCCTAGTACAAGGAGTAGACCAGATAGTTCCTGTCGATGTTTACGCTCCAGGTTGCCCACCAGGCCCTGAGACTTTAATGCATGCAATTCTCCAACTCCACGAGAAAGTCGAAAATGGTGAAATTACCCGCCGTCGAAAAGAAATGGATGGGGGTGCTGGAATCATGGTTGAACAACGTGATGGTCAGACAGCTACAAAAGTAATTATTGGCAAGTGAGAAACCATAATGCCTGACGATACAAAAACAAATGAAGACAATGATGGGACAATCCCCTCCACGATGTCTCATGGGCAAAACGTCCTCCACCCCAATCGCGAAAACCTTCTCGAAGTAATAAAAAATCTCCGAGAAGAAGGTTTCGTAGTTTGCATTGACATAACCGCAGTTGATTATCTAGAAAATCCCAAGCGAGACTTGCCCGCATCGGTCAAGCCAGAACGCTTTGAGATAGTAATCAACCTACTTTCCCACACGAAACGAGAACGACTCCGCCTCCGAGTGCAAATCCCTGAACTGGAACCGACGCTACCAACGCTTTTTGATATCTACCCAGGATCTGAAGCTTTGGAACGAGAAGTACATGATTTATTTGGGATTACTTTCGAAGGCCATCCAGATATGACGAGAATCCTTATGCCAGAGAATTGGGAAGGGCATCCTCTCCGAAAAGACTATGACATTGGGAAAATTCCCGTTCAATTTAAAGAAGCGCCTGGTTCCTAATGAGTCAAGAAACGGAAATAAACGAATCACACGGCTCAGAAACAGCAGAAAGAGTTTTCCGCCGCGGCGAAGATTCAGCGATTCTTCGTCTTTCAGAAAGCCAGGTCCAGTCATATACCCCTGATGATGACCGACGAATGGTAATAAATATGGGACCTCAACATCCATCAACGCATGGGGTCCTTCGACTTTCCCTTGAAATGGAAGGTGAAACGGTTCTGAGAAGCAAACCAATTATCGGTTACCTGCATACAGGCATGGAGAAAACGGGTGAACAACTAAGTTTCTTACAAGGCCCAACAAATGTTACTCGGATGGACTACTCATCTCCGCTCTTTGGCGAACTGGCTTTCTCACTTGCCACCGAGAAACTTTTAGAGATTGAAATCCCTGAAAGAGCTACTTGGATACGGATGCTCATGTGTGAATTGAACCGAATCAGTTCCCACCTGCTTTTCCAAGCAACCAACGGAATGGATATCGGAGCTGTTGGCGCAATGATCTATGGCTGGAGAGAAAGAGAAGAAGTCCTAAGACTGTTTGAAAAAATAACCGGTCTAAGGATGAACCACAACTACATACGACCAGGTGGTGTAGCAGCGGATTTACCAGATGGCTGGAGAGACGACACCCTCAGGGTCCTAGAAAACCTACCTGACAGGTTAGATGATTTTGATAGCTTATTCACTGGGCAACCGATCTGGCACGAACGTTTACAAGGCGTGGGCGTAATCAATTCGGCAGAATGCCTCGCCTTAGGTATAACAGGACCGCTTCTAAGATCTACAGGGTATGCGTGGGACCTCCGGAAAGACATGCCTTATCTGCGGTATGAAGAAGTAGATTTTGATGTACTTGTTGGTTCTTATGGGGATTGTTTTGACCGATTCGCCATACGACTAAACGAAATAAGGGAATCAATTCGGATAGTTCACCAAATCCTAGAAAAAATACCAACAGGGGATTACAAAATACAAGATAAGAAGGTAACCCCACCGCCTCGTTCCCGAATCGATGAATCAATGGAAGCGCTCATCCACCACTTCAAAATATTTACAGAAGGGTTTAAAGTCCCCGCGGGAGAAGTTTATGTAGCAGTGGAATCTCCGCGCGGAGAGTTAGGTTGCTACATGGTTTCAGATGGTGGTCCTAAACCATACAGAATGCACATAAGAGGGCCATCATTCACTAATCTTCAAGTACTGCCACACATGCTTCAAGACTGCCTCGTCGCTGATGCAGTGGCAGTCATTTCCACTGTCGACCCAATTATGGGAGAGGTAGACAGATGAGCCGATTAAACGAAGAAAGCCTCCGAATAGCTAATGAGATAATTAACCGGTACCCAATTAAAAAATCAGCACTGATACCTCTACTTCATTTAGCTCAAGAACAAGAAGGATGGGTGACAGATCAAGCAATGCGCCACATAGCTGAGATTCTTGGAGTTACCCCTGCGGAAGTTCTGGGAACATGCAGTTTTTACGAAATGTTCAAACGAAGTCCAGTAGGAGAATATCAAGTCAATGTCTGCCACGGAATTTCTTGCCACCTACTTGGGGCAGAAAACCTCCTTCACCACGCTGAAGATACTTTAGGAATTAAAGAAGGAGAAACTACCCAAGATGGGAAATTCTCATTAGAAGGAGTTGAGTGCATAGCCGCATGTACCGAAGCTCCATGCCTGCAAGTCAACTACCGGTATCAAAACAAGGTAACAACATCCGATTTCAATGAGCTAGTACAAGAAATCATCGACGGAGAACGTTCAGACATACCGAAACATGGCTCATTGGCAAAGGTAAGACAAAATATTTCGCCCGAGCGACTTGCTGGAATTGAACCAGTTGAGCATGCTGAACAACCCGAATGGTTGAACCGGAATGGGCAAGACTCATGACGTTTCCACATATCACCACAAGTAGATGGGAGATAGAGGATGCTCATACACTTGATCGCTATCTTGAAACAGAAGGGTATAAAGCTCTAACCAAAGCTTTAACAATGACTCCGGCGCAAGTTCATGAAGAGGTTAAAAAAGCTTCTCTACTTGGAAGGGGAGGAGCGGGTTTCCCTGCTGGTGTTAAATGGGGATTTCTGCCAGAGAATGTTTGGCCACGGTACCTAGTTGTAAATGGAGATGAATCTGAACCCGGTACTTATAAAGACCGTATCCTTCTCGAACGAGACCCGCATCAACTCATAGAAGGCTGTCTTATAGCCTGTTACGCCTTAGGCCTATCCCAATGTTTTCTTTATGTACGAGGCGAGATGGCTCACGGGCAGGAGAGAATAGCAAATGCACTTAATGAGGCTTACGAAGCTGGATATGTAGGGAAAAACATACTTGGAACAGAATTCTCAGTAGATATCATCCTCCATTGGGGTGCAGGCGCTTACATCGTAGGTGAAGAGACAGCCTTGATAGAAAGCCTTGAAGGCAACAGGGGAATGCCTAGGCTCAAACCACCTTTTTTCCCTGCTTCAATTGGACTGTACGGGAAACCTACAATTGTCAATAATGTAGAAACCCTTTCCAACGTTCCATGGATTGTTTTGCATGGGGGGGAAGAGTTCTCAAAAATTGGTTCAGAACAATCAACTGGAACACGAATATTTGCTGTCTCTGGGCATGTGAATAACCCAGGTGTATTTGAAGTCGAATTCGGCACTACAACATTTCGTGACTTAATCATGGGAGATGAATACGGCCAAGGAATTAGAAACGGGAACCAGATGAAGGCCTTCATTCCCGGTGGGGCATCAGCCCCATGGTTTTTTGAAGAACACCTTGATGTGTCATTAGAGAAATCGACTGTTGACCAGGCCGGTTCCATGCTTGGCTCAGGAGCAATAGTTGTCATGGATGAAACGACAGACATAGTTCGGGCATGCCACAACGTCGTCAGATTCTTTTCAAGAGAGTCATGTGGTAAATGCGCTCCATGCCGTGAAGGAACAAACTGGTTAGAGAAAATACTTCGAAGAATCATCGATGGCAACGGAAGAAAAGACGATTTAGATCTCCTTCTTGACGTCTGTGACAACATCAGCCCCGGAATTACTTGGCCACCGAAGCAAACAACGATATGCCCACTCGGACCATCGGCAGTTTCGCCTATTTCATCAGCTATCAAACGATACAGATCAGAATTTGAAGCATATGTAACGCTGCCTCAAACAGGAACCTCTGTCGGGATCCAAGGTGGAACGTCATGAGCGAAACCATGCATAGTCAGGACCTCATCAACTTCACTCTAAATGGAGAAGAAGTCAGCGCAGCTAATGGCGATAATCTCATCGATGCCTGCGAAAAGGCTGGAGTTGAAATTCCCCGATTCTGCTATCACAAGCGAATGAATTCTGTAGGAATGTGTCGTATGTGCATCGTGGAAGTTGACACAGGAAGAGGTCCTGCACTCCAACCAAGTTGCATGCTTACCGTGAGTGAAGGAATGGCTGTAAACACAGAATCTGAAACCACCAAAAAAGCTCAGGATGGGGTACTAGAATTTTTGCTCCTCAATCACCCTTTAGATTGTCCTATCTGTGATAAAGGTGGAGAATGCCCTCTCCAAGACCAGACAATTGCATTTGGGCCTGGCGAAACACGGTTCGTAGAAGAGAAACGCCACTTTGAAAAACCCATATCAATTAACGAAAATGTGTACCTAGATAGAGAACGTTGCATACTCTGCGATCGTTGCACACGTTTCGCCGATGAAGTCGTAGGTGACCCGTTGATTCATTTCATTGATCGAGGAAACGCCACACAAGTTAATACATTTCCTGATGATCCTTTCGCATCCTATTTCAGCGGCAATGTAGTACAAATCTGCCCGGTTGGGGCATTAACCGCTAAACCATACAGATTTAAAGCCCGGCCATGGGACCTAGAAGAAATTGAATCGACTTACCCCAATCCGCTCGGAGATAGAATCACCATTCAATCATCTAGAGATCAAGTCCTCCGATTCCAAGGCCTAGATAAAGAATCAGTTAATTGGGGTTGGTTGACGGATAAGGACAGATTCTCTTTTCAGGCTTTTCAAAGCGAGTACAGAGTTCAAGAACCACTAGTAAGAGGAGGAGGTTTAAATAGGCCCGATAGAAATGGCCTCGGTCTCGTCGCTTCTTCATGGTCTAATGTTCTCACTATGGCCACTGATGCTATCAAGCAAACAGTGCCGGATCGGATTGCTGTAATTGGAGGATCCCGATTAACAAATGAATCACAATATTCATGGACAAAATTGGCTAAAGGTATTATTGGAACCGATCATGTTGATGCAAGTCTCGGAGATGAACTCCCACCTCAAGCCATATTAGGACTTCCAAAAACAACGGTCAACGAAGTTTGTTCTGCTGGCAACACCGTAATTTTGATAGCACCTGATCTAAAGGAAGAATATGGAACCCTGTACATTCGGTTACGTCATGCTGCTTTAGAAAATGACGTTAAGATCATTGAGCTTTCCCCAACGGAAACCGGGCTCAGTAATGTCGCTGCAATCACGCTTCACCCAAGACCCGGTGAAATCGCTAAAGTGGTCCATTCGCTGCTCACCGGCGAAGGCCCAGTTGAAATAGGTGGTATTCCCAAAGAACTAATCCTTCAAGCCCATGAACTGGTCAAAGACAGAGATCTTAAAGTTGTTTACGGCAAGCAATCAATAGCAGAATCTGATCAGCCAATAATTGAAGCTCTCTCCTTGTTGAAACGGAACCCTAACTCAAAGTTCCTACCTTTAGTACGTAGAGGGAACGCCATGGGTGCGATTCAGATGGGTATGGCTCCAGGTCTTCTACCTGGCCAGGTGACCCTTGCTGAAGGCTCTGAAGCGTTCAATGATATTTGGCCAAACTTACCAAATAAACAAGGAATGGGAACAGAAGAAATTCTCCAAAGCGCAGCTGATGGAATGATTGACGTTCTATTTATCCTAGGAGCTGACCCGTTATCAGATTTCTACGACCCTGAACTTGTTGAAAAAGCATTAACCACTGTTAAGTCCGTAATTTCGGTTGACCTATTCGTAAATGCATCCGCTTATCATGCTGACATATTTTTCCCAGCTTCAGCGTTTATCGAGGTAAACGGTAGTCACACAAATATTGAAGGAAGGATTACCCCAATCCGGAAAAAAGTAACGTCACCTGGAACCACGAGACCAGATTGGATGATTGCTGCTGAAATCGCAAACAGGCTTGATCATGATTTACGCATTGAAAAACCGGAAGATGTATGGGGTGAATTGAGCCCAAGATCAATAAGCCACGCTAATGTCAGCATGGATTCAATCGGTGCAACACCTGAAGGGCAACTTCTAGAATCAACAGATGTAATAGAATTAGAAGAAATTGAAGAAATTTCAGACACCCGACCGTTTGATTCGTATTCCTTGCGGTTAGTTCTTGCAAAACGAATGTATGACAGAGGAACCGTAACTCAAATGTCTCCATCTCTAAAAGAATTTACGGGTACAAGCCAACTTCATATTAACCCAACTGATTTTAAAGCTATGGGGATCCAAAATGGTAAACCAGTTCTTGTCACGGCTGGAGATAGAAATCTTACAGTTCTAGTTATTCCTGACAAAAGAATCCCTCGGTCAATAGCATTTGGTTATCTAAATCAAACGGGGGAAGATCTTAGAACACTTTTGATTAAAGGAGCGGACAGCATAGATATCCGTATTGACCCAACATCGAGGGTAGGTTGAGATGATTGCTGGACTTGACCCGCTCTTTCTAGGTGATGCAGGGACAATGGAGGTCTTGTTAATCGTTGTTATGAAAGTAGTAGTTGCATTCGCGTTATTACTAGTATCCGTAATGCTTTATATCTGGTGGATGAGGAAATTTATTGGAGCCATGCAAAACCGTGTTGGTCCCAGTCGAGCTGGCCCATTTGGCATATTACAAACACTGGCAGATGGAATAAAACTTTTCTTTAAGGAAGATCTCATCCCAAATAAAGCTGACAAGCTGGTATTTAGAATTGCACCCTTTTTCTCTATAGTTCCGGCCCTTTTGGTCTTTTCAGTTGTTCCAGTCGCAGGAGATTTTAGTAGTGGCGGGGATGGCACAGTTACGTGGTTCGGTAACAAGACTTTCGTACAGTTAGCAGACCCTCATATCGGGATCCTATTTGTCCTAGCCATGTCATCAATCGCAGTCTATGGAATTATGTTGGCCGGGTGGTCGTCAGGTTCAAAATACCCCCTTCTAGGTTCTGTTAGAGCTTCAGCTCAAATGGTCTCCTATGAAGCCGCTCTAGGTCTTGCCTTAGTTGCAGTTCTGATGAAAACTGGAACGCTATCAACACATGATATTGCGCTTAGTCAAAATGGTGGAATAACCGACTGGGGCCTTGTGATTACTGGCTTTGTCCCTTTCATTGTTTTCTTTATTGCGACAACAGCAGAATTGAATTCACCTCCATTTGATCTTGTAGAAGCTGAACAAGAACTTGTTGGAGGGTTTCACACCGAATATAGCTCAATACGATTCGCTCTTTTCTTTATGGCTGAGTTCATGAACGTAATAACCATGTCGGCAGTGATGGTTACTTTATTTTTTGGCGGACCTGGCGGGTACTACCCTTCATTCGGACCAGCGTGGCTTTGGGGACTTTTCTGGTTTGTAGGAAAAGTTTTCATCTTCGCATCAGTTTTTGTTTGGATGCGTGGAACTCTCCCTCGTCCAAGATATGACCAACTTATGGATTTAGGATGGAAAATACTTATTCCTTTAGCGTTAGGGTGGGTGCTGCTTCTAGCGACATTAGATGTGTTCGAAGACCGAGGAAATGATGGAGGGTTATCCCAAATCCTTGTTCTCGTTGTTAGCGTAACCACGCTAACTCTTTTAGCCGGTTTACTCATGAAATCAATCACCATAGGCAAAGAGCGAAGAGAAGCAGAAGGAGAAGAGGTATTCGGATGAATCAAATCTCCCCCTTCAAGTCTTTTAAATCTCAGAGAGGGTCACCCCAATGAGTATGCTCAATTTTTTTAAAGGTTTCGCTGTTACCTTTGGCAAACTCAATCATGCTACTAAATCCGGAAAGGTCGTCACTACAAGCTACCCGAAGGAGAAAAGAGATAAACCTCTAAGACTCCATGGAAGGCATGTACTGAATCGTTATGACGATGGAATGGAAAAATGCATAGGATGTGAACTTTGCGCAAGCGTCTGCCCAGCGAATTGCATCTACGTACGCGGAGCTGACAACGACCTTGACCAACCAACATCGCCTGGGGAGCGCTTTGGTTTCATTTACGAAATAAATTACCTTCGCTGCATCCATTGCGATCTCTGCGTTGAAGCATGCCCTACACAAGCAATTACAGAAACCAAACTTTTTGAGTTTTCCTTCACTGATCGTCAACAAGCTATATACACCAAAGAGGAGTTAGTAGTTGATGACACTGGGAAACCCAAACACCTTCCATGGGAAGACTGGCGACCTGGTGAAGATGAATTCACCTCAGCATGGATGCGAGCGACTTCACCTTCTGGCGCAGCCAGCTATGCAGGTAAGGTCCAATGGACTCCAGAACTTGGATATGGAACCCGCCAACCAGAAAAAGGTCAAAGCGAACAGATACTAGAAACAGAAGGTGATCAGTGATGGAAGCTGTAACTTTCTTTATCGCCGCTTTAATTGCAGTCGCCGGCGCTTGCGGAGTCGTTTTTCTAAAGAACCCCGTACACGCTGCCCTCTCTCTAGTAGCCACTCTGTTTGGAGTAGCTATTCATTTCATAAATTTAGAAGCCTACTTCTTAGCAGTCGTCCAAGTTATTGTGTATGCAGGTGCAATCGTCATCCTATTCCTATTTGTCATAATGCTCTTAGGCGTGGACAGGGCTGAGAGTATGGAAACAGACCCAATCATCGGCCAGCGGCAAATAGCTCTTCTTGCAACCGTCGGATTATTAATACTAGGAACTCTCATTGGTGTCGCATTCTCAGGAGATGTAACCGGGATCCCACCAATCGAAGCTCAACAATCAACTTTTGATGGCGGATTGGTTATAGATAATGGGTCTATAGATGAAGGAATTCCGCCACAACAAAACATCAAAGAAATAGGAAGAGGACTATTCTCCACAAGGTATGTATTTGCGTTAGAAATTACCGCACTTCTTCTTACGATAGGTGTCGTAGGAGCAGTGGTACTGACCAGAAGACCTAAATCAGCGTTGGATCCTCTGCCCGATGAAGAACCATCAGCGATAATGCGCAACTCAGAAGAAGAATTAGCAGAAACTCCAAGTGAGATTGAAGAAACCCCTACCGAAGAAACCGGAAAGTCCGATACAGAGAATCTTTCCAATGAAGAATCGGAGGTAATCGGAGAATGACTTTAGCTCTAACAATAGGAACCGAATACTACCTAGCCCTTTCAGCCTTACTTTTCACAATCGGTGCCGGAGGGCTACTTGTTCGGAGGAACCCACTGATTATGTTTATGTGCATTGAATTAATGCTCAATGCCGCAAACCTAGCCTTCGTTAGCTTTGGGAAAGAAATGGGTGATCTGGGAGGTCAACTATCAGTTCTTTTTGTTCTTGTAGTAGCAGCAGCCGAAGTGGTAATCGGATTAGCGATCGTAGTAGCTGTAATGCGTAGGCGACCTAAAGCATCAATTGACGAAGTATCGGTTCTAAGAGGGTAGTGATGGATAATCTTGTTTGGTTAATACCCGCCTTCCCTCTCATCGGCTTCACCCTTCTTCTTCTTTTCGGTAAACGACTAGGAGAACCAAATGCGGGATGGCTTGCCACAATTATGGTTTCTGGCTCGTTCATTTCAACGCTATGCGTTTTCATCGGAATGGTAGGGAAACCTGGGGAGGAGCGAGTATATGAGATAACGCTTTTTGAATGGATTCCATCTGGGGAACTAACCGTAGGACTGGGCTTTCTAGCAGATCCTCTATCTATAACTATGGCCCTTTTCATAACCGGCGTAAGTGCCTTAATTCACATGTATGCGATTGGGTATATGCATGGAGACCAGAATTTCTCTAAATTCTTTATTTACCTCAACTTATTTGTTTTTTCTATGCTTATGCTCGTCCTTGGCGACAACCTCTTAATAACTTTCTTAGGTTGGGAAGGAGTAGGGGCCTGTTCATATTTACTTATTTCCTTTTGGCACCAAGACCCAGCAAATGCCTCAGCAGGCAAGAAAGCTTTCGTCACCAATCGGGTAGGTGATTGGGGCTTTATGGTCGCGATGTTCCTACTTTTCTTCAATATCGGCTCCCTAAAATACAGTGATATTTTCTCTTCAGTAATTAATGCCGATGCATTAACTCAAACAACAGCAACGGCTATCGTGGCCATGCTGTTCATAGGAGCTGCAGGTAAATCAGCACAGTTCCCACTTTATTTATGGCTCCCAGACGCCATGGCAGGACCAACCCCAGTCTCGGCTTTAATCCATGCTGCGACGATGGTTACATCTGGAGTCTATTTATTGACAAGAATGAACCCAGTTCTAGCTGAAGCAGCTGGCTGGTCAACCAATTTAATTTGGATAGTGGGCTTATTTACTGCTCTATTTGCTGCTACTGCTGCAGTTGCACAAAACGATATAAAGAAAGTTCTCGCATACTCGACGGTAAGCCAACTTGGTTTCATGTTTGTAGCTGTTGGCTCAGGCCTTTATGTAGCAGCAATTTTTCATATGATTACACATGCCTTTTTCAAAGCCCTTCTTTTCCTCGGGGCAGGATCAGTAATTCATGGAATGCATGATGAGCAAGACATGAGAAAATATGGGGCTTTGAAAAAAGTCATGCCAATCACCGCCAGCACATTTATTATCGGCTGGCTAGCAATTTCAGGGATCCCTCCGTTTTCAGGATTTTGGTCCAAGGACGAAGTTCTCCTTGCAGCCTGGAATGAGAATAGGGTCGCTTGGGTACTTCTCCTAATAGCAGCGATAATGACTGCGTTCTACATGAGCAGACTTGTTTTTATGACTTTCTTCGGCGAGAAGCGATGGGGAGAGGAAGAAAAGGAAACGAATTTACTAGATGAAGGTGAAGAAATTCTACCTTCAGACGAAGATCAGCCACACACCGTTAACCCTCATGAATCTCCAGTGTTGATGTGGTTCCCGTTAGTAGCATTAGCAGGACTCGCAGTGTTCGCGGGAATATTGAATCTACCGTTTAGCCACGACACTAAATATCTTGAAAAGTGGTTAGAACCTGTCCTTTTCGGAAATGAAGTACACGTTCTTGCTTCAACCTCAACAAAATGGCTTTTAGCTATTATTGCGATCATAGGAGCGACAATTGGCGTAGTTAGCGCCGCTTGGGTGTATTTAAAGAATCGTTTCGACTCCACTAAAATAGAACTTCCCATCCTTCAAGATGCTTGGAGATTTGATCGCTCTGTAAGCGAATTTATGGGAGGGCCCGGAAAGAAAGTATTTGAATTAGTGACTTGGTTCGATAGAACCGTTATAGATGGCGCAGTAAATGGGGCTGGGAAATTAACCCAAGGTTTAGGAACACGGTTACGCGCCACACAAACTGGCCTAATTAGAACGTACGCATTGGGAATGGTCATTGGCGCTGTCGCTATTCTTGCTTATTTCGTTTCAAGGATGAACTTCTAATGGGTTTACTAACTATCTTTGCCGCCGCTTTACCAGAAACATCATTCCCTGCCATCCCCGTGCTTGTGTTACTCCCGGCATTTGGAGCAGTTGCCGTAGCGTTAACTCCGAATGCAAGAATTGGCTTACACAAACTACTAGCAACGGTCTTTACTGGAATAACAGGAGCCATCTCCGTATGGGTTTTAACAGCGTTTGAGAGCAATGGCGATTATCAATTCTTATCTGAACAGACCTGGGTGGACAGTCTTGGGATTCAGTGGTTAGCAGGTATAGATGGAATCTCACTGTTTCTGGTAGTACTCACTGGTTTATTATTCCCATTCGTAGTTATTGCCATAAACCCACATCATGACCACAAGGCTTACTACATCTGGATCCAACTCCTTCAAACGGGATGCATGGGCGTATTCGTTTCCCTTGACCTGTTTATGTTCTTTGTCTTTTTTGAGATCGTTCTCGTTCCCATGTATTTCCTTATAGGGAAATGGGGACACGGAAATGCTAGATATGCCGCCACGAAATTCTTTCTTTACACGATGCTTGGTTCCGCTTTGATGTTGGTCAGTATCATCTCTTTGGTCGTGCTTCACTCCAAAAATGCAGGTACAGACCTAACCTTTAATTTAATAGAAATAGCCTCCAACCCTGCCATTTCAACAACATCAGCACGAATAATCTTTCTAGGATTCGCACTAGCTTTCGCCGTGAAAGTTCCACTATTCCCAGTTCACACATGGCTCCCTGACGCACATACTGAAGCTCCAACAGCAGGATCGGTCATCCTTGCAGGAGTAATGCTTAAATTAGGTACGTACGGATTTATTAGATTCGGGTTATATCTTTTCCCAGAAGCCTCGCACTTTTTTGCACCGCTATTTATAACACTTGGCGTTGTCGGAATTATTTATGGGGCGATAGTCGCAACAATGCAAAAAGACCTCAAGCGGCTCGTGGCGTACTCTTCAATAGCTCACCTTGGCTTCATTGTGCTAGGAACCTTCGCTCTCAATACTCAGGGAATTCAAGGCGCCACAGTTCAAATGATCAATCACGGACTATCTACTGGCGCACTTTTCATGCTTGTCGGGCTCATCTATGAGAGAAGGCATACTCGTCAAATTTCTGAGCTCGGAGGAATACAGAAATCGGCGCCTGTGTTAGCTGGAACTTTCACATTAGTAATGCTTTCATCAGTTGGACTCCCAGGTCTTAACGGCTTTGTTGGAGAATTCCTCATTCTTCTCGGAGCTTTCACAGCTCATCGTTGGTGGGCACTTCTCGCGGCTACTGGCGTTATTCTCGCAGCTCTCTACCTCCTATGGGCTTACCAAAGAGTTTTCCATGGGCCTGAAAATGGTGCAGATGATCAAGACAATACAACACCAGATTTAACTAACTGGGAACGACTTACTCTATTTCCCCTGATAGCAGGGATTATCTTCCTAGGAATTTACCCGAAACCCATGCTTGACCGAATAGAACCAGCCGTAGACAAACTAGTTACCCATATAGAAGAAACAATTGGTGATGATTCATTCACTGAACCTGTACCAACTGTTCAGATTCGACAATCATTTACCGATCTTCTTGAACAAACTCACGAAACACACGAAGACAACACTCATTCAGGAGGGCATGAATGATCCAGAATATGTCCTTCATTGCAAGTAACTCCCTACAAACGCCATCTGTTTCCTGGTCAGGGCTTTTGCCAGCAATAATCCTTGCGGCAGCAGCAATCCTACTTTTAACAATCTGCTCACTTACACCAATCAAGATTACCAATCAGCAACTAACCATCTATACCTGTGTTGCAGCAGTTGGCAGCCTTGTAGCTACGATTCCACTTTGGTTAAGAGTCCAAGACGAATCAAGGGGCCCTTTCTCTACCATTTCAGGCGCCTTTGGTATAGATGGGTTCTCTCTTTTCGTGACGATGCTTCTCACCGTCAGCGTCATTCTTGTCTCATGTCTAGCAGGAGTATTTTTAAAGTCGGAAGACATAGAAGGCCCAGAATCATATGTTCTTCTTCTTCTGTCAGCAACTGGCGGAATAATCATGGCTGGAGCAAATGATTTCATAATTCTCTTTTTAGGGATAGAGGTTCTTTCTATATCCGCATATGTACTTGCGGCAATGAACTTAAAGCGAATTCAATCCCAAGAAGCGGGCTTAAAGTATTTCGTTCTCGGAGCCTTTGCCTCAGGGTTTCTCCTGTATGGAATCGCTCTCCTTTATGGGGCGACAGGATCAACTGAACTAACTGCTATCCGAAACTTCCTTGTAGATACAGAACTTACAAATGACACTCTGCTCTTAGCGGGACTAGCACTAATCATCGTTGGATTCGCGTTTAAAGTTGCAGCAGTTCCCTTCCACTTCTGGGCTCCAGACGTATACCAAGGAGCCCCCACACCATTTGTGGCCTACATGGCTTCTGCAATTAAAGCAGCAGGGTTTGCTGCTATGTTGAGAGTGCTTTATGTGACGTTCGGTCAATATCGGGCTGACTGGCAGCCTGTTATCTATGGAATCGCTATAGCGACGTTACTTCTAGGCTCGCTCCTTGCAATCGTCCAAACAGACCTAAAGAGAATGCTGGCATATTCATCAATTAGCCACGCCGGCTATCTTCTCGTTGGAACACAAGCCGCATCAGACCAAGGCGTAGCAGCGGTACTTTTCTACTTAGCCACGTATGCATTCATGGTTATAGGAAGTTTTGCTGTCATATCTTTAAATTCTGGTCCAGCCGGAACCGAAACAGACTTGAATTCAGTAACTGGGCTAGCAAATCGGAAACCAATGCTCGCAATTGCTTTCACGGTTTTCCTTCTTGGTCAGGCTGGAATCCCTTTAACATCTGGTTTCTTCGCTAAATTTTATGTCATCGAAGCAGTTATAGAAGAGGAATCTTTCGGCTTGGCCATTGTAGCGATGCTCGCAGCCGTGATCGGCGCATTTCTTTATCTTCGTATTCTGGTGAAAATATGGTTGACAAACCAGGAAACCGTTAGCGAAGAGGGAAAGATGATCGTTATCCCCAAGCAGGTATCCTTTGTTCTAACGATAGCTACAATAGTGACGCTCTTCTTGGGAGTATGGCCTGAACCTCTAGTAGAAATGGTTCAGCGAGCAGTCCCAGTTTTGATGGCGAGTTGACATCATGGATCAAAAATTTTTTTATTCCCTGACCACGATTAACTTGTTCCCAGAAATGATCCTCAACGAAATCTCCCCCTATCGACTAACAAAAAATACTAAACCTGATTTAATCACCTTTAGACGGCTACTCTGGAGTATCTTGGTGCTTTACGCCTTGGTCCAGTTGCCTTCTACTTACTACTATTTAACGAAGTGTCCGATTTTCTACGCAGTTATTTAACGGTCGCCGTTTTCGGTGTTCTGGCATGCGCCCTAGTAGGCGCTTTCGTAGGCCTGAGCGCGCTTATACGACCATCACGCAAACAGGATCAAAAATACCTGACTTACGAATCAGGAGTTGACCCAGTTGGTACTGGGTGGGCGCAAAGCAATATCCGATACTACATTTTTGCGTTACTCTTCGTAATGTTTGATGTTGAGGCAGTATTCATATTCCCATGGGCCACACGTCTAGAGCAATACGGACTGTTTGGACTAGTTGAAATGGCAATCTTTATCTTTATTCTTTTATTAGGACTCTTATACGCATGGAGAAAAGGGGTGCTCAAATGGCACTGATCACCGTTCTCGCGAAAAGGAGGGGAATATGGGCTTAGTGGAATCCGGCAAAATGCCCAAACCTCTTACAAAGCTACTCAACATGAGTCGCAGATATTCCATGTGGGTGTACCAATGGGGTTTAGCATGCTGTGCAATTGAAATGGGGGCAGCCTTTGCTTCCCCTCGCTATGACGTTATGCGACTTGGAGTAATTCCTCTCCCAGCAAGCCCAAGACAAGCCGATTTCCTTGTGGTCTCAGGGACTGTTACGGACAAGATGGCGCCAGCAGTTCGAAGACTCTGGGAACAAATGCCCGACCCAAAGTACGTAATCTCAATGGGGTCGTGTGCTAATTGCGGAGGCCCATATTGGGACTCATACTCAGTAACTAAAGGAGTGGACCAAATTATCCCAGTTGATGTTTATGTTCCTGGATGCCCACCAAGACCCGAAGCTTTATTAGAGGGAATTGTATTACTCCAGGAAAGAATCATGAATGAGGATATGGCTGAACGATGGAAAGGTGATCCAATTGTTGTCGAATAAACGAACCACGCTTCGCCTTTACCCTAGAGAAGGGAAGATCCATGTCTGAGATACCTGAACACCTCCTCAAACGCGCACAAGCAGCGAGAGAAAAAGCTGAATCAAGTCAAGAACCAACAGATAACGCGTCCCCTACCAAAGAGACAAATAGCCAGACTACCGTCGCTGTCGCAGATGAAAGCCCAATACAAGAAATAGATGAAAAGGCAGAAGAAATTCTAGAAAGAATTAGTAAAGGTCTCGGGCAAAAACTTATATCATCTCACATAGCTCCCAATAGAGGTTTATGGATACGCGTCTCCAGCGATGATTGGCGAGAGACGGCACAATTCCTTCGGGACCAACTCGATTGCCGATTCTTTGACTGGCTATCGGTTATTGACTGGATGCCATCACCATATGGAAGAGAATTAGAAACCGAACAAGACGTAGACTCACAAGCTGAAAGAATTGAGGATCAACCCATAGAGTGGGGTTACACAGGCGGAAAAACAAGATTTCAACTTATAACCCGGGTCTACTCAATATCCTTAGGGATAGGGGTAATGGTCAAAGCAGATTTAGATGACCATAATCCGCGAGCACTGTCACTTATCCCTGTTTATCCAGGAGCAAACTGGCATGAACGAGAAGCGCGTGAAATGTTCGGGGTTACATTTGATGAACATCCAGATTTGAGAAACATATACCTTCCAGGTGATTTTGAAGGCCACCCGCTTAGAAAAGACTACCCACTTCTTTCAAGAAGAATAAAGCCTTGGCCTGGAATTGTGGATGTAGAAGCAATGCCTGGAGAAGAGAAATGAGTATGACCTCAGAGAGTGACCAATTGGCGTACATCGCTTCACAGGCTGCGGACGCTCGAGTAAATGTTGAGGTTGAAACCGACGAAGGAATGACACTGAATTTAGGGCCTCAACACCCAGCAACCCACGGGACCCTTCGCATCATTGCAAAACTTGACGGAGAAAAAGTAGTAGCGGCAGAACCAATCATGGGATACATGCACCGAGGTTATGAAAAATTAACAGAAGTAAGAACGTACCCTCAAGTCACGACACTCGTTAACAGAATTGACTGGTTAGGGAGTTTCGCAAACGAAGTACCTTTTATCTTGGCAGCAGAACAACTTATGGAAGTTGAAGCACCTCCGCGTGCCCAATGGATCAGGACAATATTATTTGAACTCAGCCGAATAGCGAATGTATGCCTCTTCCTTGGAGATATGGCAGTCCAAATAGGAGCGACAACACCTGTCTTCTACGCCTTCAGAGATCGAGAATTCGTTCTTAATCAAATAGAACGTGTCACTGGAGGTCGGTTCCATCCTAACTTTGACCGAATCGGAGGACTCAAAGATGATCTTCCAAAAGGGTGGATTGAAGAAACACGAGGCGCTTTAAATCGAATGACAGATTTCTGCGACGAGATGGAAGAACTTGTCCTCGGAAATGAGATATTCCAAGCACGAACCAGGGGAATTGGAACCATACCAAGTGACGTCGCATTGGCTTATGGCCTATCTGGAGCTAACCTCAGAGCTTCCGGAATCGATTGGGACATCCGCCGCGATGCAAACGTAGGATTGGTTTATGACCAAGTTGATTGGAAGGTCTGGACTCATCCCGATGGCGACTCATTTGCTCGATTCTGGGTACGACTCCAAGAAACCCGAGAAGCTTGTAACATCATTGACCAGTTACTAGGGACAATACCTTCAGGACCGATTATGGCAAAAGTGCCAAGAATTATTAAAGTCCCCCCCGGTGAAGCTTATGTAGCGACAGAAAACCCACTCGGAGAAATGGGTTTCTACGTAGTTAGCAAAGGGGACCTTACCCCGTTTAGAGTAAAGATTCGATCAGCGAGCTTTTCAAACATGTCAATCGCCCCTTGGGTGCTTAAAGACGTTTTCGTCCCAGATATCATTTCAATACTCGCGTCCCTATATTTCATACTTGGAGATATAGACCGATGATTGATCTCCTCGCGTTAAGCCCAGCATGGTGGCAAGAAACATTCTTAATAAAAGTACCGATAGGGCTATTAGCTGTGCTCTTACCAGCAGGGACAATTGTTTACCTTTACTTGTTCAAAGCAATCTCTTTCATGCAAAGTCGTTTAGGCCCCATGGAAGCAGGTCCATACGGGTCGTTACAGCTCCTGGCAGAAGTGGGTAAATGGATTCAGAAAGAAGATATCTTTCCATCAAAAGCAGACAAATTCGTTTTTGCAGCCGCTCCCTTCGTTGTCTTAATGTCAACTTTCTTACTGGTTGTTGTAATACCCGCTGGCCCAGATGCTTTATTTGTGGATCTTGACGCAGGCATATATTTTGCGATGGCGATCTCATCAGTATCAGTAATTGGAATTCTCATGGCCGGTTGGTCATCTGCTAATAAATACTCTCTGCTGGGAGGGATCCGAGCAGCGGGACAATTGATAGCGTACGAACTTCCTCTGATACTTGCAGTCGTAGGAGTTGTTATCCAAGCAGGAACTATGAATATGCAGGGAATAGTTCTCTCTCAAGCTGAAGGAGAAATTTTTGGATGGGGAGGAATTGGAAACCCATTTATTCTCACACAATTCATTGGATTCGCAATCTTTATGATCGCCGTGCAGGCTGAACTAACCCAAGCCCCATTTGATATGCCGGTTGCTGAATCAGAGCTAGTAACTGGCTACCTAACTGAATACTCAGGTATAAGGTTTCTGCTTTTCTTTATAGGCGAATTCGCATCAGCGGGTGTCTTCTCCGCAATCGCTGCAGTCTTATTTTTTGGAGGATGGTACGTTCCAGGAATAGATCCAGCTAACCAGATATTTAATGTCATAGGACCTTTAGTACTAGCTGCAAAGATGATGCTTATCGCTTTCCTTATCTTCTGGTTCCGGTTTACATTCCCTCGGTTTAGAGAAGATCAATTGCAACGCCTTGCTTGGAAATTCCTCATACCATTAAGCCTTGCCAACATCGCTTTAACCGGTGTCCTTAAGGTGGCAGCATGATAGAAATCAATCTAACTAAACCCAATCAACAAGCGATTGGAGGCCACTTCTGATGTCACAATTGCCGGGAATTCTAAAGGGACTAAAAGTTACCTTTAAAACAATGATGAAAACCCTATTCCCTGGGGGACTCTTAAAGCCAATACCAAAGCCAAGCGAAGGAGCACTTACTGTTCAGTACCCTCATGTCAAGGAAGCGCCGCCGTCGCGAGCCCGTGGCGTAATAGCACTCCATGAAGGTAACTGCACAGCGTGCATGCTGTGCGCAAGAGAATGCCCAGACTGGTGCATTTACATTGAAGGTCATAAAGAACTAGCCCCACCAAGGCGAGAAGGTGGCAAACCTCGTCAAGTTAATGCTATTGATCGCTTTGATATTGACTTCTCGTTGTGCATGTTTTGTGGAATTTGCGTGGAAGTCTGCCCATTTGATGCATTATTTTGGACACCAGAATATGAATTCTCCGAACTAAAATTAGCTGACCTTCTACACGACAAAGAACGGCTTGGAGAATGGATGGAAACCGTGCCAGACTTTGAAGAGTACGAAGACGGGTCCGAACAGAAGGTCAGGAAGGTACCACGCTGATGGTCGCACAAAACGTTTTCTTCTCCATCCTCGCCCTTTTGATGATTGCTTCCGCCTTAAAGGTTGTATCAACCAAAAACATCGTTCATGCCGCACTCTGGCTAGTTCTTGTCTTAGCGGGGGTCGCTGGCCAATTTCTTCTCCTCGGAGCCGAATTCGTCGGAGTAACACAAATACTCGTATACATCGGCGCAGTAATAGTCCTACTTCTTTTCGGAGTGATGCTGACTAAAGCGAATATCGGTGAAGAAGAAAATATCAATATGCCCAATAGAGCCATTCCCGCTGTTATAGCCACGTTAATGTTCGCAGTTATGTCTTATTCCATCATTGATAGTTTCCGCGGAGAAAAACTTCCGAAAGAAACAGTAACAAACGCCGCGACCGTTTCCGACTCAATCTTTTCCGACTTCATAATTCCCTTCGAAGCAGTTTCCGTCCTCCTTCTCGCAGCGTTAATTGGTGCGGTTGTAATAGCTAGAAAGGAAACGGCATGACAATTACGCAGTATCTACTTCTAAGCTCTGTTCTTTTTTGCATAGGCATTTATGGAGTTCTTTCCCGTAAAAACGGAGTGATGGTGCTTATGTCAATCGAGTTAATACTCAACGCCGTGAACATCAACCTGGTCGCTTTTTCAGCTTTGACAGACAACATCGCAGGAGAAGTATTTGCATTATTCATAATCGCTATCGCAGCAGCTGAGGTTGGAGTTGGACTCGCAATAGTCCTTCTTATATTCCGTAACAAGCAGAGTGTTGATTTGTCAGAAATCGATCAGATGAAGGGATGATGATGATAAATCTACTAGCACTTACCTCACCCATTCCATCCAAAACCGTTCAAGCAGGAGGTTGGTTCCTAGAGACCGCTTGGTTAATACCTGCCTTACCTGCTATTTCGTTTGTTCTGATTTTGTTCTTTGGCAAAAGAATGAAATACAAGGGAGCTGAATTCGGGATAATTTCAATAGCGATAGCATTTATTCTTGCGATTTGTTGCGCTGGTCAATGGATAAATCAAGTAAACAACGCCGGGAACAATCATGGTCAAGAACAACACCACAATGATGACCATGGAGAAGAACATCACGAAGCTCTAAGTACAGAAAAAATAGAAATAGCATCTCCTGAGGACATTACGATTTACGCAGCAGAAGAAAAAGATGGCGGACACGAGTCAGTAGGGGTAGATGCTGTAATACAGAGATTTACTTGGTGGGAAAGTGGGGGCAGAACTTTCCAAGTGGGGATAATGGTTGATGGGCTCACTGTAATGATGCTCTTTGTAGTGACCGCAATCTCACTTCTTGTTCACATCTATTCAACTGATTATGTTTCAGGTGACAGAAGGTACACGCATTATTTTGCATTTCTTAGTTTGTTTTCCTCTTCAATGCTTTTCTTTGTCCTCAGCGAAAATGTTCTACAGACCATAGTTGGATGGGAACTCGTAGGTGTATGTTCGTTTGCTTTAATTGGACACTGGTGGGAAGAGAAACCCAACTCAGATGCTGCATTGAAAGCCTTTCTAACAAACCGAGTCGGGGATATAGGGCTATTAATCGGTATGACAATTCTTTTCTGGTCCGCAGGAAGTTGGAGCATTGTTGATATCAATATGGCTGCAATAAATCACGATATAGGCCATTCAACCCTACTCATAGCCTCACTATGTTTAACAGCTGCTGTGATGTCGAAATCTGGACAATTTATTCTTCACACATGGCTTCCTGACGCGATGGCCGGGCCAACACCCGTTTCGGCGCTTATACATGCTGCAACCATGGTTGTCGCTGGGATATATATGGTGGCGCGCCTGTATGGTGTTTTCTTTGAAGGGTACGATATCGCTGGTTCAAGTTTCAACGTGTTAGCACTAGTCGGTTCCGTTACCCTAGTAGGTGCCGGCTTGCTCGCATTCGTCCAAGACGATATAAAGAAAGTGCTTGCTTACTCAACAGTTTCGCAACTGGGATATATGGTCATGGCATTGGGTGTTGGAGCATGGACAGCGGCGGTTTTCCACCTATTCACACACGCATTCTTCAAAGCCGGCCTATTCCTAGGCGCTGGTTCGGTAAGCCACTCAGTTCATAGCTTCGACATGAAGAAATCAATGGGCGGGATGAGAAAATTTATGCCGACCACATATAAAACATTCGTAATCTGCACGATCGCGCTTATGGGACTTCCTCCTCTCGCTGGTTTCTGGTCCAAAGACGAAATTCTTGTTGGCACTGGAGGTTGGGGTCTCTTTGGAGGGACAGGAGGAAACGGGACATACACTTTCGCACTAGTGATGGGAATCATAGGAGCAGCGTTGACGTGCGCTTATATGACGAGGGTTATCTACCTTACGTTCTTCGGTGAATTCCGAGGTGACACTCACGAGCATGGCGAACCTCACGAATCAGGAAAGAGAATTACTGTACCGCTCATAATTCTTGCAACTATGGCCGTTGGGGCAGGTTTCCTAAATCTCCCAGTCGGTTTCTTAACAGGAAACGAAACAGGTTGGCAGGAACGGTTTGGACATTATGTTGAACCCGTTGCCGCATATTTCCCACCAATCTCGCACGGAACGCCTAGTTGGTCTCTTGCAATTGTCTCTACTCTTGTAGCGGTATCCGGGGTAGCTTTAGCTGCTCACTATTTCTTCGTAAAGGTAAAAGCGCAAAGCCCAGCAGCTACGGAATTAACAAATGGCTTAACTTCTAAAAATAAACTTGCCAAAGCAGGGCACACAGTTCTCAAACAGAAATACTATCTGGACCACTTATACACCGACATTATCGCTAACGGGACTAAAGGTCCTGTAGCTGATGCGGCGTATTGGACAAATCAAAAGGGCATTGATGAAGTTGTCAACCAGGTAGGGAAACAGGTGACGAGATCTGCCACTTTTGTGTATGAGAAAATTGATCAAAACTTGGTTGATGGTGTGGTAAACCTTTCAGGTAAAGCTTCTGAAGGGCTTGGTGAAACCACACGTACTATTATCCAGCGCGGCAAAGTTCACCAATACGCCGCCATTATGTTCGCAGCCACCACAATTTTGGCTGGCTTATTTATTGTGTTTGTCTAGGAGAAACCTGATATGGATTTTGAAAATAATTGGCTCCTAAGCCTGATGATATTCCTTCCACTAGCTGGAGCAGCAGCCATTATGGCAGTTCCTAAAGCTAAGGAGGATGTGATAAAGGCAGTAGCCCTATTGACGTCTATTTCGACAGCGGTGCTGGGAGCTGTCATGCTGATTTGTTTTGATTACGGCAAAACAGCTGACCTCCAGTTTGTCGTTGATAAAGACTGGATAGGCGTTATAAACAGTCGATATATCTTAGGTATTGACGGAATGTCGTTACCCCTCATAGCGTTGACGGTCTTCATCGTCCCCTTATGTATTTTCTATACATTTGGCCATTTTCCTGAACCGAGGAACCCCAAAGCGATCCTCGCGTTAATCCTTATCCTGGAAACTGGGATGATTGGAACTTTCGTCTCGCAAGATCTCATACTTTTCTTCGTCTTCTTTGAAGTAGTGCTTTTGCCGATGTTCTTCATGATTGCTGTATGGGGCGGTGAAGATAGGCGCTACGCATCATTAAAATTCTTTCTGTACACAATGTTTGGGTCTGCGCTGATGCTTGTCAGCTTCCTAGCTCTATACTTCCTCGCTGATGGGTCAATCGTCGGAGACGAAGCTCAAACCTTTTCAATGGTTGCCCTTTCCGATGGGGCTACGTTAGGGATAAGCCGTACGGCCCAATTATGGATCTTTGCAGGAATGTTCGTCGGTTTCGGAGTCAAGGTTCCTATGTTCCCATTCCATACATGGCTGCCAGATGCTCACACGCAAGCACCTACAGTTGGCTCGGTCATCCTTGCAGCTGTCTTATTAAAATTGGGAACATATGGATTCATAAGAATAGCTATCCCGATGCTTCCCGAAGCTGCAGCAGCGTGGGCTCCATTTATTGGATTGCTTGCAGTGATAGGCATTATTTACGGGGCTTTAGGGTGCCTTGCTCAAAGAGACATGAAACGGCTAATAGCATTTTCTTCAGTCGCCCATATGGGATTCGTTATGTTGGGTATCTCTACACTGACGGATTTTGGTATTAATGCAGCTATCTTCGGCATGGTTGCTCATGGTTTAATTACGGGAATGCTCTTCTTCCTTGCCGGATCGATGAAAGACCGGTATCACACGTTAGATATGAACAGATTAGGAGGACTTCTAGTTTCGGCGCCACGAATGGGATGGATCCTTGGATTCTGCGCTATGGCTTCGCTAGGGCTTCCAGGATTAGCAGGATTCTGGGGAGAATTTCCAGCGATTTTAGCAAGTTATAATCCGGCATCTATCTTGTCAGAAACGACATTCCGAGCGTACATGGTTGTTGCTGCACTGGGTACGGTCTTAGCTGCAGGATATCTCCTATGGATGCTTCAAAAAACCGCTATGGGTACCCCTAGCGAAGAATTCAAAGACAATCCCGAAATATCGGATGTCAAATCATACGAATGGATTTCATGGGCACCGATCCTCGCTCTTATTCTTTTCTTTGGTCTTTACCCAAGACCAATATTTGCAACGACAGATGATGCTGTAGTGAAGTCATTAACTGTAAATGTGCAAGGTCAAGAAACAGAGAATTGCCTTGAAATTGATGGCGAAGAACAAGGGAAAGCCTGCTTCGCAAGTATTCGCGAACTTTTAGAAGAGGCAGGGAAATAAAAAATGTTCGACCTCCTATTCCCCGTCCTCGGGGTGTTTGCTACAGCAGCAGAATTCAATAGACCTCCTATTGATTGGCATGCAGTAGCGCCCGAACTTTGCCTCCTTGGAGGTGGGGCTATTATCACTCTTCTTGACATAATCTGGAGAGAAAAAGGCCGGGCCATCACTTCAGCGCTCACGGGTCTTTTCTTCCTCGCCCCACTCATTCCGATACTGACATTGGCTATTGATTCAGAAGATCGAAGTATGTTCAATGGAGCATTCGTAGTAGATAAATACTCACTAATCGTAAAAGCGATTTTCCTGCTTAGCGGCTACCTAGTCATTCTCCTATCCACAAACTACATAGCAGAAGGGGAGTATTGGGAAAACGAATATTACGGAATGCTTCTTTCATCAATTCTTGGGATGGTTATTATGGCCTCCGCTCGGGATTTGATAACTATTTTTGTCGCCTTAGAACTACTCTCAATACCTGCTTACATGCTTGCGACATGGAGAAAGAAAGACCTCAAGAGTAATGAAGCAGGACTTAAGTATTACCTTATGGGCGTTTTCGCCTCTGCAATAATGCTCTACGGGATGTCTCTGATATTCGGAGCCAGCGGCAGTACGCTTCTTCAAGAAATTAATGCGTCAATCAGCGCTGAAGAAACAAGTACCTCCATAATCACCTTAGGAATCATTTTTGTTACTATCGGTTTTGGATTCAAAGTTTCCGCTTTTCCTTTTCACACCTGGGCCCCTGATACATACGAAGGAGCGCCAACACCTGTTACAGCATTCCTTGCTGTCGCCTCAAAGGCAGCAGGATTTGTCGCCTTGATGAACGTAGTCATTGTTGGCTTCCTAGGCAGAGAAGATGTATTTCAACCCCTGATTTGGATCCTTGCAGCATTATCAATGACTGCAGGGAATGTCATGGCTTTGCGCCAAAAAAATATAGTTCGATTAATGGCCTATTCAGGAATAGCACAAGCTGGGTTTATGCTCGCCCCATTAGCTGTCGCAGGCGAAAGCCTAGAAACCGCCGATAAATCTGTTTCCGCTGTAGTCACATACCTGGCGATTTATGCTGCTATGAACCTTGGAGCATTCGCAATAATTCTTTCAGTTGAGCGAGCTACACAAACGGTTGAAATTGATAGTTATCACGGGTTGTTCAAAACCGCCCCGAGCTTGGCGGTAGTGATGACGGTATTCCTTGCATCACTAGCCGGAGTTCCTCCTTTAGGGGGATGGTTTGCTAAATTCTCTGTCTTCACATCTCTTACAAGCGCAGATACGAACTGGGGTTATGGATTAGCAGTTATCGCTGCTATCAATGCCGTTATTGCCTTTGGATATTACGGGCGAATCGCAATGAAGATGTGGGTTGAGGAACCTCATGAAACGCACACTTCTCAGATTAAAGTTCCTGCTTCGCTAACTACTGCCATAGTGATTACTACATCTATGACACTTGCATTTGGAATAGTGCCGGGAATCGTAACTCATTTCACTGACGTTTCACTCATTGCTCTTGGGGGTTAGCCTCAAAAGCATAAATCCTTATTGCAGTAACCTGAAACTGTGACTCAGCATGACTATAGATGAAACAATAAAACAGAAAATATTTGAACAAGGGCCACTTCCTTTCAGTCAATACATGCAAATAGCTCTCTATGACCCTGAACAAGGTTTCTATGCTGATGGAGGAGCTGGAAGAAAAAAAGACTTTATAACAAGTTCTGAATCCGGACCTCTGTTTGGAAAACTTGTTTCCAAAGCCATAGACCAGTTGTGGGTCCAACTAGGAAGCCCTAATAATTTTACTTTTTTAGAATGCGGAGCAGGGCCGGGAACCTTGGCGCGTTCAATTCTTCGTTCAGAACTCAACTGTAGAAAAGCACTTCAATATGTAGCGGTAGAAACAAGTGAGTTGCAGCGAAACGAACACCCAACTGAAGTCGAATCAATGGAGACAATGCCCTCGAAAATAGAAAATGGAATTGTTTTCGCGAACGAACTACTTGATAACCTCCCTTTTGACATCTTCGAATCTGGCGAAGCTGGCACATGGAAAGAAGTCCGTGTAGGAACACAAGATGGGTCACTCACAGAAGTTCTTACCCCTGCTATAGAAGCTAAACCTGAATTCACTGTAAACGAAATTGGAATTCGCGTTCCATCCCAACGAGCAGCGCAAGAGTGGCTCAAAACAGCACTTGAAACACTCTCAAATGGTCAGATAATAATAATTGATTATGCCGTTGAAGAGTATCCCTGTTCTTCTCATCGGAACTGGTTACGAACCTACATGCAACACCAACAATCAGATGACCCCCTACTAAACCCAGGAGCGAAAGATATCACATGCGATGTGGACATAAGTCAACTAGGTCGAGTACGGCAACCATCATCAATAAGAACACAGAGACAATGGCTTATTGAACTTGGGATTGAAACATTCGTAACTGAAGGTAAGGAATACTGGTTACAGAATGCTCATAAACCAGATCTTGCTGCTATTGAAGCAAGGAGTCGGGTAACGGAATCAGAAGCTCTACTTGATGCAAATGGATTAGGAGGATTCAAAGTTATTGAGTGGGAAGTTAAATCTTCTCTTTAGGTCGCTCCATGTGACGCATAGGAGTAATGTCTTAAGAAGAACTATGCAAAAGGGGGCTAAGAATGGCAGATAATCCAGCTATTGAAGAGTTCTATGTAGAGAATAGGACATTTCCACCGTCGAATGAATTTGCACAGTCAGCTTTGATAAATGACAGTTCACTTTACGAAGAAGCAGAGGCGGACTTTGAAGCTTTTTGGGCTAGGCAAGCGAGAGAGTTACTCACTTGGGATAAAGACTTCACCACAATTCTTGAATGGGATCTCCCCTATGCGAAATGGTTTGCTGATGGGCAACTAAACATTTCATACAATTGTTTAGATCGCCACGTTGAAAATGGGAAAGGAGACAAAGTTGCTTTTCATTGGGAGGGAGAACCAGGAGACACGAAAGCAATAACTTATAGTGAGTTACTCATTGAAGTTTCAAAGTTTGCAAATGTATTGAAAGGTTTTGGTCTTAACCGCGGCGACACAGTCGCTATTTACATGCCAATGATATTGGAATTACCTATAGCGATGCTTGCTTGTGCTCGAATAGGTGTAGCCCACTCAGTGATTTTCGGCGGGTTCAGTCCCGATGCGATAATTGACCGGTGCGAAGATGCTGGAACAAAAGTTATTATCACTGCGGATGCCGGCTATAGAAGAGGTGAACCATCAGAACTAAAGGTAAATGTTGATGCAGCTCTAAAATCAGGAGCCCCGACAGTGGAAAGTGTAGTTGTGGTGAATAGATGTAATGCATCAGTTGATATGAAAGAGAATCGAGATTACTGGTGGCATGATCTAATGCACGATGCTTCTCCGGATTGTCCGGCGGAGCCTATGCCTTCAGAACAACTTCTCTATCTTTTGTATACATCAGGAACGACTGCAAAACCAAAAGGAATAATGCACACATCAGGCGGCTATTTAACCCAGGTTGCTTTCACCCACAAGTACATCTTTGATTTGCAACCAGAAACAGATATCTATTGGTGCGCAGCAGACATTGGGTGGGTCACAGGTCATAGCTATATCGTCTATGGGCCTTTAGCTAATTGTTGCACTTCAGTAATGTACGAAGGAACTCCTGATACTCCAAGGGAAGGATTAAGAGACGGCCCAGACCGCCTTGGGTGGTCAAAAGATCGGTTATGGGACATTATTGATAGGTACAACGTGACTCAGTTGTACACTGCCCCCACAGCTATCAGAACATTCATGAAATGGGGAAGTGGCGAACTAGAAAATCATGACCTGAGTTCACTTAGAGTGCTTGGAACAGTCGGAGAACCAATAAATCCTGAAGCTTGGATGTGGTATCACGAAAATATTGGAAATTCGGAAACGCCGATTGTTGATACGTGGTGGCAGACAGAAACAGGAGGTCACATGATTACCCCACTCCCTGGTGTAACCACAACTAAACCTGGATCTGCTTGTTTCACAATTCCTGGCGTTTTCGCTGAAGTTGTAGATGATGGAGGGAACAAAGTAGAACAAGGCGGAGGGTATCTCACAATTACCCGCCCGTGGCCGTCGATGCTAAGGGGAATCTGGGGTGATCCCGAAAGGTACCTTCAAACTTATTGGAGTACCTACGAAGGAAAGTACTTTGCCGGAGACGGCGTAAAAATAGATCACGGGGGCTACTTATGGCTTCTCGGAAGAGTTGATGATGTAATGAATATTTCCGGTCATAGAATTTCAACAGCTGAAGTTGAATCAGCACTTGTTGACCACCCAAGCGTCGCAGAGGCAGCTGTTGTAGGAGCAGCAGATGACACAACAGGGCAGGCAATAATTGGCTACGTCATACTCCGGGGTGGTTTTGAATCCTCCAAAGAACTCCGTGATGGGATAAGGGCTCACGTAGCAGAAAAGCTCGGACCTATAGCACGACCAAAGGCAGTTTTTCTAGTCCCAGATCTTCCAAAAACACGATCTGGGAAAATCATGCGCCGCCTTCTACGCGATGTTGCAGAAGGCCGAGATCTCGGTGATACGACAACACTGGCTGATACAAACGTAGTTTCTGAAATCCAAGAAGGTGCCCGAGTTTCTTCAGAGGATTAATTAAGTTAGATTCTTTCTTTGCTGCATTGCCAATTTACGTCTTTGCTAGAAGTTTCATTATCTCCCGAGCAACCATAGGAGCAGCATTCTGATTCTGCCCAGTAATAATATTTCCATCCACTTCCCACCAATTTGCAAATGGATCTCTGAATCGGTGAGTGCAACGGAAATCAGCTTCAAGTCGTCTTAATTCCGTTTCTGGATGATGAGGAGTAGCGGTTATACGTAAGTCCCGAATTTGCTTATCGGTTACACCGGTGACACGGCGTCCTTTAACTAAGGGCTCGCCATTTAAAGCTTTGGCTTTAAGGAAACCAAGTGGGCCATGGCACACTCCGCCAAGAATCTTTCCTTTTTTATTCGCTTCTGTTACCTTCTCGCCAACAGCTTCGGAAAATCCCAGATCAAATGCTGCTCCCCAACCTCCAGCAAAATAAATCACATCATATTTATCAATATTTACATCTTCAATAGCTGACGATTCAGAAAGCTTTTTCTGGAGGTAACCATCTTTGAGAGATCTATCATCGTGGCGAGTTCTCATTACTGGCCTATAGGACTGAGGGTCAACGGGTATTACGCCACCCAGAGGACTCGCCAAGTCAACATCCATTCCAGCATCACTCCAAATGTAATAGGGAACAGTCATTTCCGAAGCAAAAACGCCAGTAGGTTTACCATTCAACATTTGATCTGTATTGGTGCAAACTATCAACGCTTTCTTACCGGTTACATCTTTTCCGAACTCTTCTGTATCCTCGGGATGCAAACCTGCTTTACGTAAGAGGGCGCGCAAACCCATAGCTAGAGCTGGTGGTTTCTGCCCCGCTAACTGTGCATCCGGTGGCTTTCTCTTAACATAGGGCCGCGGATTATTCCGCTTCGGAAGCGAATGAATTCTCTCTCGATTAAGTCGTCGCCTCATGTAATCAAATACATCCTTTACATTTGGTTCGTTCCAGAGGTTCACTGATTCAATGGGGTCATTCGTCAAATCATATAACTCATACTGGTCAGGTATCATTTCAGTTCTGTATGTTTCACCCATTGCGCCGGACGACGATAGATTAGCCTCGTTCGGAATAGTCCATGTTTCCGGATCATCATGAGCACGGGTTATTTTCCATAAAGAATCATTAATTTCGGGAATTTCGCTACATGTGATTCCGACTACGATCCCCTCAAAATTAGTACTCACGTGTGGAGGGACCTGTATTTTTAATGGTCGTGGCGGATTATCGGCTTTCCCTAGACCACGAGCTAGTCCAGAGGCAAGGGTGTCGCCTTCGAGCATGTTATCCCGTGTCATAAAGTAAATTGCCCTGTTTTTGAATTGCTCTATTTCAGGATCTACCAAAAGTGGGCTTAAATCCTTTCCTGGAAGCGGGTGAAATTCTGAGAACAATGGTGCTAGACGCTGTTCTAATTCGTGTTGATCCAGCCCTGCGAGCGCCAAGGCAGTTGGGATTAAATCAACATGTGAAGTCGGAACTGAATCAACGATTCCTTTAGGGCCAATTTCGTTTCCGCATTTAACTATTTCAAAAGGAACTCTTGTCGCCTCGTCGTAAAGGTTAAACCATTTCTGGTGAAGACCACCGTGAGCTCCCAGTAGGTCTCCATGATCTGAAGTTCTAAAGATTACCTTCTCCCGAGAATTATCAACAGTGAGTGCTTTTCGAACTCTCTCGAGAGGGCCATCGACTTCTAAATGTAAACGGTAATAAAGATTCCTATATTCCTGCTCGTTGTTTTCGTACGCTCCCTGCACAACTCGTTGGGGGCCATATCCGGAGTAATAAGAATTCTTGTACGCGATCTGGGCTGCAGGTTTCGTGGACAAATCTTCATATCGGGTGGGAGGTATAGGGATATCTGGCGGATCAAGTTCAGAAGGTGTGATTGGGTTGATATCTGGTCTCCGAATAAACATAGGCAAAAGCACAATGTCGTGTGGATTAACAAAGCTCACAACCAGAAGAAACGGTTTTTGAGCATCCTTATCACCTAAGCTTCGTTTCAAATATCTTTCTTCAAGCCATTTAACTGTCCTATCAGCGATTAGCGGGTCGCGAATAAACCCAGTATTAGCAATCAGCGCCCCATGAGGTTCTGGCCCAACCCAACCTGAGAAGCCGAATTCGTTGAGCGGGTTCTCCGCTAGGTAACGGTCAACAGAGTCCTGTAGGACAGTACCATCAGATGTGTTAGTCGCTAAGGGGTTTCCTGTTGCTTCGTCTATCAGATCTGCATGGCTGATATGCCATTTACCGTCGTAGTGGGTGTCATATCCCGCTGCTCTAAACCAATGACCAATTGTTGGAACCTCCCGAGGGAGTAACCATCTCATTCGCGAGTCATGTTCGTCTTTTCCTAAGCCGTCAGTTTGTGTAACACCGTGCACGTCAGGAAACTGACCGGTAAAAAGCGTCGGGCGACTCGGCACACATGCCAAAGACCCTGTGTAGTGTCGATTAAAACTTACCCCATTTTCTTTGAACCAATTTCGACCGCTAAGTGTTTTATTTCGCCACTCCAGAACTTCTGGTGTTTCATATGGAGGGATTGCTCGTTCTTCATCTGTCATAAAAATAATTACATCGGGCTGGTTTGTATTATTCATTTCGGGATTCCAATTCAATAATCTTTTGCTTCAGAAGCGATATCTGATCTTCAAGTTTTTTTAACGGCTTTACGTTCTCTATAAACTCTTTAAGGTCTTTAAGCATGCCTGCATTAATTCTTCCAAATGCTAGGCAGGCTAAACCGGCGATAGGCGTAGCAGGTCGACGAATAGGAATTATCTCAATGGTTAGTGTTAATTGAACGCCAATTCTGCTTGGTTCTAGCGACCAAGTATTCAAAACATGTTTGAAAACCGGAGGCAATCCCCGTATTTCGTATGCTAAATATCTTGAATCTTCCCATCTCGTGACATGCTCGGTTACTGCAGAATTGCCAGTCTGTATTCTGCGACAAGTACCTACTCCTTCTAACTGCTTTGATAGCAGGCAAGAATGCGAGACATTCTCGGCCCATTCTGAGATATCCTCAAACGCTGCTAGAACTTCCCATGCTTCTGCTACTGAACACGCAATATCAATTTTCCTAGCTACCGCCGGCATCAAACTCCTTCATACATTTAAGTTTAATAACGACTATTATTAATAACAAAATTTCACACTTACGAAAATACTTGACTGTAAAAGCAGAGAAACTACTGCAATTAATCGTAATAACCGCTATGTACAGAAACTGGAGGAATACTGTGTTTCTTAAACATTGCGATATTTTTCGGATCATCATCGAAAACCAGAATTGGATTTAAAGAAGCAGCTAAAATTTCACCGACAGCTGAGAGTTTCATTTCCGCAGACCCTAAATGGTCTTGGTCCGAACGCATGATCAAGGCATTCCAACTGACACCATGGCGACTCAGCCAATCAAGAGTTTCCGATTGAACAATCACAGGACGTGCCGTGAGAATGATAATCCCTTTAAATTCACTAATGAGATTAATCAGTCTCACTCCCGATGCAATCGGAGGGTCCTTAGTACACGCAGAGAAAAACCCATCCCAATCCTTCTCTACGTTCTTGAGAAAGTGCTGTCGATGAGATGCATCACTAATTACACCGTCAAGGTCAAAAATAACTACATCGCTTCCTTCAGGCAATTCAATGTTCCATGTCCACGCCGGCATTTTTGCCCCTACAATCTGCTTTAATCTCGGAAGTTTCCAAATTGCAAAGGTATTCCGAAATCGTTGTCCTTCAGAGCAGTAATAATATTTTGTAAATCATCTCGTTTTTTTCCTGAGACACGAACCTGGTCACCCTGGGTCTGCGACTGAATTCCCTTTAGGCCCAACGCCTTTATAAACTTGTTGATGTCTTTGGCTTTTTCTGAATTAATGCCAGAAGCTAAAGCAATGGTTTGGCGTCTTCGTCCTCCTGCAGCATCTTGAACCTGAAGACGGTCTAATGCTTTAAGAGAAACCTTTCGCTTAACCAGCTTTTCTTCAAGAACTGTCCGTAGGGCATTTAGTCTGTCATCTGAAGAAGATTCAATATCTATAGCTGTTTCTGAAAGATCAATTGAGCTATTCGTGTCCTTAAAGTCATAACGTTGACCTACTTCTCTGGAAGCTTGATCTGTTGCGTTCCTTACCTCTTGCATGTTAACTGTTGAGGTAGCATCAAACGAGGGCATTCTGGTCCTTCCATTTAAATATCGTTAGTTCATGAAATACTAATTCGCATATCCCAAATTCCCTATTCTTATTACAAAGTCACCCAGTTTGAGATATCGGAATTGTTAAATTATCTTATCTAGTCTCTGGGGGTGGGATCTTGTGAGACTAACGCTAGTATCACCACTTCAGGGTCGGTGCCCGAGTGGCCAAAGGGAACGGGCTGTAAACCCGTCGGCGTTAGCCTTCGGAGGTTCAAATCCTCCCCGGCCCACAAAATTTAAGAACTAGATTTGAGCCTAGATTCGGCATTCAAGACGGGCGTCTAGAATAATGGGGGAAAGGAGATCAATGAAAACTCTACGGTTATGGATTTCTGTAATCACAGTTTTTTTGATTTTTATTCCAGCTTGCGGGAGCCAAAGTGAAATAACTGTGGCAGCTACAGGAACTAGAGATGTAGATCCAGGTCCTGGCATGTTCCTTCAGGCTTCAGAGGCTAAACAGCGCGCTATTGAATTAGGATGTGATGGAAGTCATGAGCACCTCATGGATGGCAAGACATGGTTTATGCCTTGTAGTGACCATGTAGCATGGGCGATGTTAACAGGGGAAACTCATGATCACGCCGTTGAAGAGTCTCAAGACAGTGGAGACAACCATGGTCATAGCCACGATCACGACCATGGCTCATCAAACATGATGATGAGTGTTTCACCAGACGTTGCCGATGTGGTGATAGAAATTGAATTTCGTGATGGGACAGTCGTTACTTCCGAGGATCGTGTTTCGGTTTCTAATGGAGATCAAATAGTGTTCTCTGTTGTTTCTGATGTAGATGAAGTCGTTCATGTCCATGGAGTTGATCTCATGGGTGAGGTCTCCTCTAATCGTTCTGAGAACTATTTTGGTTTTGAGATTAACGCCTCAGGAATCTTTGAAGTTGAGTTTGAGTACTCGGGTGTCTTCATAACAGAACTCTTGGTGAGTTAGTGATCCTTGATGTTCTCGGGCATGGGTTAGGATCTCGAGGAGACCTTCCAATCCCCTTATGGCAATTTACTTGGGCAGCAACTGCCGCACTAGTAATCTCCTTTGTTTCATTAGGGGCATCCTGGCGACAACCAAAACTCACATTTCATGAGACGGGGCGGACCTTACCTAACCTGTCCAGAATAGCAAAAACTAGTGAACCGCTAATCAGGATTCTTTCAATGGGGTTATTCTTTCTAGTATTAGTTACTGGACTTTTTGGGACCAACAACTCAGACCAGAACCTAAACCCGGTGACTTTATATGTAATTTTTTGGGTTATCCTGCAAATCCTCACTTGCTTCTTAGGGGATATATGGAAAGTCCTCAGCCCTTTTGACACGATCGCACAGTTTCTAGAACGCCGTAACCTAACGAATTCTTATGCAATCCCAACTTGGAGTCATTGGTTTGCTCCGATAGGGGCGTTCAGCTTTCTATTCTTTGAGTTGATACACCCTAGTGGGGACTCGCCTTTTTTTCTTGCTCTAGGCATGCTTGTATATTCAACCTGTCTAATTACTGGTTCTATTCTTTGGGGCCGGGATTGGCTTCAGGTGGGGGACACCTTCGCAGTCCACTTTCGACTACTAGCCCAAATGGCGCCATTACACATAAGCCATAAATCAATTCGTTTCCGAATCCCTCTTAGCGGTCTTTCATCTTCCCGCTTCTCAAGCCCAGAAGTAGCGACACTTCTTGTCGTCTTGGGTGGCGTTACCTTTGATGGATTCGGTGAATCAGAAATGTGGAGAGATTTAGTTGGGCGTAAAACAGGTTGGGCGAATGCCGCTATTCGCCTATTTGGCCTGATTGATTCAATAGCGGTGATAGCTTTACTCTTCCTTATTTCTGTAAAATTTATGGCTAACCTCACGGACCAAAAACCGAGACTCTTGGCTAAGATATTTGCTCCATCGCTTGTTCCAATAGTTTTTGGGTACACCCTTGCCCACTACCTCCAATTGGCTATAGACGAAAGTCAGACTTTTTTTTTCCAACTATCAGATCCATTTGGTAAAGGGTGGGACCTATTTGGGGCAAGCGGGAGTCGCATTAACTTCAATCTAGCTAATGCGACTGTGATTGCTTGGGTGCAGGCAATAGGAGTTGTTTCAGGACATATCGCTGGCGTGATTGTTGCGCATGATAGAGCTGTAAGTTCATTCTCAGAGAAAGACGCTGTTCGTAGTCAGTACGTCATGTTTCTTGTAATGGTTGTTTATAGCGTTCTCGGATTATGGCTTCTTTTAAATGCCTAGAACACCTTTACATTTAATACGTTTGAGGTTGGGACCTCTCCCACACCGTGGCATCATAACCAATAGCATAGACAGTTGTCTACGCTCCCTTAGCTCAGTCGGTAGAGCGTCTCCATGGTAAGGAGAAGGTCGAGAGTTCAATTCTCTCAGGGAGCTCATCTAATAATTAGATAGAGTTTAATTCCTTGGCGGCGTAGCTCAGTAGGTAAGAGCGCTCGACTCATAATCGAGAGGTCGACAGTTCAAATCTGTCCGCCGCTACAAACAGTTAAGTTAGTTCATACCACAGTGGGGGTTATTCTATGGAAATACGAATAGCACAAATAGGTGATGCAGAATCTATTAGAGAGATTTATAACAATGAAGTCACTTCTGGGACCGCTACTTTTGACCTAACTCCTAGAACTCTTGAAGAACAGCGCGAATGGTTGTCAGAGAGATCCGGCGCCCACGTCGTTCTCATAGCAGAATCCCAAGGAGAAGTGATCGGATTTGGATCATTATCTCGTTACCAGAGACGACCCGCGTACAGCACAACCGTAGAGGACTCTGTTTATGTCCGACCAGATAAACAAGGTCAAGGGGTTGGTTTGTCGATACTGGATGCCTTAATTGAAAAAGCATCAGAGCATGGATTCCACACCGTTATTGCAAGGATCAGCGGCGAATCAGATGGATCCATCGCAACACATACAAAGGCTGGATTTAAAGAAGTGGGGCGAGAGAGGGAAACAGGGAGAAAATTTGGAAGGTGGCTGGACGTTGTAGTGATGCAACGATTTGTAGATTCCTCCTAATCCAATTTTACAGTGGATTGTATAAATAGAAAAGATCACATGCTATGAATGCATTAGAAGATTAAATAGCGTTTACGGTGGTATCCTCTGTAAGTCATCCTTTAGGGCAGTGGCTCAATTGGTAGAGCACCGGTCTCCAAAACCGGCGGTTGGGGGTTCGAGTCCCTCCTGCCCTGCGAGTTTGCATTAAATCCCCAAAAGTAAAATACAATTGAAAAGACAAAACGAATCGTCAACAAGGAACAGTTATGTCCCTAAATCGTGAACAAAAAAGAGCACTACAAAAAAGAGGTGAACTCGGTGAAGATGGCACCCCTATTGCCACTCGCCGTCAACCTGCCGGTCGCCAGCAAAAAGAAGAGCGCGTAGGTTTCAGAAAATACCTTTCAGAAGTCCGAGCAGAGCTACGAAAGGTTGCCTGGCCTACACGGTCAGAAGTCATAAACTATTCAATTGTGGTTCTAATTACCTTAGTCATTGTTACTTCAATGATTGCCCTTATGGATTGGGGATTTGGTGAAGGCCTGCTTAAGCTATTTGAACGTTGATAACACCCCCAGAAAATGAGAAGAACAAATGGATAATATTGCCACCAATGAAGAAATAGAAGATAACCATTTAGGATCTGAAACAGATTCCAAATTTGAACAATTACTTGATGCTGAAGAACAAAAACTTGATCAAGAATCACCCGTTGTGACTGACGTAGTTGACAGTAACGGTGAGAGCGGAGACGCCGTTTCCGAAGAAGGTTTGATTTTTGAGAAAGAAGACAAAGCACCAAAGGTTGTTAGCCCTTATGACCGGCCAGGGAAATGGTATGTGGTGCACACTCAGTCTGGTTATGAAAATAAAGTGCAGGGGAATCTCGCTCAGAGGATCCAATCAATGGACAAAGAAGACTCAATTCATGAAGTTGTGATTCCTCTTGAAAATGTAGTGGAATTCAAACAGGGGAAAAGAGTAGAAGTTCAGAAAAAAATGTTTCCTGGGTATATCTTGGTTCGGTGTCGGATGAACGACGATGTTTGGAATGTCATCCGAAACACACCAGGAATTACTGGCTTCGTTGGCTCAGCAAATAAGCCAACATCCCTCCCGAGGAAAGAAGTAGAGAATTTTCTTGGAACTGAAGGCGAAGCTGATGGGCAGACCACCAAACGAGCAAAGCCAAGATTGGGTTACGAAGAAGGTGAAACAGTTCGAGTTAAAGAAGGACCTTTTGCAGATTTCTCTGGTGAGATCATTGAGATAAATGAAGACCAACTTAAATTAAAAGTCTTGGTGAATATCTTTGGGCGAGAGACACCAGTTGAATTGGAATTTGCTCAAGTGGCGAAACTATAAAATTGAATTTGCGGTATTCAACAATATTGTAATGGGAGGGCGGTAGTGTTCTTCATTTCTTCCATAACGAAATGACTCCGAACATCGTATAGATCCACCTCCTCAACAAGTTTCTTATAGAAATGGTCATATGTTTCCATATCTGGAGCGACAACTCGAAGCATGTAGTCAACCTCACCACTTGTTCTATACGCTTCGATAATTTCAGGAAATTTTTCTACCGCGCTTGTGAATTGTCTTAACCATTCAGCGTTGTGGCGGTTAGTGCGGATTTCTACTACCGCAGACACAGAAAGGTTTACTTTAATAGGATTTACGAGTGCTACTCGTGAAGAAATTATCCCTTCGCTTTCTAGTCGTTGAACTCTTCGCCAGCAAGGAGCAGGTGTAAGTCCAACATGTTCAGCAATTTCTCTAGCTGATAACCTCGCATCTACTTGTAGTAAGTCAATAATTTTTTTATCAATATCATCCATAAGTAAAATAATATTGCACTATAAAGCTAAATATGCTCATAAATTTTAAATTTAAGGTGAAATAGCGCAATTATTTGATAAATATATGCTCCAGTAATGCGTTACTGTCATTACATGGGAATAAAGAAGCAATTCACTTCGCACCCAGCGACGGTTGGCGAAACATATTTAAAACACTTTAAGTTCGCTGTTCGAGTTTCAGCAGCACTTATAAAAGCTGGTTTCGCTTGTTTAGTTCACGCAATTTACCCCTCCGCTTTCACCCAGACTGCGAGTACTGCCATCAGAGACTTGTCAGTCAAAATAGAAGAACGGTCAGTTATAAACCCCAATGGCCATGTTGAGGTATTGGATTCTTCAGCATGTAGTCGCCTAACAGAATCAAGTGTTTAAAAAGATTCGTTGACCTGAATGAACCACTCACAAGATTTACAGGTATATTGACGTCTGCTGAAAATTTATTCAGGAGTGATAGGAAATGGCAGAAAAAGAAGTTGCTGCAGTAGTAAAAATCCAGATCCCAGCTGGGCAGGCTTCGCCTGCACCTCCAGTCGGAACCGCTCTAGGGCCTCACGGTATTGCCATTATGGACTTCTGTAAGGAATACAACGCGAGAACCGAAGATAAACGCGGCCAGGTGGTCCCTGTGGAAATTACGATCTATGAGGATCGAACATTTTCTTTCATCACTAAAACACCTCCAACTTCATTTCTCCTTCGTCAAGCAGCTGGGCTTGATAAAGCTAGCCAAAACCCTGGAAGGGAAATGGCTGGTTCTGTTTCCGATGCTCAAATCGCAGAAATTGCACAGACAAAACTTCCAGATCTAAATACGGATGACCTAGACCAAGCAAAATTACAAGTCACGGGAACGGCGAGAAGTATGGGGATTGAAGTTCATTAGGGAAAGCTTCAACTTGAAGACCTCAACAAGTTGAAAGTTAACATAGAGGGAGAACCCAACGGTTGAATCATAGTGATTCCAAAGAAAGGATAAGGTTCGATATGGCAAGTGGAAAACGATACGACAATGCGACAAAATCATTTGATCGCGAAGAGGCGTTCGCAGCTTCAGAAGCGTTAGCTCTTTCAAAGAATTTAGCGACAGCTAAATTTGATGAAACCATTGAGTTAGTTTGTCGCCTGGGAGTAGATCCGAAAAAGGCAGAAGAGATGATCAGGGGGACTGTTGCGCTTCCATCTGGAACCGGAAGAGATGTCCGAGTTGCTGTATTTGCGCAGGGGGAAGCTGCCTTGCAAGCGAAAGAGGCAGGGGCAGATATCGTCGGCGATACTGATTTGGCAGAGCAGATTGAAAAAGGAACGTTTGATTTTGATATCGCTATAGCTACACCCGAGATGATGCCGGTCGTTGGAAAACTTGGTCGGGTATTAGGCCCAAGAGGCCTTATGCCCAATCCTAAAACTGGAACGGTTACCGATAACGTCGCCAAAGCAGTGAAAGAATTCAAGGGCGGAATGGTAGAGTACCGGACCGACAAATTCGGAAACATCCAAGTGGCCATAGGTAAGGCTAGTTTCGATGAAGCTTCACTTCTTGCTAATTTCGAAACAGTTATAGAAGAGTTGCAAAGAGTGAAGCCATCTGGGGCCAAAGGAAAATATATAAAAAAAGTTGTCGTGAGTTCAACCATGGGACCTGGGATAAAAATTGACGAAAACAATCTCTAAGACCTAGTCAAAAAAAGTAGTTGACCGGTCCTTTAGGGTTGCGACAATAGATTTTGGCGGTATGGTTTATGAGAACAAAATCAATGCCGTAGAAACTCGGTGCACAATGTGCTTAAGGAATGTTTTACATTCGCCGGTGGAGGTAAACTATCTAGATCACTGGAGCGTTTGCCGTTGGCATCGCTCCAAATTTTTTTTTGGGACATCAGAAAGAAAGGATCTCCTATGGGAGACCCCAAACCACAAAAAGTAGCCATCGTTGCCGAAGTGCAAGAGAAGTTTTCAAATGCCGACGCAATAGTCTTAACTGAATACCGTGGACTGACTGTTACCGATATGGCAGTTCTCAGACACGCTATGCGCGACGCAGGTGGTGAATACAAGGTTTACAAAAACACGTTAGTTCGTTTTGCTGCTAAAGAACTGAATCTTGAAATAGATGAATTGCTTGTTGGGCCTACTGCAATTGCATTTACTGGAACTCGCCCAGATGGCACTCCGGGCGATCCAGTAACAATTGCTAAAGCGTTAACAGATTTTTCAAAAACAAATGAGAGCTTGGTAATAAAAGGAGGGATGCTTGACGGGAATCTACTTTCAACCGATGAGATCATAGCACTCTCAAAGATAGCTCCAAGAGATGAACTCCTTGCTCGACTTGCAGGTGGAATTGCAGCACCTTTGCAAACATTCGCCGGATTGCTTAACGCATTACCTCAAAAATTCGCTTTCGCCTTATCTGCTCTTATTGAGGCTGGAGGTATAGGGACAGAAACACCTGAAGCTGAGGAAACACCTGAAGCTGAGGAAACACCTGAAGCTGAGGAAACACCTGAAGCTGAGGAAACACCTGAAGCTGAGGAAACACCTGAAGCTGAGGAAACACCTGAAGCTGAGGAAACACCTGAAGCTGAAGAAACACAAGCCGAGGACTCAGATAGTGAACCCCCGGAGAATGAAAAAATCGATGGCGAAGCCAAAGAAAATGAGGAGAGTTAAATTATGACTACCAAAGAAGAGGTACTTGAAGCAATAGCTAATATGAGTGTCTTAGAACTTAGTGAGCTTTTAAGTGAGTTCGAAGAAAAATTCGGTGTAACTGCTGCAGCACCTGTTGCCGCTGTTGCCGCCGCTCCAGCAGAAGGTGGAGGCGAAGCCGGAGAAGAGAAGAGCTCATTTGATGTTGTGCTTACCGGAGCAGGTGACAAGAAAATTCAAGTCATCAAAGAAGTCCGAGGTTTGACCTCTTTAGGACTTAAAGAAGCGAAAGAATTAGTTGAATCTGCACCAAAGCCCGTTATTGAAGGTGCCTCTAAAGAGGATGCAGATAAAGCTAAAGAAGCGCTCGAAGCCGCTGGAGCATCAGTCGAAATTCAATAATTCAAAATAATATCAACGCTAACTGTTAAGGGTTTGCCCAATTTAAAAGAAATTTGGAAGAACCCTCCACTATTGGGGTAGAAGAAAAAATTTTGAATTTGAAAAATTGACGTAAAATTGCTTTGTGTTTGCCTAAATTGCACATAGACTTCTAATTCTGCCCATGTGCGTTTCCCACGATGAATTTCATGGCCCTGCGCGCGTTCAAACCGACTGATAAGAAGGAGTAGTTAGCTCTCTGCTCTAAAGAACCCATCGTAAGTTAAACAATACTGTCCATACCCACCCTTCATATTGAGGAGTAATCCTTGTCTCAAATCCGTAACCGATACTCATTCGCAAATCTAGATGAAGTTCTAGACCTTCCCGACCTTATTGCCGTTCAAAGGGAATCTTTCAAATGGTTCCTAAATGAGGGTTTAGCAAATACTTTTAAAGATATAAGTCCAATTACAGACTTTTCGGAGACGCTACAACTTGAACTTGAATTTGACCCACGTGATTCAGATCTCAACCCAGGACCTAAATACACGGTCGCGGAATGCAAAGCGAATCAAATCAGCTACACCTCGCCAATTCTTGTTAGGGCTAGATTTGGAAACCGCGACACCGGAGAACTCAAAGAGCAGATAGTATTTATCGGCGAGTTCCCGATGATGACCGAGGAGGGCACCTTTGTTATCAATGGAACAGAACGGGTTGTTGTCTCTCAGTTAGTTCGATCACCAGGCGTTATTTTCCAACCTGGTGAAAGGTACCGTTTACGTAACCTTGCGAGAAATCAATTAGTAACTGGGACGATCCATCCATACAGGGGTGAATGGATTGAATTTGACGTTGAGCAAAAACCGGGAAAGGACCCAACCGCTGGAACTCGTATAGCTAGGAAGCGCCGGCTAAGCATATTTACCCTCATCCGAGCTCTCGGTTTTGATGAAGAGAACCACCCAAATTTCCTACCAAACTTTGTTAAACATTTTGATTTCCTTGAACCACAGTATCTAAAGGAATTAGAGAAAGTCTCAGATGAAAATAAGCAAGAAGATGCTTTGCTTGAGATCTATAGGAGAGTTCGCCCAGGTGAACCACAAAATCTTGATGCAGCGAGAAATTATTTTCGTAATGCTTTCTTTGAAAGCCGCAGGTATGACCTTTCTCGAGTAGGTAGATATAAACTAAACAGGAAATTAGGTCCAGAAATAGACAAGATAGAGAAGCTATTCGGAGTTAAACTAGAGCGTCCAGAAGAAGACGCAACTGTTCTAAGCCCTTCTGAAGTTCTTGCTGCTAGCACTTACCTACTACACCTAATGAAATTTGAACCAGGGTACAGACTAGATGACCAGGATCATTTCGCTAACAGGCGAATAAGAAGCGTCGGTGAACTTATTCAGAATCAAGTCCGTATCGGTTTGTCCCGAATGGAACGTGTGGTCCGCGAGCGTATGACAACCCAAGACGTTGAAGGGATCACTCCTACGTCGCTTATAAATATACGCCCCGTAGTAGCTTCTATAAAGGAGTTTTTTGGAACTTCACAACTGTCCCAATTCATGGATCAAGTTAATCCACTATCAGGGTTGACACACCGACGCCGTTTATCAGCGTTGGGTCCAGGAGGACTTTCAAGAGAACGAGCTGGTTTTGAAGTTAGAGATGTCCACTTCAGCCATTACGGCCGAATGTGTCCCATAGAAACTCCCGAAGGTCCAAACATCGGCCTTATCGGAGCACTAGCAAGCTACGGGAAGGTTAATGACTTTGGATTTATAGAATCCCCATATCGCGTGGTTAAAAACGGTCGAGTGACAGAAGAAATTCGATACTTTGCTGCTGATGAAGAAGAAGAATACGTCGTAGCCCAAGCCAATGCTCCCATTGATGAGAAAGGTAACTTTCTACGCGACAGAGTTCTCGTAAGACGTTCTCCTCAGGCAGCTACACTTCAGGGCCTCAAAACAGCTCTAGAGCAAGAAGTTTTCTTCGGTGCCACAACTGAAATTTCATATGTCGCTCCGGAGGAAGTCCAGTTAATGGACGTCTCTCCTCGCCAAATAGTTTCAGTTGCAACTGCGTTAATTCCGTTCCTAGAGCATGATGATGCCAACCGCGCACTTATGGGAGCTAATATGCAGAGGCAAGCAGTGCCGCTTCTCCAAACAGAAGCTCCCTACATCGGAACCGGGATAGAGCAAAGAGCCGCGTTTGATGCAGCAGATATGATTATTGCAGAAGGCAACGGGGTTATTGCTGAGATTACGGGAAGAACTTTGACAGTTATGTACGAGGCAGAGAAAACTCTCGGAAGAAAAACATACAAACTAAAGAAATTCCAGAGATCAAACCAAGATACGTGCATAAACCAGAAACCTCTCGTAAGCGAAGGGGACAAGATACGAAAAGGCGACGTGCTAGCTGACGGTCCATCAACGGACTTGGGAGAACTCGCGTTAGGCAAGAACCTTCTCGTCGCATTCATGCCATGGAGAGGATATAACTTTGAAGACGCAATCATTATTAGTGAGAGATTGGTAAAGGATGATGTCTTAACGTCAATCCATATCCATCAACATGAAATAGATGCGCGTGATACCAAGTTGGGGTCAGAAGAAATCACTCGAGATATTCCCAATATCTCTGAAGAGATGCTTGCTGACCTTGGCGAAGATGGAATCATTAGAATAGGTGCAGAAGTCGGTCCAGGTGATGTTTTGGTCGGGAAAGTCACTCCAAAGGGAGAAACAGAACTAACACCCGAAGAAAGACTCCTAAGAGCAATCTTTGGAGAGAAAGCTAAAGAAGTCCGAAACACTTCACTTGTCGTTCCTCATGGTGAAACCGGAACGGTAATCGCTATTGATAAATTCGTGCGTGATGGAGAACATGGCGCAGAATTACAACCAGGAGTAAACGAACTAGTTCGTGTTTATGTGGCTCAAAAAAGAAAAATCAGCGTTGGAGATAAACTCGCAGGTAGGCATGGAAATAAAGGCGTGATTTCAACCGTTCTGCCGATAGAAGATATGCCGTTCATGGAGGACGGAACTCCCGTTGATGTCGTTCTGAACCCATTGGGCGTTCCCTCTCGAATGAATATAGGACAAGTCCTAGAAGCACACTTAGGGTATGCAGCTAGGTGGGGTTGGGACATAAACGGCAAATCTGTTGGAGACGAGCCAATATCAAATACAGCAAAGAAAACGAGGCCGAAAACTACTCCGGCTAAATTCATTTCCACACCTGTCTTCGATGGAGCAAAGTGGGATGAAGAAGACCTTGCTGGGAAACATCCAACAATCCAACAAATTTTTGAGAATCTGAACCCAGAATCCAATAACGGTGAGCGCCTAATTCAATCAGACGGGAAAGTCCAACTATATGATGGAAGAAGCGGTGAACCATTTGATAACCCAATAATGGCTGGTTACATGTATGTTCTCAAATTGCATCACCTTGTAGATGACAAGATACATGCAAGGTCAACTGGACCCTACAGTATGATCACTCAACAACCTCTAGGAGGTAAAGCACAATTTGGTGGTCAACGATTTGGAGAAATGGAAGTTTGGGCTTTGGAAGCATATGGTGCCGCATACTGCTTGCAAGAGTTGTTGACTACGAAATCCGATGACGTATTGGGAAGAATCAAAGTATATGAATCCATAGTCATGGGAGATAATATACCGGAACCCGGTATTCCCGAAAGCTTCAAGGTTCTTGTCAAAGAAATGCAATCACTTTGCTTAAACGTAGAGGTTCTAGACCTTGAAGGGGCTCAAGTCGAAATGCGTGAGATTGATGAAGATGTCTTCCGTACCAGTGAAGGATTAGGGATAGATATCTCCCGACCGGAGCGAGGAACCGATGAAGAAGATGCGGCCAGAGAAGCTGCACGTGCAAGTCGCGCAAGTGGAATTCGATAAGGATTAGGAGATAGATAAGAATGATAGATGTAAATGAATTCGATCAACTCCGTATAGGACTCGCCTCAGCAGATGCAATCCGAACATGGTCTAATGGAGAAGTCAAGAAACCTGAAACAATCAACTATCGAACATTAAAGCCAGAAAAAGATGGTCTTTTTTGCGAGAAAATTTTTGGTCCAACAAAAGATTGGGAATGCGCTTGTGGGAAATACAAACGTATTCGTTTCAAAGGAATTATTTGTGAAAGATGCGGTGTGGAAGTAACACGTTCAAAGGTTCGTAGAGAACGAATGGGCCACATTGAACTAGCAGCCCCAGCCGTTCACATTTGGTACCTTCGTGGAACGAGATCTTGGCTTGCGTATCTACTCATGGGTCTACAACCGCGCGAAGAACTGAAAGCTAAACAATTAGAAAAAGTTATTTACTTTGCCGCAAGCCTCGTCACTTGGGTGGATATAGACAAGAGAGACGAAGCTTTAGCTGAGCTTGAAACAGAAATGCTTGAAGAGAAAGAAGCAATACATAAAGAACGTGATGAAAGAATTCAAGAACGTCAAGAAGAGTTAGAAACAGAATTAGCTGAATTAGAAAATGACGAAGCTAACGAATCTGATATGAAAGCCTTAGAGAAACAAAGCAAAAAAGACATAGAACTTATCGTCGAGGATGCTAACGATGAAGCCGATCTTTGCGAGCGAGCTTTCGTCGAGTTCCAAGGACTGTTTTCTCGTCAAATCATTGAAGATGAGCTGTTATGGAGAGAACTTGTTGATAGATATAGCGAATATTTTGAAGGCGGAATGGGCGCTGATGCTATAGCTCAATTGGTTGAAAGACTCGATTTCGATGAAGAAGAGTTAAAACTTCGCGATGCCATTGACCCACCAGCAGGACAGAAACCACTTTCTGCCCAAAGAAAGCAAAAAGCGATTAAAAGGTTAAAAATAGTTTCATCATTTAACCGTCGTGACGATCGTGGAAACCGGGTGAATAACCCAAGAGCGATGATCCTTGATGTCGTTCCAGTTATCCCACCAGAACTTCGACCAATGGTTCAATTAGATGGCGGAAGATTCGCAACCTCTGATCTAAATGACCTGTACAGGCGAGTAATTAACAGAAACAACCGACTTAAACGACTCCTAGATCTTGGAGCTCCCGCAATCATCGTAAATAATGAGAAACGCATGCTTCAAGAAGCAGTAGATGCTCTCTTTGACAATGGACGACGAGGAAGGCCGGTCACCGGGCCAGGGAACCGACCCCTAAAATCGCTCTCAGATATGCTTAAGGGCAAACAAGGCAGGTTCCGTCAGAACTTGCTAGGTAAACGAGTTGATTATTCTGGGCGATCCGTAATCGTTGTAGGACCCACGTTGAAACTCCATCAATGTGGACTACCGAAACTGATGGCATTAGAACTCTTCAAACCATTTGTGATGAGAACTCTAGTCCATGAAAATCTCGCCCCTAACATTAGATCAGCGAAACGGATGGTCGAAAGAAGACGCCCAGCAGTCTGGCCAGTTCTTGATGAAGTAATAAAAGAACACCCCGTTCTGTTGAATCGAGCTCCGACTCTACACCGTCTAGGCATTCAGGCATTTGAACCTGTTTTGGTAGAAGGAAAAGCCATACAACTACATCCTCTCGTCTGTACAGCATTTAACGCTGACTTCGATGGAGACCAAATGGCAGTCCATCTTCCCCTTTCTGCAGAAGCACAGGCTGAAGCTCGAGTTCTTATGCTCTCAGCACATAACATTCTGTCTCCAGCTAATGGAAACCCATTGACCGTTCCCACACAAGACATGATCATTGGAGCTTTCTACCTAACAGAACACGTTCAAGGAGAAAAAGGTGAGGGAAAAACTTATAGGAGACTAGATCAAGTAGAGAGAGCTATCGAGGCAGGTGAAATAAGTCTTCATGCAGAAATAGACTTCCGTTCACCAAGAACCCTCATTAAAGCAGAAGAAGACTCTGATGCTAAACCTGAGTTCATTAAAACAACAGCTGGACGAGTTCTATTCAACCATGCCTTACCTGAAGAATACCCTTGGGTGAACGAGAAGGTAACCAAACGAGAAATGGGAACAATCGTTGAATATCTAGCTAGAGAATTTGAAAAAGCGACAGTAGCTACAAGCCTGGACGCATTAAAAGACCTTTGTTTCCACTGGGCTATGAAATCTGGAGTAACAGTTTCCGTAGATGACGTAAAAACACCCGCTACGAAAAAAGGAATATTAGAAAAACACGAAGCTGAAGCCGAAAAGGTAGAAAAACAATTCCGCCGAGGAATCATCACAGATGGTGAAAGAAGGCAGAAAGAAGTTGAAATTTGGTCCGAAGCTACAGAACTTATCAAAAACGATATGGAGCGTGGATTAAAAGAAGAATCATTTAACCCCATAGACATGATGGTCGGCTCAGGAGCTCGAGGGAACATGATGCAAGTTCGACAAATCGCTGGGATGCGAGGACTTGTAGCTAACCCACGTGGAGACATGATCCCCCGGCCAATCAAGAGCAACTTCCGTGAAGGCCTTGACATGCTTGAATACTATATTGCTACACCAGGAGCTAGGAAAGGCCTTGTAGATACCGCCCTAAGAACAGCTGACTCTGGATACCTAACTCGGAGGCTTGTCGATGTTTCTCAGGAAGTTATCATCAACAATGATGACCCATTTGCTGATGGGGCAAAACCTCCGTCTGCTTGGATAGAAGATATTTACCCAGAAGATTACTTCGTTGATGCTTCAGGAAACTATGTCGGAACGGATCCGGAACCTGGGTGCGAGAAGAAAAGATCTTATCTCAGGACGCGCCTGTATGGCCGTGTTCTAGGAGAGGACGTAACTCTTTCTGACGGAACAGTTTTTGAAAGTGCGACCATGATCTCAGAAGAGATGATGGACCAGATGGCCAATGATCCAGAGGTCAGTCGAGTCAAATGCCTGACCCCACTCACCGATGAGAGCGAAACGGGGATTTCAGTTTCTAGCTACGGAATGTCAATGGCAACCGGTGAACATATTGAAGTTGGCGAAGCCGTTGGCGTAATTGCAGCACAATCAATTGGAGAGCCTGGAACTCAATTAACAATGCGTACGTTCCACACAGGTGGTATCGCTGGCAAAGACCTTGCCGGAGGCTTACCTAGAGTCGTTGAATTATTTGAAGCTAGAACTCCTAAAGGAGCAGCGTTATTATCAAGAACTTCTGGAGTTATCCGTATTGATGAGGAAGGAAGAAGTCGAGCAGTAATTGTTGTCAGTGATGATGGCGAAGAAGATGTTTACGACAAAATAGCCATGGAAGCTCGCCTTGAGGTTAGGGATGGGCAAGAAATTCTAGCCGGTGACCCTATTATAGAAGGTCCTCGAGATCCCAAAGAACTATTGGAGATTCGAGGAATGCGCGAAACGCAACGATACCTCGTTGAGCAAGTCCAAGGTGTTTACCGAGATCAGGGCGTTTCAATCCATGACAAGCATATTGAATTAATTGTGAGGCAAATGACTCGACGGGTTCTGGTCCATGATGCTGGCGATTCAAGCTTCTTGCCAGGAGAAAGTATTGGCGGGCGCGCCTATGTTGAGGCCAACAGAAAGCTAGTGGAAGAAGGGAAAGAACCTGCCAAGGCAAGACCACAATTGATGGGGATCACTAAGGCTTCTTTAGCAACAGAATCATGGCTTTCAGCAGCTTCTTTCCAAGAAACCACTCGAGTTCTTACAGAAGCTGCGATTGAATCCAAGTCAGACAATCTCATAGGTCTTAAGGAAAATATTATTATTGGAAAACTCATCCCTGCCGGAACTGGTTTGACTACTTACAGAGATTTTTCAGTTGAGACACCTGATTACAGGCCGATGGAATTTTACTCCTCGGATGAAGATGAAGATGAAGATCTTGCAGATTGGATGGCTCAACAAGACGTATTCCACCAAGAACCTGAAGAAGACTCAGTGCCAGAAGCTAACGAAGAAGTAATTGGGTAGAAACTTCTTGCCACCTTTGACAGAAGTCTAAATACGTTTAATTTATTTCCTAAAGTAAATCTGAAAGAACATTGCGATTTAGCGTGGACCTTTTGCAAAGACCCCCTAGGCTTGATTGCTGATTCTAAAACCAATTAAACATAGCGAGCGTAAGTTCGCCGGAGATAAAATTGCCAACGATACAACAACTTGTTCGAAAAGGAAGAGAGTCCAAATTTCGTAAAGAAAAGACTCCAGCACTAAAAGGTGCCCCTCAAAGAAGAGGAGTGTGTACTCGTGTATATACCGCTACTCCTAAAAAACCTAACTCAGCACTGCGGAAAGTAGCTCGAGTTCGTTTAACAAGCGGAATTGAAATTACGGCATATATTCCTGGAGAAGGTCACAATCTACAGGAACACTCCATTGTTTTGGTTAGAGGAGGACGTGTCAAAGACCTCCCTGGTGTTCGTTATAAAGTTGTTCGCGGAACTCTAGATACCGCTTCTGTCCGTGACCGTAAACAATCTCGAAGCCGATACGGCGCAAAAAAGGATTAGGAAAATAAGCCATGCCTCGTAAAGGACCACCTACGCGCCGATATCTTCAACCAGATCCAATTTATAAGTCAGTTCTGGTAACACAACTGGTAAATAAAATTCTGCAGCGAGGAAAGAGATCAATAGCTGAAAAGATTGTTTATGATGCTCTTTCCACGATTGAAGAGAAAACTGGTTCTGACCCGATTGATACGCTAAAGCGTGCAATCGAAAATGTGCGTCCCCAGTTGGAAGTTAGGAGCCGGAGAGTCGGCGGAGCGACCTATCAGGTACCTGTTGAAGTTCGCCCAAGAAGAGCTACTACATTAGCGATTCGTTGGTTGGTTAGTTTCGCTCGGGACAGAAGAGAACGAACCATGTCCGAGCGATTGGCAAATGAGTTACTTGACGCTTCTAATGGGATAGGGGCAACAGTGAAACGCCGAGAAGATACACATAAAATGGCAGAAGCTAACAAAGCCTTTGCCCACTATCGCTGGTAATTAGAATCTACACTTGGTAATTGAGTTTGTTCTAACAGGCACGCATAAGTAAGAAACCGAAACGAAAGAAAAAAGTTATGGCACGGCATCCATTAGAAAGAACAAGGAATATAGGCATCATGGCTCATATTGATGCGGGTAAAACAACTACAACTGAACGTATTCTCTACTACACGGGTCGTTCGTACAAAATAGGTGAAGTTCACGACGGAGCTGCCACCATGGACTGGATGGAACAAGAACAAGAACGTGGGATTACGATTACCTCAGCAGCAACCACCTGTTACTGGAAAGATCACCGAATCAATATCATAGATACACCGGGACACGTTGACTTCACGGTGGAAGTAGAGAGATCTTTGCGTGTTCTTGATGGAACTGTTGCAGTTTTTGACGGAGTTGCAGGCGTGGAACCACAGTCAGAAACTGTTTGGCGTCAAGCCGAAAAATACAGTGTCCCTAGAATGTGCTTTGTTAACAAAATGGATCGAACCGGAGCTGATTTCTTTTTCGTTCTAGACACCATCAAGGAAAGACTGACTGAGAATTATGTGGTTATTCAACTTCCAATCGGAGCCGAATCTGAATACCAAGGAGTGATTGACCTTCTAACGATGAAGGCACTCATTTGGGAAGGTGAAGATTTGGGAGCTTCATGGGATGAAGTTGACATTCCTGAAGAATACATTGATCAGGCAGAAGAGTATCGCGAGTTAATGATTGACAAACTTTCAGAATTTGATGAGACAATTACGGAAAAATACCTTGAGGACGAAGAAATAAGTGTTCAAGATCTTAAAAATGCGATTCGTGAAGGAACACTAAATCATGAATTAGTTCCAATCCTCAATGGGACAGCATTCAAAAATAAAGGCGTGCAACCTCTACTAGATGCCGTAATAGATTACCTGCCTTCTCCACTAGATATTTCGGAAATAACAGGACAAAGTCTTAAAGGGAATGAAGAGGTAACAAGAAAGCCATCAGATGATGAACCATTTGCAGCTCTTGCTTTCAAAATTATGACTGACCCGCATGTTGGAAGGTTAGCTTTCTTTCGAGTTTATTCAGGCTCACTTGAAAAAGGCTCCCAGATTCTCAACACCAGAACAGGGAATAAAGAACGCATGGGAAGAATCCTTGAGATGCACGCAAATGACCGTGAAGATGTTGATGCTGTTTATACAGGGGACATTATGGCAGCCATCGGAATTAAAGACGTAAGAACTGGCGACTCACTTGTAGCAATTGATAATCCGGTGATTCTAGAAGAAATGACTTTCCCCGACCCTGTTATTGATGTAGCCGTAGAACCGAAATCTAAAGCTGATCAAGAGAAATTATCAAAAGCTTTAATGGCGCTTTCCCAAGAAGATCCAACATTTAGGGTCCAAACAGATCAAGAAACAGCACAAACAATTCTTTCTGGCATGGGAGAACTCCATCTTGAAGTCCTTGTTGACCGCATGCTAAGAGAATTCAACGTAGATGCGACAGTTGGGAAACCTCAGGTGGCTTATCGCGAAACAATTACTAAACCTGTTACTAACACCTACACCCATAAGAAACAGACCGGAGGATCTGGCCAATTCGCAGAAGTAGAGATAGATGTTTCTCCAGCGAAACCAGGGGAGGGGTACTCCTTTGAAGATAATATCTCCGGAGGTCGTATTCCTAAGGAATACATACCAGCTGTTGATGCTGGTATCAAGGACGCTATGACTTCGGGAGTATTAGCAGGATTTCCAGTTGTTGATATCCGCGTTGAATTAAACGATGGAAAATTCCATGATGTTGACTCATCCGATATGGCATTTAAAATTGCTGGGACAATGGCATTTAAAGAGGCTGCTAGAAAAGCAAAACCTGCATTACTGGAACCCATAATGGCTGTAGAGGTAGTTACTCCAGACGATTACCTCGGTGGAGTGGTTGGAGACTTGAACAGTCGAAGAGGGCAAGTTCAAGGAACTGAACAAAGAGGGAATAACCAAGTTGTAAATGCTCTAGTTCCTTTATCGGAAATGTTTGGTTATGTCGGAGATCTGCGTACCATGTCTTCAGGTAGAGCAAACTACACAATGCAGTTTGACTCTTACCAACAAATGCCAGCAAATGTCCAAGAAGAAGTAGTAACTCGGCTTAGAGGTGAGTGACTTTTGATTCTTGGCCGTAAGATGGTCTAGTGCGGTTATGCAGCAGCGTTATGCTGGTAAGCCACAACAAGTAAATATAAACAAAAGAGTCCGGAAGTAACCGGTTAACAGAAAGAAATTTGAGGAAAAACAATGGCCAAGGAGACGTTCGAGCGAACTAAACCTCATGTCAACGTGGGGACGATGGGTCACATTGACCACGGAAAGACAACATTGACTGCTGCTATCACCAAGGTACTCAGCGAAAATGTAGCAGGTAGCCAATTCACGGAATTCGAAAATATAGATAAGGCTCCCGAAGAGCGCGAACGTGGTATCACAATTAATGTGGCCCACGTTGAGTACGAAACCGAAAACCGTCATTATGCACACGTAGATATGCCGGGACACGCTGACTACATCAAGAATATGATTACAGGAGCAGCACAAGTGGATGGAGCCATACTGGTTGTTTCAGCAGCAGATGGTCCAATGCCACAAACTCGTGAACATGTACTTTTGGCTCGTCAGGTAGGAGTGCCAAAAATTATTGTTGCCCTTAATAAAGTAGACATGGTCGATGATGAGGAACTTCTTGAACTAGTAGAAATGGAAGTTCGTGAACTTCTAGATGAATACGACTTCCCAGGTGATGAAACTCCGATTTATCCTGTTTCAGCGCTTAAAGCTCTAGAGGGTGACGCTGATGCTGCTGCACAGATCCTTGAACTCATGAACCAGGTGGATGAATATATTCCTCTTCCCGAACGTGATGTTGAAAAGCCTTTCCTCATGCCAATTGAAGACGTTTTTTCTATCACAGGACGAGGGACTGTAGTAACAGGAAAAATTGAACAAGGTGTAGTACATACCGGTGACGACATTGAAATCATTGGAATTAAAGAGACACAAACAACGACATGTACCGGAGTGGAGATGTTCCGCAAGTTGCTTGATGAAGGACAGGCCGGAGATAATATCGGAGCTCTTCTAAGAGGAATAGACAAGGAAGAAGTTAGTCGTGGTCAAGTGCTAGCTGCCCCTGGGAGCATTACTCCTCATACTAAATTTGAAGCAGAAGTTTATGTGCTATCCAAAGATGAAGGTGGTCGTCACAAACCATTCTTCTCAAATTATCGGCCGCAATTTTACTTCAGAACTACAGATGTAACTGGAACAATTAATCTTCCTGATGGAACTGAAATGTGTATGCCAGGAGACAATACTAAAATGGAAGTGGAGTTAATTGCTCCAATAGCCATGGATGAAGGTCTTCGATTTGCTATCCGTGAAGGTGGCCGTACAGTCGGTGCTGGCGCAGTAACGAAGATCACCGAATAGGCTAATTCCTCATGGCATCAGGACAAAAGATCAGAATTCGGTTGAAGGCCTATGACCATGAAGTAATTGATCAGTCGACCAGAAAAATCGTTGAAACAGTTCGAAGAACAGATGCAACCATCCGTGGCCCAATCCCACTTCCAACTGATAAACATAGGTTTACTGTCATAAGATCCCCGCATAAATATAAAGATTCCCGAGAACATTTTGAGATGCGAATCCATAAAAGGTTGCTTGATATCTTAAATCCGTCTGCAAAGACAGTGGATTCTCTCCAACGGTTAGATTTACCTGCCGGCGTAGACATTGAGATAAAAATTCAGCAATCATAATCTTTTAATGGCAGGAATCTAAAGAGTTTCAAAAAGTTAGACTTAACGCGGTAGAAACCTCTAAATTCCCCCTATTTCATTTGCATTACAGGGTTGGGCCTAGACCTATCTCTCGCTATGCTTGACCTCCGTGTATGAAGAGTGACCTCTACACAGATGTCCGGAAAAGCCAATAGTGAAATTGGAACTATCCAGCAAAGCAATAAAGCTACTTAGATTGAATTTAATTCAAATCAAAGTGCAAGAACGTAAACAATAGGAAAGACTGAGGATCCCTCATGACGGGAAAAGCGATTGTTGGCAAAAAGGTTGGCATGACACAAGTATGGGATGAAGATAATCGCGTTATCCCAGTAACGGTCCTTCAGGTTCCCCCATGCCGTATCGTGCAGATTAAAACTCCAGACCGAGACGGATATAGTGCCCTGCAAGTCACTCAAGGGTCGGTTGCAGAAAAGAAACTAAACCAAGCCCAACTAGGACATTTTGACAAAGCTGGAGTTAACCCTGGGAAACAACTTGTTGAACTTCGCGTTGACGATACAGAAGGTTACGAAATTGGGCAAGAAATCGCAGCTGACGTTTTTGCAGAAGGAGACATGGTTGACGTTTCTGCAGTGAGTAAAGGCAAGGGTTTCGCTGGAGTAATGAAACGCCATGGTTTCGCTGGGCAACGTGCAAGCCATGGAGCCCATAAAGTACATAGAAAACCAGGCGCTATTGGTCAATGTGCCACTCCTTCAAGAGTTTTTCAAGGAAAGAAGATGCCCGGTCGAATGGGATCGCAAAAGACAACGATCATGAACCTTACAATTGTGCGCTCCGATTCAGAAGGAGAAACAATTCTTATTAAGGGATCTGTTCCAGGACCACGTGGCGCAACGGTTGTTGTCCGCAATGCAGTTAAGGTCCCCGTAAGCTCAGGAGATAGCCAGTGAGCAAAGTTGATATTTTGAAATCAGATGGGGCCAAGGCCGGTTCCGTAGACTTAGATGAGTCTATTTTCGGTATAGAACCAAACATTCCTGTAATGCATCAAGTAGTAAATGGCCAATTAGCAGCGAAACGAGCAGGAACCCATAACACAAAAACTCGAGCAGAAGTCCGAGGAGGCGGAGCGAAACCTTGGAAACAGAAAGGGACTGGACGAGCTCGTGCAGGGTCATCAAGAATGCCACATTGGCGAGGCGGTGGAGTAGCCATGGGTCCTAAGCCACGAAACTATTCTCAGAAGACGCCGAAAAAAATGAAACGCTTGGCCCTTTTTTCAGCGCTTTCCGATAGAGCTGCTTCAAATAATATACTTATCGTTGATGCTTGGAGTTTCGAATCCCCAAGCACGAAAATAGCCAAAGATGCATTAAGCGCTATCGGCGCTACGGGTAAGGTTCTGTTAGTTATAAACGATGGTGATGTCACCACGGAAAAGAGTTTCCGAAACCTAGAAAATGTCCATGTCCTACCAGCCGGACAACTGAACGTATTTGACATTCTCGTAAGTGACTTCGTTGTCTTTACAGAAGACAATCTCCCCACAACAACTTCGATTTCCGAGAATAAGCCAATGGATAATGAGGTGGTTTCGTGATAGACGGTAGAGATATTCTTAGAAAACCAATTGTCAGCGAAAAATCATATGTGCTCATTGAAGAAAATGTTTACACCTTCGAAGTCCACCCTGATGCAACGAAACCACAAATTCGCGAAGCAGTAGAACAGATCTTTGGAGTTAGGGTTACGAAAGTCAATACTTTAAACCGCAAAGGCAAACGGAAGAGAAATCGACGAAATTTTTCTTACGGGAAAAGACCAGATCAGAAGCGTGCTCTTGTAACCGTCGCTGAAGGCGACTCTATTGAGTTATTTGATGTCTAGAGGAATGTATGGCTATTAGAAGACGTAAACCAACCAGTCCAGGACGAAGATTCCAAACTCAGGCTGATTTTTCAGAAATTACGAAAAGCGTTCCTGAGAAATCTCTCACTACCAGCAAACCAAAAACTGGTGGGCGAAACAATTACGGACGTAAGACTTCCCGGCATAGAGGTGGCGGACACAAACAGCTCTATAGACAGATTGATTTCCGCCGAGATAAGCCAGGAGTTCCAGCTACGGTTGCTTCAATTGAATACGACCCCAATAGAACTTGTAGAATAGCCTTACTCCATTATCACGATGGTGAGAAACGATACATTTTAGCCCCAAATGCTTTAACGATAGGAGAAGTAGTCCAGTCTGGGCAAGGATCAGAAATCAGGATAGGTAATGCGCTACCTCTCCGCTATATCCCGGTAGGAACAGTTATACACAATATTGAGTTACGACCAGGTGGCGGGGCAAAGATAGCGCGAAGCGCCGGTTCAAGTGTCCAACTTGTAGCGAAAGAAGGGGATTACGCCACTCTTCGTCTCCCGAGTACGGAAATGAGGAGAGTTCCGATTGATTCTATGGCAACGGTCGGCTCTGTAGGCAATTCAGAACATGAACTCATCAAAATAGGTAAAGCCGGTCGGAACCGCTGGAAGGGCAAACGACCACAAACTCGTGGTGTGGCTATGAACCCAGTAGATCACCCACATGGTGGTGGAGAAGGAAAGACATCAGGTGGCCGCCACCCTGTTTCACCGTGGGGAAAACCAGAATCTCGAACACGTAGCAAGAAGAAACAATCTCAGAAACTAATAGTCCGTCGCCGCCGAACAAGAGGCTCACGCCGATAAAGGAATTGATATGCCAAGAAGTCTAAAAAAAGGACCATTCGTTGATGCTCACCTTCTCAAAAAGATAGATGCGCTAAATGCGTCGGGATCGAAAGAAGTCATCAAAACGTGGTCAAGACGATCAACAATAATTCCAGACATGATTGGGCATACAGTTGCAGTTCATGACGGAAGGAAGCACGTCCCTGTATATGTCACAGAGACTATGGTTGGGCACAAACTTGGCGAATTCGCTCCTACAAGGACATTCAAGTTCCATGCAGGTCAAGAACGAGGGGTTCGTTAATCATGACTGCAACTAAGACCAACGAACGCCCAGGAACACGTGCTCAAATAAAGTACGTTCGCTCATCAGCATACAAAGTAAGAGAAGTCTTGAATTTAATCAGAACAAAATCTTATGCTGACGCTACAGATATTCTGGTATTCTCTGAGCGAAGAATCAGCGACACTGTACAAAAATGTCTTGACTCGGCTGCAGCCAACGCAGGGAATAACGACAGTATTCCTTCAGAAGAACTTTTTGTTTCGGCATGCTATGCCGATGAAGGCCCCACTCTTAAGAGATGGAGACCTAGAGCGAGAGGACGTGCAACAAGAATTCGTAAGAGGACTTGTCATATCACAATTATTCTCGGTCGCTATACCCCCGAAGAGCTTGACTCGATGCGTGAGCAAGCACTTCTTAAAGGTTCCGGAAGTCAGCAAAGCGCTTCAGAGTCGCGTAGACGAAGAGTGGAGAAATCTAAAGATACTAACGTTGACGAAGTAATGGAAGATCCTGCAGACTCTGAAGATGTATTGATAGAAGAAACAGATCAAGAAAACGTAGAAACACCAATTGAAGAAATTTCAGATGTTGAATCTAAAGAAACGGACTCTGAAACCGAACCATTTGGATCTGGATCGGCCAACGCTCTTGAAGACGGATCTGCTCCAAGCTCTGATTACATAGTTAAGGCGAAGATATCAACGAAAATCTACCACCCTGAGGAATCTTCTTTCTATGGGAGAACCAAAGCAGATGTTTGGTTCACGAGCGCTGAAGCTGCAGAAACCGCTGGATTCCGACTTCCAAATAGTATGCAAAAAAAATCCGACGATTCGGAAGAGACTAAAGAAGAGAGCGAAATGGAACAAAGCGATGATAATAATGACGAGGAGAATGAGTAATGGGTCAAAAAGTTAACCCCTATGGTTTTCGTCTAGGTGTCACCACTGATTGGAAGTCCCGATGGTTTGCCGATCGTGATTATGCAGATTTTGTCATAGAGGATTGGGAAGTTCGAAATTTTCTTATGACAGAACTTCCACATGCCGCTATTTCACGAGTAGAAGTTGAAAGAACTAGGGACAGATTGCGGATTGATGTCCATACAGCACGTCCAGGGATCGTTATTGGAAGAAAAGGAGCGGAAGCAGATCGGTTACGCGCAGGTCTCACAGAGATTACAGGAAATCCAAAAGTTCAATTAAATATCCAAGAAATAAAACAACCAGAACTTGACGCTGCTCTAATAGCTCAAGGGGTCGCTGATCAACTAGCAGGACGGGTTGCATTTAGAAGAGCCATGAAACGGGCCGTTCAAAATGCTCAGAAGGCAGGCGCTTTAGGCATAAGAGTACAGTGCTCCGGCCGATTAGGCGGCGCTGAAATGTCACGATCTGAATGGTACCGAGAAGGGCGAGTTCCTTTACACACTTTGCGAGCTGACATTGACTATGGGTTCCGAGAAGCTCATACAACATATGGAAGAATTGGCGTAAAGGTATGGATTTACAGAGGAGATATCCTTCCATATAAAGTCCAAGTAGAAGAGAAAATAGCCAAAGAAGCAGCTATGGCTGTAGGCGAAACTTCAGGACCAAGTCAAACTAAGCAAGTCGTTTCATCTTCCGCAGCAAGACTTAAAGCCTCTACAGAAACAGATGAAGAGAAAGAAAGCGATGAACTTGTACCTCTTGTCCAAGAAGCTGACCCTGAATTCGAAAAACTTCTTGACGAAGAAGAACAAATAGCGAAACTTACGAATCCCAAAAGCCAAACCCCAACATTTAGACCAGGGGAGGCCGACTAATGTTAATGCCGAGAAAAGTAGCTCATCGTAAACATCAACGAGGTCGCATGAAAGGCAACTCCAAAGGTGGAAATGAAGTCACTTTCGGAGATTACGGAATTCAAGCCCTTGAACCTGGCTGGATAACAGCTCGACAAATTGAAGCTGCTCGTATAGCTATGACACGTCACATTAAACGTGGAGGAAAGGTATGGATCAATATCTTCCCCGATAAACCAGTGACAGAAAAACCAGCAGAAACCCGCATGGGTTCAGGTAAAGGAAATCCTGAAAGATGGGTGGCTGTTGTTCGTCCTGGGCGGATTCTATTTGAGCTTTCCTACAACGATGAGGAAGTTGCAAAACAGGCAATAAGCCGAGCAATCCAAAAGCTTCCGATAAAGGCAAAATTTGTAAACAGAAAGGAAGGGTTCTAATGGCAAAAAATCTTAATGACATAAGCGACGGAGATTTACTGGAAACCCTTAACGATTCGAAAGAAGAACTTTTTAATCTTCGTTTTCAACTTGTGACTGGTCAATTAGATAACTACAGCCGAATAAAAGAAGTGAAAAAAGACGTAGCCAGAGCGATGACAGAACTTAGATCTCGAGAGATAGCAGCAGCAGAAGCGCTGGAGGAAACTAATGAGTGAAGAAACCCCAAAAAGAGCAAACCCTCGTAAAGTCCGTGAAGGCCTTGTTGTTTCTACAGGAATGGAGAAAACAGCAGTAGTCGCTATCGTCGATCGAGTTCGTCACCGGCGATACAACAAGACTGTTCAGAGAACAAAGAAACTGTTTGTGCACGATGGCGAAAATGACCTCAACGTAGGTGACAGAGTACGAATTCAAGAGACTCGTCCGCTCTCAAAGAAAAAACGTTGGAGACTCGTTGAGATTCTGGAGCGTGCCCGATGATACAACAAGAGTCACGCTTAAAAATTGCTGATAACTCAGGAGCAAAAGAAGTTCTCGTTATTAAAGTTCTGGGTGGATCAAAAAGACGTTATGGAACAATAGGCGATGTTTTCGTTGCAACAGTAAAAGACGCTATTCCAGGAGCACAAGTAAAAAAGGGCGAAGTAGTTAAATGCGTTGTTGTCCGTACCAAGAAAGAAAATCGACGAGTCGATGGATCCTATATTCGCTTTGATGAAAATGCAGCTGTTCTTATTAACGAAGCTCGCCAACCAAGAGGCACCCGTATTTTCGGACCAGTTGGTCGTGAACTTCGCGATAAGCAATTTATGAGAATCGTGTCATTAGCTCCGGAGGTTTTGTAAATGAAAATCCGAAAAGGAGATAAGGTGGTCGTGCTAGCAGGCAAAGACCGAGGTAAAGAAGGCGAAGTGGCCTTCTTATTCCCCAAAGAGGGGAAACTTATTGTAACTGGCGTGAATATTTCAAAGAAGCATCAAAGACCTACCCGTGAAACAATGCAAGCTGGGATCATTGATAAAGAAATGCCATTTGATATTTCGAATGTAGCAATTGTCAGTCCTGAAGATGGAAAGCCGACGCGAGTCGGGTATCGCTTTGATTCCAATGGTACAAAAGTCAGAATATGCAAGCGAACAGGAGCTGATCTCTAATGACGCCAACACTAGTTCCCCGACTTAAAGAACACTATGTAAATGAGATACGGGCAAGCTTAAAAGAAGTACTTAATAAATCAAACATTATGGAAGTGCCTCAAATATCAAAAATCGTCGTAAATATGGGAGTGGGAGAAGCCGTAACCCGGTCATCACTTCTAGAGGGGGCGATATCCGATCTGAGCGTTATTACTGGACAGAAACCTATGTTGACTCGTGCAAAAAAATCGATTGCTGGGTTTAAATTGCGAGAAGGTAATGCAATAGGTGCAAAAGTTACTTTACGAGGAGACCGAATGTATGAATTCTTTGACCGTCTTATAAATTTGGCTATTCCTCGAGTTCGCGACTTCAGAGGTCTTTCTCCGAGATCATTCGATGGGAATGGCAATTACACTTTTGGGGTAACTGAACAATTGATCTTTCCAGAAATTAACTATGACAATATCGATGCTACTCGTGGCATGGATATCACAATCGTTACAACAGCAAAAACAGATCAAGAAGGCCGTGCTCTTCTTGATGCATTTGGGTTTCCATTCCGAACAGAAGGGCAGAATTAAAGATGGCAAAAAAAGCTCTCGTAAATAAACAACGTAAAACACCAAAGTTCAAGGTGAGGGCCTACACGCGATGCCGTAGATGTGGTCGCCCGCGGTCCGTATATCGAAAATTTGGGCTTTGTCGTGTATGTCTCCGTGAACTTGCTCATGCAGGGGACTTACCCGGTGTGACAAAGGCCAGTTGGTAGGAGGTGATTGGTAAATGACGATGACAGATCCCGTAGCTGACATGCTAACTAGAATCCGCAATGCCAATACTGCAATGCATGATGATGTAGCTATGCCCTCATCAAAACTTAAGGAATCATTGGCGATCCTTCTCCACAAAGAAGGGTACATTAATGATTTTAATATTGCCGACAATAATGAATTGCCCGGTAAGACGTTAACCATTGAAATGAAATATTCCCCCTCTAGATCAAGGGTTATCTCAGGTATAAAACGCGTTTCAAAACCTGGGCTGAGGGTTTATTCAAAATCAAGTGATATTCCACGAGTGCTAGGCGGATTAGGAGTTGCAGTTGTTTCCACTAGTCAAGGTTTAATGAGTGATCGAGAAGCACGAAAACGCCGAATGGGTGGCGAAATATTGTGCTACGTCTGGTAGAGAAGGAAAAATAATGTCCCGCATAGGAAAAACCCCAATTGAAATTAAGGCAGGTGTCGAAATTTCTATTAGTGAAACGGTGATAGAAATTAAAGGACCTAAAGGATCTTTAACCCAAGAAATACCCGAAGGGATTGGCGTAGAGAAACAAGAGGATAATTTACATGTCACTCGATCAAATGACTTGAGAGAGAGTAAAGCACTTCATGGCCTCACCCGATCTCTTATAAATAACATGGTTATTGGAGTAACTGATGGCTATCAAAAAGAGTTAGAACTTGTTGGGGTAGGTTACCGTGCCCAAGCAAAAGGGAAGAATGCACTTGAACTCCAACTAGGTTTCAGTCACCCAGTTAAGGTTTCTGCACCTGAAGGGATTGAATTCGACGTTCCATCACAAACCGAAATAAACATCTCCGGAATCGATAAGCAGGTAGTAGGTCAGGTTGCTGCAGATATAAGGGCTTTAAAGAAACCTGAACCTTATAAAGGCAAGGGTATACGTTATGTTGGCGAGCGGATAATACGAAAAGCCGGAAAGACAGCAAAGTAGGATCTTATGGTTGATACAGCAAAGCATAAACGACAAGGAAGGATCCGTCGTCATAATCGACTACGGCGGAAAATTCACGGAACAAGTACAAGGCCAAGATTGGCTGTTTTCCGATCAAATCGTCACATTTCAGCTCAGATCATTGATGATGGGCAAGGGAATACAATCGTTGCGGCTTCAAGCCTGGAACTAGAAATCCGTTCAGGTAACACCGGCAGTAAGGAAGCAGCAACCAAGGTCGGTCAACTTATTGGTGAACGAGCTAAAGCTGCGGGAATTACCAGCATCGTGTTTGATCGAGGTGGGCTTAAATATCATGGAAGAGTTGCAGCAGTAGCAGAAGCAGCGAGAGAGTCAGGATTGGAATTCTAATGGAACAAAACGAAGAGAAAGCACCTGGTGAGTTACGTGACTCAAGGGTGATACATATCAATCGTGTTGCAAAAGTTGTAAAGGGAGGTAGGAGATTCTCCTTTACTGCCCTTGTAGTAATAGGCGATGGCGCTGGCCGTGTCGGCTTGGGTTATGGAAAGGCTAAGGAGGTACCTTTAGCTATTCAAAAAGGAACCGAGGAAGCAAAGCGTAATATTTTCAGAGTGGCTATGGCTGGTTCAACTGTAACGCATCCTGTTATCGGTGAAACAGGAGCAGGTCGAGTCCTTCTTAAGCCTGCTGCCCCTGGAACCGGTGTGATCGCAGGTGGAGCAGCGAGAATAATACTTGAAGAAGCTGGAATCCGAGATATTCTTTGTAAGTCACTGGGGTCGCCAAATCATATTAACGTTGCGCGAGCAACTATTGATGGGCTAGCGAATCTTAGACGACCTGATGAAATTGCAAAACTTAGAGGATTAGCAGCAGAAGAATTTGTTCCAACTGGGATGTTGGATGCATATAAAGAATCTGAACGAAACGTTCGGGAACTAGAGAAGAGTTAGTAATGGCACTAAAAGTAACTCAAATACGTTCGTCAATAGGGACGAAACCGAAACAAAGAGGGACATTACGTGCTCTAGGGTTAGGTCGAATTGGGAAATCCCATGTGTTGCCTGACAAGCCAGAAATACGCGGAATGATTAACACAGTCCCTCATCTTGTGGACGTTGAAGAGGTTTCTTAAAAATTTCGAGAGGAAAAAATGAAAATTCATGATTTACAACCACCTGCAGGGTCAAATAGACGACCCAAGCGTGTTGCTAGAGGTATCGGCGGTAAAGGTGGGAAGACGGCAGGTAGGGGATCTAAAGGTCAACGAGCTCGAAACACAGTCCGAGTGGGTTTTGAGGGTGGTCAGAATCCTTTGCACCTAAGGCTTCCTAAACTTCGAGGTTTTAATAACCCATTTAGAGTTGAATATCAGGTTATTAATCTAGACACAATCGTTGAAACTGGGCTTACTGAAATAACCCCACAGTTATTGCATGAAAAAGGTTTGGTCCGTAAGAATGCTCTTGTAAAAATTCTAGGGCGCGGAGAAATTAGCACTAAAGTTGACGTCTCAGTACACGCAATCTCCAAATCTGCACAAGAAAGCATTACGGCGGCGGGAGGGTCAATTACGATACTTCCAAAACCATGGGGAGATGGAAGACCGCCCGCAAAGGGAAATGCGCTTACCAACCGATGAGACAGAATACTTGATCAGGTAGGATAACTTTATGGCAGCCAGCATTTTAAATATGTTTCGGGTTGAAGACTTACGGAACAAAGTTCTCTTCACATTAGGAATGTTGGCGTTGTACCGTGTTGGGTGTTTTATCCCAGCGCCAGGTATTGATATTGACGCTATACAACTACTAAAAGAAACAACTGACGAAAATGGTGGGGCATTAGCATTTCTAAGATTGTTTTCAGGAGGTGCACTGACCCAGTTCGCTATTTTCGCCCTCGGAATAATGCCTTATATTACAGCTTCAATAATCATGCAGATACTTGGTGTGGTAATACCACGAGTTGAACAATGGCAGCAAATGGGCGCAGTTGGTCAGAGAAAAATTACGCAAGCCACACGATATTTGACGATAGGTATTGCTTTGATTCAATCAACTGCATTTGCGTTCCTTTTCCACAACGGCGGAGGCGGGTTTGGTAGTGGTCCCAGCAGCGGAACCCAACTCGACCTTCTTCCTAAATTCACGGCACCCCGAGTGGCACTCGTAGTTCTAACTCTCACAGCAGGAACTGCCTTACTCATGTGGATGGGAGAGTTGATTAGCCAAAAGGGTATCGGTAATGGAATGTCGTTAATCATTTTCGCTTCTGTAGTCTCTTCTCTGCCAAACCAAGGGGCGCTCGTTAGAACCGACGCTGGGACAGGCGGTTTAATAGGAGTAATGTTATTGTTCGGTGCTTTGCTAGTCGGCATAGTTTTCGTAGAACAAGGCCAACGAAGAATTCCAGTGCAATTTGCCAAACGGGTAGTAGGCCGGAAACAGTACGGTGGGCAAAGCACCTACATCCCTTTAAAAGTTAACCAGTCCGGCGTTATCCCAATTATCTTCGCCAGCTCAGTTCTATATTTACCGCAATTACTGGTATCGGTACTCCCCTCAGATAACGATCCAGCAAACAAAACATGGGGAGAATCAATTCAGAGTTGGATCGACAGTAATCTCGTTGTAAGTGATAGCCCCTTTTACCTCCTCTTCTTCGGTCTTCTAATTGTGGGATTCTCATATTTCTACACTGCTATAACCTTCGACCCTGTTAAACAGGCTGACAATATCCGTAAACAAGGCGGATTTATCCCAGGAATTAGGCCTGGGCCCCAAACAGAGCGTTACCTCAGCAAGATCCTGAATCGGATTACGTTAGCTGGAGCTATTTTCATAGCGCTAGTAGCTTTAGCCCCGACCTTTATTCTCGCAAAAGTACTTGACCAAGGAAATGTTGGGCAAGTCTCTTTCGGAGGTATTTCAATTTTGATCGCTGTAGGTGTCGCTTTGGAAACTATGAAACAAATTGACAGCCAACTCATGATGAGAAATTACGAAGGTTTCCTAAAATAAATCGAGAATTCATTCATCAGAAAGGCAAACATGACACTCGGGATGGTCATATTAGGACGACAAGGTTCAGGTAAAGGAACACAAGCTATCCGTATCGCTGAACGTTTTGGGGTCATACATATTTCGACAGGAGACATGCTTCGAGCAGCTGTCAAAGAAGGAACCAAATTAGGTTTACAAGCGAAAGACATTATGGATGCTGGCGGATTGGTACCAGATAACGTAATCAGCGGGATAGTGGAGGAAAGGCTAGCGGAAGAAGATGTTGTTGAGTCCGGTTTTCTTCTTGATGGTTACCCTCGAACAGCCGGACAGGCACTGGACCTCCGGTCTTTCGCTCATGAAAATTTACAATTGGCAATCAACCTAGATGTATCTATTGAAGAAGTCACAGAACGAATGCTTAACCGCGGTCGTGAAGACGACACAGAAGAAGCGATAGCTAGACGGCTAGAACTTTATGAAGCTGAGACAGCTCCCCTTCTTAAATGGTTCATAGATGAAGGGATCCTCTGCGTTATAGATGGCCGAGGCACAGAAATAGAAGTATACGCACGGATAGTTGATGCCATAGAAGGCAAACTTCAATGACAGGAAATATAAAGATAATCAAAGGGTTATTGGTTGGGGAGTGCCTTTATTGGCGGTAGGATTTCCTCTTGGCTTAGCGCGCATTTATACGCGCTAAAAGAACCCCAAAAAAGCAGGAAAAGGAGATAGGCACTGGCTAAATCAAAAGAAGACGCGATTGTCATGGAAGGAACGGTTGTAGAACCGCTCCCAAATGCTATGTTTCGCGTTGAACTCGAGAATGGTCATAAGGTTCTTGCTCATATCTCAGGGAAAATGAGAATGCACTACATACGAATTCTCCCCGGAGATAAAGTTCAAGTTGAACTCACTCCATATGATCTTGAGCGAGGTCGAATAACCTATCGATACAAATAGTGTCAGTTTCCAGAGGAAAAGATGAAAGTTAGAACAAGCGTGAAAAGAATGTGTGACAAGTGCCGCGTGATTCGTAGGCATGGAGTTGTTCGCGTTATCTGTTCAAACCCTCGCCACAAGCAGAGGCAAGGTTAACAATGGCACGAATTGCTGGAGTAGACATCCCTCGAGAAAAAAGAACCGTTATCTCACTCACTTACATCTATGGGATAGGGAGAACTCTTGCCTCCCATGTTTGCGAAGCTACAGAGATAAATGAAGAAACTCGAGTCATGAATCTCACCGATGAAGAAGTGGCTAAATTGCGAAGCTACATAGAAGGCGAGCTACGTGTTGAAGGTGACCTCAGAAGAGAAGTAGCGCAGGATATAAAAAGAAAAATGGAAATAGGGTGCTACCAAGGTATTCGTCACCGAAAAGGTCTTCCGGTCCGCGGGCAGAGAACTCATACGAATGCTCGAACTCGCAAAGGTCCGAAAAAAACAATCGCAGGGAAGAAAAAGGTTCTTAAGTAAATATGTCAACGCAAAATCCGGGTGTACGACGCACAAAGAAACGTGAACGCAAAAATATTGTTCACGGAGTGGCACACATAAAAAGTTCATTCAACAATACGATTGTTTCAATAAGTGATCAACAAGGTAATGTTCTTGCGTGGGCATCGGCAGGAAATGTTGGCTTTAAGGGATCTCGGAAAAGCACACCGTTCGCAGCACAACTTGCTGCTGAAGAATGCGCTCGGAAAGCAATGGAGCATGGGATTCGAAAGGTAGACGTTCAAGTCAAGGGTCCTGGATCCGGTCGCGAAACCGCTATCCGGTCTCTCCAAACTGCTGGGATAGAAGTAACGGGCATAAAGGACGTAACACCAGTACCCCATAATGGGTGCACAGTCATAAAGCGCCGGAGAGTCTGATATGTCACGATATACAGGACCGAAAGCACGAGTATCACGTAGATTAGGTACAAATATATGGGGTACTAAAGGCGAAACTGACGCTCTAGAGAAAAGACCATATCCTCCAGGCGAGCATGGAAGAACTAGACGAAGAGGAAACTCTTCAGAATATTTAATCCAGTTGCAAGAGAAACAAAAAGCACGCTTCACTTATGGACTGACAGAACGACAATTTAGAAATATTTTTAAAGAAGCTAGTAGACGTGATGGGGTCACAGGCGACAACATGCTTCGCTACCTTGAGCTCCGTCTTGATAATTTCGTGTACCGAGCAGGTTGGGCATCAACACGCCCTCAAGCAAGGCAATTCGTGAATCATGGTCATGTCTCTGTTAATGGCCAACGCGTGGACATCCCAAGCTACCGTTTACGTAAAGGCGATGAAGTTACGCTCAGAGATAAGGCCAAAGGGATGATAGTGGTCCAGTGGAACAACGATGTTCTGGATCGCGAATCACCAGCATGGATGGATATGGTCGGAGATGGATTAGGAGCACTAGTTAGAGAACTCCCTATTCGTGAACAAATCGATATTCCAATCCGTGAACAGCTCATAGTCGAGCTCTACAGCAAGTAATCAATTAACTAAAATTCCTGTGAGGTAAAAAATAATGCTTTTAATACAACGACCAGAAATCAAGGCCCATGGAGAAGAGTCAGGTAACAAACAGAGTTTCCTGATTGCACCACTTGAACCAGGGTTTGGCCACACATTAGGTAACTCTTTACGGCGAACTCTTCTTTCATCCATTCCTGGTGCTGCTATCACCCATGTCTTGTTTGATAACGCAATACATGAATTTGATGTAGAGGAAGGAGTTATAGAGGACGTTCCTGATGTACTCCTTAATATTAAAGACTTAGTGGTAAGCTCCCAAAGCGAAGAAGCAGTAGTGCTTCGGTTGGAAGCCAATGGAGCTGGAGAAATTACCGCTGGGCAATTTAGCCCTAACGCCGATGTGGAAATCCACAATCCAGATCTAGTCCTAGCAACTATCAGCGGCTCAGGTGAACTCGGTATGGATGTCACTATTCAACGTGGAAGAGGTTACGTTTCTGCAGAAGGGAATAAAGAGGCAAACAATTCTACTACCCAGATAGCGGTTGACTCAATCTTCTCACCAGTCCGCCGGGTAACATTTTCCGTTGAACCAACACGAGTAGAGCAATCAAATGATTTTGATTCCCTGATTCTAGAAATTGAAACAGATGGTTCAATGACGCCAGGAGACGCATTTGCTTCTGCAGGTGGGACTCTTGGAAACCTAGTTCAATTGGTTGCAGAGTGGAGTGAAGAACCTCAAGGACTCGAATTAACTGAAGTAGTAACCGGCACAGCTGGATCTCCGGATTTGGAACTCAACATTGAAGACCTTGAACTTTCAGAACGTCCTAACAATTGTCTGAAACGTGCCCAGATAAATACAATTGGTGAATTGCTTCAAAAATCAGAAGCAGACCTACTAGCGATCACTAACTTTGGTCAAAAATCACTAGATGAGATAATTGACAAATTAGATGAGCGCGGGTTTACACTCGCATTAAGGGACTAGGGACTATCATGCCAGGAAAACCAAAGAAAGGGCGGCGCTTTGGAGGCAGTTCAGCACATCAGAAAGCAATTATGGGTAATTTGGTTGCTTCTCTTATCGCCGCTGAAGCAATTGTCACAACAGAAGCCAAGGCTAAGGCAATGCGACCCGTCGCGGAAAAAATCATCACCAAAGCTAAGAAAGGTGGACTCCACAACCACCGTCAAATCCTCGCATTTCTTAGAGATCAAGAAATTGCAGATAAATTGATGGAGGACGTCGGTCCACGATACGCCGAAAGGCCGGGTGGGTACACGAGGATCCTAAAAGTCGGCCCACGATATGGCGATAATGCTCCGATGGCAAGAATAGAACTTGTCTAGAAACAAGAGAAAACTCTGTAGTAGGTTTCAAATAAAGTGAGGTCTAATGGTTTCACTACCTCAAGAAGGAATGAAACGATATAAAGCTTTCGTCACCTACGACGGGACTCCCTTTCATGGTTTTGCACCCAACCCTGATGTTGAAACAGTAGGCGGGAAAATCAGGGATTCCTTAGAGAAAGTACTTGGCAAAGAAACAAATATTACTTGTGCTGGCCGCACAGATGCCGGAGTACATGCAGAGGGTCAGGTTATATCTTTCGATGCTGGCCCAATAGATGAAAAACAACTTGAAAGGTCGCTAAACCAACTCTGTTCACCCCATATTGGGATTCGTTCTTTAGAAGAAACAGATCCCACTTTTGATGCTCGATTTTCTGCAAAAAGCAGAACTTACCGATACCAGATTCTAAATCAAGATTACCCCGACCCTTTTCTACAAAGATTTGTATGGCAC
>Ga0208407_1000006_pt1 | contig 141762 bp, 171 predicted proteins | sample ETNtaG_9_FD_185775 | JGI IMG/M metagenome (GOLD analysis project Ga0208407, IMG submission 185775) | Marine microbial and viral communities from oxygen minimum zone, Eastern Pacific Ocean - ETNP201406SV69 (SPAdes) (version 2) | ecosystem: Environmental > Aquatic > Marine > Oceanic ...
CAGCTTCTGGCATGAATCTTCCGAGCGATGACTTCAATCCCTTCATTGTAGACATAGCTGGTCCAATTGCTACCATAGCATCACCAAGATCATGAATAGTTGTCAGTCTTAGTTGAACTTGTTCTAAAGACATTCTTGCGTTGCCGAGCATCTTTGTAACTTTACGAATTTCTGCTAATTCGTTAGACAAAACTCTACTTGTGCTAGTATCATGTTGCTGCATTGCAGTCACGACTCTTTGAAAGAGTTGCGCATCTCTTTCTTGCAGTTTACCTAACATTGAGTCCATTTTTGAAATTTGGACTTGTAGTTTGTTAACTGCTGTTTGAATACGTGGTTTTAATGCACCTTGAGGTTTTACTGCATCGCGTAGTTTGCCAGTTACACTTTGGGTCTCTTGTCGAGCCCATGTACTGTCGAAGTTTGGCATGATGATGAGTTTAGAAATTTAGTCTTAATCGACAGTGTAAATTTAGATCAGTTTTTGAGTAAATTTAGCTAACAAACTAATGGATGATTTATCCAAACAGTTTGTTGGTAAAAATTGCTGTTTTTGATTCAGGATTAGGCTCACTTTCAATAATCAAAGAGATTCAAAAAATTATGAAAGCAGATATCATATATTTTGCAGATCAAAAAAATTATCCATACGGAACAAAGTCTCAGGCTCAAATAGGCTCAATTATTAAAAAAACAATCAATATGTTAGAAGAAAAATTTACGCCTGACATTATTGTTGTTGCATCAAATACACCTAGTCTAATGTTAAATTTACGAACAGAGAAAGTTATGGATGTCAAACCTCCTTTAAAATTAGCACAGAAAAAATCAAAATCCAAAAAAATAGGAATACTTGCAACAAAATCATCTATTAACAGCAAAGGACTTGTAAATTATGTAAAAGAAAATAATATTCCAAAATCATATGAAATTTTTAAAATTAATGGAACAAATCTTGTAGATTTAGTCGAATCAGGAAAATTTCTTAATAACAAAAATTATTGTAAAAAAATAATCAAAAAAAGTTTAAACGAATACATATCTGTAAAAAAAATTGATACGATAACATTATCAAGTACACATTTATTATTTTTAAAAAAATTATTACAAAAAGAATTCCCAGAAGTACAATTTGTTGATCCAGGAAATATGGTTGCAAAAAAAATTTTTTTAAAAATTAAAAATAAAACACCAAAAAGAAATTCTTTAAAAATTTTCACATCAGGAAATACAATTAATTTTAAAAATAAATTAAATAAAATAGGTATTAAAAATAAAATAAATTATTTGTCTACTTAGTTTTAGCTTTTCTAAAACCGTGAGTAAATTTTTTATCATAAAGTTTTGAATATTCGTATGATTTGGGTTTTATTACATTACCAATAATTACAATAGCAGTCATTGTAATTTTTTCAGCTTTAACTTTACTTGCAATATCTACAAGTGTTCCAATAATTATTTTTTGATCTTTTCTACTTGCTCTATAAACAACTGCAACTGGTGTAGTTTTTTTGTATCCACCTTCAATTGCCTCTTTTGAAATTTTATTTAACAAATGCACACTAAGATAAAAAATCAAGGTTGACTGATGTTTTGCAAGTTCAGAAATTTGTTCTCTTTTAGGAACTTTTGTTCTTGCTTCTGCTCTTGTAATTATCATTGTTTGAGTTACTCCAGGCAATGTCAATTGAGTTCCAAGTGCTGCAGCTGAGGCTAAAAATGATGTAACACCAGGCACGACAGTAGATATAATACCTTTTTTTTCTAAATTATCGATCTGCTCTCTAATTGCACCATAAATTGCGGGATCACCATCATGAAGTCTGACAACTAATTTGTCTCTTTTTGCATTCTTGAATAATAAATCAAAAATTTCTTCTCTAACTAATTTTGCAGCATTGTAGAGTTTTCCCTTTTTACATAATTTCAAAATTGGTTCTGGAATTAACGAACCAGAATAAACTACAACATCAGCTTTTTGAATTAATTTTTTTGCTTTTACTGTAATTAGTTCAGGATCACCAGGACCACAACCAACAAAAAATACGTTAGACACGTTTTACCACCAAAATTGAAAAATATTTTGTAGTTAAAGTGTCATTATTTACTTCGCCCAATTTCATAGTTCTTACAATTTCATTTTCTGTTCCTAAATCTTGTCCAATTGCAAAAAGTGAATCATTAGGAAAACCAGATTCTTTTAAAACATCAATTACTTGATCAAAATATCTACCATCCTTTAGAAATATCATTGATTCTGAATGTTTTGCAATTTCTTTTACACTTGATAAATCATAACAAGATGGAATGATTGCAACTTTTTCAGCTCCTTCTGCAACACTAACACCGACTTTTGATGCAAATGAAAATATTGATACAATTCCTGGAATTACACTGATATTCATATCAGGGTACTTTTCTTTCAAATCCCTGTGCATGTAAATCCATGTACTATACAGATATGGATCACCAACTGTAAGATAAACAACATTTTTTCCTTTCAAAACAGTTTCAGCCATAATTTTGGCATTTCTTTTCCATGATTCTTCTAGAATATCTTTATCTTTAGTCATAGGAAAAATCAATTTAATAATTTCTTGATTTTTGGATTTATCTATAATTGATGAAACAACAGATAATGCAATACTAGGTCGTTTTTCATTTGAAGCTGGACACATGATAATATCTGCATTTTGAATTGCCTTTACTGCTTTGACGGTTAAGAGTTCTACATCTCCAGGACCCACACCAATTCCAATTAATCCAGGCATGATTTTGTTGCTTTTTCCCCAATTAAAAGTCTAGATTATACTTTTGTAGCAGATATTATAGTTACTGGATTTCTAGCTAACATCATAGTACCTGTAGTTGTTTTTCTACTCTTTGAAATAGTAACTTGAGTAATATCAATAGAATCAAATTTCATTTTCTCAAGAATTTGTAATACTGAGTAAAGTGTTTCAATTAATATTATTCCAATAACAATCCTACCGCCAGATTTTAGTTTATTCTCAGAAAGTTTGACTATTTCTGCAGTATCACCGCCTGTTCCACCAATAAAAATTACATTTGCAGATTCAAGTTCACAAATTTTTTCTTTTGCATTACCAAAAATTACAGTGACATTTGAAAGATTGAATTTATTTAAATTCTTTTTAGTTAATTCTACAGCGTTTTCATCATAATCTATTGCTAAAACTTTTCCATTTGATTCAATCTGAAATGCAGCTTCAACAGAAATTGAACCGCTACCACAACCAATATCATAAACAATTTGACCAGGCTTTAATCTTGCTTTACTAAGTTGTATTGTTCTTACTTCCTCTTTAGTAATTGGAACTTTTTCAGCACGTTCAAAATATTCGTCAGGTATTCCAGGTGTTTTATAATTCCACATTAATAATCTCCTATGTTTTAAAATTTTATTATAAATTAATTCCTGTAGAAATCTCTCCAAGATGTGTTAATGTATAACTAACTATCCATGTAAACAAATACAAAAATACATAACTTCCAATACCTTGTGTAACAATTTTCTTTCTATCTGATGATGGTAATTGCATTTTCATTCCCTTAGCTACTATTATTGAACCAAAAAATACTATTATCATAAATCCAATAGATGCCCATCTTCTTTCTTCTCCCTCAATTTCTTCAAAAATAAAAGTAGTTGCAACACCTGCAATAACTCCTAAAGCTATACGCATCCAAAATAATTTAGATAATTTTTTATCTTTTTCACTTTTTTCTGCAGCACTAATTGATGGATCTTTAGATGGTCCTTTAGAATTATCTGCTGCAGATTCAGATTTTTCTATTTCAGGGACGTCAATATTTTCGTTAATTTTAGGTTTAGAATCATCAGATCCTGGTGTAGGTGCTGATTTTTTCTTTTTAAATTTGGCCAAAGTAAATTTCTAGCGTAAATCAAGCATACCATGTTTAATATCTTTGGTAGAAATTTGAGCATAGTATAGGAAGGGTATAATTTTAGACATTAAATACAATAATTATGGCTTTAGCAGGAATTGAATTAAGATATTTAGTAAATCAAATTTCAGAACAGGTTCAAGGATACTATATCAGTAACATTTATGGAATTACAAAAGATAGTATTCTATTCAAACTTCATCATACTGAGAAAAGTGATCTCTTTATGATGATTTCAACATCAGGAGTGTGGTTAACTAAAGTAAAAATTGATCAAATGGAACCTAACAGACTACTAAAGAGATTAAGAAGTGATTTACTTCGATTAAAATTAAAAAAAATTGAACAAATAGGTGCAGAAAGAATTGCATATTTTATATTTGAAGGGTTTGGAAAAGAATTCATTTTAGTTGGAGAATTTTTTGGAGATGGAAATATTATACTTTGTAATAATGATATGAAAATTTTAGCATTACAACATTCGATAGAAGTAAGACACAGAAAACTTAGTGTAGGATTAGAATATGTACAGCCGCCAGAAAACAATTTAGATATTTTTAATTTATTAAAATCAAATTTTGATGATTTAAAAACAACAGATTTAATTTCTGCAAAATGGTTTGGAAGAACTTTAGGTTTACCAAAAAAATATGTTGAATCCATTTTTGAAATAACAGGTATAGATCCTAAAAAAATTGGAAATTTGTTAACAGAAGAAGAAATAATTAAAATTTATGAAACAACAACAAAAATCGTTTCAGATGTTATTACAGGAAATCATGAACCAATTATTATTGAAAATGAGAAAACTGAAGTACTTCCAGTAAAATTGGGTAAATTAGAAGGAAACATTACAGATGTTAAGAGTTTCATTGAAGGGTTAGACTCAGTATTTACAAAAAATATAGTTGATAAAGGAAAATCAATTCAAACTAGCGGATCAGACAAAAAAATTAAAGATTTAGAAACTCAAATATCTGAACAAGAAAAAGCAATTCAAACAGTTAAAGAAAAATCAAAAAATATTACAAATGTTGCAAATTCACTTTATGAAATAATTTCAAAAGGAATAATTTCGATAAAAGACATTTCTGCACAAGAAATTCTAGCAACTAATAATGCAAAATTAATTTCTGAAAAAGGAATAACAATGATTATCATAGAAGATGAAAAAATAAAAATTGATACAAATTCTCCACTACAATCAATTGCATCTATTTTGTTTAATCAAGCAAAAAAACAATCAGGTGCCATTAATTCAATTCAAGCAATTAAAGAAAAAACAGAAAAAAAATTAAAGAAATTTCAAAATCAAACAGAAGCTGAAAGAAATTTAGAAGTTGTTTCAGAAATTAGGAAGAAAAATTGGTTTGAAAGATATAGATGGTTTATGACTACTGATGGATTTCTTACAATTGGTGGTAGAGATGCAGCATCGAATTCAGCTGTAATTAGGAAACATTTGGATAAAAATGACAAGGTATTTCACGGTGACATTTTTGGTTCCCCATTTTTTATTTTAAAAGATGCAGAAAATGTACCAGATACAACAATGAATGAAATTGCACATGCAACTGTTTGTTTCAGTAGAGCATGGAGAGAAGCATTGTATGGAGTTAGTGCCTATTGGGTTCTTCCAGACCAAGTAAAAAAATCTGCGCCTAGTGGAGAATTTCTTCCTAAAGGCTCATTTACAATAGAAGGACAACGAAATTTTATCAAATCAGAGACTCTAAAATTAGCTGTTGGAATAATACAACTTGAAGACAATGATCACGTCTTAACATGTGGACCTCCAGAAGCAATTAAAAAAAATTCTATTTGTTATGCAATAATTGAACCAAATGGATTAGAAATGGCAGAATGTGCAAAAAAAATTAGAATTGAATTTTTAAAGATTTTTGAAGATATTACAAGAAAAATTAACATTGATGAATTTGTTCGTGCATTACCTGCAGGAAAAAGTCAAATTAAAGAAATTAAGTTAGGGGATTTAGAAAAAGGAAATGTTATTGATAATGAATTGGAGTAGTTGAATCAGTATCAAGTAATATTTTCATTCCAGTTTTAATGGATTCAAATTCTTCATTACTAATAGTAATTAATGGAATATTAGCTAAGGCACATCCAGTAGCTACTGTAAGATCTGCTTTTTTACAAATCATTGCAAGTGGTGATGTTTTATTTGATTTTATTGAATAGATAGTATATGCACCTACACTACTACCAATGCCAGATGGAAATACTAAAATTGAATCTTTAATTGATTTTTCAAAAAGTGAATGAGCCTTATCGCTAATAATCCCAGTTTTTTTATCAACTGTTCCTAAAAAATTAATTGGATCATTTGATTTTAAAATAATTCCTTCAACTTTTCCTGAAACTAAAATTTTATTCATCGTGTTTCATCTTCAACAATTTCTTTTAATGATTTTAAATTAACACCAACACCATTAGAATTTTTAAGATAAAATGCCCCTTTGATACTATTAGTAGTAACAGCATCAACATCATCTTTACAAATCAATGGAGTTAGACATGTACAACAATCAGAAAGAATTTCACATCCAGCACGTTCAAGTTCAGTTATGTAACCAATTTTTTGTGCCTGTTCTTTTACAGTTCTAGGTAAGAAAACCATGCATCTTTTTTGAAAAGAACGACCTTTTAGCTTAGCAGTGAGATCAGAAATTTCATTCAAACCTAATTGAGGACTTCCTAGTGTAATCAAATCACCTTTTTCAGCAGTATTAAGCTCATCATGAACATTTTGCATTTCTTTTTCATCAAAATCAATTTTTTCAGTATTAGGATCTCCGTCACCAAAATTAAATTTAGCACAAGTTCCAGATGTTCCCATTCCTCCACACATTGCTTTACATTGTCTTTGATCCATTTCTCCAAGACCAGAAATATTTACAGAAGTATCACCTATTTTTCCAGCGTAAAATCCTAACATCCCATATGTTAATTCATTTGGATTTTTAACTTTCATTTGAATTGTAATATTTGGTGTATCTTCTTTACGTAATGAGGAGTAAGGACTTTTACCAACAATTGCACTCGCCAATGCACTAAATGCACTTTCTTTGTTTGTTTTTAAATTATCATAAGAATTTGCATGAATTGCAGCATTACTTTCTGCAAATGCAACTTGTGTTCCATTTTTTGGAATGTCAAAAATCTCATATGGAATACAAGAAAAGGATGGAATGACTCCCATTGTTTCATATGAATTTCTAATGGATAATTGTTTAGAAATAAAATTTTCATCTAATTTGTAATTAGACACATTATCAATATCAAATCCCATTGGATTCAAAGTTGTTTTGACTGTAACACGAGCATCTTTACTAATAGTAGATAGAAATTCTTCACCAGCATCACCAATTGTATTATAATTTACACCAGAAAGATGAGCCCATTCTATAGGAATTAATTTTTCAGCATCAGTTGCTTCTCCAGTCGCAACTAAAATTCTATATGCCATTTGCATAGTTTCACCTTGTTCACCTTTAAGTGCAGATTCTTCCTCTCTAGTTAATTCCAATGGTAAATTATTATTATTACAGTTATAATACTTGTGCGTAGATTTCAATTGAAAATGAAGAAAATACTAACGGGTATGACAAATACCATGAATTCTGTAAAACCACCAAGAATTACTGCATTAAGAGATTTACATGATGCAGAGACAGGCCCATTTAGTATTTTAATTGGAACCATTCTTTCTGCAAGAACCAAAGATGAAACAACAACAAAAGCTGTAAAGTTATTATTTAAAAAATACAAAAACCCAAAAGAACTTGCAAATGCAAAAATTAAAGATGTAGAAAAAATAATTAAATCAATTGGGTTTTTTCATGTAAAATCTAAGAGAATTATAGAAGTTTCAAAAATAATTCATAAAAAGTATAAAGATAAAGTTCCTGAAGATCTTGATACATTAGTCCAATTGCCAGGTGTTGGAAGGAAAACTGCTAATTGTGTTTTAGTATATGCATTTGAAAAACCAGCTATTCCAGTAGATATTCATGTCCATAGAATTTCAAACAGATTAGGTTTAGTTGATACAAAAAATCCTGAGGATACAGAACAAGAATTGATGAAAAAAATAAATAAAAAATTTTGGATAGATATTAACGATACATTTGTAATGTATGGCCAAAATATTTGTAAACCAATTTCACCTATGTGTAATGTATGCAAAATTAAAAAAAGTTGTAAATTTTATAAAACTAATTACGCTTCTTTGTAAAATATAAAGTTCCTACTATTATTCCAATTCCTGCTGCAACATAAAATGGGAAAAATGCAAACATATTCTTTCCAGGATCACCTGACAAAATTTCTACAATCATAATACCAGAATTTATTGCAGGGGGATCAGTACTTCCTTCCATTCCATGAACTGAATATGATTCGATTTCAAATTTCCCGATATCTAAATTCGTTACGACTATTCTTGCTCCATTGTTTACAGTTAATCCAGCTCTATCAGTAAAAGATACAATAGATTTTGCTTGAGGATACCATCCCCTGTCTAAATCTCTATGAACAACAATGTATCCCTCATCAGGGGTTTGAACTGCTACCCAAAATTTATTGTCAGGTTGTGGACCCATACCAACTTCAATGAATTCATTATTATCCTCTTTATCGTATATTCTAAAAATCGCATTACCATTTGGATTTGCATAAAGTAAATTATTATCAATAGTTACTTGCCAACTAATGCCATGACTGTTTTCTAGTGGAATTATAGAAGTATTACGTAAAACAGTATTGAATTGTTCAGCAGGAATTTCTATAGTTTCTATTAATAAAGATGGATTTGTCTGTTCTTGAGCAAATACAGGAACAATTAGAAATCCAAGAGAAAAGATTATTGGAATTAGATACTTCATGAGCTAATGTGAATTTGTTTGAATAAATATCTAATCAACAAAAGGTTTTGGATGCTCTAAAATTACTTGCGCTACCTCTGGTCTTAAGATAAATTCAGATGGTGCTTTTCCATTTTGAATCATTTCACGAAGTGCAGTTCCACTAATTTGCTCTTTTACATCATTATCATGAGGGCATGCTTTTGGAGTTGTGTATGTTAAGCATTTCTTACAGTAGAAGAACGGTGGGAAAAATACTGGAGAAATTTCTAATTCTGGATAATCATTAAAGATTTTTTGTGCAGCCATTGGATCATAGAATTTGCCAACTCCTGCATGATCACGACCTATAATGATATGAGTACAACCATAGTTTTGTCTCATAATTGCATGATGAATTGCTTCTTTTGGACCAGCGTATTTCATTTGTGTATGTAATGTTCCAAGTTTACATCGATTTTCAGGATAGTATAATTTTATCATAGTTTCGTAGCATTTTACAATTACTTCGTCTACAAAATCACCAGATTTTTTCTTGCCAATTACAGGATTTACAAATACGCCATCACGAGTTGTAATAGATGTTTTTTGTAGCATTTCATGTGCTACATGTGGTGGATTTCTTGTTTGAAAAGCACAAATTGTTTTCCAACCAGCTTTTGCAAAAGATTCTCGAGTTTGAGTTGGTGTTAATCTATTATTTCTAATTTCAGTATCATTTGGTCTTTGAATAAAATCAATTTTTCCGCCTACTAAGAAATTTTTCATTGACATTGTATATGCAACGCCAGGATGTGATGAATCAGTAGTTCCATACACTCCTTTTGCAGTTTTTTCTTTATCAAAAGTAAATGTTTCATCTACATGTAATACTGCAATTCCAATACCATCTGGATTTTTTAACAAAACATCCTTGACTTCTTTCATTTTAGTAGCAGTTTCTTCATCTACATCAAGTACAATTGGTATAGTCCATGCTAGATCATTAACTAATCTTCCACGAGATACAACACTTTCAAAATCTTTTTGACCCAAAAATCCTTCTAAAGGGCTAAAAATTCCATCAGCAATATTCTCTACATCATTTGCTAAATCTTCAGTAATAGTAATTGAAAATAGTCCAGTAGAATCTATTTTATTAACTCTATTTACTAAAATTCCACCATGTGCTTTAATTGAATTATTTTCTGACATATCAATCCTCTATTTATGGTCTATATGAAGGCCACACTCTTTGTTACCATCTTGTTCCCACCACCATCTACCTGCACGAAGATCCTCCCCAGGTTTAATTGCTCGAGTACAAGGTTCACATCCAATACTGGTAAAACCTTTGTCAAGAAGACTATTGTAAGGTAAATTATTTTTTTTGATATATTCTTGAATTTGATCCCAAGTCCAATCAATTATTGGATTAATTTTTAAAATTCCACCATGACCGTGATCTAATTGAAAAATAGTTACATTCTCACGATTTTTTGTTTGATCACGCCTTAATCCTGTAATCCAACCATCTAAAGTATTTAGCATTTTATTCATTGGATGTACTTTACGAATTTCACAACAGAGTTTTCTGTTTTCTACACTTTCATAGAAAAGATCTAGTCCTTTTTCTTTTACCATTTTTTCAACTTCTTTTGTATCAGGTAATAAAATTTCAATTGAAATATTATATTTTTTTTCAACAATTTCTATTATATCATAAGTCTCTTGTGGAAGTCTTCCAGTACCAAGAGTAAAAAATCGAAAATTAGGATTAATTTTTAACATAATATCCATTACGACTGCATCTTCTGCACCAAAACTTGAAGCTTTAGCAACCTTAGGGTGTAAATTATCTGACACCCATTGTAAAGCTTCTTCAGTAGTTTTAATTGTAGAATTAAGATTATCGACTTGTTCCTGTGTAAATGTTGTCACATTTTAATATAAAATATTTCTTTTATATTAATTATCCAAAAATTTATGCTAAATTATAAACAAGTAAAATTCAATCTAGAAAGGATGAATGAAATATCATATGTCGTAGTTTTTCCAAATATATTTTCGAAAAAAAAAATTCCACAATTAATTAAAAATATTAAAAAAATTTTAAAAATAAAAAATCAAAAATTTAATTCAGTAAAACGTGATGGAGACGTTATTTTGGTTGATGCAAATGATCCTGTATTTGCATCATCAGCAATCAATTTACTTTTTGGAATAGAAAAAATTGCTATTGCAAGACAAGTAAAAAATAATTTTCAAAATATTATTTCAGAAATTACAATAATTGGAGGTAATTTATTATTAAAAGGAGAAAAATTTTTGGTTAAAGTAGAGGGTATATCAAAAGGATTTCTTGTTAAAGATATAGAAATAGCTGCAACGTCTAACATAATAGAAAAAAAATCTAATTTAGGTATACATCCTGGAACAGATGAGAAATTTGATAAAAAACTTTACACATATTTAACAAAAAATAATGCATACATTTGTATTTTTTTGGATCCTGGAAATAATGGAATTCCGTACAAAAGTCATAATGAACAAACAATTTGTGCAATTTATGATGAGATTTCTGCAGTATCTTGTTATGAAACAATCAAGCAAGGCTATGATACAAAAATCATTATTTGTTATAGACAAAAATCTGAATTAATGAATTTAGTTAAAATGATCAATCGAATAATTCCTAGATTAGTACAAGAAAAGATCAATTTAGAAATTTATAATTTAAAAATTAAACCAGTTGGAATTAAAAATTATTTGATTTATATAAATTCGATAATAGAAATCATGTTAAATCATTCAAACAAAAGAATATCTTTAGCTTTATCGCCGTTGATATTTCCTACAAATTTTATTGATAGTTCATTAAATCATATTTTTTCTAAAAACAGAATCCCAATAATTCCATTGACAGGTATAGATAATGAACTATTTTCAGAAGCCAAAGAAATAGGATTAGAACGTAGTATTAAAAAAATTGAAAAAATGATTAATATTAATTCGAATGACATTCCATCGTTTTCTAAAAAAAGTGTAGAAAATGCTCTTAAAACAAAAAAAGAGATTTTTGTTAAACTAGGAGTAAATAATGTTCATGAAATTTTAGACTCGTTAAATGAAGATCATTGAAAATTTAAACTCCATATTTAATTAGAAATTGTGCATAAAATAGGGGAATTCATCTATCCGTGGGGAAGTGGTCATTACTCTAGAATGATGAGATTAAATGATGCATTATCTGCTCAAATAAAGGATGAATTAGATGTTCATTTTTCAAGTAAAGACCATGTTTATGAAAAATTATTAAAAAAATTTCCGGATAAAAAAGAAAAAATTCATGAAATTTTGATGCCAACTCCTATTGATGGGAAATTTGGACCAAGTGTTCCAAAATCATTAATGAATATTTTATTACCAATTTCAAACAATCCCCCATTAATTAGACAAATAATTAATTATTTGAGAGAAGAAAGAAAACTCTACAATAGAGAAAAATTTGATCTAGTGATCAATGATGGAGATATGGGATCAAATATTTTAGCAAATAATAGAAATATTCCAAGTTTGTTTGTTACAAATCAATTTAGACCAAAATTATATAATTCAAGATCATATCTTTATCCATCATTAATTTTTATAGCAAAGCAAATTAACAAAGCAACAAAAATTCTTGTTGCAGATTCTGCTCCGCCATATACTATGTGTGAATATAATCTAAATTTCATTAAAGAAGCTGAACATAAGATAGTTTATGTTGGTCATTTTACAAATGGTGAAAAAATTAAAAATGAAATTAAAACGGATTTAGAAAAATTAATTGAGGATAATGATTTTGGATATTGGATGAGAACAGGAAATAAATCTACAAATGATGGAACAGGTCAAAGATATGAAGAAGTATTTCATGAGAATAAAATGAAAAATGAAAAGAGAATTATTTCACATGCAAGAAATGAGCCAAATATTGATTCAGTTTTAGGAAAAGATGGTAAAAAATATTCAATTTCAGATGCATTTGAAAAAAAAATAGATTGGATTCAAATAGATATTGGATTTCTTTCAGAACAAGAAAAAAATACTGTTTTAAATTTATGTGGATATGCTGTTGTAAATGGTTCACATACTGTAATGGGTGAAATTATGGGAGGAAAATCAAAACCAATTATTGGAATTCCCATATATGACGAACATACTAATAATATTAGATGGGCCCAGGAAAAAAATCTCGGGGTCTTAGCCATTAAAACCAAACATGTGATAAGTGCAATTTCAAAAATTAAAGAAAATTACAGTGATTTTGAAGATAATTTGAAGGATTTTTCAAAGAATTTTGTTCCTAATGGAGCTGAAAATTCAGCAAAAATTGCGTCTGATATACTTGAAGAAAAGAGATAATAGATTATTTTTAGAAATTTTTCTCATCTGGCACGCGGGATTTCGATGGGCGAACGGACCGCAAGGGATGATGAAAAAATCCGCGTGTCAGATAAATATCGATCAATTTAGTACGTGCGAACGCTTTTATGGAAAAAATTATTGCGAATTTCATTGGTTGTTTGTCCTGAATGTACAGCAAGAGCAAAAAAGAAAATTCTAACTAAATATGAAGAAGAAGTAGCTGAAGAAGATAGAGATAGACAAGATCTTTACAAATTATACGATGAAGTTGAAATTCCAATGGAAATGGATAAAAATACAAAGAATTTCATTTGTAAAAAATGTGGATTGTATGCATCAAGAGAACAGATATCAGATATCAGATACAAATTAAATCAAAAAGAACGTACACGTGATGACAAAAGTGATGATTATCTTGAATGGTGGAATAAAAGTAAAAAAGATAAAAATCTAGATAATTAGTGGTTATTTAACATGGCAAAAAAGAAAGATGATATTCCTGATTGGGTTGATGATGAAATTAAAAATGTTAAATTTAAAAAACCTGAAGAATTAAAAATTTCAGGATATGTTTTAGAGATTTATCGTGAAGATAATAAAATTGATGTACAGTTGTATGATGCTTTAGAAGATGGAAGACAAATTGTTACAATGGACATATCTAAAAAAATTAAAGTTGATGAATTAGAAAAAGGTGTGGTTTATGAATTTACTTTTGATCAACATAAAGCTCCATTAAGCAAAAAAGTTTCAGAATATTTAGAAAAGGAAAAGGAAATTGAAATGAATGCAATTTATCAATTTGATTTAAAATTAATTAAATTAATTGATGAAGGGGGATCAGGTAAATCTTCAGATGATGATATAGAATAAGTTATTCGTTTTTTGTAGAATCTAATTGTTTTTTGAACGATTTTCCTAAAATAGGGTTAATAAAATAAGGAAAGGTATGTTTTGCCCAAACTGCACCACGAACTACTGAAGGAACAACAATTTCAAGTCTGGATGAATTTGCAGCTTTTACAATTATTTTTGCAACTGTTTTAGAATTCAGAGAAGTTTTGTTTCTTTTTTTCATTTTTTCAAATGAAGGATGTTCAAAAAAATCAGTTTTCACCATTATTGGACTAACAACAGTAATTCCAACTCCAGTACCATTAAGTTCATGTTTTAATCCTTCAGAAAATCCCAACATTGCAAATTTTGATGCACAATAAGAAGCAACTCCAGGTAATCCAAAACTTGCAGCAACAGATGCCACGTTAACAATATGACCAGATTTCTTATTTAACATATGTGGGAGAAAACTTTTGATGCAGTAAACCATTCCAAAATAATTTGTTTCCATTTGAGATTCTATATCAGTTATCGGTAAATCAGAAACAGAACCATAAATTGCAAAACCAGCATTATTAACTAAAATATCAACAGAACTAAATTTCTGAATCACCATTTTTGACATAATCTCTACTTGTTCTTTCTTTGAAATATCACATTCACAAACTAATGTATCTACATTAAATTTTTTTAATTCATTTTCGACTTCTTCAAGCTTATCTTTTCTTCTTGCTACTAAAATTATAATTGAACCTAGCTTTGCAAATTCAATTGCGGTTTGTTTACCAATTCCAGATGATGCTCCAGTGATTAAAACTACTTTGTTTTTGAAATCCACAAATTAAAAAAATCACTTAATGATAAAGTGGTTTCTATTTTTTTTCAGTTTTTGGGATTTTACTCAAGGCTAATTTTACTAATAATAACCATGTAATTGCTATTGGAACATAATATGTTGCAATTCTCCATCCAATTACTGCATCCCAACCAAGAATTCCTTCAGTGATAGTAAAATCAAAGGGATTTAAATTATTTAGATATGCTACAATTCCAAATTCAGCTAAGCCTGAACCGCCAATTGTTATAGGTAAATTCCCAATTGCATTGGCACCCATAACTGCCATTATAGAATCAAATCCATTAATTATGTAACCAGTTCCCATTGCGATTATCATAAATGATATTCCATAAAATGCCCAAGAAATTATTGAAAGTAAAAATGAAACTGCAAATATTTTTTTAGATTCAGGTGTTTTAATATTTTCTCTAATCATAGTGCATGTTTCTTCCATCCAATCATTTGTTTGATTAATAATTTTATTTCCTTTTTCTTTTCCTAATTTTTTAACTAGTGATTCTAAAATATTTGGAACTTGAAAAGTATGTTTTGAAGATAACAAAAACATAACCATCCACAATGTAGTTATTGAAATACTAGTAGCTAAAATTACTACTCCTACTACATATGCTCCATTCAATAATGCAATAATTCCTGCTAACATTGACAATAAACCTGCTGCAAGTACTTCAGTTACAATATCAACAAGTGCAATCCATGTAGCTTTTGAAAGTTCTATACCTTTTTTCTTTAAATAATAAATTACAACAAATTCTGCTCCAATAAACATTGGAGTTGTAAATTTGATAAATTCACTACCAACTCTTACACCTACTAATTTTAAAAATGAATCAGTGTTACCAAGATATTTTCTTGTAATATATGCAAATTTAATTCCCTGTAAACCTAATTTAATCATCATTGCAATAATTGCACCCACGAACGGAAAAATCCCAATTGCAAGAATATCTTCTATTTTAATATCAAATTGAATAGCAATTAGAATAATTGGAATTAATGTAACAGGTATAGCTACTAATCTCCAGTTCATTTGATAATTTTTTCAAAGAATCAAATATGAAAGTTGATAAAATTTCAATTTTCAAATTCTCATGCCTAGAAATAGGCATGAGAAAGAGGAATTAATTGAAATTCAGATAAATTCTCTAATTAATTCTGAATTTAAAATGATTATTAAATAAATTTCATTAATCATCATCTAGTTTAAAATATAAGCAAAGAAAAGAAATCTAGACAGATTGAAAGCAATTTTTGTTACTGGAACAGCTGGCTCAGGAAAATCATCATTGGTATCAAAATTACATGAATACTATACAAGGAATGGGGCATTTGTTGCTACATTAAATTTGGATCCTGGTGTTGAAAGTATGCCTTACAATTGTGATGTAGATGTAAGGGATTATGTTGATTATGTTTCAATAATGCAAGAATACAATCTTGGACCAAATGGTGGATTAGTTATGGCAAATGATTTGATTGCATCAAAAATTGATGAAATCCAAAATGAAGTTCATAGTATTAATCCAGATTATCTTATTGTAGATACACCAGGTCAAATTGAATTATTTGCATATCGTTCTAGTGGCAAATTTATCATAGATCAAATTACATCAGATGAAAAAGCAAGTATTTTTCTTTTTGATGGTTCAATTATTACTACTCCAGTAAATTTTGTATCAATTGCATTACTTGCAACATCAATTAGATTACGACTTAATTTACCGACAATAAATACAATTACAAAAACAGATGTAATAGATACTAATTTAAAAGAAATTTTACAGTGGTCAACAAATATCAATACATTAGAAAATGCAATATCTAATAATACGGATGGTGAAACATATTCATTGACTACAAATATTTTACGAGGATTGAACCTTAGTGAATATGAACAAGAATTAATACCAATTTCAAATTTAACTGGTGATGGAATTGTTAATCTTGAGAGTGCATTGAGCAGAATTCTTAATTTGGGTGAAGAGGTAGAAAATTAGTTGGTATCAAAAATTACCGTGAAAGCACCGTCGTCTACAGCCAATTTAGGTCCTGGATTTGATATATTCGGATTGGCTATAGATGCCTTTTTTGATGAAATAACATTAACAAAAATTAAAAACGGTATTACAATAATTACTGAGGATAATATTCCAACAATTCCAGAAAATAATACTGCTGGATTAGTTGTAAAGAATATGAAAAAGAAATTAAAAATTAAAAGTGGTGTACAAATTCAAATTAAAAAAGGAATTCCTGCGGGATATGGAATGGGTAGTAGTGCTGGTTCTGCAGCAGCAACTGCTGTTGCATTTGACAAGTTATTTAAAACGAAATTAAATGCAAATGAATTAGTAGAATTTGCAGGTTTTGGTGAAAAAGCAAGTGCTGGCACAATTCATTATGATAATGTTGCAGCATCGGTTCTAGGAGGGTTTGTTATCGTTAAAACAAATCCACTAAATGTTATTGCAATAGATCCACCAACAAATCTTAGAATGTGTGTTGCAGTTCCAAAAATTGATGTTCCAAAAAAGAAAACTAAAGTTTCAAGAGGAGTAATTCCTAAAAGAGTAAAATTAACTGATGTTGTATTAAATTTATCAAATGCATCAGCAATTGTTGCTGGATTTATGAAAAAAGATCCTGAATTAATTGGAACGTCAATTAAAGACATGATTGTAGAGCCTGCAAGGCAACATATGATCCCAGGATATGATAAAGTAAAACAAAATGCATTGAAAGCTGGAGCATATGGTGTAACAATTAGCGGTGCAGGTCCATCAATTATTGCATTTTCAAAAAATTCATCTGATTTAAAAAAAATTAGTGCTGCAATGTCAAAAGGATTCAAAACTGCAAATATCAAATGTCTTACAATTATCTGTAAACCAAGTAAAGGTGCAATTCATACATAAAAAAATCAAATGATGAAATATGAAGAAAGCAGTTATCGTATTTAGTGGAGGAATAGATTCTGTATGTGCTGTATCATTTTTAAAATCAAAATATGAATTGTATGGAATAACATTTTCATATGGTCAAAAAGCAAACATGGAAATTAAAGCAGCTAAATCTTTTGCAAAAAAACTTGGATTAAAAGAACATAAAATAATTGATATTGATTTTATGAAAAATCTCTATGGTAATTCAAATGTTTTAACAAGTTCAAAAAGAAAAATACCTACAGAATTTGAATATTCAATTGTAGTCCCAATTAGAAATGCAGTATTTCTTTCAATAGCATCTGCATGGGCTTTTACACTTAATGCGTCTCTCGTTGCATATGGAGCACATACAGGAGATACAAATTATCCAGATTGTAGACCAAAATTTGCAAAAAAATTAGAAAATGCATTCAATGAAGGAGAAATAGATGGAATAAATTCAAAATTACGAAAAAATATTGAAATTTGGTCACCTTATCGTCAGAAACTTTCTAAAAGTGATTTATTAAAATCAGGTTTTAAAAATTTAGGTGATTCAATTTTTAAAACTTGGAGTTGTTATGCAAATAAAAAATCTCATTGTGGAGTTTGTGAATCTTGTAATAATAGAAAAATTGCATTTAAGAAAGCTGGGATAACAGATAAAACAAAGTATCTCAAATAATTAAATTTTTTATTTTAGAATTTTCTTTTTTAAAATTAAACTTCTAATAACTACATACCAGATCAAAAAGAAAGATGCAAAAATTCCTGTTATCACATAATTATGTTGTTCTGGAGTTAATCCTTCAAATGTATCAGTGATCAAAACTGAAGATAGAAAAGCAATTATTATAAGACCTACACATTCTGCTGCATACCAAATCCAATTTGGAAATGATTCCTTTGGAACATGGACATACGGATTTGCTTTACCCATATTGATGGTGAAAAATATTGATTATTTAATTTTTGAGTATGGTTAAAATGATGAATTTGATGCACGTTTTCTAATTAATGCCATAATATTCTCTTTTTCTTCTTTATTTTCATAAATTCCTCTAAATGCTGATGAAGAAAGGGTTGCATCATTTCTTACACCACGCATTTTCATACAAAGGTGTTCAGCATCAGCGAATACCACTACACCTTTTACTCCTTGAGCGTATAATTCATCAGCAATATTCTTAGTTAATCGTTCTTGAATTTGTAGTCTTTTTGAATATTTTTCAACTAATCTTACTAGTTTAGATATTCCAAAAACTCTACCGTTAGGTGAATAAGCAATATGGATTTTTCCGTAAAATGGCAACATATGATGTTCACACATAGAATAAAATTGAATATCTCGTGCAATTACTACGTCAGAATCTTCAGAAAATTGTACAGATAATTCTGAATCAGAATCATACCCACCAAAAATTTCTTTATACATATTTGCAATTCTTCTAGGAGTTTCTTTCAATCCTTCACGTGTTGGATCTTCACCAACTTCAATGATTAATTCTCTTACGAGTTTTTTTACACGTTCTTCATCCATTTTGTAATTTTATCCATTTTTTCTAGTATTTGAACCTAATCTGATTTTTAGGCAGGTGCTAAGTTTAGGGAACTCCAATAAATTTGTGTAATTGTGGAACTACTTTAACATCAATATAATATGGGAATACTATATCGTACAAATCTAATAAAAGATCTAAAGAAGGTTCAGAAACTCCATATGTAGGTTGAATAACAAATCCATCAATATTTTTCTTTGAAATTATGTTGAAAATATTATCAATTAATTTTTTAAATTCTGATGGTTGTGTTTTAGAGCTAACTACAATTTTAATAAAAGTTATTTTTTTAGATTTTACAGAAGAAGCAAGACATTTCATAGTATGTTCAATAAATTTTTCATAATGTTGAGAATCTACAAAATTAGAATCTTTTGTTTTAAATTCAATTTTTACAATATCGATAAATGGTAACACATGATTAAATCGATCAATATCAAAACATGATGATTCTAAATATGTAGGAATTTTTTTATTTTGAATATGTTTTGCAAGTTGTGCAACAGCCTGATATTGAATTAGTGGATCACCACCAGTAAAGTTTACTTTGTAAGTTTGATCATGTAAATTAGAATCAATTAACTCATTTGCTTTATCAATTGTATATTCCGTACCTGAATCAAGTGGTAATGATTCCTTTGTATCGCAGTAAAAACATGTGAAAGGACATCCGGCTAGTCTTACAAAAAGAGTTTTTGTTCCATAAAGAATGCCTTCTCCCTCAACTGATGTGAATATTTCAAATAGTCTTACTTTCAAGTAACAATACTAATTTTTTTCATTATTTATTTAATGAGTTTAATCTATACAATTTTCGGTTCTTTTGTGTAAAATAATCCAGAAATAAAGAAGACTACACCCAAAATCCCAATAGTACTACCAATCAATTCAACTTGACTTTGTAATTCCCCACCCATTGGAGACCATAACCAAGCCATTAAAGCACCAACTACAATCATTGGAATACCTACTCCAACAATAATGGATTTTGAGACCATGTTGGAACTCTTTACAAAATGTATATGAAGCTTATGTTATCTTGACTGAAATTCCAATATCTTTTAGAACAACTTGTAATTCAGAATACACTTTTTTTGCATCATTAATTTGATTTTTTGAAAGTAATTCTCTAATTTCAAGAATTAGTTCATTTGACTTGTCAATTTTTATTTGATCCCTACCCAAATCTTTTGCTTCCATTAATTTTTGATCAATTTGGACAAGAAATTTCTCAAAGAAGTTTTTGATAGCATTAGATTGCTTTTCAGCTATAGAATTACGTATTTCCTTTTTAATAGAGTTGATTAAATTATTTAATTCATTGGTATTTTCAGAGGGATTTTGATTAGAATTAATTTGGTTACGTATTTCTTTAATTAATGAATAAGCTTTAGTAAATTTGTCTTTATTTTGATCAATTTTATGTTTTGTAGAAATTGATTCTAAAGTTTGTACAAATTTTTCTAACCTATCTATTTTAGATTCTAAAGTTTGATTAGATTTTACAGACACATTTACTTCAACAGATTTTTCTGAAGATTGTGAAATAATTCTAGAAATTTGCATGAATGAGTTCATTGCTAAAAGAAAATCTTGTTTAGCTTTTTCAATATCATTATTCGATAAGGATTGATCTAATGATTTAACTGCTCTATGGCCTTTATCATATAAAATATTGATATTATTTGGTATTTCATTTTCATATATTTTATTGAATTGATTAATAATTTGTTTATCTGCTTGTACAGCAATACGCAAAAGAATACTAGGATCATTTTGTCCATAAGCATGATTAACTAATGATGGTGAAACCGTTCCAAAAATTAATACAATTATTGCAAATAGTGCTAGTTTTTTCATTCGTTTTCCTCCATATTCTTGCGTAATTTTACCAAATTTTGTAAATCTTTCTTTTCTATTGTAATGATTCCTTCACGTTCTAATCGTTTAACTGCACGCCACATTGTAGTTCTTGGTTGCAAAAACTTTTTCCGTAATTCACTCTCAAGTGCTTCTCCATTATTATTAAAAATAAATTTTACTAATTCCTTATCATCTTCACGAAGATCTGGTTTTAATTTGAAAATTGTTTCAATATTTGCAACTTGATTCTTTTGAATTATTTGTATAGGTTCTACTGTTTTAACATTTTTTTGTTTCTTGTGGATAATAATTCCAATACTAATTGCAGTAATTACTACTATTCCACTAATTATTGCAAACAAAAAATAATCTATTTTATTTTCAGTGTCAGGTATGGGATTAGAAATTGTATTGGTACTAAAAAAATAATCAATTTCAGTTTGGCCTGATGAAAATGTCAATTGGTTTTGATCATTAACAATTTCCATATTGATTGGAAGATTAGTCATTCCAATTATTGCAGAATTTTTTGGAAGTAATAGTGTAAAATCAGATGGAGAATCTAAAGAGAATGTCCAAAATCTACCTTGTTTAGATACTAAATCATGAATATCATAATCAATGTTGATCATAGAGGAGCCAAAAGTTTGGATTATTATAGTATTTTCAACAATGTCAGATTCTAATAGAAATTCATCATTTCCTACTACAACTAAATTATCAATACTACTTCCAAATAGATTTAATTCATAATTAGTAAGAAATGGATCAACGTCAATTTTTGTGGAAACGTGTGTAGAACCATCAGGATAGATAATTAGATCAAGATCTCTAGGAGAACTAAAGGAAGATTGGATTGGAAGTAAAGCTGCTACAATAATCATACTAGCTACCAAAAGAGGTATTTTGACCATCGTATCAAATATACTGTTATTCCTTACAAAAAGTATTCCATCGTCTCCTAGGGAATCTTGTAATTGAATTGGTTCGATTAATGAGATCATTTGATCAATACCTTAGATTCATGCTTTCAACAAGTTGTTGAAATCTCTTAAATTCCTGAAAAAAGCCTAAACCTTTTTCAGTAATTTGAAAGACTCTATTTCTTTCATTTTTGACTGATTCTACCAAGCCTGCTTCTACCAATTTCTCACATTTGTCTAATACTGCATAGTGAGATAGGTTGGCTTTTCGAGAGATTGCAGATACAATGATTCCTTCACGACCACCGTTTGCGGTTACGTCTAAGATATCGCCCATTATGCCCATTTCGGACCTGTATTGTTGTTTTGACATGCAATAGTATAGAACAGTGTTGTTTATGAGGAACATTTTGAAACTTCATAGCGGAACGTAAAGCGGAACGCCTGTTTCACTAAAAAAAATTCTCATTTTTGGCAAAAATAGGGATTTTTTCAAAAATTATATCCTAAATGAGGCTAAAAATTGAATCAAAATTCATTCACAAAGTCAGCTTTGAGATTTGTAGTAACTTTTTATTCCCAACTTCAATAGATAATCATAAAATGTTTGATAAGTTCAAAGAAGACAAGGGTGGAGAAATGATGGAAGAAAGAATTGAAGAGAATGTCAATGAAGAAGAATCAGTAGATACGTCATCAAATAGCGAATCATCTATTGGAATTGGTGAATTAATGGGAAAACGTGCAAAATTAGAAGAAGCAATTGATTATGTTGGATTAATGATAAAAAATCTTAAAGATAAAAGAACTATGCTTGAAAAAGACATAGAAGAAGAATCAGTAGATATTAAAAATCTTAAAGAAAAATTACAAAAAGTCAGTGAATATATCGATGAAGAAAATAGAGGAATTCAAGAACTTGCTGATAAAAGAATGAGAGTGGAAAACGAAGCAGATGAAGTGGCTACAATTATCAATAGTTTAAGAGATAAGCTATCAGGTATTGATACTATTGTCGGTGATGAAGGAAATAGAGTTAGACAAATTAAAGAAAGTAGAGATTCTATAGAAAATTAAAAGAATTTGGTAGTGGTTTGTTCTTTACTACTGGATGGAACAGATGGGAACATTTCGCCAGTTGAACTTTCTGCAACTGCAGATGCCTCTTGTAAAATTTTCTCAGATTCAGCGTTTGTAGTTTCGTCTATTCCAAATGCGGCATCACCTGCAAAACTTTCAGTCATAAATCCACCAAGCATTTCTGCCATTTGACCAATTTCTTGTTCAGCACCAGGCATTACTTTTCCAAGTGATGATTTCAAATTTTTCATCAATCCCATTGTTGGTACCATTGCTACTACAGTATCTCCAAGATCATTACATGTAGATAATCTTAATTCAATTTGTTCTAAAGCAATTCTAGCACTGCTTAAAATTTTTGTGACTTTTCTAACTTCAGCTAATTCATTGCCTAAAACTTTACTAGTTTGAACATCATGATTTTGAGTCGCAGTAACAATTCTTTGAAATAATTTAGCATCACGTTCTTGCAAACTAGATAACATTGTATCTAATTTTTTAATTTGTAATTGTAATTTTTTGATTCCATCTTGAACTCGTGGTTTTAATGGACCTTTAGGCTTGATTGCATCATTAATTTTATCAGCTATGCCTGTTTTTGGTTGTTTTGACCATTTATTATCAAGACCAGTCATGTGTTTAATTTTTAAATTATTACTTAATTTCCAGTGTAAAAATTGCTTAACAGGACGTAAAAATTAGTTAGCTAGGTAGAAAATATTTTTTATAATACAATTTGTGATTTGATTTATGAAGAAGAAAATAGTAATTATATCAATCATTATAGTAATTGGATTTATTGGATTTGATTGGATTACAGGTTTTTCAGATGTAGATGAAAAAGACGATATGATTGTATTTCATATTACTTTAGCAGATCCAGAACTTTATACTAATAGAATTCATACCGATAAATTTTCGATTGAACCTGGAACATATTTTTTTAGATTTGTTCCAAATGGAAGCAGTCCAGAGATATTATCAATTAAATTAACTGGTCAAAATTATGAATTTGAAGAAAATTTTGTACTTGTAGGAACTTCACATGAATCTGAAACTGCAAAATATTTTACATGGAAATATGAGGGAAATAAAAAAATTAGAATTGATTCATCACAAGAAATTTCAATAGACATTGATCCAAATGGAAATGTAAAAGGTTCAGTATCAGTTGATTTGATAAGGAAGGCGTAAACCCCATAACTGCAGAACATTAAGAGATTTCCTCTTGTGGTCAAGCGTCAAACGCCTGAGTGCCTTTTTCGTTCTGCGGGGCTACGCATATTAGTCGATAGAAATAACAACTTTCGACATTAATTATTATAATAAATTTTAATATTTAACATTTTTTAATAATTATTAGTAAATAATAACATTTTTTTAAAATTATTTTAAAGATTTTTTGATTTATTGATCTATAAATTACGAATTCAAATTTTTAAACTATTGAAATTATCAGGTAAAATTGCTTTAGTTACAGGAGGAAGTAGAGGAATTGGATTTGCGATTGCAAAAATTTTATCTGAAAATGGTGCAACAGTTGTTTTAACATCAAAAGATCCAGAAAAAATTAAACAGGCAGAATTAAAAATTTCCAATTCATTTGGAATTTCCTGTGATATTAAAAAAAAGAATGAAGTACAAAATGTATTAAATCAAATAATTAAAAAATTTGGTAAATTAGATATTTTAGTGAATAATGCTGGGATATTTCCAAAAATAAAGCAATTACATAAAATCGAAGAAGAAGAATGGAATGAAGTAATAGATGTTAATTTAACAGGACAATTCAGATTTACTAAAGAAGCAATTCCTTACTTGCAAAAAACATCTGGCTGTATAATTAACATCTCATCAGACGCAGGATTAAAAGCATATCAAGGTTTTAATGTTGATGCATATTCTGCTTCAAAAGCTGCATTGATTGTTCTTACAAAGTGTTGGGCTTTAGAATACGCTAAAGATAAAATTAGAATAAATTGTATTTGTCCTGGAGTTGTTGATACAGACATGACAAAACCATTTTTAAAAAATCAAAAAGATATAGAATTTATGAATAATGAGCATCCTCTTGGAAGAATAGGACAACCAGAAGAAATTGGGAAAGCTGTATTGTATTTTGCATCTGAAGATGCCTCATGGATTACAGGAGCCATACTTACAGTGGATGGTGGAGAATCCATAAAATAAATTCACATGAATTTAATACAACCCAAAATTAGCAATTATCGTGAAAGATAAAAAATTTAGGGCCAAATTGATTATTTTATTAGGTGTAATTTGGATAATCATTTCTTTACCTTTGCCATGGATTATAAATAATCCTGCAGTTTCAGATTCTCAATTAAATACTATTCTAGGAATTATAGGAGTTATGTCAATTCCATTTATTATGTTAGGAGTTGCATGGTCATTAAAACCAGAATTAACAACTTAGGAGACAATAATTGAATAATATACCAATTTCTGAAAAAATTCCTGAATTAGATATTGCTATTAAAGCAGCTATTGAAGCAGGTGATGAAATTTTAGAAATTTATAAAAAAGATTTTAACACATACTCCAAAACAGATGATTCACCAATAACTGAAGCAGATTTAAAAAGTAATGAAATTATTAAAAAAATTCTATCAAATACAAAATACCCAATTTTATCTGAAGAAGATAAAGATGATGATGATAGGATATCAGAAAAAATGATTTGGATTATTGATCCACTTGATGGAACTTCAGATTTTATTGATAGAACAGGAGAATTTACTGTAATGATTGCATTAATAGAAAATAAAAAACCAATATTAGGAGTTATTTTATGGCCTACAGAAAAAACATTATTTATTGCACAAAAAAATCATGGTGCATTTAAATTTTCAAATAATAAATGGGAAAAAATTTCAGTAACAAAAATTGAAAAACTTTCTAATTGTAGAATAGTAGGATCAAGACATCATCTTTCAGATACAGAAAAGAAATTTATTGAAAAATTAGGAATTGATGATTTTACAAGTGTTGGAAGTTCATTAAAAGTTGGTAAAATTAGTTCAGGGGAAGCTGAGGCATATATTACAACTACAAATAAAATTAAAGAATGGGATACAGCTGCATCATATTGTATTATTTCTGAAGCTGGTGGAAAAATGACAGATATGTTAGGAAATGAATTAACATATAATAATAAAAATGTGTATCATCAAAATGGAATTTTAGTAACTAATGGATTAATTCATAATAAAATAATAGATGAATTTAAAAAATTAGAGTAGGTTTCTTTCATTAAGAAAGTCCTTTACTTTATTTGCACTATCTGAAAGTGGTTCATGTTCAGTATCAATAACTAAATCTGCTTTTTCTGGAGCCTCATAAGGATCATCAATTCCAGTAAATCCCTTAATCTCTCCTTTTCGTGCCTTGGCATACATGCCTTTGACATCTCTTTCTTCACATTTTGCTAATGAACACTTAACATACACTTCTGCAAATTGATTTCCTGCATTAACAATTTCTCTAGCATTTTCTCTATTTTCAGTATATGGTGAAACTAGAGAGACTACACTTGGAACACCATGATTTAGTAAAAGCTTAGCCAAATGAGCAACTTTCTTGTTATGCTCATCACGTCCTGCTTTTGAAAAATCTTTTGGTGAAAACCACTCTCTTAGTTCATCACCATCAAGCATTGCCAAATTTGGAATATCTTTCTGCAAATCTTTTACAATGGTGGTCTTGCCTGAACAAGGAAGACCAGTCATCCAAAGAATGAAAGGTTTCATGTACAAAAATATCAGAATTAGTAATAAAGAGCTTACGTTAATTTTGAACCCATTCTTGATTTTCTAAATAATCAATTTCTTTAATCATATCTTCCATTTTTTTTGAAACCGTCATTACAGATTTGAATTGTTCATACATTTCAAATTCTTCTTCTTTAGAAATTATTTCAGTTTCAGCCTTATCAAAGAAATTTTCTTCTTTTTTCATGTGATCCATGAGATAAATTGAATATGTTTTCAAAAATCTAGCAACCGGTTCACGTGAATCCTCACCATTTTTCCATCTTTTAACATGTTTTTTTATTTGAATGGCTATTCTTCGAGAAAATTCATGTTCAATCAATAATGTACGAATTTCTTCTTTTAAATGATCATAACTTGCAACACATGGAAAGTATGAGTCCTCTTCTCTTGAATAATGAATAGAGTCAAAAAATTCCTCTATTATTACTGTAATTTTTTCTAAATCAGAAATTGGAATATTTTTGTCTTTATTAAGTTCAGTATAACATTTTATGATAATTTTGTCTAATCGCCTAATTTGCTTATGATCTTCACGTAATGAATCAGTTGCACTCAATAAAAAAATGACGGTTATTATGGATTTAATGTTTTTCTAAAAAATAATACTCGTAAAAAATTCAGTTTACTTTTTAACCATATAGAATTTCAATCAAATGTATTGAATTCAATTGCTTTAACAATCTTAAATTTTGTTTCATTACAAATAGAAGATTTTTCCTTATCAGAAATTGATGTAGCATTTATTTTGAATAAATTTACAGAAATTCAAAGTTCAATTTCTTCATTATCAATACAAGATGAACCAATTGCTACAGCACCAATAATATTACTTGCAGCAGGCATCGTGATATTTCTAGGAGTTGCTGGTGAAGCATTTTTTAAAAAAACAGGAATTCCAGATGTAGCATTTTTAATGATTCTAGGAGTGATTATTGGACCAGTTTTTGGAATAATTCAAGCTGAAGCTGTAATTCAAGTTGTACCATACTTTGCTGCACTCGCATTGATAATTATCATGTTTGATGGTGGATTAAATTTAGATATTAAACATGTTGTAAAGACTGCACATTATTCATTAACATTGGCTATTATTGGTTTTATTTTATCTGTAATAATAATTTCAGTTGCAACTCATTATGTATTAGAATGGACTTGGTTAGAGAGTATTTTATTAGCTTCGATTGTTGGAGGTAGTAGTTCAGCAATTGTTTTTGGTTTAGTTAGAAATATTAGAATTTCAGAAGAAACAAAATCAATTTTAAGTTTTGAATCAGCAGTAACAGATATTCTTGCTACAATTGTTGCATTTATTTTGTTTGAAGCTGTTCTTGCAGGTCATTTTGATTTACAAACATTACAAGAAACAATTGGTAGAGCAATAATAGTGGGGTTAGTTCTAGGATTTGGTGTTGGTATACCATGGATGTATATTTCAACAAAATTCGGAAATGCTCAACATGCATACATGCTGACCCTTGCAATATTATTCGTTTTATTTTTCTTGGCAAATTCATTTGGAGAATCAGGAGCACTAACAGCATTAGTATTTGGTTTAATGATAGGTAACAAAAGACATCTTTCAAAAATTCTTAGATTTAAAGTTCCAAGGATCGAAATGGATGATCCTACACATAATCAATTAACATTTTTGGTGAGATCATTTTTCTTCGTATTTGTGGGATTAATGGCAACATTTGGACAAATTGAATATATGATATTTGGTATTTTAGTAACAATTGCAGTCTTAATTGGTAGAGCTGGTGTTGTAAAAGCTGTATTAACAAAAAGATTTTCTAAGTTAGATAAATCAGTAACAAATTCAATGATTCCAAGAGGATTAGCAGCTGCTGTGCTTGCAACTTATCCTATTACTATGGGATTACCAAATGCTGAAGCCTATCCACAAATGATATTTTTTATAATTTTATCTTCAGTAATAATAACAACTATAGGATTAGGAAAATCAAAGAAAATTCCACCACCAGATTCGATTAGGGGTGGATTTGTTAAACCATCAGATGAAACATCAGATGATGTAATAATTAGTGAAGAAGTAGATAAATTTCATGAAAAATTAGATGGGGGATTTGTTAAACCATCAGATGAATCTAAAACGTAGAAAGTTTTTCAACAATTTTTTTAAGATATTTGTCATTGTAAACATTAAACATTTCAATTTTAGGCTGATCTAAAGCCATTGCACCAGGTCTTGTGTTCACATGTTTTTGACAAATTTTTTGTTGTTCCAAAATACTTTCTAAATTTTCTTTTGAAATCGATTCTAATTGTTCGATTAAAATTCCAAGTTCTTTTTCAAAAATAATTTTAATTTCAGATATTGATGGTTCTGCACCAATAATTTCTTGTGTCATTATATTACCAAATACTTTTTTGGTTAATTCTATCATTATTTTAAATTAAAAGTAGGGATATAAATTCAAATTGGTATATCCCAATGTTGAATATTAAAAATAATGATTAAGCAGATTCGCCTAAAAAGTGGACAGTGTCATTACTTACAACAACTGTTCTATCTTTTGGAACATGATACAATTTTTTTGACCCGTTTGGTGATTGCACAATTAGTTTGGAAAATGGATCTTTAGTAGATTTATAGAGAATTCCTTTATCTCCCACTGATTGAGACCAATGAATACCCTGTACAAAAGAAATTGTTTGAAATTTTATTACTTGATATGAATAAACCATTTTCTATTAATAATTAATTTATCTACTCATTAAGGATTTACATCCGATTTGAATTACAAATAATCTGAGAATATAATAAAAATCCAAATGAATTAGGCAATTACGCTTACATTTAGATGAGATGTATTGAAAATTAATGGAGATTTAGTATAGTGATTTTTTTAATACAAATCCATTCTAAGAAAAATAAATTTTAACCTCTTATTTGACACAAATTAGATTTTTATCTATTCATTCATTAAATTAAAAAATATCCCGACATTTTTATAGCTTTGATAATTCAAAAATATCATGTCAATTAAATTAAGATGTAATGATTATGGTTATGAATGTGATCTTGTTTTAGATGAAGAGTTAACCATAGGTTTAATTGAAAAATTAAGAGATCATTTTGAAGAAGAACATGGACTCGATTATACTATCGAGGCAGTTACACAAATGATAACTAATCGTGGACATTCTTTAGAATCTATTAAAAAATAATAATTTTTTAATTGAATTTACTTTGGCATATTTACTATAACAATAATTGCTGCACAAACTCCCATCAACGCTAGCATATATTTTCTATATTTTGGATCACTTGTTCTCATAGTATTATAATAGATGTTGTAGAATTTAAAAATTCATATCATTTTTGAGTAGTTGAAATTTTACCCAATATGACATTTCTAACTTTTACCATTTTTCGTGCAAGCATAAATCCACCAGCAGTCATAGAGCTACCAACAATAATGTGTAAAATTCCTAAATCAGAATTCAATAAAACGTATGCTAAGCCAGCAAGCATTAACAATACACCAAAAGCTGCAAAGATAGCCATCATTATTGGAACTCTAGAAGGTACTGGTGGCAAATAAGGCTCTTCTGTGTATTTAGCAGAAGATGCTTCAATATCTACAATGTCTTTACATACATCACAACATCTATGACGCTTTTTATTTTGCCATGTTGTAATTAAAAAATAGAAATCTTGATGACATGAATCACATGATCTCTTTGGAAGAGTAATTCTCCCATGATCATCAAAGTCTTGACCCATTTTTTTCATACATTCTCTGCAAAAATATCCAGGAATTCTCCATTGTTTTTGAAAATTATATTTTTTAAATCCCAATGATGCGTTACATCCTGTACATGAAGTCATTTTATGCTCCTTTTGTGCTATTTCCACTAATGACTTTTGCTATTCCTTTTCTTGCCTCGATTATTGGTAAGAATATGATAATTGCTGCTGCAATTGATACCCATGCTATTGAAATTCCTACCCAAACAGCATAAGAGCCAATTTCGAATACATATCCTGATGCAATTAATGGTAAAGGCCATGCAATGATTAGGATTAAAGTCATTATACCGCCTCCTTTAAGACTGAATTTGAAAGCTTTCTTTAATGTCTCCTCATCTTCTGCTGCTGCTGTTTGATCTGCAGCTGAGACTTCGACAAGAGTAATCTTTTCTTTAAGATCATTCCAATCAAATGTTTTGCCTGCTGCAAGACTTCCAGCTATTGCAATTGCACCACCAGAAAGAATTGCTGTGATGTTTGCAAATAGCATAGAGTAATTATTTCCAAGACTAGCTAAGTCAATAACACCACCATATTCTGGTAGAGATGCTGCTGTTGCAACCCATACAGTTGTTGAACAGAGTAATCCAATAACTGCTCCCGCTGTTGCGGCAACTTTGTTAGTTTTGGACCACAATATCGTCAATGCAATCGGAATTACTGCTGAACCAATCAAGATACCCATTGCCAAATAGACGAATCCAAGACTTAGACCCATACTAAGCAGTACCACAGCTAAACCACCCATACCAAGACCAAACGCAACAATCGTCGCTCTAGATACTTTAACAAGTTGCTTACCTGATGCATTTGGATTCTTGTATGTTCTATACAGATCATATGTAACCAGAGATGATACCGCGATTAATTCTGCAGAACCTGCAGAAGTAACTGCCATAAATAACATTGTTAATACCATAACTGCTCCAATTTCTCCCATTAGTGCAGTTGCTGCAGCTGGAACTACTAAGCCCATTTGAGCTTGTTGCATAGTAATATCCACATCAAGCGCTACCGCCGTCAGCCCCATCGTTGTTGCAAGTGTAAATGGAATGGCAAACCAGCAAAGACCGCCAAGTAAGAAACCTTTCACAGTTGAACCTGGTTGAGCAGCAATTGCACGTTGCCAATACGCCTGATCTACAAAGACAGTACCAAAGTTTCCAACTATGTTAATGATACCAAACATCAAACCACCAGCTGATGCCATTGTCAAGAAAGCACCTGCGGCATTACCCTCAACCGGTCTTATTTCAGCTGCTTGTACTAATTTTTCATACATTCCTTCTATACCACCAGTTACGTCAGTATTGATATAGACTGCTGCAACGAAAGTTAAGATGACTACGAATATGATGATGGTGTGCATATAATCTGCAACGAAAGTTGCTTTTAATCCACCAACTAATGTGTAAATCATAACACCTATTGGAATTAAGAATGCAGCCAGTGAAATATCCATTCCAGTTAAACCATTGACAACTGCAGAACCTCCAAGAAGAAGCATTGCAGTTACAATCATGTTAGTCATTAATGCAAAAACTAAGAATATTTTGTGAGAACCATTACCATATCTTGCACGAATAATTTCTAAGAATGTGTGTGCGTTTGGTGCTTTTCGTTTTAATTCAATAGCTAAAATTCCAAATAATAAAACCTGAATTGATGCACCTGCTGCGTACCAAAATGGACCACTAATTCCGTACTGATATGCTACAGTAGATGATTGAAGTAATGTTGCAGCCCATGTCCATGCTGAAACAATTGCTGCGGCAGTAAGACCAGTTTTGATTGTTCTTCCTGCTGTGTTAAACATTTCAGAAGTTTGGGTGACACCTAGGTATTTTTCTTCAATTTTTACCTCAACGGTAATGATTATAGCAAATACCATTCCTAAACCAACGACGATAGCCCAACCTATCCATTCTGGCAAGGCCTCTCCAACTGCAAAACCTTCAGAGATTGCACCTGCTGCGTAAACAGATTGAGGAATACTAGAAACAGTAATGACAGCTATCAATACTAGAAGTGAAAACGCATATACGGATCTGGATTGGGACACTAGAGCAACTAGTGCCAACATCTACTTAAGCATTTTAGAAATTATTTGTATAATGCAAATTAAATAGAATTTAAATATTTGAAACTCCTTGTCTCGTGAAAATAATTTATTAAAAAAATATGAATTTAAATATTTGAAAAGATAGGTATCGTGAAAATAACTAGAATAAATGATATAATCGACCTAAAGATAATTTTGTAGCGGGATTAGTTGTAGTAATTTTTCCATTAACTTTTACTTCATATGTTTCTGGATTTACATCAATGTCTGGTGTTGCATCATTAAACAACATATTTTTTTTTCCGATAGAACGACAATTTTTGACAGCAACTAATTTTTTATCACAATTAATTTTTTCTTGTATTCCATTATCTAATGCCAATTGGGATGTAAAAATTATAGATGTTGATTGTACTGCTTTACCAAATGATCCAAACATAGGACGATACAAAACTGGTTCAGTTGTTGGAATTGATGCATTTGGATCACCCATTAAAGAATAAGCAATGAATCCACCTTTGATAATCATTTTGGGTTTAACTCCAAAAAATTGTGGTGACCAAATTACAATATCAGCTAATCTTCCAGGCTGCAAACTACCAACATGATCAGAAATTCCATGTGTAATAGCAGGATTAATAGTGATTTTTGCAAGATAACGTTTTACTCTAAAATTATCATTTTGAGAATTATCTTCAGATAAACTTCCAGTCATTTTTTTCATTTTATCTGCAGTTTGCCAATTTCTTGTAGTTACTTCTCCAACTCTTCCCATTGCTTGACTATCTGAAGACATCATACTGAGAACTCCAATGTCATGTAACACATCTTCTGCAGCAATTGTTTCTCCTCTTATTCTAGATTCAGCAAATGAAATATCCTCAGGAACTGATGAATTAAGATGGTGGCAAACCATCATCATGTCAAGATGTTCTGCTAATGTATTTACAGTGAATGGACGTGTTGGATTTGTTGAAGATGGGAGAATGTTAGATTCACTTGCAATTTTTAAAATATCAGGAGCATGTCCACCGCCTGCACCTTCAGTATGATAAGTGTGAATTGTTCTACCTGCAATTGCTGCAATTGTATCGTCAACAAATCCACATTCATTTAGTGTATCGGTGTGTATGGCAACTTGTGTATCAGTTTTATCAGCTACATTCAATGCAGAATTAATTGTAGCAGGAGTTGTTCCCCAATCTTCATGTAATTTTAATCCACAAGCTCCGGCTTCAATTTGTTCAAATAATGCAGGTTCAAGTGAATCATTTCCTTTTGCAAGAAAACCAAAATTCATTGGAAAATTATCTACAGATTCTATCATCCTATGAATATTCCATTTTCCAGGCGTACATGTTGTAGCATTCGTTCCATCAGCAGGCCCTGTTCCACCACCAATCATAGTTGTAGTTCCATTACAAATTGCATGTGTTGCTTGTTGTGGAGAAATGAAATGGATGTGAGAATCAATTGTACCAGGAGTACAAATTGTATTTTCTCCAGCAATAATTTCAGTGTTAGATGAAATTACCATATCTACATCATCTGCAATATTTGGATTGCCAGCATTTCCAACACCAACAATTCTTCCATCTTTTACACCAATGTCAGCTTTGATAATTCCCAAAACAGGATCTAAAATAATTGCATTTGTAATTACAAGATCAAGTGATTCAGATCTAGATACCCCACTAGCTTGTCCCATTCCATCTCTAATACTTTTTCCACCTCCAAAAACAGATTCATCACCATGTTTGATCAAATCTTTTTCAATTTCAATAATTAAATCAGTGTCAGCAAGACGAACTCTATCTCCAGTTGTAGGACCAAACAAATCAACATAGTTTTTTCTAGAAATATTTAGAGTCATAATTCCATACCTCGAAATCCTTGTTCTTTTGCTTTAGAAAATGCTTCATCCTTTTTTTCAGTTAATGAACCATTTACCAATCCACTAAAACCATAAACGATTCTTTTCCCAGAAAATTCAGTTAATTCTATTTTTTTACTATCTCCAGGCTCAAATCTTATAGAAGTTCCTGCAGAAATATTAAGATGAAACCCATAAGATTTTGTTCTAGGAAATTCTAATGCTTTATTCACTTCAAAAAAATGAGCATGAGATCCGACTTGGATTGGTCTGTCACCAGTATTTTGAACATCTATAGTAATCGTTATTTTTTCAGCATTTGCAATTATTGCTTCTTCAGATAAAAAATATTCTCCAGGAATCATCTCAGTTTTCACCTATAGGATCATGAACAGTAACTAATTTTGTACCATCGTCAAAAGTAGCTTCAACTTGTATGGAATGAATTAATTCTGGAACACCTGGCAACACTTGATTCTTTTTTAAAACTTGTTTTCCAGAACTCATTAATTCTGGAACAGATCTTCCATCTCTTGCACCTTCCAATATATGATCAGAAAGAATAGCTACTGCCTCAGGATGATTTAATTTTAATCCTCTCCCTTGTCTTTTACGAGCTAATTCAGCTGCAACAAAAATATTTAATTTTTCTAATTCTCTAGGAGTTAGCATCAATAATTATGGTATTCTTTGACTGTATATAATAATTCAAACACAAATTACAAAACTATAATTTTATCAAAATCTGAAAGTATTCATGTTAAACATCAATTTAATTTTAGGAAATATTTTCAAAAAAACTAGTTTAGAAAGTGATAATTTTGAAAAATTAATAATTTCACGAATTGATTTAGAAAAGAGAATTCTAAGGAGAAAAACAAATTTAGGCACAGATGTGGGAATTAATCTAGACTCTAATACAAAACTTCAGCATGGAGATATTATTGGAGATAATGGAACAAAAATTATTGTTGAACAAATGCCTGAAAAAGTAATTTCAGTCAAATTAAAAGAAAATAATGAGAAAATAGCCATATTATTAGGTCATATTATAGGAAATAGGCACAGACCAATTGCAATTAAAGATAAAATGATATTATTTCCAATTCAGGAAAATTCAGAATTAGAAATATTTCAAAGACTTTTCAAAGAAATCATTGATCATATTGAATTAAAAATAGAAGAAGAAATATTTTTGCCACATACTAGTGCTGATGTACATGAACACTGATGAAATTAATGAAGAGCTTGCAGTTATGCAACTTTCAGATTCATTTTTTCCTACAGGACTTTATGCAACATCAAATGGATTAGAATTTCTTTTTTCTAATAATGAAATTAAAGGAATAGAAGATATTAAAAATATGATTATGGTGAATATTGAACAACAAATAGGACCATCCGATTGTATTGCACTTTCAAATGCATTTGTAAATGCTGAAAAAAAAGATTTTGAGAAAATAATTCAAGTAGATGAGATTGCATTTATTATGAAACCAATAAAAGAAATAAGGAAAGCATCAATAAATTCAGGAATTCAATTAATCAAATGTGTTACAGAATTTGTGAAGGATGATGAAATGTTAAATGAATATCAAAAAGCAATTAAAGAAAAAAGAATATATGGAATATTTCCAGTAGCGTTTGCAATATGTTGTAATGCATTAAAAATAAAAAAAGAAAAAAGTCTTACAATGTTACTATATGGATTTACAGTAAGTGTTATTGGTGCAGCCTTGAGATTAGGATTAATTCAACATTTAGAAGGTCAAAAAATTCTTCATGAGATAAAACCAATAATAATTCAGACATTAAAAGAAAATTCTAATAAATCACTATTTGATATGTGGCAATTTGCACCAGAATTTGACATAATTCAAATGTCACATGAAAAGATGGATTCTAAAATGTTTATTACATAAAAATTGATTTTTGTTTTATGACTCATATTCCAAGAATAGGTATAGGAGGACCAGTTGGTTCTGGAAAAAGCATGTTAATTGAGCGGTTAGTACCAATGTTAGCTGAAATTGGTTATAGTATCAGTATCATATCAAATGATGTGATTTCAAAAGAAGATGCTGATCGAATTAGGAATAATTTAGCTACCAAAAAAGGATTATTAGCAGAAAATATGGTAATTGGTCTTGCTACGGGGGGATGTCCACACACGGCAGTTAGAGAAGATCCTTCAATGAATTTAGCAATAATAGAAGAAATGGAAGATGATCATCCAGAATTAGATTTAATCATAATTGAAAGTGGTGGGGATAATATTACAACAACGTTTAGTCCAATTCTTGCAGATTATTTTATTTACATAATTGATGTTGCAGGAGGGGACAAATATCCTAGAAAAGGAGGATTAGGAATTACCAATTGTGATCTTCTGGTAATTAATAAAATAGATCTTGCAGAATTGGTTGGTGCAGATTTAGATACAATGAAAGTAGATGCTGAAAAAATTAGGAAAGAAAAACCTTTTGAATTTATTAATTGTAAAACAGATCACGGTATTAAAAAAATTGCAGAACATATTATCCATGATTTGTTATTAGATTCTCAACCCAAATCAAATATTTTAAAAAAAGTGTAAAAATTGAGTGATATAAAATTGATTTCAGATGAAACTCCAGAAGAAGTAAAAAAATATAATTTAAAAATTGAGCAATTGGAAGTTGGAAAGTCAGGTAAAGTTGGAATTTTAGATGTTGAATTAAAAGAAAATAATGAATTAAAAACTGTCATTACAAAACAGTTTTCTCAAGTTCCATTACAAATTCAACGAGCTGTATATCCTGAAAATTCACTTCCAGGTATGGCATACTTGTATATTATTTCACCCTCAGGCGGAATTTTACAAGGAGATAGGTACAAGACAGATATTACGATGAAGAATAATGCTATTAGTCACATTACTACTCAAGGTGCAACTAGAATCTATAGTATGAATTCAAATTCTGCATCACAAATGGTGAATATTACATTAGATGAAAATTGTTATTTGGAATATATTCCAGATCAAATAATCCCATATCAAAATTCTAGATATTATCAAAAAGTTAATTTGAATATACATGATGATGCAACTCTAATTTATTCAGAAGTTTTAACACCTGGAAGAATTGCAATGGATGAAAGTTTTGATTATGATATTTGTTATCTTAGAACATATTGTAAAAATCAAAACAATAAATTTCGATGTTTAGAAAATATGAAAATAGAACCTAAAAAATACAATATGAAAACAAAAGGAGTTTTAGGAAAATACAATATTGTTGGAACAGTGTATGTTTTAACAAAGAAAGAAAGATTACAAAAACTTTATGAAATAATTAATGAAAAAATGAAAAAAATAGAATCAATTCCATTAGGCACATCAATTTTGCCTAACGAATCAGGAATTATTATTAAAATTTTGGGCAACAATACAGAAGATATTTTTGAGAAAATTTATGGTATAGTAAAAATTACTAGAAAAGAAATTTTGAATGCAGAATTTACTAAATTAAGAAAAAATTAATTATTGATAAAAATCAGGTTCTTGATCTTTTTTCTGTTTTGGAAGATCTTCCATTACAGCTTGAACAACTTCATTATGATTATATGTTAAATGTCTAAGAAATTTAGCAGATTCGTCTGATCTTGTTTTTTCATCAGCAAAAATCATTTCAGGACTGCTTAATTCAGTCATCATTTCTTTGCATTCTTTACAAGGCTCAAAATCAAGGTAAAGTTTCATTATTTTATCTCAGTTTCTTCAGTATTTAGACTATTTTATGGCTTGAGGAATAGGTGCCTCTTTCTTTTGAGGTCTGACCTTATCCACTGCATCAATTAGATCTTGTTGTGTAATCTTAATTTCTTTAATATTTTGAGATTTGCCTGAAACATATCTTTTCAAAGCAACTAGAGCAGCTCTATTTGTAATAGCAGCTATTTCTGCTCCACTAAAGCCATCTGTTACTTCAACTAATTTTTTAAGATCCACATTATTTTCTAACGGTTTCTTTTTGGTATGAATTTCAAAGATATGTTTTCTTCCTTTAGAGTCAGGATTTCCAACTTCAATGATTCTATCAAATCTACCTGGTCTAAGAAGTGCTTCATCAACAATATCTAATCGATTTGTTGCACCAATAATTAACACATTATGTAATTCTTCTAATCCATCAATTTCAGTAAGAATTTGTGAAACAATATTTTCTGTTACATGCGAATCAGAATTTCCACTACCTCTTCTAGGAACAAGAGCATCAACCTCATCTAAAAATATTATACATGGTGCTGCTTGTCTTGCTTTTCTAAAAATTTCTCTAACACCTTTTTCAGATTCTCCGACCCATTTGGACAATAATTCAGGTCCTTTGATACTAATAAAATTAGATTCTGTCATTTTTGCTAGTGCTTTTGCAATCAAAGTTTTTCCAGTTCCTGGTGGACCATATAATAAAACACCTTTTGGAGTTTCTACATTAACATAATCATATGCCTCTTTATGTTTAATAGGCCATTCAATTGCTTCACGTAATTCATCTTTCAGTTCATTAAGACCTCCAACATCATCCCAACTTACATCAGGAATTTGTACTTGAACTTCTCTTAGGGCACTTGGTCTTACTTCTTTTAATGCCTCTTGAAAATCATCATTAGTAATTTCAATTTTTTGGAGAATTTCTGAAGAAATTTTATCTTCATCTAAATCGATTTCAGGAAGTATTCGACGTAATGATCTCATTGCAGCCTCTTTAGATAAAACTTCTAAATCAGCTCCTACAAATCCATGTGTTGTTTTTGAAATTTGTTTAAGATTTACTTTTTTATCAATTGGCATTCCACGTGTATGAATTGAAAGAATATCAAATCTTCCTTCATTGTCAGGAATTCCAATTTCAATTTCTCTATCAAATCTTCCTGGTCTTCTTAGTGCAGGATCAATTGAATCAGGTCTATTAGTAGCTGCAATTACAACAACTTTGCCTCTAGCTTTCATCCCATCCATTAGTGTTAAAAGTTGAGAAACTATTCTTTTTTCAAGTTCTCCAGACACTTCATCTCTTTTTGGGGCAATCGAATCAATTTCATCAATGAATATAATGCTAGGTGAATTCTCTTCTGCTTGTGAAAAAATTTCTCTGATTCTTTCTTCACTTTCACCATAATGTTTACCCATAATTTCAGGACCGCTTATGGAAGTAAAATGAGCATTAGTTTCCCCAGCTACTGCTTTTGCAAGCAAAGTCTTTCCAGTTCCTGGTGGACCATATAATAAAACACCTTTTGGAGCTTCTACGCCTATTTTATCAAATAATTCAGGATGACGCATTGGTAATTCAACCATTTCACGAATTTTTTGAACTTCATTTTTTAGGCCTCCAAGTTCATCATATGTAATACGTGGAACAGAGGTATCAACTGTTTTAGTTAGTGAACCTAATTTGAAAATTGTATTTTCAGTTACCATTACTGGTTTTGATGGTTTTGTGTTTGTCACAATAAATTGAACTTTACTTCCCATTTGTGTATTTAATGATATTGAATCACCATTAGTAAAAACATGATTTAGATAATTGTAGATCATGTATTCTTGTAATCCATCTGTTGTTATTTTTTCAGTTGGAGATAAAGTGATTTGTTCAGCGTTTACAACTTCGACTGATTTTATAGATATTTTATCGTCAATTCCAGCTCCAATATTTTGTCGAGTAATACCATCGATTTTGATAATACCTGTTCCATATTCTTGTGGAGTTGCAGGCCAAAGTTTAACATATGTTTTTTTATTATAAGTTAGTTCTATTATTTGACCAATATTCCAATTTTCATCTTCGATAATTTTTGGATCAATAATAGCTCTACCTTTTCCAACATGTTGTTGTGGAATTTCATTAATTTTTAAAATTATTTTTTTCATATCAATGCCTCAAAAAAATGAGGGAGTTATTCAACCTCCACTCTTTTACCAGTTTGTTTTTCTGTAACTAATTTGAAAACCAATTGTAGGATACCATTTTTGTAGGTAGCCTTTGCAGAATTTTCATCAACTTTATGTTGTAATGGAACTTTATAGTGGTATTTTTTTTCACCACGTTCTGCGGTTACATTTACAACATTTTTGTCAACTAAAATTTTGACATCAGATTTTTCAACTCCTGGCATTTCAGCTATGAGTTTTACTACTTTTTCCTTTTCGTCTACAATTGTATCAACAATTGTTTCTTTGGTATTAGAAACAGGAGGACAGTCTGGTTTAACGTTCCCATATTCTTGTACAGAAGGTTTTCCATCTGGTCCAATGGTCATTGTATAACCATAAAAAATTGGGCCAGAATTGGAATTACCTTTGAATGCTTCAAAAGTATCATTAGAGTCAAAAAACGAATTTGACATTTTTTTGAAGATTCTATCTATTTCGGTATCAAAGAAATTTGTCATATTAATCTACATTATGTAATGTATATTACATTATATAAATATATTGAATAATCATACATTTTATTACATAATCCTATTATAACTGACATTATATAATAATTTTAATGAGATCTTCCATGTCTGTTCCAGAAATTGTTAGAGAAGTCATTACAAGAAATAGATCAATTTATGATTGCATGAAAATGGATTTGATTAATTATACTGCCTTAGCAGTAAAAATTCAACCAGAGATAGAAAAAATTTTGGGAAATCCTGTGAATCTCAATACAATAGTTGTTGCAATCAAAAGATATGCAGATTCATTTGAAGTTAAAGAAAAAATGAAAGAAGAGTCAGTTTTGAAAAATGCTAGATTAGCTTTAACAGATGGAATAATGGATGTTAGATTTTCTGTAAATGATTCAAATAAAATGGATCCCATGTCAATTTTAGATAAATTTTCTAAAATAACTAATGATTATGAATTTTTTAGATTATCAGATTCATTTAGATTTCTAACAGAAGATATGGATGATATAAGACAAATTTTCAATGGTGTTTCAGAAAAGGAAAATACGTTTAGCACAGGTTTAGCAAAAATAAGAATTTCAATTCCAAATACACGAAATCAATCAGATGTAGTATCATATGTTGCAGAAGTACTACATGCAAATGGAGTTGAATTAGTTAATGCATTTTTCAGTCAAGATAATATAACAATTATTTTAAACGAAAGAGATTCTTCAAGAGCTTATGATATTTTACATTCAGATATTATGAGAAAATAAGAAAAACTAATGTTATTTTTATTATTGATTAAAATCATTTAATTATTCAAAATCTTAAAGAAAGTAATTGGCAAAAAACAAGAAAAAAATTGTGATTTTAGGAAGTGGTTTTGCTGCTGTTGAATGTGCTAAAAAATTAGAAGAAGAGTTTGGAGATGATCCTAAAATTGAATTGGTGATGATTGGTGAAGATAATTTTCTATTATTTACTCCAATGTTACCACAAGTAGCCTCAGGTATGATTGAAACTAGACATATAGTTTTTCCAGTTAGAACAATTTGTAAGAAAACAAAATTCTATGAAGGAAGAATAAAAAATATTGATCCATATGGAAAATTAGTCACATTATGGGGAACTAGTAATAAAAGAAGTATTTCAATTCATTATGATTTTTTGGTGGTTGCACTTGGTAGTGAAACTAATTTTTTTGGTATGATTGATGTTGAAAAAAATGCTTACACGATGAAAACACTCAATGATGCTGTAATGTTACGAAATAGAATTATTGATATGCTTGAACAAGCAGAAAACGAAACAAATCCAATTCTTAAAAAAAGTTTTTTAAATTTTGTAGTTGTTGGTGGTGGTTTTGCAGGAATTGAAACTGCGGGAGAAGTAATGGATTTACTTTTGGATGTGCATAAATATTATCCAAATATCAAAAAAGAAGATCTTAAAGTTACTGTATTAGAGGCAATTGGAGAAATTTTGCCTGGTTTTAATAAAAAATTAGCAAATTTTACAAAACAAAAGTTGTTGGAAAAAGGAATCGAAATTAGATTAAAAACGGTTGTTACAAATTTTGATGGAAATGAAGTAATAATAAAATCGTTAGATGAAACTCCAAAAGATTCTATTGATCAATCAGAAGTTAATTCTATAATCACAAAAACTTTGATTTGGACAGCAGGAATCACCCCAGTCAATACAATTAAAAGATCAATGTTCAAAACTAAAAAGGGAAAAATAATAATTAATGATTTTCTTGAAGTTTCAGAATTTACAGGTGTATTTGCAATAGGTGATTGTTCTTTATTTATTGATCAAGTTACAAAAAAACCAATTCCTTCAACTGCACAAACAGCAGAAGCACAAGCAAAAATGGCTGCAAAAAATATAATTTCATTAATTAAAAATTCTAAAAAAGAAAAATTTGTTTATCAACCTAAAGGGCAATTAGCAATTATTGGAAAAAGAACAGGTATTGCAACAATTTTAGGAGTGAATATTTCAGGATTTTTGGCTTGGTTAATTTGGAGAAACGTGTATTTTTCAAAAATTCCAACATTTGATAAGAAAATACGTGTTTTTCTTGATTGGACAATAGATTTGTTTTTTGTTAGAGATGTTTCAAGATTAAATTTCATCAAACGTGAAACTGAAAAGGAATACAAAGAACTTGATGAAGTTGATGATATTTGGTAAAAGTCATTATTTTTTTATTTTTTCAGATTCTTCATTAATCCATTTAATTAATTCTAAAGTATCTTTATCATTTTCTTTAATTTTTAGTGCAATATTACAACATTTAACAGCTTCATCATATCTTCCCATTCGTCCTAATGCAAATCCTTTATTGTTTAATGCATGAATATTGTTTTCGTGTAATCTAAGAATATTATCACAACATTCTATGGCATTTTCATATTTTCCTAATCTATTTAGTGCTAAAGATTTTGCATGTAACGCATTTGAGTTATTAAGATCTTTTTTTAAAATATTATCATAGCAAGTAATTGCAGTTTCAAATTGTTCAAGAAATGCTAGTGCGTATCCCTTGTTAATTAACGCAATAGAGTTTTCAGAATCTGATTTTAAAACGTCATCACATAAAACAATGATTTGTTCATACTCTTGTGATTGAAGTAATTGTTCACACTTTACATCAAATGAATCGTTTTCCATAATTTTTTAATTATATCATATAACTTAAGAATTTCTTAAACATGTATTGCAGTGCAATCAGTATTTTTTTCTAATTCCAATTATTATTATTGCTGGAATTCCAAAATACATTCCTAAATTAAGTGTGATTATAGAAATTCCAACACTTAATACTTCACTATCAGAATTAGCATTTTCCATTAAAGATAAGGTAGAAATCATTGGAGTAATTGCAAGCTTTACTACTTCTTTAAACATAGGATTCTCACGCTCATAATCAGCTATAATTGGTGAAAATGAATAATAAAATTCATTGAATCCAGACATGAATAAAGTTCCTGATTCTGTGTTCAGTAATTGATTGTCTCGTAATTCTCGAAGTTGTTGAACTTCAACTGCCATTTCACTACCATATGTAGCAGTTGCAATTAAACATCCACCACCTTCCTCAGATTTTTCATTTGTTTTTTCTTCAGAAGATTTTATTGTAGTTTGTTGTGATAGGATTTCAAATGAATTTAATGATTCATTAAATTTTGGAAGATCGTTTTCAAAATTTTCCACAGTATTACTATATGCAAATGTGTATGATTTTTCATTTGTAAGAATCATTGCTTCTATAAATTTAATTTTTAATGAAACATCATCAACTACAAAAGTACCTAATGCTTCAGTTTGATAAACATTTGATTTGATTTTTTGTTGAGAAAGAATTTCTAATTTATTTAAATAAACTGCTTGATCAAGCACTTGATTTTTTTCAATAATTAAATCATCTATGGTTTTACCCTTTACATCTTTTATTGTTAAAGAAATGTAAGGATTAACTCCGTCAGTTTTTGGTCCTACTGCTACAACATCAGGTGAGTCTTCAGTAGTTTTTGTAGGTTGTTGTAATAACCAACCTACTGGTGCAGTAAATTTTACATCCAATTGTTGATTTTCAAAAATTGTAAATTCAGATGTAGTTGTAACAGTAGATCCTGTACGATCAGGTTCAGGTAATTCTAAAATGTCAGAAATTTCAGACCGTTCTACAACTGAAGTTTTAATGATTTTGACTTGTTCAGGATTTATTGGTCTATCATTAGTACCAGTTTGAATTGCTGCGATTTTATCAAGTGTTTCAAAACTTGATTCAGTAATTATTCTTCCAAAAACAGTATATTCCTCATCTAGAAATGTTGAATCTTTATGAACTATAAAAAATTGTGAGCCTGCACTGTTAGGATCAGCTGATCTTGCCATTGAAACAATCCCTCGATTATGTTTAATATTATTAAATTCTGCATCTATTCTATCAGATAGAGCTCCTGTGCCTCCTTGTCCCCATGTGTTTGGATCACCATCAATAGTATTAGGATCTCCACCTTGAATCATAAATCCAGGAATGATTCTGTGAAATAATGTTCCGTCATAAAATCCATTTTTAGATAACAAAATAAAATTTTCAACATGTTTTGGTGCATCTATATGGAAAAATTCTATTACAATATCTCCTTGATTTGTTTCCAAAACAACCACAGGATCTTCTACATATTGTGCAAACACATAACTAGTCGAACCAATAAAAATTAAAGAAAAAATAATTGTCAAAAGAATTTTTTTCAATAATTTTAAAAAAAATATCTCACTTAAAAGGCAATTGTATTAGTTTTTAACAAAGTAAACAAATCTTTCATCATGGAACCTGATGAGAAAATTCAGGCACATTTAGTTTCTGTGTGGAGAGAATCTAAAAAATTCTTCTCAATTGGTGGAAAGGAAGGAATGTTAGTATTAACTGATAAGCATTTATCATTTGTTCATAAAACAGAATCTAAAATGAGTTGGTGGAAAGCAATTACACAAAGACAAGTAATTAATTTTCTTAAATCTAAAAATACAATGATTCTTCACGACGGATATAATGAAAAAGATCTTTCAAATGATGTTGAAAATAGTAAAAATGTAGAATTATCATTCGACCAAATTGATAAAATTGAATTTAAAGAAGAAACATGGGGTAGTGCTTTATATTTAGAGTATGAAAAAGATGGGGGGAAAGAGAGTTTTCAATATGCTATAGCCCAAGATTGGGTCAAATATCCAATGAAAGAGCCTACAAAGTTTCTTAAAGTAGATTGGGAGCCATTTGTCCAATATGTTAAAGAAAGGCAAAAATTTACCAAATAAAATTGGGTAAAGTTTTTGCTGTCGGTGTAGGACCTGGTTCACCAAAATATGTGACAGAAATTGTAAAGGATATTATTCAAGATTGTGATATTGTAATTGGTTACAAATACACTCTAAAAACAATTGAGAAACTCATTGAAGGAAAAGAAATCTATGAAATAACAATGAATGACCAAGAAAAATCATATCAAAAAATACTTCCTAAACTTGGTAATAGAACATTGGTAATCCCATTCACCGGAGATGTAAATTTTTCAGAATCAGAAGTAGTTGATAGACTAATAGAGATTTTTGGAGAAGTAGAAATTGTTCCAGGAATAAGTTCAATTCAAGTTGCAGCATCAAAAGCAAAAGTTCCTTTGGATAAATCCAAAGTAATTACAATGCATGTAACAACTCCAATTGAAGATAAAAAATTAGAATTACAAAAAGCATTGATAGATGGATTTAGTGTCGTGTTAGTCCCAAGACCTTGGCCAAAACAACCAGACAAACATTTTATGCCATCAGAAATAGCAATTTATCTTCGAGAAAATGGTTTTGAAACCACTAAGATGAAAGTTCATGTTTTTGAAGCAATTACAACTGAAAATGAAACTAATTTTAAAGGAACTGTAAAAGAATTGGAGGGAAAAGAATTTTTGGATTTGTCTGTAATGGTGTTTAATCAAGCAAGTTTAGATTCGTACATGAATTATAGATGGCAATGGGAAAATTAATTATTTAAATTAAAATCCAGGCATTTCAATACTTTCATTTTCAACTAACTCTATCATGTAAAATTCAATATATCCACCCGCCAAAAGCAGTGCTATTACAATTCCGATTTCAATAATTGTTGGTTTGATAAATTGGAATAGATTTGTTTTTGTAATTATTGCTTTAATCAAAATAAAACTTCTAGAAATTGCTAATGAGTATGAAAAAATTTCCATTAACCCAAATGGTGATAAAAATAAAATTGATAAAGGTGAGATATGAGCTATTTCAGGCATAGAAGTTGCAATTGCTGCAAATGCAAATCCTGTAGACCATGATGAAAATAATCCCCAGAAAATCCCAAATCCAGGAATAAACATTGGTAATGCAATAGTTGTGTTATGTACAAAAATACCTAATGCGTCTATATCTAAAACTAATTTTTCAAATTCCTCCATAAACAAATCTGCTTCTTCTTCACTAACAGTAGACATAGAACCTACATGAAAAATACCTGTAAAAATTGCTAAAAATATGAAAAATGTGATTATTCTGACTTTGTTCATATTGTTTTGATTTAATGAACAATATTTGAGGGTTAGTTTAGAGCAGATTTAATTAAACCAAATTATATTTTTTGATATGAAAAAGGAATTATCATTCGTATTAAATTATGCATTAAACAAAGGATTCCAAATTCATCCAGATGCATTCAAAATTCTAGATGATGTTACTGATGTTAAACAATTAGAGAAAATTATAAAAGAAATTGTCAAAGAAAAAACAAAACAAAAAAAATTCCAAATCAATCAAAATGATTTAGAAACATATCTTGGAATAAAAGATGATCCTAATCTTTTAAATGAAATAAAAATTTTATTAGATCCCACTAATAAAATTACATCAGGAGAAGGGGTTAAAGGATACAATGCCTTGTTTTCTAGTCGTTTTAACAAACTGAAACGAATTGTTTCAGATAGACCTGAATCAAAGAAGTTAAAATCCATATCAATTGTTAAATCAAAACTTCAAAAAGAATGGGAGATTGAAAATGATGTGTATGTTTGTGGATTAGTCACTACACGAAATGCCGAAAGAAACATCACAAAATTAGTGTTAGAAGACCCTTCAGGCTCATTTGAGGGTATTATTTTTGATGAGGAATTACAAAAAATTGCTGGAACTCTATTAATTGATCAGTTTGTTATAGCACGAGTTACTTCGACTAAAAATTCAGGATTAATGATTAAAGATTTGATTATGCCTGACATCCCAGATCAGAAAATTAACAAATCAGAAAGTGAAGTATATGCTGTATTTTTATCTGATTTACATATTGGAAGCAAATACTTCATGGAAGAAGAGTTGGTTGAATTTGTACATTGGATATCTAGTCCTGACCCTGTAGCAAGAAAAGTTCGTTTTGTCTTAATTGGTGGAGATATTGTTGATGGTGTTGGCATTTACCCCAATCAGAATAAAGAATTAGTTTGCCAAACAATTGAAGAACAATTACAAAAGGCAGAAGATTTACTAGATAAAATTCCAAAAAATGTGAAAATTATCATTATGCCTGGAAACCATGATCCGGGAAGAAGAGCTTTGCCTCAACCTGCAATTCCTCATAAATACAATTCGGGTTTATGGGAAAGAAAAAATATCGAAATGGTTGGAAATCCTGCCCTAGTTTCATTAAATGGAGTTAAAGTATTGATGTTTCATGGTCAAAGTATAGATGATATTGTAAAAACCACACCTGGTTTAAGTTATGATAGACCTACAGATGTAATGAAAAATCTTCTAAGAGCTAGACACCTAAGTCCAGTTTATGGTAGTTCAACACCAATAGCACCAGAAGTAGAAGATCTTTTAGTGATTGAAGACATTCCAGATATTTTTCATGTAGGGCATGTACACAAAGCTCAATTAGATATGTACAAAGGAATTTTACTAGTTAATTCAGGTTCTTGGCAAAAACAGACACCTTTTCAAGCTAGTGTTGGGATGGTCCCAAATCCAGGTCTTGCTATAATTGTAAACTTAAAAACTTTCCAAGTATTTCATGAAAATTATAGTTCAGATTCAAATAATGTCTTGCAAAGTTAATTCGTCTTTGAAGGATTTTTTTATCATTTCTGAAGAAATTTCAAGTGTGTATTTTTTTGTACTACCATGAGTTCCTTGAGTAACAAGTTTTCCTGAAATTAATCCTGCAATATCAATTTCATTAAGTATTTGTTTAATTCTTCTATTTGTTAATTCATCTTTTGATATAGATTTACAGATGTTTTTGTAAGTAGAGTAAATTTCATTGGTTGATGATCCTTTTGATCGCATTATTGAAATTATAACTAATTTTTTATGAAGAGGAAATCCTTCAAGAAGGGATTTAATTATTTGATCCTGCATTTTTACATATGCTTCAGATACGTGTTTGGGTATTACCTTTTCAGATTGTTGGCGTTCAGCAATTTCCCCAGCCTTAAGAATCAAGTCTAATGCTCTACGTGCGTCTCCGTGTTCTCCCCCAGCTTTGGCTGCACATAGTTTTATTGCACCTAAATCAACAGAATTTTCCAAAAAAGCATCTTTTATTCTCTCTTGAAGGATTTCTTCTATTTGTTCAGTGTTATAGGGCCCAAAAATAACCTCTTCTTCGCCTAGACTACTAATTACTCTAGGATCTAGATTTTCTTTGAAAGTCAAATTATTAGATATTCCTACTAAACTCAAAGATCCTTGTTCTAATCTTTCATTTGCTCTAGTAAGTTGATAGAGAATATCTTTTCCTGTTTTTTGAACTAATTCAGCCAAATAATCTATTTCATCAATGACAAAAATCACGTTAAATTTATCATTATTTATTTTTTCAAGGAGTCTATTGAAAACATCGCTAATAGATAATCCATTGCCAGGTAATTGATCTTTATCAAGTCCAATTTGTCTTCCAAGGCTTACTAGTAATCCAGTTGTGTTTGATTGATCTTTTGAATTAGAATATACTAATTTAATAGGGAAATTTGATTTCTCAACCCTTGTTTGGATTTTACCAAGTATTGTTTTTATGACTAATGTTTTTCCTGTACCAGGTTCTCCATAAACTAACAAGTTTGGAGGTGTCGATTGTTTTAAAATCGGTGATAATGATTGTGTGATTTGTTCTTGTTCAGTTTTTCTATATTGAATGGTTTTTGGAATATATGTAAAATGAAGAATATCTCTATTTTTTATTATTGATTTTCCAGCTTCAACTGCATCAAGTAATCTATCAATTGGGTCAGACATACTCAGACACCTTTGTTTCCTAACTCTATCATCTTACTCATCTTTTAATTAAAAGAGTATAGAATAGAATGGTAATTGTAGTTTAGTTTATGATTAGTTATTTTTAGTTAGATTTAGATTTTCTAAAAAAATAAATTTTAAAAAAAATAGATTGGAAACAAAGGTGTGTGGGTTTCTTAACTAAAATGAGAATAGTTAACATTTTGTTAAAATTATGTGAAGAAAATAGAAAAAAACCTAATTTTGACCCCTATATTTCCACCCCAGGCGTTAAAATCAACATTAACACTGTGAATATCCTAAATCTAACACCTTCATTTCCACCCCAGGCGTGAATATTTCATTAAAAAGGGACTAAATTGAAAAGTAGATGTTAATAACAAAAAATACACTAGGCGTAGGCTAGGCAGTCAAAGTTAACAAACTACAATGTTAACAAAACTGATCAGATCAGTTCAACCGTTAACATTAGATCTGTTAGATCTCAAAGATGGCAAAAAAACGTATACGAATAGATATGGAGGATGCAGACGGGGCCCGTTATGATATCAAACTAGAAGGCAACGTAACCAGGGACAAAGTCCTCAAAATTTTCGAAATGATGGACTTGATGAATATTGAAGAGGAGGAAGAACAATCAATTAAAATGGATTCTACAGGCTCAAAAATTTGGCATATTGTAGATAAATTCTTCCCTATGGGCAAATTTACATCAACAAACATTCTTGAAAAATATGAAGATGAATTCAACGAACCTGTAAAACTTAGTGTAATTTCGACATATTTGTCAAGATTTGCTTCAAAAGGCAGGGTTGAAAGGATTAGAACTGGTAGAGAATGGACTTATCAATCTATCAAAATTACTCAAAAACAACAATAATTAATCAAACAATAGTCACTTTTCTAACTATCAATCTATCTTTTCCAAGAATCATTTTAACATATTCTCCTTTTTGTACATCCATAAATTTTCGAAATTGTTTTGGAATGGAAATAGTACCTGCAGATGTTATTTTTACTAATACCTCATTTTCTTGTACTGACATAATATCATCATAATTTAATAATATATATAATTTAATGTTTTGATAAATTATTAAATAAATATAATTTATGAAGATTTTAGTCTAAAATTTACTATTTTACAAAAATACAACTCAAAATATTTTTTATAATAATCTATACTACAGTTGGATTGGAAATAATATTTTCAACTTTAGATTTACCTTTTTCAGTAATTGAATATGTGTATGGTTTTGATTCTGTATTTCTTTGAACTAAACCACTTTCAAATAATTTCTTCATTAATCTAGAAGTATGCTCTCTACTACGTTTTGTTGTGATTTGTATGTCACGTGATGTCATAGCTTTGTTTGTGATTAGATGCAACACATAATCAGTTGGACTCACATGTTCAATATTTGGGATTTTAGGCACAGAAACAGGCTTTTTAATAATAATTTCAGGCTCTTTAATCACTTCAACATCTTTTGATTCTTGATTTTCTACTAATCCCTGCATGAATTGTTTTAATTCCAGGTTAGGATCAACAGGTTTTTCATCAATTCCTTGAATTTCTAATGCATCCAGGCGTATTTTCATATCAATTAATTGTCTTTCATAATACTCTAAACGCTCTATTTGGGTAGGATCATCAATATCACTACTAGATTTTATGAATGGACGTATTTTGAAGAATAAATACAAACCACCCAAACCTATCAAAAATGCTAAAATCACACCTAAAATTACTTCAGGGTCAGGAATTTCCACTAACATCACAATTTCTATGCCTATGTCGTGATTTATTGTGATTGACCAAAATTATTTCACACTTTAGATTAACAATCTCACATTAACAATCACAATTCAGTAAAGGTAATCACAACAAACTATTCATTATAATAATCACATTAATCACACCAATTACATATTTGATGCCTGTCTGATTAACTTCTCTATCACACTAATCACCTCATCTTCTCTTTCAGGAAAAATATCACTCTCATTAATCACGCTTATCTGTTCAGAAAGTTTGGATATCACATCAATATCATCTGGTAAAAGTATGCCTAAACCACGTAAAAGTATGATTGAGTAGAATAATCCAATTAATTTCTCTCTAGATTGGCCTACTTGCCTATAATATGCACCTTTAGAAATGGAAAAACTTGATTCTAAAAGATTCTTTTGATTTAAAATAATTTCAATTTGTCGCTCTGTAAACAGTGATTTTTTGATAATTTTACTAATAATGTTGTTAAAATTAGATTCTTTAGACTCTGACATAGCTATACAATACTGTATACTAACATTCCAATTAAACTTTAAAGTGTCATATACAAACCAAACCTATGGCAGGAAAAGTAGAATCTTTCTTAAAATCTGAATTAGATAAAAAAAATGCATTGTTATTTGTTTTAATTGATTCTGAGGTTTCAAATTTAGAGGCTTCTAGTAAACTAGCTCAAGATGTAGAAAAAATAGGTGCTTCTGCTATACTAGTCGGAGGCTCATCTGCTACTGATCAAATTGAAATGTCTCAAGTTGTTAAAGGTATAAAACAAAATATTCAAATTCCAATTATTCTCTTTCCTGGAAATGTTACAGGCGTCGTACCTGATGCTGATGCAATATTATTCAGTTCATTAATGAATTCGGAAAATCCTTATTTTATTACTCAAGCACAAGCATTAGCTGCTCCAAGTGTAGCTAAATTTGGCTTAGAACCGCTTCCAACTGCATATTTAGTTATAGGAGATGGTACATCTGCTTGGTTTGTTGGCTCTGCTAGAGGAATTCCATTTGAAAAACCAAAAATTGCTGCAGCATACTCATTAGCAGCACAATTTCTTGGAATGAGATTTGTATATTTAGAAGCAGGTTCTGGTGCAAAATCTAGTGTTACTCCAGAAATGGTAAAAACTGTAAGACTCGCATTTAATGGATTTCTTATAGTTGGTGGCGGAATTAAAGATGTTGAAACTGCTGAAAATCTTGTTAAAGCAGGTGCAGATGCGTTAGTAATTGGAACCTTCCTTGAAAAAGGTGGAAGTCTTACAAAATTAGAAGAAATAGCAAAAGCAATTCAAAGAAGTTAGTAATATTATTCTATAATGTCTCAAAATGATGCAATTTCTCGTATTCATGGAATTGAAATGCCTGATTATTATCTTGATTACTATTCAAATCTCTCAGAAAAAACCTATTCAATTTTTGAGCATGCAGCATTAGCAAAATCAACTTTAGTAGATTCTTCAGGCATAATTGAGCCTAAAATCGCATTTGATCTAGCTGATAGGGTCGCAAAAATGCACGAAATAGATATAGCAGATCCATTAAGAGAAATTTTAAAAATTAACGGAAAAGAGATGTCTGCATTAATTTTAGCAAAAGATATTGCTTTAGGAAAATATTCTCTGCCAGAATCATCATTAGAAGAAAAACTTGATCTTGCAGTTCGTGTTGGATTAGCAATAATCACTGAAGGTGTGACAATTGCTCCCTTACAAGGAATCAGTGAAGTTAAAATTAAAAAAAATAAAGATGGAACAGATTATCTTTCAGTTTCAATTGCAGGACCAATGCGTTCAGCAGGAGGAACAGAATCTGCAGTGACATTGTTAATTGCAGATCATGTTAGAAAAACAGCTGGACTGTCAAAATTTCAAGCAAATTCCTTTGATGATGAAACAGGTAGATTTGTTGAAGAATTGAGAATTTATGAAAGAGAAGCTAGTAGCTTCCAATTTCATATTTTAGACGAAGATATTGAACATGTAATTTCAAACCTTCCAGTTGAATTAGCTGGAGTAGATACTGATCCGTACGAAGTCGTAAATCATAAAGGAATGGCTCGAATTCAAACAGATCGAGTAAGAGGTGGAGCTTTACGTGTACTAAATGACGGTTTGATTGGAAGATCTAAAAAATTACTCAAAAGAATAGAGATGTATAATTTAGATGGTTGGGAATGGCTTGGTGATCTCAAAGGAGCTGTTCAAACTGGTGATAATCAAGAAGATGCTGCAGCAAAAAGAATGAGAGAGGTAATTGCCGGAAGATCTGTTTTATCTATGCCTAACAAATTAGGTGGGTTTAGGCTTAGATATGGAAGAGCATGTAACACTGGGTTTGCAGCAGTAGGATTTCATCCTGTAATAGCTGAAATCTTAGATCATACTATTGCAGTTGGAACACAAGTAAAAATTGATATTCCTGGAAAAGGCGCAACTGTAGCATTTGTTGATTCCATTGAAACTCCAACAGTACGTCTTCAAAATGGAGATGTTGTTAAAATTAAAGATATCAAACATGGATTGGAAATAAAAAATAAAATTGAAAAAATTCTTCATCTTGGTGATATTCTAATTACATTTGGAGATTTTCTGGAAAACAATGCTCAACTAATACCTTCAGGATATGTCGAAGAGATTTGGATAGAGGAATTAAAACAAATCATTGCAAAATCTGAGCCTGAAAATCTATTTCTTGAACAATATTTAACTAAATTACCTTCAGTTGAAGAAGCAATTAAAATTTCAATTGACCATAATTTTTCATTACACCCACACTATCTATATTATTGGGATAAAATTTCATCTGAAGAATTACTCCAACTTTTACAAACAAAAAACTTCAATGCAAACAAAATTGAATATTCCATAGAAAAGAAGAAAATTTTAGAAAAATTAGGAACTCCACATAAAGTTGTAAATCAATCAATTGTTTTAGAAAATGAAGAAGCAAAAATTTTCTTTAATTTATTATTTATAACAAAACCAGAAATTAATGATTTATCCATTCCTGAGATTTTATCTAATTCATCAAAAATTAAAATTAATAATAAATTTTCAACATCTATTGGAGTTAGAATAGGTAGACCTGAAAAGGCAGCTCCACGCCAAATGAAACCTCCCACACACACTTTATTTCCAATTTCTGACAAAGGCGGACCAACAAGAGATCTTCTAAAAGCATCACGAAATGAGCATTTTTTTGCTAATATTTACAACAGAAATTGTGAAGACTGTAATGAACCATCTATCGGGATTAATTGTTCAAATTGTGGCAAAAAAACAACAATTACTTTCAGATGTAATAATTGTAGAGATACATTAACGGAACCATTTTGTGAAAAATGTAAAAGAAAAGCCCCTACTCATTCTCATAAAGAATTTCCACTAAAATCTAAGTTACTTTTAGCCCAAGAAAAAATGGGTATTCGAGCAAAAGAACCATTCAAAGGCCTTAAAGAATTAATCAGTCAAGATAAGATTGCTGAACCACTTGAAAAGGGGTTAGTTCGACAAAATCTAGGATTAACTACATTCAAAGATGGAACTGTTCGATTTGATGCAACAAATTCTCCATTAACTCAATTCAAACCATCATGGATTGGAACATCTATTGAAAAACTCAAGGAATTAGGCTATTGTCGTGATATTAATGGAAAACCACTGGAAAATATTGATCAAATTATTGAACTTAGAATGCAGGATGTAGTAATTCCTGAAGAAAGTGGGAAATATCTGGTTTCTACTTGTAAGTATATTGATACATTATTGGTAAAATTTTATGGCAAATCTTCATTTTATAATGTAAAAAATTCTTCAGAATTAATTGGTCATCTAATTATTGGTTTAGCACCTCATACTTCAGTTGGAATTGTTGGCAGAATAATCGGATATACTGATACACATGTTTGTTTTGGAACACCAAATTGGCATTCAGCAAAAAGACGTGATGCGGATGGCGATGCAGATTCAATTATGCTGTTAATGGATAGTTTACTAAACTTCTCTAGACAATTTCTTTCTGATAGAATAGGAGGCTTAATGGATGCTCCATTACTTGTGCAACCATTAGTTTTACCACACGAATCTCAACCTCAAGCACACAATCTTGAAGTGACAAAAATTCTTCCTCTAGAATTCTATGAATCAACAATTCAACAAAGTAAAGCATCTGATGTGACTTCTGTTGAAATTATCAAATCTAGATTAGAAACCAAAAGACAATTTTTTGATTATCATTTTACTCATTCAACTTCATCATTAACCACTTCTAAATCAAGAAGTGCATATTCTACATTAGGCTCGATGCTTGATAAATTTGATATGCAAGTTAGAAATGCTGAATTGATTAATGTGGTAAATCCATCTGAACTTGTTTCAAATGTAATTTCAACACATCTTGTTCCAGACATTATGGGAAATCTTAGAGCATATGCTAGACAAAGTTTTAGATGTACAGCATGTGGTAAATCATATCGTCGAATGCCTTTAATTCAAACATGTGTTTGTGGGCATAAATTAATTGCAACAATTACTAGAGGTTCTGTCGAAAAATATCTAAAACTTGCAAAAAGATTAGTTGACAAGTATGATGTTGGAGAATATCAACGGGGAAGAATTCATGCCCTATCTGATGAGATTGAATTAGTTTTTGGAAAAAGTCAAGGTGACCAATCACTTCTTACTGATTATGCGTAAAATTATCTTAATTTGACGTATTCGTAAGCACCTAGTTTATTATCAAAACAATATTTGACTTTTTGATAATCTTTTCTCCAAGATTTTACTTTCAGAAGAATCTTTTTTGGATCCTTTTTCTCAATAATTATTTGCTTAATGAATGTGGCAATCTCTTTCATTTCATTCTCTTTCATTCCTAATCTTGTTATTTCAGATACACCCAATCTAATACCTCCTGGATGGAAATAATTTCTTCCAGCCTTTATGTCTCCAGGAATGAGTTGTCTGTTTACAATTATGTTGGCTTTTTCTAATTCAGCTTCAACTTTTCCACCATCAGAATAATCTAAAACATTAACTGCAATTTGATGTGATTGTGTGTATCCTCTACTTTCACCTAATACTTTGAATCCAGCATCATTTAGTGCTTCAGCAAATACTTTTGCATTTTTAATTACTTGAGATGCATAATCTTTACCAAACTCTAGTGCTTCAGCGAATGCAACTGCTTTTCCAGCCATATTATTGATATGGTGACTACTAGTTAGTCCTGGGAAAGTTGCTTTCTTAATTGGTTCTTCGTGTTCTTCAGAACCTAAAACTAATCCTCCTTGAGGCCCAAACAATGTTTTATGAGTACTCATAGTCATTGTATCTGCTCCTTCACGTAATGGATCTTGGAATTTTCCACCAGCAATTAATCCTGCAACATGAGCTGCATCATAATTAATGTGAATATTATATGTTTTAAGAAAATCTGATAACTCCTGTACGGGATGTGGGAATAAAAACAATGAACCGCCAAACATTGCCATTTTTGGAAGTCGATTATTTTTTTCAAGCTCTTTTATTTTCTGTTTAGTTTTATCTACATCAATTGTCATATCTTCAGCATTAAATGGATAAAATTCAATTTCTAAACCATGAACTAATCCAGCTGTTCCAGAATGTTCTTTTTTACCATGTGAAATATGACCACCAGCTGGAATTGATGGTGCAATCATTACATCGCCAGGATTTGAATAAGCTGAATATACAGCTAAATTTGCAATGACTCCTGAAATTGGTCTTACGTCAGCAAATTTTGCTTTGTATAATTTTTTAGCTAATTTCATACATTCAACCTCTACATCATCAATGTAGATACATCCTGCATAGACTCTATCTCCGGGCCAACCCTCAGCATATCTATTACCAAAATCAGAAATTATTGCTTCTCTTACTGCAGGACTAGGAATATTCTCACTAGCAATTAATGGAATTGAATTCTCAAACCACTTGTGATGCTCTTTTAATTTTGAAAATATTTTATTATAAGATTCCTTGTTTTTGGATTTGACCATATTTTTTCCAATTGGTTTTCCCAATTTAAAAACACCGATATTTTATTATATTTTTCAATCCTGATCTGGAAGGTATAAAAGGGGAATTTGGAGTTTTATCAATTATGGGTATGCAAGCAACCTCAAAAGGAAATATGCCAGTTGTACTTCTTAAAGAGGGTGGTTCAGAAACTAAAGGAAAAGATGCTCAAAAAAATAACATTGCAGCATCCAAAATTGTTGCAGAAATTGTTCATACTAGTTTAGGTCCACGAGGAATGGATAAAATGTTAGTTGATTCCTTAGGCGACGTTACGATTACAAATGATGGTGCTACTATTCTAAAAGAAATCGATGTTCAACATCCAGCAGCAAAAATGTTAGTTGAAATTTCTAAAACTACTGATAATGAAGTAGGTGATGGAACAACCTCAGCTGTTGTTTTAGCGGGTGCATTACTTGAACACGCTGAATCATTAATTGATCAAGATGTTCATCCAACAATAATTGTTGATGGATATAAAAAAGCAGCAAGAAAATCAAAAGAATTTCTTGAAGAAATTGCTGATTCAATTTCTCCTGTAGATAAAAATATGTTAAATAAAATTGCAAAAACTTCAATGCAAACAAAACTTGTTAGAAAAGATTCTGATTTACTTGCAGATATTATTGTCAAATCTGTAGTTGCTGTTTCTGAAAAAGAAGGAGAAACTTACGATGTTGATATTGATGATATTAAAGTAGAAAAGAAAGCTGGCGGTTCCATTAAAGACTCAATGATTATTCAAGGAATTGTATTAGATAAAGAAGTTGTACATGGTGGCATGCCTAGAAAAATTACTGATGCAAAAATTGCATTAATTAACACCGCATTAGAAATTAGTAAAACAGAAACTGATGCAAAAATTAACATTTCGAATCCTCAACAAATGAAATCATTTCTTGATGAAGAAAATAGAATGTTAAAGACTATGGTTGATAAAGTAATTGGTTCTGGTGCAAATGTTGTTTTATGTCAAAAAGGATTAGATGATATGGCACAACATTATCTAGCTAAAGCAGGAATTATTGCAGTTAGAAGAATTAAAGAAAGTGATTTAACTAAACTTGCAAAAGCAACAGGTGCAAGAATTGTAACAAACTTAGATGATTTATTTGAAAAAGATTTAGGCAGTGCAGAAATTGTTGAAGAAAGAAAAATTGAAGAAGATAAATGGGTATTCGTTGAAGGATGCAAACATCCAAAATCTGTTACTTTGCTATTACGAGGAGGATCACAAAGAGTCGTAGATGAGGTAGAACGTTCAGTTCATGATGCATTAATGGTTGTTAAAGATGTAATTCTTAAACCACAAATCGTTGCTGGAGGCGGTGCTCCTGAAACATATGCTTCTACAAAACTTAGAGGTTGGGCAAAATCATTAGAAGGACGAGAGCAATTAGCTGCAGAAAAATTTGCAGATGCTTTAGAATCAATTCCATTAACACTTTCTGAAAATGCAGGAATGGATCCGATTGACACTCTTACAGTTTTACGTTCAAAACAACAAAAAGGAGAAAAATGGACTGGAATTGATGTTATGAAAGGTAAAATTGGAAATATGAAATCAAGTGATATTATTGAACCATTAGCAGTTAAACTTCAAATCGTTTCAGCAGCATCTGAAGCAGCATGTATGATTCTTAGAATTGATGATGTAATCGCCACTCAAAGTTCTGGTGGTGGCGGTGGAGGAGAAGGAGGAATGCCACCTGGAATGGGTGGAATGCCACCTGGAATGGGTGGAATGCCACCTGGAATGGGTGGAATGCCTGATATGGGCGGAATGATGTAATTTCATTAGAAAATTTTTCTTTCTTCAAAAGTTTATTTGATAAATAATTTACGAAATATTATGACTGGTGCTTCATCAAAAATGCTATCGAGTTTTAAGTATGGTTATCTGATTGTATTTTTTGCATTATTATCTGGAATTTTTTATCCAATTATTACAGATACAAGTTTTGAACCAGTAATTAGTGGAATTTTAGTTTTGTTTTTAGGTCTGGCTGGTGGAATTTTGTTGTATAGAGCTGCAACATCTGAAACAAAAAAGGAAATATTTTTTGGAAGTGGATTTGTCTTAATTGGAATTTCGTTATATTTTATTTTTCAATTAACTGGAAGAGTTTAGACATCAAAGTAAAGATAAAATTCGTGAGGATGTGGTCTAATTGCAATTTCTCTTTGATCTCTTCGCTCTAACTCAATAATTTTATCAATCACATCATTTGTGTAAATTGGATTCAAGAATTTTCTATCACTTTCTAATTCATCTAATGCTTCACCGAGACTTTTAGGAAGAACTCCAATTCCACGTTTTGCTCTGTCGGATTTTGTCATTTTAAATATATCATCACGTACTTGGTCGCCTGGATCCATTTTCTTTTTAATTCCATCCATTCCTGCAGCTGTTACTGCAGCAAATACGAGGTATGGATTAGATGATGGATCAGGTGCTCTAAATTCTAATCTTTTTAATTTTGAATGTTGTTTTCCTTTCAAATGTTTTGGAACTCTTACTATTGCTGAACGATTTCCTGAACTCCATGCAATGTATGCAGGAGCTTCATATCCTGGAACTAATCTGTGATATGAATTTGTAGTTGGATTACAAATTGCAGATAATGCTTTTGCATGATTGATGATTCCACCACAAAAATATCTACCTACTTGGCTTAATTCAATTTCGTCGTCTGGATCAAAAAATGCATTTTCTTTCCCTTTCCACAAACTTACATTTACATGCATTCCGGAACCTGCATCCATTGCAATTGGTTTAGGCATGCATGTTGCAACTTTTCCATATTTTTGTGCGACATTTTTAATTACATATTTGTAAGATTGTGCTGCATCAGCAGAATTTGTCATATGATCATACATAATATCAATTTCACATTGTCCAGCAGTTGCTACTTCATGATGATGATTATCACATAAGATTCCAAAATTTTTACTGAGAATATTTACACATTCATTTCTATATGGTGTAAGAGTATCAGAAGGTGTTGTAGGATAATATCCTTCTTGTAAGCCCATTGGATATCCATCACCATCATTACTCCATGGAGCTTCTTTTGATTCAATTGAATATGATTGACCCTTGTAAGGAGTTAATACATCCCAATGAACTTTGTCAAAAACAAAAAATTCTACTTCAGGACCCCATGTACTAAAATCAAATCCTTGAGTTTTGACATATTCTTCAGCTTTTTGAGAAATTCCTCTAGGATCTCTTGATAATCTTCCTCTGTCTTCACCCCAATAAACATCACAAAGAAGTCTAGCTGTTTTATTTTCAGTCATCCAAGGAATTATTGCAAATGTACTTGGATCTGGTTTCAGAAGTAAATCTGAATCATCAATAGTTGTAAAACCTACAATTGATGAACCATCTAATTTTGGTAAGCCATCTCGCATTTGTTCAGGTGTAAAAGTATTTGCTGAAATTGTAGTGTGATGAAAATGGCCAGTTAGACCAGTAAATTGTAAATCAATAAATTGAATTCCTTCATGTTGGATTCTTGAGAATACTTCGTCAGGTGAATACGTAATTTGCATAGCTTTTCCGTGACTGACTTTATATGGCAATTTTATACTTCAATCAAACACAAATACAACCAGCATTTAAGGATTAGGTAGAAATGTCCGAATCCAATCAAATTGACATAAATTCTTTACAAAATTCAGTTTTACGAGAAACTGAAAATGATTCGTTATTAGAAATTAATCCTAATTTTTATCGGAATCTATCTGATTTTATTGGAAATTTAAGAAAACAAGAATTTGATGAGGTGGAAAATAAAATTAAAGACACAATGATTGAAATGGCTTCAGAATTAACATCATTACTCATAAATATTAGATTAGAAAAAATTTCAAATTCGAATGATTTTGATATCGGACATCTTCTTGATGAAGAAAAATACATTTTAGATTCTCAAGATGAACAAAATGAAAGAAAAGAAATGATTCTTTCTGCAACAATTAATGGAAAATCAAAATTTCTTGAATCATTAGCTGAAAACCATAAAATCAAAAAAATTGTTATCAGATTTCTTGCTGATGTAGATGAAATTGTGGGTGCAGATCTTGAAAAATATGGTCCATTTAAGACGGAAGATATTGCAACAATTCCATATGAAAATGCTCAGGCTCTAATTGCAAAAAATATTGCAACTAAAGTTAGATGGGAAGATTAAATAGAAATTATACCTAAAATCATAGAAATTATGTCTCATACTGGAGTTGATGTCATTGATTTTCTATTTTATACAATTTATCCTGTAATTGGAATTTTTATTGTTGAAATAATTAGTAGATTAATCAAAGTTCCAAAATGGATTAAACTTTGGACTCAAGCAATCGTATCTGTATCTTTTGGAATTTATTATTGGTTTATTTTACCTGCACCACAAAATTTTCCATTAACTGCAATGGTTATGTTTGCACTTGCAATTGCTTTGATTTATCAAGGAAGACGAGCAAAAATCTCTCCTGAAAAGAGTCCTTACTGATTTTATTATTTTCCAAAAAATCGTTTAAAAATACTTCCTTTACCTTTATTTCCATCACGAATTACTTTTCTCTCTCCAAATCTTTCTGATCTTATTTGTCGTAATTTTACACATCTATGTTCTTCTGGAAGTCTATGTTCAGAACAAAATGGATCTTTACAATAACTACAATGAAATGGCATATCTGTCATATCTCCACAATATGCACAATTTTCAGATATCATAATCTACAGTAGATTTTTTCTTTTAAAAAACTTATTAAAATTTTAATTATTTGTTTTAAAATTATAACAACAAAATTTTCTAAACATTTTTAGTATTGTTAACAAAAAATTAATTGATTATTAATGATTGATGGAAAAGTTGCAATTATTACAGGAGCAAGTAGTGGAATTGGAGAAGCTACTGCAATAACACTTGCAAAAGCAGGTGTTAAAATTGCAATTGGTGCTAGAAGAGTAAATAGATTAGAAGAATTATCCAAAAAAATTATTGCTGAAGGTGGGGAAGTTTTTTTCCAAAAACTAGATGTTACAAAACGTGAAGAATGCGATAATTTTTCAAAAGCAGTATTAGAAAAATGGGGCTCAATAGATATTTTAGTAAATAATGCTGGATTGATGCCACTAAGCTTCTTCAAAAATCTTAAAGTGGATGAATGGGATAGAATGATTGACGTAAATATCAAAGGTGTGTTATACTGTACAGGATCAGTAATTACACATATGAAAGAAAAAAAATCTGGTCATATAGTAAATCTTTCATCGGTTGCTGGTAGAGTTGTATTTCCAGCTGGTAGTGTTTATTGTGCAACAAAATTTGCTGTAGCTGCATTTACTGAAGGATTAAGACAAGAATTTAGTGTACGTTCTAATATTCGAGTTACTAGTATTGAACCTGGAATAGTTGCAACAGAACTAACTGATACAATCACTGATGAATCTCTTCAACAATTTGTAGAAAATGGAAAAAAGATGGAAACTTTACAAGCACAAGATATTGCAAATGCAATTTTGTATGCAGTAGATTCTCCATCACATGTTAATGTTAACGAAATTTTGATTAGACCTACAACACAAGAAAAGTAGTTATCAAATATTCCATATTTTGTAATTTTAGGATGATGTATCTTCTTGATCTTTTTCTCTAGTTAGATGTTCTAGTATAGCTTTTACTTCAACACCTAAATCTTGATTATTTTTTGATAAGTTTAATTTTTCAGCAATATTATTTTTAAAATCTTGATTTTCTATCTCTATACTTCTTTTTTGAATACAATCTGTATGATCTTTTTCAGTGGCTGAAATTTTATGACAAATACTACAAATCTTCACAATTTTTATTTCTAAATGGGACGATTTAATAATTTCATTTTGTGCCTCTGAGAATAGGGATCATAGTCTAGCTTGGTATGATACTAGCCTGGGGGGCTAGTGGTCGCAGGTTCAATTCCTGCTGATCCCATCATAATTTCAAAATTGTAAGTAATTTTTCAAAATTCTCTCGTGTTTTTTCTTGTTTGTATATTTTCAAGGCATCAATTATTTTTTCTTTAGATGGATTTTTGTAAATCCTTTGAACTTGTTTTGCAATACCTGATCCAATAAAAAATGCTTGAGTAATTGATGTTACATTTGAAGATCTTCTTTTTGTGCTGGAACTCTCAAAATCGATTAAAGTTACTTTAGTTTTACCAACAATAACATGTTTTGAAATATTACTTAATTCGCCATGATCAAATCCAATTTCGTCTAATCTATAACAATCTTCTAAAACATTTCTTATTGTAGATTTTAATTGTTTTGCACTACCTGCACTTTTTAACATTTTAATCCAATTACTAAATTTTTTACCTTCAATGTATTCCATAACTAAAAAATTCTTACTGACATCAATCATTTTTGGACCAACACTAACTGAATTAACTAATTTTAATAATATTGATTCATTTTTCATGTTTTCTCTTTGAGAATCAGTTCTTCTAATTTTTAATGCAACTTCCTTATTTCCTCTTTTTACAAGTACAACAACTCCAACATACCCTTTTCCTAAAATTTCTAAATTTCCAATTGTAGTTGGACCTGTTAAACAAATAGATTTTATTTTCAATTTTTCTAATTCAGTAATTCTTAATTTAATTTGACGATTAGTTGCGTTTGGATATCCTAAAATTTTAGAATATGGTTCTTCTGTAAATTTTTTAATTGAAATGAAGGAATGTGCCATCTACTGAGATCACTTCAGATATCTCCTCTTTAATTGATTTACTTAGAGTTTTATTTCCTAAAAATACCTTAAAACCTCGTTTAAAATCACTTTGTAGACCTTTTGGTATGCCTACTTCAAGATTTTTTTTCAAAAATTCTTTCATGAATTTTTCAGCATCTATATTTTTTCTTTTTTCTAATGAAATTATTTTTGTATTATTTCCAATCCAAACTAATTCACTATCTTTAAGATTTTTAGAAATGAAACTATGTGAACTATCTTTTCTAAAAAATTCTGGTCCTTTCTTTTGATATATTTCATTGATGACTGTAGACTCTAAAAAGAATATCAGATATGCTTCTTTTTGTTGATCTGTATATGATTTACTTCTAAGTACAGTGAATCCTCCTAATTCTAATTGTGTTGACAATGTTGATGTTGCTCTTTTAATTTGTCCCCAAATAATATCTGGACTTCTAGTTTTGAATTCGAATTTTACTATAAGCAAATTATTCCAAAATTTATTTGATATTTTTGATTTTTTATTTCTAAAAAATTCTAAACTTGGTTTATTTTTTAATGCCCTACAACTAAGAATAAATTTTCCAATGTTTTCATTTGAAATTGCAGCAGCTAAATTTCTATTACTATCAATTGGATCAATTACAACTATTGATGTATCAAAAGATTTTGTTGTTTTTCCAATAATTTGTTTTTCCTTAATTTTTGTCATGGATTTTATTAAATTTTCAAAACTTCCAAATTCTAAAATTAAAACTTCTGAAATATATCCACTAAAACCTTGCTTTGCAATTTCTGCACCATAAATTTTATTTGATTTTAAAAATGTCTTTAAAATCCTAACTTCATTTCTCATTTTTACTGTTAATGATTTTTTCATAAATTTAGTATGAAATGGTGATCTATCTGCAGCACTTTTCCATTCACCAATTTTCACATCATAACATGGTACAATATTGATTTTTGTATCTTTGATTTTAGCCTCAACATAAGGATGTTGAGAATATCTAACATATGGAGAATATTTTTTTAGTGATTCAAAACCTATTTTCTTTGAAATATTTTCTAATTTTTCTTCAGAAATATTTTTTTTAAATTTAATAAAAATATCAATATCGGCATTTTTTGATAACCATGTATCTTTTGCATATGAGCCCCCAAATTCTAATTCTACTATTTCAGAATATTTTTGAATTTCTTTTTCAACTAATTTGTATACTTTAACGGCAATTTCTTTTTTTGATTTTTGATTTATTTTAGATGGAATTGTTGTTTTTGCAATTTTAGAAATTACTTGTTTCATTTTTTTACCACTAATCATTTTTTTATTGATTTTATATTAATTTCATTATTTTTACATATTATCCAACAGTTAACTTCATAGACGAGTATTTTTTTTGATATATGTTGAGTAAATTACTTGTATGTTTAACAGGCATGCCTGGTGCTGGTAAATCTACCATTGCCGAAGGTTTGAAATCTAAAGGTTATGCAATTATTAATTTAGGAAATGCAGTAAGAAATGAGGCTAAAAAAAGAAATTTAGAAGCTAGTAGAGAAAATCTTGGAAAATTAATGTTAGAACTTAGAGAAAAGAATGGACCTGGTGCAATAGCTGAATTAGTTAAATTACAAATAGAATGTTCTAGTGCAAATGTATTGTTAATTGATGGAGTTAGATCAAATGATGAAATACAAGTTCTTAAAAAATTTGGAACCGTAAAATTATTAGCAATTCATGCATCTACAGATACACGATTTGATTTCTTACAAAAACGAGGAAGATCTGATGATCCACAAACAAAAGAACATTTCAACGAAAGAGATAATCGTGAATTAGGTATCGGTATTAGCAATTCTATTGCATTATCTGATTATGCAATATCTAATATTGGTTTGACAAAAGATGAATTACTAAAAAAATCGTATGAAATAATTCAAAGATGGATTAAATGAATATCCCAAATCTTAGATGCAAAATAGAAATGTTTTGTACAATAAATCCTTCTGAATCTATAGAAAAAATTGAACAAGCAATATCTAATATTTTTCCTTATTCAATATTAAACAATAATAATTTTTCAATTAATGCACAATCTAAAGAATTAAGATCATTAGAAAAAATCTATCAGTTTATTCATAATAATAATTTACAAAAAAATTATTTACGTTCATTAGAAGATAATTTACAAGACAACTCAACATGGTTTTATCTAAATAAACAAGCAGCATTTGTTGAACAAATAGCAATATGTGAAGAATCAAATGAATCTCCATTGGGACCAATTAAAGTTACTTTGACATCACCTGATATTGATGCAATTATTGATTGGGTAGTTTTTGATTAAGTGAAATTAGTTAAGAAAATTAACTCATTTTTGATTATTTTTTTTAGTTCGAATTTAAAATCTATTTTTGAAGAATATATGAAATGTTAATAAAATTAGGCATAATTGGGGCTATTTTGGTTTTAGGCGGTATGATGTTTTCTACAGAAATTATTACATTATTTCCTAATACTTCCGCATTGTTGGCTGATTCATTAAAAGATGACATTAATGGTTTAAATGAAAAAGTAACAAATTCTGCTGAAAATCGTTTAGATACATCTATCGATAAAACTATTCAGAGTATTAGTGATAGTGTTTATGAAGGAATTACAGAAACTGGAGATAAATTAGTTGAAAATGTTAACGAAAAAATTTCTGAAGGAATTACAGAAACTGGAGATAAATTAGTTGAAAATGTTAACGAAAAAATTTCTGAAGGAATTACAGAAACTGGAGATAATATCAAAACTCAAATTATAGATTCAAGTGAATCTTCTAAAGAGATTCTTATAAATGAAGTATCTGAATTTGATCCATTTAGTTTTATAAAAAATATCTTTAAAATTAATTAATTTCTATTTCTAAAAGATCTTTTGCAGTAATTACTGAATTATGAATTTGTTCTGCTTCAGTTTTATGTCCAATCTCATCTTTATATCTTGCAGAAAAATGTGTTAAAATTAAATTTTTTACATTTGCATTTTTTCCTAATTCAGCAGCTTGTTTTGCTGTTGAATGACATGTATCTTGTGCTTTTTGTTTTTCTACATCAAGAAATGTAGAATCAAAAACTAAATAATCACATTCTTTAAAAAATACTTCCAATTCTTTTGTAGGCATTGTGTCTCCTGAAATTCCTATTTTTTTACCTGGACGTTTTTCACCTAATACTTGTTCAGGTTTAATAATTTTTTCATTATTAATAATATCTAGACCATTTTGTAATTTATTCCATAATTCACCTTCTGGTATGCCTAATTCCTTTGCTTTTTCAACATTGAATCTTCCTGGTTTGTCTTTCTCTTCAAATAAATATGAAAATGCAGTAATTGAATGATTTGCTTTTGTTGCATGAATAAAAAATTTATTATTTTCATAGATTGTTCCTTCATTTACAATTGTAATTAAAATTGAAAATGATAATCCAAAATTTAATATTTTAATATTAGATGCGAGAAATTCATCAATTCCTTTAGGACCAAAAATTTCTAAAGATTCTGTTCTATTTTGCATTGACATTGTTTGTAATAGTCCTAGAATCCCTACACAATGATCTCCATGAAGATGCGTCACAAATAATTTCATTTTTTTATTCCATCCTAAACCCGATTTCATATATGAAATCTGTGCAGATTCACCTGCATCAAACATTAGAATTTCACCGTCTTTTTCTAAACATATACAAGATAATCCTCTTTTTTCAGTTGGCTGTGCAGCTGATGTTCCTAAAAATACTAATTTCATTTAATCAAAATAGTTCGTGTGAGACTTTTATGCCTATAGATTTGATATTTTTTTAATCCTTTTAATTTCATTTTAGGATCTAATTCTTTTTTGAACATTATGGCAATTTTTTTATTTTTAGGCACAATTGAGATGAATCTTTTCAAAATTTCTTCAGGTTTTTCTGATGTTTTTGAAGATTTTCCATATGGTAAATCAGTTACAATTCCATCATAATTATCTGAAATTTTAACTAATTCTTGAAAATCAGATTTTAAAATTTTTGATTTATAATTATTTAGTTCAAGATTTTCTTTTGTCATATTATACATTTTTTCATCAAAATCTATTCCAATTGCATTGATTCCCATAGATTCAGATTCAAGTAATGTTGTGCCTGTACCACAAAATGGATCACACAGAGTTTGACCTTTTTTTAATCCTAATAAATTAATCATTACTCTCGTTAATTTCCAATCTAATTCATGAGGATATTTTCTTTTCTTCTTAGGATATTTTCTTATTTCATTTTTTTCCGAAAACCCAAAAAAATTTTCTTTTTCTGTAAATATCAAATATATTGTAATATCTGGATTTTCTAAATCTACTTTTGCATGTGTGAATTTAGATATCATATCTCCCATTGAACTTTCTAATTCTAATACGTTCAATTGATTTGATGATAAATTAACTACTCTACACACAAAACTTTTTGTGTTTTTCAAAACTTGGAAATTTTCTTCATCTAAAAATAAACCTGACATTTTTCTTAATATCTGTCCAGAAGTTCTTACAAATGTTGTACGTTCTATAATTTTTTTCCAATTTGTTTTTGATTGAATTATGATCAAATTTGAATTAATTTTTATTTTAGCAAATCGATCATACATTTTTACAATTGAAATGACTTCATCAATTGCTAGTTCTAAATAATCCTTTGATAAAATGAAAAAACTTTCTGGCATTACATTATTGCCTTTGCAATAGTTTTTGAAATATCTACTTTTGATGTTTTTCCTGGAATTGTATTTGTACTAATGATTTTTGTCACACCAGCTTCTCTAATTTTCTTTTCTGCATTATTCATTAATAGTGCATGTGTGCATGCAACATAGATTCTTTTACATTTTTGTTTTTTAAGAAATTGTGTAGCTTTGATTATGCTGCCACCAGTACTTATCATATCATCAACTAAAACTAAATCTCTATTTTTAACTTCATCTAAGTTTTTTGTTTTAATTTTTACTTTACCTGTTTTTCTATTTCTTATTTTCTCTAAAGCGATATAATCTGAATTAAATTCTCTTGCAAATTCTCTTGCTCTTTCTTTTCCACCTTGGTCTGGTGATACAACTAAAGGGTTCTTTAGGCTCAATTTTTTAAAATAATTTACAAGATCCGGAATTGCAGTCACATTTTTTGTTTTGATAGGGAAATGCTTCAATCCAATTAGACTATGGATATCAACTACAATTATTTTTGATGCACCTGCACCCTTGAATAGTTTTCCAAGTACTTTCATTGTTACAATTTCCCCAGGTAAAAATTCTCTATCTTGTCTTGCATAACCCATGTATGGAATTACAACATCTACTTCAGATGAATTTTCTTTTGCTTTAGCAATTAATGAAAATATTTGAATCAAATTAGTATCCACTGGTGGATAAACTGATTGTACAACAACAGATTTCTTTTTTGATATTTTTCCAATTAATGTAATTTTACTTTCACCATCAGGAAAAACTTTAATTTCTGATTTCACAAAATTTGCCTTTATCTTCTTAGATAGTTCTTTTGCTAATTTTTCAGAAGATTTTCCTGAAATAACAGATAATTTACTCAATAAGAAAATATAATTTAAGGGATTCTTAAGTTTTGAGAATTTTTTTATTCATCGCCTTCACCACGACCAAGGTCACCTAATCCATATTCATCAATTACTTTATTTCTAAATTCATCTTTCTCATCAATTTCATTTTGCTCTCTCTTTTCATCCCCTTGATACACAGTTCTGATTGGCCATGGAATTCTAATATCATATTCTTTAAATTCTTCATACATTATCATTCTTAGATCTGTTTTTGTCTTAAATTGTGATCCATAATCTTTGACATATAACCACATTGAGAAATCTAATGCAGAATCATTGAATTGATTAAATCTTACAACTGGTTGTGAAATATCTACATGCAAGTCTTTATCACATCCACAACTAGATTTATTTTCATCTAAATACGGACATCTATTTTGTCTAACTAGATGTTTCCCTTTACCATCTTTAATTTCTTTCATTCCCCGTTTTCCAATTTTTACTAAAATTGCTGCAACTTGTTTTGGATCATTTAGATATGAAACTCCAATAGTTACTACTGCTGGAACAAGTTTGTTTTCTTTTGTATAATTGATAATTTGTGCTGTTACTAACTGTCTAGTAGGAATGATTGCTACAGATTCATGTAATCCATCTCTAACATAGGTAACTCTAGGAGTAATTTTATGAACATACCCATTATATCCTGATTCTAATTGTACTCTTTCACCTTCTTTGAAAATATTGTCTTTTCTAATCATTAAATAAGCAAAGTAATTTTGCATGGTTTCTTGTAAGGCTAAACCAATTCCGATTGCAAAACCTCCAGTTGCAGTAGCTAACACAAACAAATCCACTCCCCACCATGAAATTACTCCAAGAATTGTTGCTACAAAAATTCCAATAGGTAAAATCTGTTTAAACGATTTTGGTATGCCTTCTCTTTTTTTACGTGCATATCCTACTGGTCGAGAACTTGGAATTATTGGTTCAAAACTATTAATTCTTTTTTCCTCTCTCCAAACATCAATTGGAAAAATCTCATCTGGTTTTGTTCCTGGTTTTAATTTTCTCCCTGATTGATTATTTCCTGTTACACAATTATTGAAATATTTCAAATATTTTTTCCTTTCAGACTTTTTCCACTTTTCAAAAGGATTACTAACTAACTTTTCATAACTTCCAATAGGATTACCTTTTGATGTTCTATATTGTTCTAATTGAATAATTCCTTCTTTAGTTTTACATAGATTTTTGAATTCATCATCAGTAAATTCTTCGGGTGTAATTGTAGGAGGAATCCATTTGTATAATTTATGAAAAAGATTATCATCATCTGGAAAGCCTTGCATCTCATACCACACTTCAAAATCTTGTCTTTCCAGAATTGATTTGTCTCGTTTTGTTAACATTATTGGTATTAAATGAGAAATTGTATATCCAATTACTAAAATATTAAAAGTATTGAGAATTTTTGCAAAAGTTTCTTCTACTGTTAATTCAATTGTAGAAATACTTGTTTCTTCTTCAAATAATTCTGAAGTTTGAATATATGCATTAGTTGATGAAATTAATGCAATTGCAAAAAACGGCAATACTGCATTTTGGACAAATTTTGATAAATGTGGTCTAGTGTAAAATATTTTTTTTGATTTAATTAATGATGAAAATGTTCTATATGCAGCAGCTATAATCATAATTCCTACTATCATTATGATGAAAGCTAATTGTAGTGACTCTGATGAAGCTAATAATTGTGATACTGTTTCAAATTCTCCTGCTGAAATTTGTGAAATATCTCCTTCGCTCATAATTCTCTTTTCTTTTGTTTTCTTTTCTAGAATAAAATGTTAAGCCATTTTAATAATTTTAGAAAAAGAATCTTGTGAGTATTTTGTGCCTAAAAGCGCTGCAACATTTAACAAGGGTTATAGGACTAATTTCTAAATGACCTATCAAAAATCTATTTGGGATGAATCACCATCTTTGAAATCATATTCATTATCTAATTTTCGTCAACTTCCTCAAATCCAGCAATTGTCTGAAGAAAAACAATTTGAAATGGAAGTTGTAGGAAATGTTTTACCATTTAAAGTCAATAACTATGTTATTGAACAATTGATTGATTGGAATAATATTCCAAATGATCCAATCTTTGTTTTAACATTTCCTCAAAGAGGAATGTTAAAACCTGAACATTATGAAAAAATGGCTACTGCATTAAAAAATAATATTGATAGAAAAGAAATAGTGAATCTTGCGAATGAAATTCGTTTACAATTAAATCCTCATCCTGCTGGTCAAGTGGAATTAAATGTTCCAACATTAAAAGATGGAACCAAATTATATGGAATGCAACACAAATACAAAGAAACTTGTCTTTTTTTCCCTAGTCAAAGTCAAACATGTCATGCATATTGTAGCTTTTGTTTTAGATGGCCTCAATTTGTTGGAATGGATGAAATGAAATTTGCAATGCAAGAAGGTGAGCAACTTGTTCAATATATTCGAGAACATCCTGAAATTACAGATATTTTGTTTACTGGAGGTGATCCAATGATTATGAAAGCAAAAATCTTTTCAAAATATATTGATACATTAATTGCAGCAAATCTTCCAAATCTAAAAACTATAAGAATTGGAACAAAAGTTCTCGCATATTGGCCTTACAAATTTTTAACAGATTCTGATTCTCAAGAAATGCTACAAGTTTTTAAGAAAATTACTGATAGTGGATTGCACCTTGCATTTATGGCTCATTTCAATCATCTAAATGAATTATCAACAAATGCTGTTAAAGACGCAATAATTGAAGTGAGAAAAACAGGTGCTCAAATTAGAACTCAATCACCTCTTTTAACACATATCAATGATGATCCAGAAATGTGGGCTAAGATGTGGACAAAACAAGTTGAATTAGGATGTATTCCGTATTACATGTTTGTAGTTAGGGATACAGGTGCTCAACATTATTTTGGAATTTCTTTAATTAAGGCACATGAAATTTACAAAAAAGCATATTCTTCAGTTAGTGGACTAGCTAGAACAGTTCGTGGACCAAGTATGTCTGCAACTCCTGGAAAAGTCCATGTAATGGGAACAGCAAATGTAAATGATGAAAAAGTTATTGTTTTAAGATTTTTGCAAGGTAGAAATCCTAATTGGGTGGATATTCCATTTTTTGCGAAATATGATGAAAATGCAATTTGGTTGGATGATTTAAAACCAGTATTTAGTGAAAAATTCTTTTTTGAGGAAGAAATGAAAAATTTACAAAAAAATCAATTCAATCAAAAATAATTTTATCTAAACTTTACCTGACTTTATTGACAATTCTATCTTACTAGATAACATTAGTAAAATAATCCCTTACTAATGATAATTGGATTCCAAACAAGTTTTACAAACTATTCAAGACGAAAATATCTCTTTTATTGATTTTTGGTTTGTAGATATTTTTGGTGAATTACATAATGTTGGAATGCCTAGTTATGCAATTAATGATAATAGCTTTGTAAATGGACTTGAAAAATTGGATGCTAGTTCAATTGTTGGATTCAAATCTGTTAATAATTCTGATATGATTTTACTCCCAGATCCAAATTCATTCAAAGTTTTGCCTAATGATTATGATCCTGGACATAGAAAAAATGCACGTATTTTTTGTGACCTATATGATGGAAGTACAAATAAAGAATCACGATATAACAGAGATTCAAGAGGAATTGCACATAAAGCAACTGAAAAACTTGCAGAATTTGGTTTTACCCATACTAATTGGGGACCTGAAATAGAATTTTTTGTATTTGATTCAATTAGTGTTTATCCTTCACCTTATGCTGCAACTCATTCTGGTGGTGGCTCAGGTTATTCTATTGAATCTAAAGAATCACCATGGGCCAAAGGAAATGTTAGTACTGCAATAGATATCAAAGAAGGATATTATCCTTCACAACCAAAAGACACTCTTGAAGGATTTCGAAAAGATGTATGTGATGATTTGTATAATTATTTTGGAATAAGAATTGAAGCTGAACATCATGAAGTAGCTACTTCTGGACAATGTGAAATTAATCTAGTTTATGATGAAATGATTTCTATGGCAGATAATGTTATAGCAGTTAAAAATTTAGTTAAAGTAAAAGCTAAAAGAAAAAATAAAGTAGCAACTTTTATGCCAAAACCAATCTTTGGAGATAATGCATCAGCTATGCATACACATCAAAGCTTGTGGAACAAAAGCACTAATGCAATGTATGATCATGATGATGAAATTGCACAAATGAGTCAGACTGGTAGATATTATGTTGGTGGAATTTTAAGTCACGCATCAGCATTATGTGCAATTTCTAATCCTACTACTAATTCTTACAAACGTCTTGTTCCTGGATTTGAAGCACCAGTAAATGTTTGTTGGGGATTAGCAAATAGATCAACTGCAATTAGAATTCCAATGTATAATAGAAATCAAGAAAAAAGTAAAAGAATCGAATATCGTGTACCTGATCCTACTGCAAATATTTACCTTTTAGAAGCTGCATTACTTTTAGCAGGATTAGATGGAATTAAAAATAAAATTGATCCAGGTGATCCTATAGAGGAAAATGTTTACAAACTTTCTCCAGAAAAGAAGAGAGAATACAATATAGGATCTCTACCTGTTTCATTAAAAGGTTCATTAGATTCTCTTGGTAGTGATTCAAACTTTTTACAAGAAGTTTTTACAACTGATTTTCTTGAAACATATACTGAATTAAAATATAAAGAATATACTGCATTTGCTCAAACTCCTACTGCTTGGGAAGTCTCAATGTATGCAGATGCATAACTGGTACAAATACTAAAAATAACATTTTTAAAATTAGACTTCCTTTTTTATTTATGAAATATCATTTCTTAATTCTTACATTGTTACTTATTCCAAGTTTTGCTGGAATTGCATATGGACATACAGTTGATGCAGTTGGGGAATATCGAATAGAAATCGGTTGGATGAATGAACCTGTAATGTCTGGTGAAACAAATGGACTTGAATTATATGTTAGCCCACTAATAGATTGTCCTGAAATCTCAGTACCTATGGAATGTGCAAATTCACAAGAATTTCAAAATGGGATTGAAGGATTAAAAAAATTATTAAAAATTCAATTTGTATATGACAAAACACAAACGATTACTTTACCATTAGTAGCTGATCATGATATTTCAGGAAAATATTATGCATTTATCACTCCTACAGTTTCAGGATATTTTCAAGCTAATCTAATTGGGAAAATTTTTGACACTCCAATCAATTTATCAATGCATCCACCCCCAATTGCAGAAAGATCTTACATTGAATTTCCTGAATCAGCTGATCTTGCATTAAATGAAATAATTGATGACAACACAAAACTTGTTGAACAAATTATTCTTTTAGAAAATAATGTCAAAAATCTAGAAAATACTGTAGTGGAACTAGAAAATTCTAGTAATCAAATGGATTCTGGATATATTGGAATTGGACTTGGAATTATTGGAATTGTTATTGCTATAACTGCTTTAGTAAAAACAAGACAAAATTAATTTTATGAGTATTTTTAACAGAATTTTCCAAATCATTGATATGCTGTAATGTAAAGTACAAGTATAGGGAAATGGGTACTGATCCTAATTAGGTTGATAAAAAAATGGTTGAATCAAATTATGATATCTTAGGTATTGTGGAAGGAACCCCTGAAAAAGAAATCAGAAATGCATTTAGAAGGTTAGCTTTACAATTTCATTCCGATCGAGGTGGAGAAAATGAACAATTTATTAAAATTAAACAAGCATATGACGATCTAAAAATTGGAAAAAAATATCCTGATACAGATATTGAAAAAATTAAAAATTCTAAAGTTTATTCTGATGAAAGTGAAGAAGATGTTAGAAGAAAAAATCAGATTTTAGGTCAAGAATTATCTAAAGAAATGAAGACTGCTGAAGAATGGGTTTATGCGCTAAATCAATCAAATACTACTGCAACTAGATTATTTGGTTCAAAAACATTAGGTGAAATTGAATTAGAAAGAAAAGCTACCGGTACATTATCCATTAAAGGTAATTTTATGGCTGGAAGTTTAATGTATGATGGACCTATTATCATGCAAGGAAGTATTACAAGTCCATCATGGACTCAGGAGTTTAAAACTAATATTCATTTAACAAAAGGCGATTTTAAATTCATTAATCCATTAGAAAATAAATACAAAATTGAAAATGGTGCAACAATAATTGTAGATAATGGAAATGCTGTTGTAGGTAATATTTATGGTAAAAAATACAGAGTTGAAGATAAAGAAGGTAGAGTTGGTATTTTTCAAATTCAAGAAAACAGAACTAAAATTTCAGCTCCAAATGGAAAAATTATTGCTGAAAATATTTCAAATACTGTTTCTCTTGATGCAGACACGATAATTGTTTTAAATGTAGAAGAAGATTCAATTTTATCTGCACGGGAAATTTTATTTTATGGATCAAAATTAACCTACAACTCTTTAATTAAATTGAAAATTGGTGGAATAATCAGATTTTTTGAAAATTTTTCAATTCAAGGATTGAGTGGTGATACAATTATTGAATTAGAAAATGGAAAAAAAATTAGATTATTTGATCTTAAAACTAAAAAAATCAAGGATTTATCTGATGAATTTGTTACAAATAAAGAAAATTATGATAAAGATGCTACTATGGTTGGAAATGGATTCACTATTACATATGAAATGTTAGATAATTTATCTAGAAAACCAACTAAGAAACCTAAATCTGACTGGAAATCAAAATTGAAATTTTCTAAAAATTAATTTTTAAATCATATATGAAATACATGAATTCAAAATAAAAAGAATAAAAAGAGTTTTCGGAAGTATTAGTCTTCCATAATGTAGTCGTCCCAGCCTTTTACAAAGACTGAGTTTTGATGGAGTGGGACTGGTTGTCCAACTGTAAAGTCCATTGGTCTCATCCAGAAAATTGCTTTTGTTGGGCATACACCTATGCATGCACCATCTGTGATACATCTTTCTGGGTAGAATACAAATGCTTTACCTCTCTTCCAACCTTCGACCGGTTTTACTCTAAGGACATCTGGACCAAGTGTTGTACAGATTTCTACACATAGTGCGCATCCGATACACATTTGTTCACTGATGTCTGGAAGTATTGCTACAGGCATTATGAATTAAATTCGTGATCCGGTACTTATAACATTTATCTAAAAATTATGAATTATAACAGTGTTTGAAATTTTATAACGGCGTTTGATTTAAGATCGCTTTCAAATTTTATTTTATTTGATCCTTGTCTAAAATTCTAATCAATAGTTCGTTTTCAATTTTTTTGAGTTGATAAATATCTTTTTTAGGTAATTTAATTATGTGCTTTCCTCCAGGCGATAAAACCCATTTTTGATTATCGTTAATTTTAGCTATTCCAGTTATTACAACTGTACAATCACTTTGTTTTCCTAGTGATGATAATAACATAATACAGGAATTAACAAATCTAGCAGATTCTAAATTATCAAATAAATTATAAATTCCATTAAACGAATCAATTATGATAAAAAATTCTTTTTTTGAAATTTTAGAAATAACTTCTGTTAATTGCTCAATCCAATTAAGTTTATTTGGTTGGAAAATCACCAAATTCTCTTTTTTTTGAATCATTTTTGATTTAATATATCCTGAATACATTAAATCAATATCTACAAAAACAATTGGGTTTTTTACAGAAAAAATTAATTTATTTAAAAATTCTGTTTTCTGAAAAGAATTTGAAGTTAAAATCAAACTAGGAACATTTTTTTTAAATTTATTTTTAATTAATTCTATATTTCTACCTAAAATCATCTCAGGATTTTTATCCAACACAAAAGTAAGATTTTACAGATATAATAATGAATTTGATATCAAAAGATATTTCTGATGATTTTCCTATATCAGACAAAATCTATCTGAATAATGCATCAGTTTCTTTAATGCCATTTCAAAGTATTGATGCAATGAAAGAATTTTTAATTTCATATAACTCCTTAGGCCCAGATTCAAAAGATTCAGAATTATTTGTAGCAGAAAAATTGGATAATATTAGGAAAATTATTGCAAAAATAATTTGCTGTAAACCTGAAGAAGTAATTCTAACTCAAAGTACTACTGACGGAATTAATATTGTTGCAAATGGACTTTCATTTAACAATTCATCAAATATTATAATTCGTGGAATGACTCATGAGCATCATTCAAATTTTTACCCTTGGATTAAATTAAAAAACAAAATTTCAGTTAAAAATCTTCCAATAGATTCTAATGGATTTTTCAAATTAGATGATTTAAAATCTAATATAAACAATAATACAAAATTAATTGTTTTAAGTCATGCATTGTATAATACTGGCTCTATATTGCCAATTGAAGAAATTTCTAAAATTCTTAACAATAAAATTCCACTTTTTATTGATAGTGCACAAACAATCGGTTGTGTTGGTACATACGATGTTTCTAAACTGAAATGTAATTTTATGTCTTTTAATGGTTCAAAATGGTTATGTGGACCAATGGGGACTGGTTTATTTTATTGCAACAAAGAATCAAGTGAGCTATTAGAACCTAAAACAATTGGTGGCGAATCTGCAATTATCAAAAATGATAATGATTTAATTTTCAAAGATTTACCAGATAAATTTCAAACTGGTTTTAGAAATTATGTTGGAATTGTTGGATTAGAATCTTCTGTAAAATACTTGTTAAATTTTGGCATGGAAAATATTCGTAAAAAAAATCAATATCTATCTAATCTTTTTAGAGAGGAATTGGAAAAAATACCTAATATTATTTTATACGGTCCTGATGATCCAAACAAACGAACTAGTATTGTATCATTTAATGTAAAAGGTTTAGATCCTCAAAAAATTGTTGATAAACTTGAAAAACAAAACATCGTTTTGGCTGTACGGGAAATAATGGAACAAAAAATTATTCGTGTATCTCCACATTTTTTTAATACCGAATTAGATATGATTAAAGTAATTGATGAAATTAAGAAATTATAGATTTTCTTGTTCTTCAATTACCATCATGGTAAGTGTTGATTGAACTTTACTAATTTTTCTAATTTTATTAGTAATTACTGCCCGTAATTTTTCTGCATCATCAGATGAAATTTTTAAAACAATGTCATATACTCCATAAACGCCTCTGACTTCAAATGTTATATTTTCATCTGAGAGAATTTGTTTTATTTCAGTAATTATTGATACGTCTGTACCTAAATCTGAATTTAATAACACATAAGCAGTAGGCACGATTTATTTTTGTTAAAACAGTATTTAACTTTTAATCATTTCTTAAGAAAAATAACCAAATTATATTTTTAATAATTTTAATTTCATTAAATTATTTTCAAACTTTTTCGTAATGCTAAAAACATAGTAAATTTAATCAAATGATAATATGAGTAAACCTGGTAATGTTTGGAGAAAGGTTCATGGTAAAATTACAAAAAAACCTACTAATTTTTCTTGGTTAATTGAAGAAAAATTGGCTGGTTCTGGAATTCCTACATCTTTCGATGAATTTGATTGGTTACTAAATCAAGGAGTAAAATCTGTAGTTACCATGACTGAAAATGCTTTACCTGTTGAATGGACTGAAAAAATTGATTATCTACATGTACCAACAGCTGATTTTCATGCCCCTGATATGGAAAAAATAGATTCTGCAGTTGAATTTATACATAATCAAATTCAAAACAATCAATCAGTAATGGTTCATTGTGCTGCTGGATTAGGAAGAGCTGGAACAATTCTTGCATGTTATTTTATAAAATATGAAAAATATTCAACTAGTCAAGCAATTGAAAAAATTCGAAAAGAAAGACCAGGTTCTATCCAATCTGATGTACAAGAATTAGCAATAAGTTATTATGAAAAATATGTAAGAAATTAGTTTATGCAAATTCTGAAACTAATTTTCCATCAACATTTTTGATTTTCAATATTATATTTTCTTGAAAATGCAAAGTTAATCCACCTTCTGCGTCTGGATCTTCTACTTTTACCAATTCCAACATTTTTATTCTATCAAACTTTTCCATTTCTGATCACTTATTCTGGAATTGATACGGTTTCAATTTTTCCATCAATTGCTTTGATAAACATAAATCTATTATCTTTGATGATAAATGTTATACCACCTTCTTTATCAGGTTCTTCAACTTCAAGAATTGGTTGTCCTAATAGACCATCGTATTTTGCCATTATTTATTCAAGAAAAATGTTCCTTATATCCTAATTGATTGTAATTTCAATTTCATTAGAATTATTTTTGATATTTCCAGGTTCAGTATAATCATGTTTTTGCCATGATGAAAAAACTTCAGCTCCTATCTTATGTTTGCCTTTTCCTAAATCAGATGCTTTGAATACAAATTTTTCATTAAAGTCTAAGAATTCTTCTCTGACTTCTTCTTCAGAAAGTCTGATAAAAGGTTCAAAGTTTTTTGCTATTTGAACCCAAATTCTTGTATCCTTCATTGGATTAACTAATTTTGGATTTCTTGTCCAAAAAATTGCAGCCTTACGATATGAATCAATAGTTCTTCCTAATTCCTTTTTTCTCAAACCTCCAGATGTCAATTTTACACCATATTTGAGTTTCATTGAAACATCATTGTTATTGTACGCCTTTGTCCAATTTTCTTCATTGAATGCATTTCTAAGGCCTCCTTCGATCGAAAATTCAACATTTATCTCAATATTTTCATCTGAGGAGTAATCCTCTTTAGATTTTACAAGTGTTATCTGCGAAATTTTGCTTTCTGTCATACTACGGTTCATATGATTTATATCCATAATATGTGCTTTTTCTGAATACATGAATGCAGAAGTTATCAATTCAGAACCTAAAGAAATCAGTATTTCTGTCACAGAAACCGATATTGGTGTATTATACATTATCCAACATGAACTTCTTAAGGCTTCAAATGTTGATTTTGCAGGTGTAATTGTTAAGCACCCATTAACAAATGAATGTTGGATGAGAATAAATTCTAGTTCCAAACCATTAACTGAAATTAAAAAATCAGCAGAATCTGCAATAAAAATGGGTGAAGAATTCAAAGAATTATTTACTTCAAAATTAAGGTAATTCACATTGAAATTTTGCCCCAAATGTGATTCTAAACTAAAAAAAGGTGATTCTGATCTTGAATGTTCTAATGAAGAATGTGATTATATTGAAAAAGGAGAAAAAATAACACAAAAGAAAAAAATTGTTTCTGAAGAAGAACCTGATTTCTCATTATTAGCTTTTGAAGGAAATGAAGGTGAAGAATCTCATCCAACAGTAAAAATTGATTGTGAAAAATGTGGTCATGATGAAGCGGTTGGCTGGATGTTTCAAACTAGAAGTGCTGATGAACCAACTACTAGATTTTATCGTTGTCAAAAATGTAAATATACTTGGCGCGATTACACATAAGGTTTAACTGGAAGTTGTAATCAAGAAAATTAAATTGACTTTCGGAGCTAAAACAAACGGTTCAGATGATCTAAAAGCTATCATATCTGCAATCTCTACTTTAGTTGAAGAAGCAACTTTTGTTGCAACAGCAGAAGGAATTACTTTTCGAGGGATGGATCCATCTCATGTTGCTCTAATTGATATATCCTGGCCCAATTCAGCATTTGAAAAATATGAATGTGATAGTGATATCAAATTTGGAGTTAGAATCGATGAATTTTCAAAACTTATCAAACGTGCAGATAAAAAAGATAGCATTGAAATCAGTATTTCTGAAGAAAATATGTTACTAGTTACGGTTGGGAAAAATAAAAAATACAAAATACGCCTCATCGAAAGTTCTGCAACTGATACACCATTACCAAAAATCCCATATGATTCAAAAATTATTTTAACATCATCAAAATTTGACAAAATTCTTGGTGATGTGCAAGTTGTTTCTGATTACTTGACAATTAATACCTCTGAATCTAAAGGAGATTTTTCTGGGAAAGGCGATTCTGGAGAAGTGATTATTGATCTTGATAAAGATGCAGAAGATATTGAAGAAATTTCTTCAAAATCAGACAGTACTGGAACTTACAGCCTTGAATATCTCAATCCAGTGGTTAAAGCAGTCGGTAGTAATGCTGGACTTATCACATGTGAATTCTCAAGCGCAAAGCCACTTAGAATAGAGTTTAAAGTTGCCAATATAGGTAGAATTCACTTTTATCTTGCTCCACGCGTAGAAAGTTAAAGCATTTAAAGATAAAATTATTCAATTAGTTTAACTTGAAACTTGTTTTAAAATATGGTGGAACCTCAATATCAAACACTAAAGATATTCAATCAATTGCTAAACATGTTGTAACATTATCTAAAAAACATCAACTTGTGATAGTTTGTTCAGCAATAAATGGAACTACTGATGATTTAATTGAAATATCTGAATCAATTAAAAAAGAAAATAAATTAAAAGCTGAACAACTTGTATCAAAAATTACCAACAGACACAAACAATTGGCTAAACAAACAATCAAAAAATCTGATACCCAAAAGAAATTATTGATAAAATTAAATGATGATTTTAAAGAACTTCTTGCATTAATAGATGGTTTAGTTTTGTTAGGCGAAGTAACATCAAGATCTATGGATTATTTAATTTCATTTGGTGAAAGATTATCTGTAAAAATAATTGCTGCAGCAATAAATGATTTATCAAAAAAATCAATTTCTTTAACTGGAAAGGAAGTTGGAATTGTTACCGATTCCAATTTTGGTGAATCAAAACCACTAATAGATACAACTAGATTAAGAGTATCAAAAACTATAGATGCATTATTAGCAAAAAAAATTATCCCTATAGTTGGAGGATTTGCAGGTGCAGATCAACATGGACATACTACTACATTTGGTAGAGGAGGTTCTGATTATTCAGCAACAATTATTGGATCTTGTATTAAAGCAAATGAAATTTGGTTGATGAGTGATGTTGAAGGATTAATGACAGCAGATCCAAAAATTGTTAAAAATGCAAAATTACTCAAAGAGGTTTCATATACTGAAGCAATTGAAATGGCATTATTTGGAGCAAAACAAATCCATCCAAGAACATTTGAACCATTATTATCAAAAAAAATTCCTATGAGAATCAGAAATTCATTTTTGGTTAATAATGAAGGAACTTTAGTTACATTTTCACCTTCTGCATCTGTGAAAAACACTGTAAAGTGTGTAAGTAATATTCGTAATAATGGATTAATAGATATCAGAGGTGGCAGTATGATTGGAACACCAGGAACTGCAGCTAAAATATTTGATACTTTAGCAAAAGCTGGAATTAATGTTATGATGATATCTCAGAATCCTTCTGAATCCAGTATTACAATAGTTGTAAAAAATACTGATCTCAATAAAGCTGTTAGTGTATTGGAAATGAATCTTTTAGGAAAAATTATTAAAAAATTAGAAGTCACTACTGGAATGTCAATAATTGCATTAATTGGTTCTGGAATGAGAGGAACAATAGGTGTTGCATCAAAAGTTTTTGCAGCAATTGAGCAAAATAAAGTGAATGTTTCCATGATTACTCAAGGTTCATCAGAACTTAATCTTGCATTAGTAGTAAAAAATTCTGATACAAATTCAGCAGTACGTGCAATACATAATGTATTTCAATTAGATAAAATCAATTAAGACAAATAATTTAAAGCAATAAGATTAGTCAAAATTATTGAAAAAAATTATTATTATTTTGATTATTGGAATTTTTACAGCTAGTATTGTTTCTGTTTCAACTTTTTCAGATCAATATGTTGATGCAGGATCTACAAAAAAAGTTCATTTTACTCAAACAATTACATCTTCTCAAGATCCTGGATTAGATCATGAAAATCATCAATTGGCACTTATTTTGTCACCAAATGAAGGAACGATTTATGATGGTTCTGTTACATTCACTTCTAGTGAATTAGTTGAAGTAGCTATTTTACATGAAATTAATCAAAATGATGTAAAAGGCCAAGACACTTGGGTTGTTAATGAAAATACATTTTATGGTTTATCTTTATTAAATCCAGAAAAAAAATCAGGTTCTTCTGAATTTACTGGAGCAGGACTTGCATTACATTCAACAAATTCTAAAGAATTTACTGCAACTGTAAGTGTAGATGGTTGGATTAGAGGTCAACCAACTCAAGTACTTGCACAAAAATTTGAATTTGAAAGAGAAGATTCTTCATTATTACTTTCAAGAGCAAATATTCCAGCTATAATTCCAATGCATAAAGGAATTCACAATGGAAATGAAATTCTTTACATAATCACAGATTCTAGTGATAGTGATTATGTAGAAACTATTTCAGAAAAACAAAAATGGAATATTCAATTATCTAAATCTATTCAAAATATTCCTGAACATAATTTACAAAAAATTTTTGTTTTTAAAAATGGAATTAAAGGAGATGGAATTTTTGGATTTCAAAATGAAATTTTTTCTAGTATTCCAAAACAATCAGATTATACAGCATTAGGATCTGTTATTGAAGTCACATGGAAATCAGGTCAGAAAAAAATTATTTTTGAATCAGCCTCTGAAGTAATTAATGCTGAAAAATCAGGTAGAATAAAATTTGATGAAACAAATATTGTAGTTAATGTTCCTCAAATAAAATGGCTTGATGGCCACATGGAGATACGTTCTAATGAACAAATCAATAATGATATGTCGTTTTCTGGAGGTCAAATTACTGAAATCAATGAAGACGAACTTTTTGTAACTTTTGTAGCACATAGAGCATGGGATTCTGAAGGAAAAACAATCTATTACATTATTACTGATGCAACACCTATTGGACCAGCAAAATTGATGGGTGTTGTACATTCTCCTGCATCTTCAAATCTTTTAACTCATTCTTCAGTCATTGATAACTACCAATTTAAAAATGGAATCAAAGGAACTGGCACTTTAGGTTTCCAACCAGAAATTTTTAGTTTATCATCTAATGAAGAAAATTATAACCCAATATCAAAAATTTATCTTATTGAATGGCATGATTCTAAATCATCACAAATTTTACAAACAAAATCTGATATAGATTCATTTCATAATGATGATTTACTCACTGTTAGTATAGCACGTCCATCAAATAGTGAATACATAATTAATTCACCAATAGTTGATCCATTTCAATAATAATATCACTAAAGGGATAAATTAGTTAAAAAAAAATTATTTTTATTGACTGGTAAACTCTACATTGTTGGTGTTGGTCCTGGACATCATGATCATATGACATTTCGAGCTAAAGAAGTTATTTCTGAAAGTGATACAATTGTTGGATACGAAACTTATGTTAATTTGATTCAAGATTTGTTAGATGGGAAAACAATTCACCGATATGCTATGACACAAGAAGTTGAAAGAGCACATCAATGCATTGATCTTGCAAAATCTGGAAAAATTGTTTCATTAGTATCTAGTGGAGATCCTGGAATTTATGGAATGGCAGGATTAATTTATGAAACTCTTGCAACAATAGGTTGGGATCCTTCCGATGAACTCAAAGTAGAAATTATTCCCGGTATATCTGCACTCAATTCATGTGCATCAATAGTTGGTTCACCACTTATGACTGATTTTGCTGTTGTTAGTATGAGTGATCTTATGGTACCATGGGAAATTATTCAAAAACGTGTAAAATCAGCTGCACAAGGTGATTTTGTACTTGTAATTTACAATCCTAAAAGTCAAAAAAGAATTCATCAACTACAAGATACTCAAAAAATTCTGCTTGAATATAGGAAACCTACAACACCTGTTGCAATTATTAAAAGTGCATATAGAGAATCTGAAGCTATTGTGATGACAAATTTAGAAAATTTACTAAATTTTGATGAGGAATTAGGAATGACAAGTACTGTAATTGTAGGTAATTCATCAACATATACTTACAAAGATTTAATGATCAATCCAAGAGGATACAAATCAAAATATAATTTAGCAGAACAAACTAATTCTAATCTAAAAGTTTAGAAACTTTTCTTTATTGCTTCAGATATTTCTTCACTAAGATTTAGTTTTTCTCTAATTGGAGATATAATTTTTACAAGATAATTTCCTACTGTTTGTTTTAAATCTCCTGGATGTATTTTTCCTTTTTCAAAATCATTTTCCAAATCTTTATAATTTGAATATGATACATTACCTCCAAATTTATCCGGTCTCTCAATATTCATTTCATTAAATTCATGAAAAATTACTGTTTCAGCAATTGCTAGTATGGGATTATTTTTTATAACTCCTTCATCACACCATGCTTTATTGATTTTTTTCCTAATTTCATCATCTGTGTTGTGGATAAATATGCCTGAATTTGGATCTGATTTACTCATTTTACTAAGTTCACCTCCAAATTCTTCATCTGCTTGTTTTTTTAATCCTGGAAGTAATTTATGATGAACAGAAACTGGAACTTTCCATTTCATTTTAGGAAAAATTTCTCTAACTAGCATGTGTATTTTTCTTTGATCCATTCCAGCATGTGCTATATCTACGTCCAAATAATGAATGTCAACTGCTTGCATTGCGGGATAAAGTAATCTGGCAACATCAATTTTTTCATCACTTTCTGAACGTCCCATAATTGTTAGAGTTCTCATTGTTCTTTTCAATGACATATGTTTTGTAAATTTTACAAGATCTGACCAGTATTTTGGATTTTTTTCATATAACTCTGAACCTAAAACAATTTTCGCATCTGGACAAACTAATTTGAAAGCATCTTGATAATATTTTGAAACTTTAGAAATTATATCCCAATCACCACCTAGTTTATCGTTGATAACTGTGTGCCAATCTGCAAGAAAAATTGTACAATTTACTCCAGTTTTAATAAAATCATTAATTTTGAAACCAGTACTGATTAAACTACCAAGATGTAAAAAACCAGAAATTTCTAAACCGATGTAATGATTTGGTGAAGGCTTTTCATCAAATAATTTAGTTAACTCCTCTTCAGTAACAATTTCATCTGTTGTTGGAGAGTTTTTAATCAAATTTATTTTTTCAAAAGTATTCAAATCAAAACAACTTTTAAAATCTAAGCCTATAAAGTTATTTAAAATAATTCAGAAGTTAGAATCTTTGAATATGGGTAAAATTCTACTGTTTTCATGACACTTGAAGAAGGATTAGAATTAATTAATAATTATAAAAAAGGATTACAAAAATTTTTAGAAACACTACCTGAACAATCTGTTCAATTAGGCTCAGAAATGATTCAGGTTCTCACTTTAAATTCTAAAAACCAAATTGCAAATCTTGAAGCAATTGAAAAATCACTTCTAAGACCTGTAAAATCTTAATTCACCAAATTTCAAAATTCTCATTTACAATTTTTTTTATGTTTTCTTAATTCTTCACTATAATCAAATTCAGTTCCACAAATTCTACATTTTTCCTTTTTTTTATTATGGGCTTTTTCTTGATGTTTTTTCAATTTTTCACTATCTGATAATATTGTTCCACATTTCTTACATTTTAAATCATTTTTAGACGATCCAAAAAATCCCATGATAAATAATATAATCTGTAGTATAAAAAAATAATTTTAAAATATATTACAATTTTATGTTCTATTCATCATCGCTTAAGCTTTTTCTGGGTTTTACACTAAGATAAAATGCATGTGCACTGATAATGAATGCTGCAAGAAAAACTTTTGTCGCAAAAACTAAATTCCATGGTCTATCAGGATCTGGATAAGCAACTGAAAGCTTATCTATATCTGGCACCACTCCATTAACTATTCCTGCTGTTATTTGTGCATTCAAAACTGTAAAATTGTATAAAACTTCATAAAAAGTAATAATTGTAAATCCAAGTAACATTAATTGAAGTAAAGCCATTTTTGTTCCAACTATTTTATTGCCTGCAGTTCGTCTCCAACCAATTCTGGTTACACAATACCATCCAATTATTGTTGAAAAGAAAATCCAAGTTGAAACTCTAGCAAAATTTTCAAATGGAATAGTTGTATTGTGAATTACTTCTCCCATAACATATGTTCCATTTTCTAACCATTCTAGTACTGTAGCATAGACACCAAAAATTAATGTTGAAACCATTATAGCTCCACAGATATAGAAAATATACAAATAGACTTTGTAACCAGTATCAGTTTTTTCTAAATGTCTTGGCTTCATTCTATGATTTGCCAAATTGCGAAATATAAAAATTCATACCTAGTAAACGAGATTTATAGAGTAGTAATTATGAGATTAAGTGTTGAATATACCCATAAATATTCCTCTTGTAGGTAAAGAAGAAATTTCATTAGTTTCATCCATTCTTAAAAATGGTGCATTAACTTCAGCTGCAAATCAAGGTGGAAAATACGTTCAAGATTTTGAAAAATCAGTCTCTTCATTTGTAAATGCAAAATATACTATTGCAGTAAATTCTGGCACTGCAGCATTACAAGCAGCACTATATGCTTTAGACATCAAACATGGTGATGAAGTTTTAATTCCATCTTTTACTTTTGTCGCAACTGCAAATTCTGTATTGTCAACTGGTGCAAAACCAGTTTTTGTTGATATTTTAAAAAATAATTTTACAATGGATCCTAATGATCTTAAGAAGAAAATTACAAAAAATACTAAAGCAATTATTCCTGTGCATCTTTATGGAAATGTTGCTTATTTAGATAAAATTTCTGAAATTGCAAAAAAATTCAATCTACCAATTATTGAAGACTCAGCTCAATCACTGGGTTCAACTTTTAAAAATAAACACACAGGAACATTTTTTGAAATGGGATGTTTTAGTATGTATCCTGCAAAAGTTATGACTGCTGGTGAAGGTGGATTTATTGTAACAAACAATAAAAAACTCAGAGATAAATTATTAATGATAAGAAATCACGGAATGATAAAAGGATATGATACTAGAATATTAGGTCTTAACTTACGGTTACCAGAAATAAGTGCTGGAATTGCAAAAATCCAAATGAAAAAATTACCAAAATTTTTGAAAATTAGACAAAAAAATGCAGAACTTTTATCAGAATTACTTTCAAAATCAAAACTAAATTTGCCAATACAAAGAAAAAATGAGAAAGTGAATTGGTATCTTTATACGTCAACTACACCAAAACGTAATCTACTTTTGAAAAAACTTAATGAAAAAGGAATAGGCGCAGCATCATATTATCCGACTCCTATTCATAAAACACCATTTTACAAATCAAAATCAAAATTACCTGTTACTGATTGGGCAGCATCAAATGTTATTTCTTTCCCAATTCACCCAAAAGTTACTTCAAAAAATATTGAATTAATTGCAAAAATAATTTCTGAAATTCTTTGAATTAACTAGTAACCATTTTTTTGTCTTTCATGATTAATTTGGTTTTTTCTTTTATATTCGTCTAAAATATCATCTGGAGTCAATTTTAATTCTAATGAAGCCTGAACAACAAAATGCCATATGTCAATCAATTCTTCTCTAGCCTCATTTTGATTAAATTCTGTAGGTGTTTTCCACCATTTCCAATTTGTTGTTCTTTGTAATTCAACAGCTTCATGCATAATTGCAGTAGATAGAGCAGAAACTCTACTTTCAGCATCTTTTGGATATCTATCTAATTTCATGATTTCAGATAGACCTTTTTGAAGTTTAAAAATTTCATCTAATCTATCCTCTATTTTTTCAGACAATCTAATTTTATTTAAAAAATAATTTGACTTAAATCTTTTTAGAATTGAATCATTTTTTCATATGTTTTCAAACGTTTTGAAATATCACCATTTTTTATTTTTAGTAATCCATCAAGACCATATTTTTCAACAGCAAATGAACCTAACACATTTCCATAAACTACAGCCTTTTTTATTTCTGATATTTTTGTACTCTTTTTACTAGCTAAATATCCAATCATTGCACCAGCAAACGAATCACCTGCACCAGTAGGATCTACAACATTTTCTAATGAAAATCCTGCAGTAGGAAAAACTACGTCATCAAAAAACATCATAGAACCATGTTCACCTTTTTTGATAATGATGTATTTTGCACCCCATTTTTTCATTTTTTTTGCACATTTGATTAAATTATGCTCTTTTGTTAGAAGTTTGGCTTCTTCATCATTAATTACCACTGCATCGACATTTTTTATCATTTTAATCACTGCATCTCTTTTTGTCGATATCCAAAAATCTATTGTATCACACATTGAAAATTTTACATTATCAAATTCTTTAATTAATTTAGTATTTTGTTCTGGATCGTTATTTGCAAGATAAACAAATTGTGATTTTTTATATTCTTCTGGCACTATCGGTTTAAAATTTTCAAGTACGTTTAATTCTGTTTTTAGAGTGGATCTTGTACTAAGTGTATTATCATATTTTCCATCATAGCGAAATGTTTTACCTTTGTTTATGGCTAGTCCTTGTAAATCTAGATATTTTGATAAAATATTGTGATTTTTTCTTGAAAAATCATCACCAACTACTGCAATTAATCCTGTTTTTACAAAATTACTTGACGAAATTGCTGCATACGTTGCAGCTCCTCCTAAAACATTTTTTAGAGTTTTGGTTGGAGTTCTTATTGTATCTAATGCTGTTGAACCAAATACTGTAAGCATTTGATAAAAAATTAATTTTATTGTATAAATTTCCTTGTTTGCTCTTCAGTAGGATAGTAATCAAATGGAACTTGTATAGTTGTAATCAATAAATCATATTCTGTTATCCCTGATATCTTTATAGATTTAGATTCATCCGAATCTCTATCTGTTGTAAAAGTTCCTTCAACCAAACTACTACTAATTGGATATAGTGTGAAGGATTCAAGATGACCCTTTCCTACTATTTCATCATCATAAAATACAAAGAATTTGGTTTCACCTGCTGGTAACGTTAAAAATGATGGATTTTCAAATTCTAATTCAATTTTATAATTTGATTTATTTTCATTAATGAATGTATTTTCAGAAAGATTAACTGAAATTTGTGATGCAGATTGAATTTGTGAATATCCTAAAATACTAACTAATAAAAAAAATACAATTATTACACTTTTTTTCTTAAATGACTTCATAGTAAACCCTCAAAAAATTTTCTTTTAACCTAAAATTAATAAAAAATCCTAATTATTTGTGTAAATTTTTTGATTTAATCTTAAATCTCATTAGAGCTATCTCAATAAATCAAAATTAACTTAATTCTTTACATTGGCACGAATAAAACTCAAAATAGGCGAGAATGAAATTGAAGTCGATTCTAGAGATTTCTATGTTGATAATAAAACATTAGGCGAAATAATTGATAATATTTCTCAATATATGCCAGAAAACCAGGCAAAAATTATCTATGAATCTGATTCAAAACAAATTTCAACCAAAATTGATCATGGTTTAGAATCTTTAGACGATGCAGAAACATTCGAACCTGAATTTAATGAACCTAAACACATTCAAAGCAATGAAATTTTATCTAAACTAAAAATTTTAGAAACTAGCAAATTTTTTGATTCACCAAGAACAGTTGGTGAAACTGTTCAACAACTTAGAGAATATGGATGGGCTACAAGCACATTAGATGTTTCTAAAGCTTTAGCAAAAATGGCTTTAAACAAAAAATTCATTAAAAATTCAACTGAAAACCAAGTAAAATATTCAATTGAACAATTACCCCTATCTAGTTAGAAGAATACTTACATTCTAAACAATCAGAAAAAATTTCTCCATCTAAATGATCAAAATGTGTTTTACATTGTTGACATGTATGATGCATATCAAAATACCCATCCTTTTCTGTAATTCCAATCTTATTTGATTCAAGATTTGTGCTTTTACACTTTATACAATGACAACCACATTCTATTTTCATAATTTTTCTCAGATAATCTATGTATAGTTTCTATATCTATACAAATCATTGGGTAAAAAACGCGAAGTACCAATAGAAATTGACGATCATTTCAAACTTTTTGGCAAAGAACCATGGGAAGTTGAATATGGCGAAAAATGCCTTGTATGTGATGTTAGAATTGATGAATATGGTTTTTGTTCATGTGGATCTAGTGGAGATTAAATTTTTTCATAAATGGAACAGTCAAAACAACCAAAAATCCCATAATTAATGGAATAAACATTGAAAATTCTGGAATTACTGTAGTTCCAATAATTGTAATTACTCCTGTTGATTCAGGTTTAACATTTAATGATGTAATATTTTCTACTCTATCATATTTTGTATATTTGATTTTCTCATCATCTAACAACACAATGTATGGACCTCCCAACAATTCTTCTGAAAAAGTCAATGTGAAAAATTTATTTTTTTCATTTATCTCAAAACTCATACTTTTTGAAGTTTGTTCAAAATTAAATTTTTCAACCTTAGAATCTGTAATAATTTCTACATCAAATTTATCTTCTTCCCATTCTATTTTTTCAATTATTTTTGTTGGATTAGAATAATATTCAATATTGATATTCCCTCCCCCATTAACTGAAATTCCTTTTTTCCCATCTAAAAATATCAAATTACCATTAATGAAAATTAATTCAATTGATTCATCAAATACCACAGAAAATTTTTCAGGATATGAAATTTCAGTGCTAAATAAATTATTATTTAGATTTATGTTTTCTAAATTATATTCTATTATTGTTTTTTGTTTTGATGGTAAAAGCACTACAGATTGATTTCCCTTACCGTCATTTGCAATTCCAGATATAGTTTCTTCTCCATCTTCATTTTTTATAATTAAATTTGAAATTTCACCTGAAAATAAAGGAAGAGATGCTGGCATGTTTGAAGATTTAGCTACATGTTTCACATTAATTTCTCCTTTAAGATTCAATTTAACTTCAATTAATTCCTGTTTTGCTTCAGGACCTATTGATAATTGTGCATTAACAGTTGGAACAACTAATATCAAACTAAAAATTACGACTGTTAAAATAATACTTGGATTCATTTATTCTAAACTAACTTTTGTCATTTCTACTTTTTCTAATGGGCAGTCATTTCCGTCTCTTTCCATGTTCACAATTTTATCTGCAACATCCATTCCTTCTTTGACCTGTCCAAATACAGTATATTGTCTATCTAAAAATACACTATCTGATGTAACAATAAAGAATTGTGAGCCTGCACTGTCTGGATCTTGTGCTCTAGCCATAGAAACAATTCCTCGTAAATGTGATCTTGGACTAAATTCAGCTTTAACATTATGACCAGGTCCTCCCATTCCCCAAGAACCTTTGTTATCTGTTTTTGTATTAGGATCTCCACCTTGAATCATAAATCCAGGAATGATTCTGTGAAATAATGTTCCGTCATAAAATCCGTCTTCAGTTAATTTTTTAAAATTTCTAACTGTCTCAGGTGCTAAGTCAGGTAAAAGTTCAAATGAAATTTTTCCATGATTAGTTTCAATATTTGCAACAGTCATAAATTTTTTCAGATTGAATTATCATAAAAGTCTTTTTGATAAATCATTTGAAATATTTTCATACTTTGTTAGATTAATTTAAAAAATTTACAATAGTTGTTTAATAATCTCTATTAATGGAATAAGAATAATTTTTCTATAAAAAAATAAATCGTCATTGATATTCTATTTTTTCAAATTTTAAAGTTATAGTGTTATATAGATCGATTAGAATTTAGATATATTGAATCGTACAAACCAAAGCACGATAATTAAAGAAGCAATTAATTCCTATCTTGACAAAGGAGTAACTGACAAACAAGACATCTACACCAAAGTGGTTGATGAACTAGGTGTTCCAAGACCTACCGTACGAAGGGTTGCAAGGGATCTAAGAACTGAACTATTACAAAAGATCCAAATCTTACAATCTGACATGCCTAAAGTTTCCAGTTCTTCTGAAGAAACACAATAAATTCAGAGATCCTTTTTATTTTTCAATCTATTATTTGATGAGTTTCAGCATTACTATTATAAAGAATGAATTTTTGAGTTCATTTATGGGATATTGGCGTAATCATATGGCAACTATAGTTACTGGAATATTTGCTTCAGTTTTGACTGGACTTTGGCCACCATTTTATGATTTTGCCCCAATTCTAAATTTTGTCTTTATGATGGCAGTTCCAATTATGTGGTTTTTGGTAATTACTTGCTTCATATCTCAAAGAAGTGTAGATTATACAACTAAACATTCTCATACACATATAGTAAATGAAAAAAAAAGCTTGAATAGATCACAAACTGTTCTAGAAATCCCTAAACAAGTTAATCTTGCACAAATAAAACAAATTCAAGATGAATTATCCGCAGAATTAAATGATTTAAAATCATCTGTAGAACTAAAGGATGATGAAATTGAACGATTAAACCAAGAAATCTCAAATCTCAAGACTCTTGTTCAAATTGAATCATTAAAAACAGAACTAGCTAATCTAAAACTTTTATCTTCAAAAAGAAAATAATTTCAATCTTTACAATGACATGTAACAATACCGTGATTTTTTTTACAATCGGGACAACTTATTGCACCACCATAATGACATTTACAAGAACATAATTCAGTTGGATCTTTTTTTAAACTCAATGTCATTAATTTACAATCATACTATTTGACTTTTACAAAATATGCACATAATTTTTACTTTTGATACCTTCATTATTCTTTTTTTAGTTTGGATGCAATTTTTAATGTTCCATCCACCATTTCTTTTAATTTATCTTTTGCACCTTCATCTGAAATTTCATTTTCAGTAAATATTTCTGTAGTAAGATAAACAGCTTTTGGATTTGTAATCACTCCAAAATATGATAACAACTGTGTTATCATTGTTTGTACATCAGTAAAACCAATATTTTCAGCAGCTAAAATTGTCATACCCGCAACTTTCCCCTCAGTTTTACTATGATCAACATATTCAAAGAGATTTTTTAATGCAGAACTAAAAAATGAGTTGTAAATCGGCGAACCAATTAACCAAATATCTGCATCCATTATGTCTTTGGCAGCCTTTTTTGTTGCTTCATTATACTCTATATCTCCTCTGTAACATTCAATTTCTCCATCTGATAAATTAATAAATTTTGTATCAGGATTTTTTGAACTTGCATATTCATTAACATATTTCATTATGATTTGTGTATTGGCAGTTTTTCTTGGACTACCTGAAATAACTACTATTTTCACATTTTTTTCAATTATTCTTTGTATTTAATCCATACAATTTTTTAAATAAAACGGGCTTGGAGGGCTTCGATCCCTCGACCTGTAACTTAGGAGGCTACTGCGCTATCCATGTTGCGCGTCAAATTTGACTCTGCGCTACAAGCCCAGCAGAAAAAATATTCTAAATTATTTAAGCCTAATCAAGATTAGTTTGAATTAAATCTTGAATTTCTTTCCAGTTAGTATTTTCTTTTTCATCCCATTTTTCATAATACACAACATCTTCTAGATTTAATCTTGGTAACCACTGTGCGGTTTCAAGATCTGGTTTCTCTGCAAATTCGTTAACATAACCTAGACACAAATATGCAACAGGAACTATATGTTCTGGTAATCCAAGAGTTTCTTTTAGAATTTCATTTGAAAGAATGCTTACCCAACCTAGTCCAATTCCTTCTGTTCTTGCTGACAACCATAAATTTTGAATTGCACAACATACACTGTATAGCCCTGCTTCTGGAATACTGGATCTACCAATAACAAATGGTCCAAATTTTGATGGATCATATGTTACACATAGATTAACAGGTGATTCTAAAATCCCCTCTAGTTTGAATGAAAGATATTTTGATTTTTTTGGTTCTTCTACAATCTGTGATGATTTCTCTCTTTCTTTATCAAATGATTCTTTAATTTTCTTTTTTGTTGCTTGATCCTTAATTAAAACAAAATTCCAAGGCTGTGAAAATCCTACAGATGGAGCATGATGTGCAGCATGGAGAATCTTTGATAATTTTTCATTTTCAATTGGTTTAGATATGAAGTGTGATCTGACATCCCTTCGTGAATAAATTGCCTTATAGAATCCTCTTTTTTCTTCATCAGTAAAATTTTCTTTCAATATTTACACTCGTTATCTCTTTTTATTCAGCCTTTCTTTTCTTAAACGTTAATAATGTCTGAACCTTGCTTTGAACTTCAATGGGCCTGTAGTCTAGCTGGTTAGGATACTGCCTCGACATGGCAGTGATCATGAGTTCGAATCTCATTAGGCCCACTTTTAATTATTTTTCAGTTCTGAATTCATTTTCTGCAACACTCCACGTACTTTGAGTAGTAATGATACCTTCAGCAACAAAATCAGTTATTTCATTTTTTATCATCGATTGAAAAATTTCTGAATTTATTTCAGATTTATCCAGAATAAATGTATTTTTTAAAGGAACTTCACCACCTGCAAAAATTTGTGCTCTTCCAGGTAACGCAACATCTTCTGTAGAATATTTTCCAGAACCTAATAACACATCATTACCATATAGTTTGTATTCAATTATTGGAACCACGTAAATTTTTTCACTTGGATTTTTTATAAGAAATGTAACAATGAATTTTGCTTCATTATCTTCTACTTCTCTTAAAACAACATCTGCCAATTCAACATTTACTTGATTAAGTGATTCATTATCTAAACTAGCATAGTAAACAATTCCCCCCATTAATCCTAAAACTCCAACTATTGCAGCATAAACTGTTAGTCTACTTTGAAGTTTCATTTCAACATAATTTTTAATCTACAAGTAAAAAACGTTGTCAAGATCCAAATACATAATATTTGATATCATATGTGATAAAATATGGCTGGAATAGAACAAGCAATTCTAACTTGGATTCATCTAGTTTCAGCTGCAATATGGGTTGGCGGTTCACTTTTTATTGGAATTGTTTTTTCCCCGCTTCTAAAAACTATGACTAATTCTCTTCAAGAAAGAATGCAAATAATGATTAGAGTTGGAAAGCGATTTAACAAAATTGCTGTACCCTCATTAATTATAATGATGGCAACTGGTTTGTATAATTCTCACTTGATTTTAGGAAAACCAAATATTCTTTTCGAAACAAGTTATGGACAATTTTTGATTATTAAAATTATACTTGTTGTTGTATTAATTATCACATATGCAGTACATGTTAGAATAATTCGTAAGGATGTTGAAGAAAAGATTATGTCAAATCAAATGTCTGAACCTGAAATACAACAATTACGGAAAAAAATTATCATTCTTGGTGAAATTACAGTAATTGTTTCATTAGCAATTCTATTTTTTGCATCTTTACTTGATGCTGGGGTTTGACATCCCATCAATAATTACTTCAAAACCATTTGATATTTTTCCAATCCCATATCTGCAACCTGTAATTTTCGACGTCACAAATAGATTTGTTTCTAAGTGCTTTGTAATTTCTTTGACTTTTAATTTTGTTTTATTTTTACCTAAACTTGCAGGTACTACTAGCATGTCTGCCAATTTTTTATCTATTCCAAGTGTGTTATTAAAAATTTCATCAAAATCTAAATCAAAGTTTTGTGTTTTTTTATTAAATAATCCATCTATTCCAATTATTGAATTCTCATCAATGCTGTAAATTAATACAGATGCACCAGAATCAATAGATTCCTCCTCTTTAATTTCAACGTCAACTTCAAAACCACTTTTAATTATTTTTTCTTTAATTAATTGAATTTTTTTTTGAATTATATTTTTTGGAATATGTGAATACACACATTTTATTTTTATTTTTTTATTTTTTCTTTTAGAAAGAGTAATGGATTTAATTTTTGATGGGTATACTTCTATTACTACTTCTCCACCTCCTCTTGGAAAATACCCTCTTTTTTTAATTTTCATTTCAAATTCTATCCCCATTCTAGAATATGCTTCCTTGAGTACATATTGTGTATAATTCATTGATGGACTCCAAAGTACATCTGTACCTCCTTTAATAATTAAATTAAGTTTTTTTTGTGAGATAGATACTGCAGGAATTAAAACTTGTAAAATCAAAGAAATACTTCCTGCAGTTTTAACATCTTCAATAATCTCCAGATTATCTATTTTATTTGGAAAAAATTTCAATTCTGTTGATCCTATTTTATCTCCGATTACTTTTGCATTTGATATTTTTTGTAAGATCTTTATTGCTGTAAGATGTTGTTGTTTTAGTCCTTTGTTTTTTCTATTTACCCTAATATTTTCTAAATGAATAGGTTGATTTGTAATACATGATAATGTTATTGCTGAGCGTACAATTTGTCCACCGCCTTCACCATGTCCTCCATTAATTTTTAAGAAATTCATACTTTTTATTTATTATAACTCCTTATGATAGTTTTTTAAAAAAGAAATTTCCTATATTTGATATGAATGGATTACTAATTGGAAGATTTCAGCCATTTCATTTGGGTCATCTTGATGCATTGCAATTTGCATTGACTAAAGTTGATAAATTATGGTTAGGATTAGGCAGTGCAAATAAAACAATTGAAAAAAACAATCCTTTTACTGTTGAAGAACGAAAACAAATGATTTTATCTTCAATAAACGATTCAATGAAAAACAAAATTTCTATTTATTTTATTCCTGATTTAGACAACCATGTAAAATGGGTTGAAAAAATTGATTCGATCGTACCAAAATTTGATATTATTTTTTCTAATGATCCTTTAACTAATCATCTATATTCCAAACGTGAAGTTCAAGTTATTTCAATTCCGTTTTTAAAAAGGGATCAATTATCTGGGACTCGAATAAGAAATCTGATTAAAAGCGATCAAAAATGGAATGATCTTGTTCCAAATGGAACAAAAATTCTTTTAGAAAATCTGGATGCAAAAAATCGATTAGAAATTCTTTAATTATAAATAAGCCTGAGGCTAACGTTTTTTGAAGATATTTTGGAATATTTAGTAATGTTACCGGGACCTACGAATGTTCCTGAACGTGTTACTCGTGCAATGATTGAACCATCTATCAATCATAGAAGTGATGATTTTGTAAAACTTTATGAAGAATGTGTAAATAATACAAAAAAAGTTTTTGATACTCAAGGCGATGCTGTTTGTTTATCTGCATCTGGTACTGGTGCTGTTGAATGCTCTGTTGTAAATTTAATTAAAAAAGACGATAAAGTAATTATTCCTGTAAATGGTGAATTTAGTACTCGTTTAGCTCAATCAATTGAATGGGCTGGAGGACAAACAATTCGAATAGAAACCGAACCAGGTGTTAATCCTACATATGATCAAATCAAAGAAGCATTTGATAATAATAGTGATGTAAAAGCATTCTATTGTGTTTGGAATGAAACTTCTACTGGAACTATGATAAATTACCTTGATAGAATTAAAGATCTAACCTCAAGAAATGATTCTTACTATGTTTTAGATGGAGTTTCAATTGTTGGTGGTGAAGAACTTCACATGGATAAATGGGGAATTGATATTGCAATGACTGGTGCACAAAAAACTTTTGCATGCCCACCAGGAATTTCACCAATTTGTATTAATTCAAGAACTAGAAAATACATGGAAGCAAATCCTCCAAACACAACATATTTCAATTTACCACGATATTTCAAATATTATGATGAAGCAAAACATACTCCATTTACTCCAGCATTACCTGTTCTTTATGCGTATAGAGAAGCAATGAGAATTATGTTTGAAGAGGGTATTGAACAAAGAATTCAACGTCATAGAATTTGTTCTGATGCATTATATTCTGGATTATCTGCAATTGGATTAACTCCATTTGCAAAAGAAGATTCACGATCAACTGTAGTAATTGCATTAAACTATCTAGATGGATTAGAAGATAAAATATTCCGTGAAACACTTGCTAAAAAATTCAGAATTTTAGTTGCAGGCGGATTTGGAAATCTAAAAGGTAAAGTTTTTCGAGTTGGATGTATGGGTGAAGTAAATGCATCCCATGTAATGAGATGTATATCTGGAATTGCATCAACACTATCTATGATGGGTTATGATACTGATTCACAAGCTGGTTTAAAGATAGCCGAAGATAAACTAAAGGCTCTTCCAAATCCTTCTTAACATTGAGAACGTTTAACTAATATAAGGAAATTCGAAAACGATCACATTGACTTTTGATAAAGGCTCATTAATTCTAGTTGATTATACTGCAAAAGTAAAAGATGATGACGAGGTTTTTGATACTACTCTTGAAGCAGATGCAAAAAAATATTCTCTTCATGAAGAAAATGCCAAATATCATCCCAAATTAGTTTCAATTGGTGAGACATCTTACCCTGTTTTAAAAGGATTTGATGAAGCATTAGCAAAAACATCTGTTGGTGATAAATTAACAGTTGAAGTAACACCTGACAAAGGTTTTGGAGCAAGAGATTCTGGTAAAGTAAGAATGATTCCACTAAGAAAATTAGGTGAGGATGCAGAAAAAGTCTCAGTAGGAGACACAATTGAAGTTGATAATAAAAGAGGAATTATTCGTTTTATTGGATCTGGTAGAGTCCAAATTGATTATAATCATAGATATGCGGGAAAAACAATTTTGTTTGATGTTAATGTTCTCAAAGCATTAGATTCACCAAAAGACAAAGTCGATGCAATTTTAAAAGAACGTCTTCCAGTTGAAGATGCTAAAATATCATTTGATCTTAAAGATAAAGAAGCAAATATTTTGATTCCTGAAGAAATTTTACGTGCTGATGGTTTACAAATAATGAAACATTTTATCCAAATGGATATTTTCAAATTTGTTACCACCTTAGAAAAAATTAGTTTTGTTGAAACTCATATCAATAAACAAATTACAAAAAAATCTGAAACAAAAGAAAAAACTGCTTAAATTAAATTATCTTTGTAATTTTTGCAAGATTCATTGCTTTTTTCTTTGTCATTTTAATTTCTTTTAAAATCGTATAACGTTCTGGTCTTAATCCTTGAGCAATAATTAGAGCCTCAATTATCATATTAGACTCTAGTCCAATTTGTTTTGCTGTAGTTGGTGCACCTACATCTTTTAATGTTTTAACTATTTTTTTCCAATCTTGTCCTTGCAATTTTGCCATCATTATAGATCCAATTCCACATTTTTCTCCATGAAGTCCAATTCCTGGTGCAATTTTATCAAGTGCATGTGAAATAAGATGTTCTGCACCTGAACATGGTCTACTACTTCCTGCAATACAAGATGCAACACCAGCACTGATTAATCCTTCCACAATCACGCGAGCATCCAATCCTTTTCTAGCAAATTTAGAAGAATTTTCCATAACGATCTTAGCACTCATCATTGCTAAATCTGCTGCATATCTTCCATAGTATTCTTTTTTCTTTTTATGTCCTAATTGCCAATCTTTTACAGCTATAATATTTGCAATAAGATCTCCACAACCACTTGCTAATAATTTTGATGGAGCTTTTTTGATAATATCAATATCTACAAAAACACCCATTGGCGCAGATGCTATAATTGAATGGGGCTTGTCACTTTTTACTGAAACAAATGGACTTGCCATTCCATCATGTGATGCAGCTGTTGGTAAACTTACAAATGGTATTGATAGATTAAACGAAATTAATTTTGCAGTATCTACTGAACGCCCACCACCAATTCCTATAATTAAATTCGAATTATCCTTTTTGACTAATTTTTGAATTTCATTAATTGATTTAATTTGATTATCTACTGATGTGTGCCAAATAAACTGAATTTTGTTAATTTTTAATGATTTTTCAATTTTAGTTTTTAAAACTTTTTGAACATTTATTCCAGAAATTAACGAAACTTTTTTTGGTTTATTTAATGAATTTAGAAATTTTCCAAAATCACCTATATTTTTCTCTCCGATCTCTATTAATCGAGGTAATTCCATCGTGTGGGATTGCATGTGATTATCATTTTTTCTCATTATTTATCATTTCAAAGGATCAAAAAGTTATTTAAAAGGGTGACATGACATGTACTTTATCTTAAAAGGTGTATTTTGTCTAATAACGTTGAAGAAAAAATTTTGCATGGGACTACCACTGTAGGTATTAAGGCTAAAGACGGTGTCGTATTGTGTGCAGATATGAGAGCTAGTGCTGGATATTTTATTGCCAATAATAATACAATGAAAATTCAACAAATTGATCTTCATGCAGGCTTAACGTTGGCTGGTGGTGTTGCAGATGCACAAAACATTGTAGATGTATTACGATATCATTCTAATTTACACAGAGTTGATAAACAAAATTCAATCTCTATTCATTCTTTAGCTAGATTATGTTCATTAATTTTTCATCAAAATAGAGGATATCCGTTTATGGCTGATATTTTACTTGGTGGTTATGATGCAAGTGGTCCTGCATTGTTTAATGTTGATATGTTTGGTTCAGTTGAAGAAAAATCTTATGTTACAACTGGTAGTGGTTCTCCAGTTGCTTATGGTTTACTAGAAGAAGAATATAGAAATGACCTCACAGTTGAAGAGGCAAAAAAAATAGCTTTACGAGCTGTAAAAGCTGCAATAGTTAGAAACATTGGTACTGGTGATGGAATAAACATCGCAGTAATGGACAAAGATGGATTCCGTCTATTGACCGATGAACAAAAGAAAGCAGTTATCGAACTTTAGTGATTTAATGCAAAAAAAACAATCTCCAAAAGAATTACCTCCTAACAGCCAGAATATAATGGCAACCATACTGCAAAGTATGCCAAAAGAAGCAAGTATAACAAAAATTGAATATGAAGGACCAAGAATTGCACTTTATACGAATTCACCTAGATATTTGTTAGAAAATAACGAAACAATTTCAAAACTTGTTAATATAATTAAAAAACGAATTGTAATTAGAACTGATGAATCTATAAGAAAATCTGAAGATGAATGTAGAAAAATTATTGCAGAACATGTTCCAAAAGAAGCAAATCTACAAGCAACATTGTTTGATACTTCAACAGGTGAAGTTTCAATTGAAGCAAAAAGACCTTGGTTATTACAAAGAAATGCAAAAGAATTCAATCACGCTGATTTAACTGAAAAAATTGGATGGAGATTGAGAATTCGAAAAGCTACCACAATTCCATCAAGAACAATTCAAACAATTAATGCTACTCTAAAACAGGCTTCTGCTGAAAGAAGTAAACAAATGAAACAAGTAGGTGATGATATTTTTAGACCTCGCTTATCACAAAGAACTGAAGTATCTCTTTACACTCTAGGTGGTTTTGGACAAGTAGGCAGATCTTCAATGTTATTATCAACACCAGAAAGTAAAATTTTAGTTGATTGTGGAATCAATCCTGGGGCTCGTTCTCCAATGGATTCATACCCACGATTAGATTCATTAAATATCACATTAGATGAAATTGATGCAGTAGTAATTGGACATGCACATTTAGATCATACTGGATTTTTACCTGCACTATGTAAATACGGTTACAAAGGTCCGATTTATTGTAGTGAACCAACATTACCTATGATGAATTTAATCCAATTAGATGCAATCAAGGTTGCTGCTGCACAAGGTAGAACTCCAATATATGCTGAGCGAGATGTAAAACAAGTAATGAGACAAACAATTACTTTACCTTATGGAACTGTAACTGATATTTCTCCAGACATAAAATTAGTTCTTGCAAATGCAGGACATATTCTAGGCTCTGCATTATGTCATTTTCATATTGGAAATGGTGATCATAATTTTGTTTATTCAGGAGATATTAAATTTGGAAAAAGTATTTTATTTGAAGCTGCTAGTTGGAATTTCCCAAGAGTAGAAACATTACTTATTGAAAGTACTTATGGTCTTAGAGAAGATGTCCAGCCAACTAGACAACAAGTAGAATCTTCTTTTATCAATGCAGTAAATAACACTTTAGCAGATGGCGGTAAAGTCTTGATACCAATCCCAGCAGTTGGACGTGCACAAGAAATTATGATGGTAATTGATCATTATATGAAATCTGGTGAAATGGTTGAAGCACCAGTGTTTACTGAGGGAATGATCTCTGAAGCATCAGCAATTCATGAATCTTATCCTGAATATCTTGCTAGAGAATTAAAACAAAAAATTTTAGAAACTGACGATAATCCATTTGATTCTGAATATTTTACAAATATTGAACATTCTGATGCTAGAGAGGAACCAATGAGAGAAGATTCTCCATGTATAATTTTAGCAACCTCTGGAATGTTGGAAGGTGGACCTGTTTTAGAATATTTCAAGAATATTGCTCCTGATCCAAAAAATAAAGTTGTGTTTGTCTCTTATCAGGTAAATGGAACTTTAGGCAGACGTGTATTAGATGGTTCAAAACAAGTCTCTATGTTAGGAAAAGAAGGTAAAATTGAAGTTGTTTCTGTAAATTGTGGTGTTGAAAAATTAGATGGATTCAGTGGACATAGTGATTATAATCAATTAATGTCCTTTGTACAAAGATTAAGGCCAAAACTTCGTCGTGTTTTAGTTAATCACGGTGAACGTTCAAAATCAGAGAACCTTGCTATGAATATTAGAAGAACATACAAGCTTCCTGCTCATTATCCTCAAGTACAAGAAGCAATAAAATTATTTTAAATCGTATTCTGGTTTCCAGATCTTTATACTAGATGGAGTAACAATAATTCTTTCTTCACCTAACCTTGCAATATCTGCATCAGCTGTTTTAGCAATTGAATATAATTCTTCCACAACTTTTCGTAATTGATCCACATCTTTTTGTGCTAATGGTGTTACTCTAAGAATCAAAATAATTCCTTTTTTGATATCCTCTTTGATTGAATGGACATCGCTACTATCCCTAATTGTAATTGCCTTTAGATATGTAGGGTTTTCTTGCTTTTGCATTATGATTAAAAATGAGATCTACTCCCTCAAATACTCTTCCTTAGTTTTAACTAATTTTTTAAATTTTTTACGCCTACATTCTAAATTGAATATATTCTTCTTCTTTTGCACTTTCTGAAGTGATTTCGTCAATCAAGTCATTATCTTTGATAGAAACAATCGCTGTCATGTTATTTGGTGCATCTGAATATCTTAAAGTAACAGACGATGCAAATTTAAGATGTTTTTTTGAATTAGAACCACGTAAAATTGAAACAGGTCCTACAAAGTCTTTAGCTTCAAGCAAAATGTCATTTGGTAATGCAATTGCTTTAATCATTTCATTTTCATCTTTGTTTCTTCCAACAATAAACTTTGTTTCTTTATCTAATCTAAAGTGTCTTCCAATTTTTAATAAATCAATATCGTTTATTGTTGGATTTTTTGTATGTGTAAACAAATCTTTAGCTTTTATTCCAAATTGTGGTTCTGTTAATAAACAACCACCACCTGCATTCGGTGGATTTTCAATTCCATATTTTTTTGCCATATCTAATTGATTTCTTCGTGTTCTTCCTCTGATCATTCCAAGATTTTCTCTTTTGATTAAACCATCTTTTTCAGGATCTGTTTCTGGTAATAGTGCAGCTGATAATGGTCTTACAATTTTTCCAACTAAATCTGATTCATTTTCGATTGTTCTTAATGCAGGTGCATGTTGACTCATTGGTCTTTGTCCTAATACCTCACCTGAAATAATAAACTCTGCACCAATTTCTTCCATGTGTTTTTTTGCAGCATCAAACATCATGGATCTACAATCAATACATGGATTAAATCCTGCACCAATTCCATGTTTTGGATGTTTTAACATTTCAATATACTCATCACCAAGATACACTGTTTTTAGATTTACATCAAGATCGTCAGCTCGTTCTCTAATTTCAAAACCACACCCTCTTCCACAATCAAAATCACAAAATGGAGTTTTTATTGCAACTGCAGAAACATCAAATCCTTGTTCTTGCATCATCTTAATTGCAAGTTGACTATCTAAACCACCAGAAAGCAATGCAACCACTTTCTTCTTCTTTTCTTCAGTCACAGATTTAATTTCAAAATTCCTTATACAAACTTTACATCATACATAAATTGAGAATACACAATATTTTGCTATGAGACAACGAAGAAAAAATCTTCTAAAATATGCTAAAAAAATAGATTGTGATACTTTAGTAACATTTGAGCCTGAGAATCTATTTTACATGACTGGTTTTTGGGGGGAGGCAATAGGATTACTAGAAAAAAATGGAAAAACTACCATTATTGCTCCAGAACTTGAAGTTGGAAGAGCAAAAGATGAATCTGAAGATTGTGATGTAATTACTGCTGAACGTGGTTCTGGATTAATTTCTACTCTTATAGAAAAAATAAAGAAAAATTATGTCTGTACTGATTGCCAAAATCATTCAACTATGCTAAGTCTAAAAAAATCAGTTTCACATTTGAAATCTTCTACAGAACCATTTTACGATGCTAGAATAATAAAAGATGAAAAAGAAATTAGAATCTTAAAAAAAGCTTCTAAAATTATTGATGAAATGTTTGAAATTTGTTCAAAAAAAATGAAAGTTGGACAAAAAGAATCAGAATTACAAACAATTTTGATGACATATGCCATGGAACAAGAAATGTTTGATACTGGCTACAAATCTACACTTAACCCATTAATTATTGCTGGAGGTCCTAATGGTGCACTTCCACATGCTCAAGTAAGCCAAAGAAAATTCAAAAAAGGTGATCTTGTAGTAACTGATCTAACATTAAGATACAAAGGATATGTTTCAGATGCAACTAGAACATTTGCATTAGGAAAAATTTCTTCACAAGCTAATGAAGCATATGAAATTGTTAAGCAATCACAAAAACTTGGTCTTAAGTCTGTTAAACCAAATATAGATTGTAAAGATGTTGATTTTGCATGTAGAAAATATATTGAAGAAAAAAATTATGGTCAATACTTTATCCATTCAACTGGACATGGAATTGGATTAGAAGTACATGAGTTTCCAACTGTTTCTTATCGAAGTACTACTAAATTAAAAGAAAATATGGCAATTACTGTAGAACCTGGAATCTATATTGAAAATAAATTTGGAATTAGAATAGAAGATTCACTTATTGTAAAGGATAGATCAATTGTAATGCATAAATTTACAAAAGATCTACTAACAATCTGATCCTAATCGTAAAAGTCCACTATGTTTATGATGTATTTTGATTCAGGATTATTTGATTCAATTTTTTTAGAATCTATATTTACATTCCAATCATAATTAATATCATCACCTTTATCCGATTTGAAATTTAATATAACTTGATATTCTTCTAAATCGATATTTGCTACGACTACATGTATTCTAGTATTTCTATCATCAAATATTTTTTTATCCGGATATTCTTCATTTATTTTATTTTCAATTGCATCTTTTACATTTAATCCTGATTCATTGGGACCATTATATTGCATTAAAATATCAACTACAATTTGTTCTTCATCTGAAAAATCAATTAAAAAATCATCAAGATGTTTTTCTGTTAATACTCCATTTGCACTAATTACAATTAATGCTATTCCTGCTAGATAAAGTGGTGCTCTTTTTTTAAGAAAAGCTTTGAGATTATTCTTTTTTGGCTTTTCTTCTTCTTTTTTATCTTTTTTACCCATTTTATTCCCTGTAAATAATTAATTATTTGAAGTTATTATTAACTAAACTCTTTATTCTGATTCTTTTTGTACAATTGATTTATTCTTCTTTAATTAGTGATTTAATATTTGCAATATTTTCAGAATTTAATTCAATTTCTTTATGTTCTGCTAAAACATGTTCTGTAACTAATGACATTAATTCTTCTACACTCTTTGTTGATGCTGACCAGCTACAATCTTTTCCTGCATCTTTACAACTAATTGATTTTGCCATAATTAGTTGATTTTTTATGGTTATTTAGGAAATTCGTTAATTGCTATGCCTAGATCTAGGAAATATATTGGATTTTTTTACTTGATACATTTTCTGCAATTATTGAATATTAATTGCATTTTCTCATTTTGTGATTTTAAACGTAATAATATTGAAGAAAAAGATTTTCTAAAGCATTTGAGTGAAAAACATTCTGATGAAATAATAAAAATTTCTAAAAAAGATAATATGTCTATTAAGGTAGAATAAATTAAAAATTTTAATTATTCTTTGCAGTTAAAATAAGAACTTGCCATGGAAAAATGATGTCACCATTTCTTTTTGTATATTGTAAAGTTTTTTCTTTAACAGACTTTTTGAATTCTTTACGTTTTGAGTATTCTAATGCATTTAGTTTTTCCTTTAGAGGTTTTGCAATGTATTTAATATAATTTTTCCAATAATCTTCAAACTTTCCTGGATTGTAATTAAAAATTAATTCCTTAATTACAATATTTGAAAATCCTACTTTTTTAACTTCTGTTTTTAATGCAGATTTTGTACCAAATCTATCTAAATTTGGTGTTCCAGGAGGAATATAATCTGGTATGTATTTTGTAGCAGTATCTAGAATACTACTAAAAAATGGGACATTATCATTACTACCATGAACAGATATTCCTATTATTCCAGATTTTTTGAGGCTATTTTTTATATTTTTTAATGCTTTTTGTGCATTAGGAAAAAAGAACAATGCATATTGACAAGTCACTACATCAAATTTTTTTGAAAAAGAAAAATTTTCAGCATCAGCATTTAGAAAATCTAAATTTTTATTTTTTTCATTCTCTTTTTTAGCAATTTTAATTGCAGTTATTGAAGTATCAATTCCTATCACATGTCCTGATTTACTAACTTTCTTTTGGATTTGTTTTGTCACTACTCCAGTTCCACATGCAACATCTAAAACAAGATCCTTTTCATTAATTTTTATTAATTCAATTAATTTTTTTGTACTTTGAAATGGTCCTTTATTTACACTAGCCCATCTTCTATGATACCTTGGAGCAACTTCATTCCAAATTTTCATATTTCTTTTTTTATATTCTGAATGAATTATTTTCATTGTATTTTTTGTTCAATTTGTTTTTTTATAATTTTTGCAATTTTTTCTTTTTTCATCCAACCTGAAATAATATTCTTCTTTGAATCTACAATTATAATTTGATTATTTTGAGAATTTTTTGTATATCTTGATGTTCCGATATCATTTGCTATGATCATATCTGATGATGATTCTTTCAATTTTTTTTTAGCTGATTTGATTAATTGTGCATTTGTGACATTTGTTTCTGCCTTAAAGCCAACTAATAGAACATTTTTTTGTATTTTTTTAACATGATCTATGATTTTAGGTGCTTTTTTGAGGCTAATTGAAAGATTTGTTTTTGAACTTTTAATTTTTTTTATACTTGGATTTTTTGGGATAAAATCAGATATTGCAGCAGCCATTATAACAACATCATATTTCTTTTTTAATTCTTTTTTGACTGTATCAAACATTTCTTTACTTGTTACAACATTAATGATCTTTGCACCTTTTGGTGGGATTTCATTACCTGGACCATAAACAAATGTAATTTTTGCACCTGCTGAAACTAATTCTTTTGCTAAAGTTACTCCCGTTTTACCCGAACTTTGATTTGTAATTGCTCTGATAGGATCAATTTGTTCAATTGTTGGTCCAGCGGTCATCAAAATTTTTTTCCCATGTAATTTAGACGACAATCCAAATTTCTTTAAAACAAAATCAAGTATTTCTTCTGGTTCTGATGCTTTTGCTTTTCCTTCTATCATATTTGGTGTAACAAAATTTATTTTATTTTTCAGAAAAGAAATATTTTTTTTAACTGCTGGATTATCATACATTGATGCATGCATTGCTAAAGCCATGATAATTGGTGTTTTGGAACCAAATCCTACAGTAAGTACTGTTGAGATCGGTGTATCATCAATTCCATTTGCAAGTTTTCCTAATGTATTTGCAGTTGCTGGATACACAATAATTAAATCTGATCTTTTATAATCTGCAATATCTATGTGCTCTAATTTACCTGTCAATTTTGTAATTACCTCATTACCTGTTGCCCATTTCATGTAATCTGGTTGAATCATTTTTGTTGAAGCTCCACTCATTACACATGTAACTTTTGCACCATGTCTCATCAATAATCTTGCTAATTCAATTGATTTGTAAGCTGCAACACTTCCTGCTACACACAAGACAATTTTTTTATCTGAAAGTTCTGTTCCTTTTGATTCTACTATGTCTAATGATGGATGTTCTAATTTTTTTTTAGACAATTTCTTCCCTCAATTTATCAAATTCTGATTCGTCCATTTGAAATTCGTTTTCAATAGATGGAAATTTTTCTTCCTTCACTTCTATAATATATGATTTAACAGCTTTCCTAATTTCTTCAGATAATTCTAGGTATCTTTTTGCAAATTTTGGTTTTATTTTTTCAAATAATCCTAACATATCATGAACAACTAAAACCTGTCCATCACAATTTTTCCCTGAACCAATTCCTATTGTTGGCACAGAAATTTTTTCTGTAATTATTTTTGCAACTTGACTAGAAACCATTTCTAAAACTATAGAAAACACGCCTGATTCTGTTATTGATTTGGCATCCTGAATTAACTTAATCGCATTTTCTTTTGTTTTTCCTTGAACTGAATATTTTTCAGCAGTTTGTGGTAATAATCCTAAATGACCCATAACAGGTATTTTAGATTCTGTAATTGCTTTAATTATTTCAGATATTTCTTTTCCACCCTCTAATTTTACTGCATCAGCACCAGCTTCAATTAACTTCAATGAATTTTTAATTCCGTCTTCCTTTGTTTTATAGGAATTAATTGGTAAATCTGAAACAATTAATGAATTTTTTTCTGCATTTTTTGCAGCAATTGTAAATCTAATCATATCTTCTATAGTTACTGAAGTAGTATCTTCATATCCAAGCATCACCATTCCTGCACTATCACCTACAAGAATTACATCAACTTGTTCACACAGTGTTATCATCGTAGAATCATATCCTGTTAAAACAGTAATCTTTTCCTTTCCTTTCATATCTGTAATACTTTTGACTGAATTACGCATTTTTTGCTCTCCTTTCTAAATTCTTTTTAATTTCTAAAATTGATATCTTAAGATTTTTTTTATTATTGTATGTGGATATTTTCTTTCTATTCTTTTTTGATTCTGTTACAAGTAGTTTCATAGCACGTGTAACATTATCTACTATTGTAATATCTGCAGTTTCAGCAGTTCTAGAAAGTGGATTTAAATCAAATGTAATAATTTTCTTTTTTGCTTTTTTTAACGCAATTGTTCGATCTCCATCTTCTAGAGGAACTAATACAACATCTGCCGAAAAGATTCCATTCTTATCAACAACTCTTCTTGCACTATCAATTCCTATTAATTTTGTAGATGATTTATTATTCAATCCTAAAATTTCGTTAGCTCCTGATTTTCTTAGAATTTTAGTAATTGATTTTTTACGTTTATTACTAGAATAAAATAAATTCACTTCAATTTTGGAATTTGTGTTTTTTGCTAATTGAATAATTTCTTTAGGGCATAATGCAGCAAAATTTCCATTTACAGAAATTACCGAATTTTCTGCATTTTTGAGCATAAATGCTGCTACTTTAATGGCTTCTTTGGCAGATTTTGAGGTTTTTTCGCCTATAAGATAATCGAATGCTTCACCTCTTCCGTGAGCTAAAAGTCCTTCTTTGGCAACTAAATTGTTATCAAATCCATTAACTAATTTTTCACGAATTAAAAGAGAATTTAATCTTGGATGTGATTTAGGAATTGTAGTCATATTTTTAATTATAAAGAATTCTAGCACCTACATCATCTAATTTTGATTTTATAATAATTCCATCAGAAAATTTTTCTAAAATTTCTAAAACATTATCTTCATTTCCTTTTGGAACCATTGAAAAAATTGTTTCGCCAAATAATGCAATTCCACATTTAATATTATTATTAGATAATTCATTAACTACTTTTTGCATTCTTGGTGTCATCACATCTACATATTTTGCAAATTCTAACGACATTTCTTGAAAATGTTCATAATTCTTTGATTCTAATAATTCGTTAACCATTTTTCCACCAAGGCCATTAATTTGTGATAATTTTTCTTTGAGAAATTTACTTGTTGAAATTGGAGAAAAACATATCATGATTATGGAAATTTTATTTAAATTAATTTTTTGAACATGTCCAATTCCTGGTGCTCCTGGTTTATCTCTAATTTCAAATCCCCCATAATATGATGCCAAAACATCTCCTAATCCTGTTTTACATTCTATTTCAACATCATGTGCTATTTGTGCAACTTCAATTCTAGATAATTTACATTCTAATGCATCATTTAATGCAATGGCTAGTGATAATGCTACTGCTGCACTGCATCCAAATCCATATCCCACTGGAACATCAATTTCATGTATAATATCTACAAATTTTCCTTCTGTAGAAAATTTTCTGAGAATAACTTCTGATACTCTCATATCTCCTGATTCAAAACCATTGACTTTGATTGTAAAATTTGAAATGTCATGTTTTGTTTTATCTCGAATAGTAACTGTAGTCTTTACACCTTTTTGTATAGAAAATCCTGCACCCAATGAGCCTAATTGCTTTGAATCTTTTTTGTTTAATTCAGCCTTGAAAAAGCCTGTAATGTGAGCGGGACAAAATGCTGTAGCCATAATGATTAAATTTGACATATTTGGAAAATATTAATACTTGGCTTAAATAATTTAAATTAATATAAATTGACTACATTCACTCGACGCCTACAAAAAATTGGTAGTAGCATTCTTGTTTCTCTTCCAAAAGAATGGATTGACGCAAATGAACTGAGTAAAAGTAATCAAGTTGAAATCGAAACAAATCAAAATAATCTATCAATTAGAACGCAATTAAGCAAGAGGCCATCAAAAGAAGTTGAAATTTCATATCCCTTGTCAGAAGGTGAAGGCATTGTTCCAACAATTACCGGTGCTTATCTTTTAGGATTTGATATTATTCGGATTGTGGGAAAATCTTCTATTTCAATCAATGATAGAGAAAATGTTCGTGGTTCTATGAGAAAATTAGTTGGGCTAGAAATTATTGATGAAGATGCAACAAATATTTCTGTTCAATTTTTACTAGATGAGACATCAATTAATCCACAAAATATCTTAAAACGAATGAGTTCAATTGCACTTGGAATGTTCAATGATGTTGTATTAACATTAAAAAATGGAGATAAAACAAATCTTGAAACAATAGCAAATCGTGATTCTGAAATTAACAGACAATATTTTCTTCTTGTTAGATTAATTCGAAGTACTATAATGGATACTAGGTTAGCCGGAATTTTTAATCTAGAAAATATTGATATTCTTGATTATAGAATTGCTGCAAATACACTTGAAATTGCAGGTGATACAGTTGTGGAATTATCTAAATCATTAATTAAATCAAATTTATCTAAAGAAGAATTAAAAAAATTATATGATTTTGCAAAAGATATAGATGAAATACAAATTAAATCCATTGATTCTTTTATTTCTAATAATAGAATGCTTGCAATTAATGCAATTAGATTACAAAGAACTAAATCTGCAAAAATTTCAAAAATTCGTTCATCTTTAGAAAGTGAAAAGCAAATATCCTTACCATTATTTGATCTTATCCACATGTTTGAAAAGATTTTACAATCTTGGTCTGATATTACTGATCTAGTTAAACCAAGTTATCAATAAAATATTATTATCTTAAATAGATACTTTTCAAAATTATTACAATAATTTTTTCTTTGCAGCATAAATCATTACTGCACAAATTGTTTTCGAATCGATAATTTTTCCAGATTTTATCATTCCAACTAATTTTTTAATATCAATTTTCACAACAGTGATAAATTCATCATTATCTAATTTTAAATCAAATTTCTTTTTTGTGCCTGATGCTACAAAAATATGAATTTCTTCTTTGTTATAGCCAACTGAGGGAAAATATGAAATTAATTTCGTCATTTTTTTTGCATCATAACCCGTTTCCTCAATTAATTCTCTATACGCACAATCAATTGGTTTCTCCCTTTTTTCTAAAGTTCCGGCTGGAATTTCTAGAACATATCCGTGTGGAAATCTATGTTGTTTAACTAACAAAACTTTACCTTTTTCATCAAATGCAAGCATTGCAGCAGCACCTGGATGTTCAATAATTTCTCTTCTAACTTTTCTATGTTCTACTTTCATATAATATGCATTTAATTCAAATAATTTTCCTTTGTATAATTTCTCTTTTTTCACATTATTTTTGAATAGTATTATTATTTAATTTGTTTGGTATGTTAAATGTAATTTAGGTGATTTTTTGAAATCAGTAATTGCTGTTTTTAACCATTTATTATAGAATGAAATTTTTTTAGGAATAAAAAGTTCTGCAGATTTAACATTTTTTAAATTTCTAACTTTTTGTATCAACTCATCCATTTCATAAATATCATTACTATACATAATCAAAACAATTTGATTTTTTGCAATAAATGGAATTTGTAAATATGTGTTAGAAAATTTTTTGTTCATTTCTACTAATGTTTCTTTTAAACTACTTTTGATCCATGTAATAATTGCATATGGAATAAATTTTTTAATTTTTTTAGGATCATAAATTGTAGTAAATTGAATCCCTTCATTTTTTTGCAATTTTTCAATACATCTTGTAATTGTTTTTGTTGACATTTTTGTATTTTTTGCAATTGTTTCAATTCTTTCTCTTGGTTCTTTTATTAATTCATCTAGTATTTCTAAATCTGTTTTTGTTAGATCTGAATTAAATCCTGGATTTTCTGCTTCAAAAATAGATAAAACTTTAAAATCTTTCATTAATTTTTTTGCAAGTTCAATCTTTTGTTCTAAATTTTCTTTTACAATAATACTACAAACAGTTATTCCTCCAACACATGGTGCAACAAAATGTGGTTCTCCTACTAGGCTAACTTGTTCTAAAATTTCTTTCATATTTTCTCCAGATATCACAAAATACAAAATTCCGTATCCTAATACTGGTGGTTCAACTTTGATGAAGAACTCTTCAATAATCTCTAGTTTTTGCATTTTACAAATTCTTGCGTTTACTGCTCCTCCAGACATTCCTAAATCTATTCCAATTTGTCTATCTGATTCTCTACAATTGTTAAGCAATTTGCTTAGAATTTTAATATCAAAATTGTCCATTATGTAACTTTTAGAGTCTCCATTAGATACACAAATAACTAATATGATATAAAATTGTCTATAATTTGGCACTAGGAATAATATATGTTAAATATTAGACTTTTTTTGTTATTTTATGGATTACCGAATGAAATTGGCAAAAAGAATGCTGTTCAATAAAAGAGGGAGTTTAATCGGTGCAGTTTTAGCTGTAACCATTGGAATTTTAGTAATTCATGTTAATTTTGTAATATTTCAAGGACTCTTTGATGCAATTGTAAGAGATATCAGTGAATATCGAAATGGTGATGTTCTTGTAACAAATGAAGATGATTACATAGATAAATCAGATTCAACAATTGTAAGATTTTTTGAAAGAATTTCATATGTTGAAGCGGCGACACCGCGGCTTTCATCGACGGCAGAAATGGAAATTACAAAAAATGGAAAATTAATTGAAAAAACTAGAATACCTGTAGTCGGTGTTGATCCATTTACTGACATTAGAGCATCTACTGTTTATGAAACTGTTACAGAAGGAACGTATGTTTTCTCAAGAAATTCTATTGTGTTAGGAAATACTGTAGCAAATGATCTTGGAGGAGCTGTAGTCGGTGATAATGTTAAAGTGATGATTATTGACAGATGGGGTGAAGAACAAACTAAAAGATTTACTGTATCTGGAATTGCAAAGTCACCTGGTGGTCAAGGGTTTGATTATAGTGCAGTTATGCACATAGATACATTACGTGATATGACAGATAGAGTAGATCAAACAGGATCAATCATGGTAAAATTAAATGACCCAAGTAAAGCATTTGAAGTAAAAGAATTCTTTTTAGCATCATTTCCAAATGATGATTTCTTAGCAGAAACAATTGAAGAATCAGCTGAACAACAGCTTGCTGGTTTTAGATCTGGAATTGCAATGATTAACATGATTGGTTACTTTGGAATGATGTCTTCTGCATTTGCAATTGTTACAATTCAAATGATGTTAGTAAATGGAAAAACTAAAGAAATTGGTGTCATGAGAGCAATTGGTGCAAAAAGAAAAGATATTTTAATAATTTTTATTTTTCAAGGCATGTTAATTGGAGCAATTGGTGCTGGAGTTGGAACTGCTACTGGATTAGGTTATACCATTTATGCAAAGGAAACAAAAATGTCTTTCAATAACAGTTTACCGCTTGAAGTAAGTTACAATTGGGAAAAAATTATTCAAACTGCTTTGGCTTCATTTGTTCTGGCTATTATTGCATCATTATATCCATCGTATAGGGCTACAAAATTACTACCTGTGGAGGCAATGAGAACTGGCTAAAGTACTTGAAGTTAACAATTTAACCAAAATTTATGGTGATGGAGATAATAAAGTGAAAGCTCTTGATAATGTATCTTTTTCAATTGAACAAGGTGAAGTTGTTTTAATTGTTGGAAGTTCAGGTTCAGGTAAATCTACATTACTAAATATGATTGGACTTTTAGATAGTCCAACAAATGGTAATATTTTCATTGATGAAGTTAATACTACAACTCTTAATGATGATCAAATTTCATCATTTAGAAATAAGAAATTAGGATTTATTTTCCAATTCTCTAATCTTTTAACCGATCTTTCAGTTTTAGAAAATATATTGTTACCTATTCAAATTGCTGGTAGTAATTTAACTTCTGAACAGGATGCCATAAATTTACTAAAAGCAGTTGGATTAGAAACTCAAATCCATAAACGTGCAAATAAAATTTCAGGTGGACAGTCTCAAAGAGTAGCTATAGCAAGAGGCTTAATCAATAAACCTTCAATTGTTTTGGCTGATGAACCAACTGGTAATCTTGACTCAGTTACATCTAAAATAATTGTTGATTTAATGAAATCAATGGCAAAAAAACTTAATCAAACTTTTGTTATTGTCACTCATGACAGACAACATTTTGGAGAAGTTGACAAAGTTATTACAATAAAAGATGGTAAAGCATTTCAGGGAGAAGAACCTTCAACAATGGAGATCACTGCATAATGAATTCTAAATTTTTCTTAATTTTATTTTTAATTGGATTCGTACCATTTATTTTTACAAATTCATATGCTGATTGGAAAGATGGACCAATTGAATCTGGAAATTTTGGTGACTCTGCATTTGAAAGAGATTTTGGTGATGTAAAATTATTAGATGCGTATTTTGGTACACTAGATAACAAAATAGAAGTTGAAACTGGAGACAGTAATGTTCCATTTACAATAGAATTTGCAAATGTAGGAACTCAAGATATTACAGGAATTGAAGGAAAATTGGCTTTACCTTTGGGATTTTCAGGTTCAGATGGTCCAGGTGTGGCAATAAATGCAAACACAAATACCAATTCTTTAGCTGGAACAAATTTCCATTTGACTTTTTATGTAAATTTGGACAAAAATATTCAAATTCAACAATATTCTGGAACTGTAAAAGTTGATTATTCAAGATTACGAGAATCTGGTGTTAGATCAACATTTTCTACTTTTGATTTTAAAGTTACTGGAGATAGTACAATCAATGTTAGAGCTTCAGAATCATTTCTTACATCATTAAAATCAAATAATATTGTCGTAGATATTGTAAATGATGGAACTGCTCCAATCTCTGCAGTTGATGTCACAATAAATAATGCACAAACATCACTTTCATCAAATACTGCATCAATTACAAATATTGAAAATGTTTTGATTTTAGAATCAAGTTGGGATCTAGGAAATATTGCAGCAGAATCTTATAATTCCTTTATTGCCGATGTTTATGTTCCAGAATCCCTAAAAGGAGATACTTTACGAATTCCTTTATCAATTTCATATTATAATACACATGGTGATAAAGAAACTATCTCAAAAATCCTTGACTTTTACATTAGAGGTTTAATTGATCTTAGAGTTTTTAATGTTAAAGTAATTGAATTATCTGGTACACAGATGGTAATTGGTGAAATAATTAATGAAGGAAATGAAGATGGATTATTTGGTTTTGTAACACTTGAAAGTAATGGAGATTCTAATATTAAATCAAATACTCAATTCATTGATGAAATTGAAACAGATGCACCAGTCCCATTTAATATTCCAATTGAATTTAATGGAGAACCAAAATATGGTGAACATGATGTTACGATTACGGTGAGATACAAAGATAGTGTCAGAGATGAAATTTTCTTACCGTATGAAACTACAATTGTAGTAAATGAAATATCTGAAGTTGAGGAAAATAATTTTGATCCTATTATGATTGTTATTCCAATAATTGTAATAATTGGTACTGCATTTTTTATAATCCGTAGGCGTAAAAAACAGGAATAATCAAAAATACCATTAATTTTAAATCTTAAAAAAAATAATGAAATAAAATGAAATTGAGATTAACTATTATTGTTTTATTCATAGTAATATCTATAGGTAGTATAATTATTACAACTGGTTTCATTTCCAATTCAAAATATGTAGACATTCCAAAAATTTCAAATCAATATGACAATTTACAAAAATACAAAATTGAATTAGAAAAAATTAATCAATATAATAAAGAAATTTTAAAAGATTTGGAATATAAAATTAAAAATTCCGATGATGTAAATATTAATCAGATAAGTAATGAAATTGATACAGTCAAACGAGTAATTAATGAAAATAAATTAGAGTTAGAGCAAATAATTAACAAATTATCTCAAATGGAAGAAACAAATCCTTAATTTGTAAATTTTTGCCTTTCTAAATTCATATAGTAATAAATTATTTTATAATTATTGTTAAATCATAGAAAATTAACTTTCATTGGTGTAATTTTTTTGGTAATAACTTTTTTGATTAATTATTATCATCAGCAAAATCATCCTGATATTGGATTTAATTATGCATATATTTCTGGAGTGATAATGTTAATTTCATTTGGTGCTAGTTTTATTATGTTCACTAAAGATAATTTGAAAAACTAATTTTTTATTTGTCGAAATTAGGTTTAATTTAGATTTTGATCTAGGATTATAAGCAATTATTGTTAATTGATTTCATGCCTAGAGATGAAATAGAAGTTCCAAAAGAATTACGTGAATTCATGCTAGAAGAAGCTAAAGAAACAATTTTAGGACAAAAAAATGGTGCACAAAAACAATATCGTTATGGAAATTTGCATATTAGAGAATATAATGATAAATTTTTAGTTCATGTTGATAAAATTGATCCTAGAGTAGATCCTTTAGGTCATTTAGTTTATGATGCTCCAGAAGTTTTGATTGGCATTGCTTGTGGAATCTTTACTGGTGTAAAAACTACAAATAATTTTCCTAAAAAAAATTCTAAAAAAATATCTCTAACTAATATCTTAATTCCTTCAATTATATCTGGATATTTAGCATATACAGCAACTAAAAAAATTAAAAAATATTTGGATTGATTTTAATGAATATGATTCGCACTGCAAAAATTTTGATTAAACTTTTACCATCTATATTGGCATTGCGTAAAGATAGAAAAAAATGGATTAATCAAAATGAAAATCAAATTGATTCAAATCAATTTAGAAAAAATGCTATTAAAATTCTTGAAACTTTTATTTCATTAGGACCAGTTTACATCAAACTGGGACAATGGCTTTCTTCCAGAGCTGATATTTTACCACAACCATATTTGGAAGAATTATCAAAACTTCAAGACAGTGTTCCTGCTGCACCATTTGATCAAGTTAGACCAATAATTGAAAAAGATATTGGATTGATTAATGAAAAATTTGACAATATTGATACTACTTCCATTTCAGGTGCGTCATTAGGACAAGTATATCGAGGTTCGATCTCGGGTCAACAAATTGTTATTAAAGTAAAAAGACCTGGAATTGAAAAAGTTGTTGAAAAAGATCTTAAAATCTTAAAAAGATTTTTACCGTTACTATTAAGATTTGTTGATCAAAATTTAAGATATTCAGCTAAGACTATGCTTTCACAATTTATTGAAACTATTCATGAAGAAATGGATTATACTAATGAATCTAAAAATCTTAAAGAAATTAAAAATGATATGCTAAATAATTCAAAAGTAATTATCCCTTCAGTTTTTGATGATTTTTCTTCAAAAAATGTACTTACAATGGAATATTTACCAGGAATTAAGATTACTGATGTTAATGCATTAGAAGAAAAAAATATTGATCGGCAACAATTAGTCATTGATGTCCATCAAATATTTTTTACAATGCTTCTCAAACATTCAATTTTTCACGCCGATCCACACCCAGGAAATATTTCTGTAACTGATGAAGGAAAATTGATTTTATATGATTTTGGGATGGTTGGAAGAATCAATAATAAAACAAGAATTAATTTAATTCGATTATATCTTGCACTTGTAGAAAAAAATCCACAAAGAGTCGTTTCTGCTATGGATGATTTGAAAATGTTAACTCAGGGATATAATAGAACAATTATTGAAAAAGGAATAGAATTATCTATTCGTTCTATGCATGGGGATAAACCTGATGAAATGGAAGTAGAAAGTTTAATGGAATTAGCAAACAAAACTATGAGCAAATTTCCATTCATTTTACCAAAAAATTTGGCATTATACATGAGAATGGCTTCTATTATTGAAGGAATTTACAAAACACATGATGTTGATTTTAAATTTTTAAAAGTTTTAAAAAATATTTTGCAACAAGAAAACTTGATCACTAGTGCATATATTGAAGAACTAAAAATTACTTTTGATTCTTTTATCAAATCAGTTAATTCTGCTTTAAGAGTTGGTTCTGATATGGAGAAATTAATGGATGAAGTTCAACTTTATATGAAAAAACGTAGACCAATAGTTTTGATCAGTGGAAGCATTTTTTCTTCTTCCATATTTGTTGGTTCTGTATTTTTATTTCAATCAAATGAATTTTTTGGATTATTTGGAATGATTAGTTCTGGAATTATTATGGGAATTTCAGGTTTATTACGAAAATATTGATTATTCTATTGTAATATTTTTTGATTTTTTTGTAATTGGAATCACTAATACAAGAATCCCGTCGTCATATTTTGCAGAATCAATCTTTTCTTCACCTTCTTTAATTTCAATTGGTAATCTAATTTTTTTATTTATCAAATTTGGTCTTTGATTTGAAATTATTGTCTTTGAATCTTTTTCAGAAAGAATTTTTTTAGCTTTTATTGAAAGTATGTTTCCACACAAACTTAACTCAATATCTTTTTTTACGAATCCAGGAATGTCAATTATTACTTTAAGATTTTCATCGTTTAGATGCATATCTATTGGTGGTAAAACAAATTCATAAAATTCCCTTGATTTGTTTCCAATCTCTTTAATCATTTCTTTCATTAATCCCATTTTGTGTTAATTGTTTAATTTTTAGATATAAATTTTGATTGATTTTCAAGAGAACTAAATTTTTGGGAAGAATGAAAATGTCAAAATTGCTCCAACTATCATTACTGAAATAATTAGCCCAATTACGAGTATTTTTGGCTTTAGAGACGGTTTGGTAAATTCTCGTTTATATCCACATTTTGAACAAATCATATGATCTCCTTGTCCTTTGAAAGTATGTGTACAAACCATAGATACAATTTTTACATATGTGTATTAAATCTTGAATTATGATAATTGTAATTGAAGGAGGGGATCAAGCAGGTAAACTAACTCAATCAATTCTCTTAGAAAAATCTCTTAAAAAACAAAAAATCAAAACCAAATTATTTCATTTCCCTGATTATAATACGCCAATTGGAAAAGAAATTAGAAAATATTTAGATGGAAAGCGTAAATTTCCTCCTCAAGTAATTCATTGTCTTTTAGCAGCTAATAGATGGGAAAAACTAAATGAAATTTTAATTGCTGAAGAAAAAAATTCTGTTTTAATAATGAATAGATATTATCATTCTAATTTAATTTACGGGTTAGCAAATGGTTTGAAACAAAAATGGCTTGAAAGTCTTGATGATGGATTACCTAAAGCTGATCTTGTAATAGTATTAGATGTTACACAAAAAGAATCTTTTTCAAGATCTCCACGAAATCAAAAAGGAAAAATTATGAAAAGAGATGAGTTTGAAAAAAATAAAGAATTTTCAAGGAAAATATCAAAAATTTACCGAAACATTGCAAAGAAAAAACATTGGAAGATTATTGATGCATCAAAATCTAAAATTGAAGTTCATGAAGAAATAATGAAGGCCTTTTCAAAAAAATTGGGGATATGAAAAAAAATTATTTAGATATTATAGATCCTATACATGATTTTATCCGTGTATATGATTATGAACTTCCGATTATTGATAGTTCACTTTTTCAAAGATTAAGACGAATTAAACAGCTTTCAGGCGCACATTTAACATATCCTTCAGCCCAACATAGTAGATTTGAGCATTCTTTAGGAGTAATGCATATAGCTACTGAGGCTGGTTTTGCATTAAATGAAAAAGGATTTCTAAATTCTGATGATGTTCAAGTTTTACGTCTTGCAGCTTTATTACATGATATTGGCCATGGACCTTTTTCACACTTATTCGAAGAAGTAATTCAAGAAAAAAAAATTTCACATGAAGATTACGGAAAAAAAATTATTTTAAATTCTGAAATAGGTGATATTTTATCAAAAACTGGATTTGACAAAAAATTAATTACACAAATTGCATTTGGAGAATCCAAATTTCAATATCTAAATGAGATCGTCTCTGGAGCCCTTAGTGCAGATATGATGGATTATTTACTCAGGGATGGATATTTCACAGGTGCTGAACATGCAAAAGTTGATCACAAACGAATAACTCAATCACTTAACATTCACAAGAAAAAAATTGCTTTAGAGCGTTCTGCATTATATTCTTTTGAATCAATGATGCATTCTAGATATCAAATGTTTAAAGCTGTATATTTTCATAAAACAGTTCGTGCTGCAGAAGTAATGCTTATTCAAGCCTTGAGATTATCTGATAATGAATTTGGTTTTACCTCTCTTAATCTAAATGAATATGTAAAATTAACAGATGAATTTGTTTTATCATCAATTGTTACATCAAATTCTTCAAAATTAAAACAAGCTAAACAATTAGCTGAAGATTATCAAAATAGAAAATTACTCAAATGTGTTTTTGAGAGAATTCTAAATAGTAGAACAAATTTGAAAAAAACAAGAACTGATGAGCTTCGGCTCGAAATTTCAAAAAAATCTAAAGTAGATGAAAATGAAATATTTGTAGACAGTTCAGTTACTCCTTCAATTCCACTAGCTCCATCAAAAAATGAATCAAAATCGATTATTCTAATTTCTAATGAAAATGGGAAATCATCTGCTAAAGAAATGCCTATTTCTCAAATACCTTTAGTTTCAGCAATTTCAGGCTATATGAACATACTTAGAATCTATACTCATGAGAAATATAGGAAAAAAGTTGAAATTGCCGCAAAATTGATACTAGGTGACCTGAAATGAAGAAAAAAATTGTGATTAAATTATCTGGAAAAGTTTTTGGAATGAATAATGCCAAAATTATACAAAATTATGCAAATTTCTTAATTAAAATTAGTAAAATTTGTCAACCTGTTATAGTTGCTGGAGGAGGAGTAGTTGCTAGACATTACATTTCTCATGCTAGAAATTTTAATGTTGACGAATCAACTTTAGATGAATTAGGAATTGAAATTTCAAGATTAAATGCAAAATTATTGATTTATGCTTTAAAAAATAAAGCATATCCACACCCACCAACTACTCTACAGGAAGTCAAACATGCTGTAAATGATGGTTTGATTGTAGTTGCAGGTGGTTTACATCCAGGTCAAAGTACTAATGGAACAGCTGCATTAATTGCTGAAAAAATTCAAGCAGACCAATTTCTTAATGCTACTGATGTTTCAGGTGTTTATGATATGGATCCAAATAAATTCAAAAAAGCAAAAAAATTCAAAAGTATTGAACTCAAAAATTTAAAAAATATTTTAGTACATGAAGATTCTGTTGCAGGTGGTTATGATTTGATGGACATTGTTGCTCTAAAAATTATAGAACGTTCCAAAATTAAAACTAGAATTTTAAAATCTGAACCAAAAATTATTGAAAAAGCAATAAAAGGTGCAAATGTAGGAACAGAAATAGTTTTACCCTCTAAAAAATAATTAATCTTTGTTTTGAATTGTTGGTCTACTTTGAGACCAAATTTGTATTTCTTTTTCTGGATATTCTGAAATACCTGAATCTACAAGTTTTTTAAATATCGAAATTGCTTCTTCTTTTTCAACTGCTTTTGATTGAGCTTTTGTAAATCCATCTTTATCTACAATTACGGCTACATAACCATCATCAGAATTAATTACAGCGGTAAATTCTTCTTCTCCAACTGGAAAGAATTTCCCATCGATTTTTTTTGTTGTTAGAGTTAACATGGAAAACCCAGCTATTTCAAACATTTTCATTTGTGATTTATTTGCTCTTAATTTCCCCTCTTGAACAGCTTGAAAATATTGCACATTTCTTCTTCTCTGGAATGGTATAATAACTATCAAATAATTGGTTAATTGAGGTAAAAATTAGTCATGAATCCTAAAATTTTTGTTGGAATTGCTGTTGCAATTCTTTTTGTAATATTGGGTGGAATTCTTGTAATGGGACCTACAATGGTTGTCCCAACTCCCGGTAATAATAATTCTAATGAAAATGTTGGAACTATTGAAGAATTAACAGTTGAATTAACTGATGTTTCTGTTTTGAAAATATCTGAGCGCTCAGCAACTCTGGAAATTGGTTTTGAAGTATTTAATCCAAATCCGCGTGCAGTAATTGTACAAACATTGGATTATAATTTATTTGAAACAGGTTTTTCTAATTATGAACAAATTGATGGTGGAACTATTGGAAGTAGACCTGAGGGAATGGTAGAATTTAGTTCAAATTATTATACATTATTAGGAGATAATTCAATTATTCTAAAAAAGAAAATGACTCTAAAAGCTTCTGAAAGTCCTGGAGAATTATGGGATGCCTTAGAATCAGAATATGAAAATGGTGAATCAGGAAATGCTAGTTGGAGAGTTACTGGAACTGTTTATTATAATCTCAGTTCGATGACAAGCGGACAAGAAAATAGTCTTTCCTTTGAATTCTTTAGATAAAATCTAAATTGTATCATAAAAAATCAAAATTATGATAATTTGTTTTTAGAAAAAAATTATTGACATATGTTATAAAAGGACGTATAGTTATTTTTTATCAAATGGCAGAAGCAGGAATGGCCGCATATGGCGCAGCAGCTGGAGTTATCATTGCATTAGCAGTAGTAACTTTTGCACTTCGTGGTAAAGGACACCCAGAACCACTAGATTAACCCTTCAAAGGAATTTTCCTTTGCAATATTTTTCATTTCTTTTACTAATCTTTGCTGCCGAATTTTCCTAATCCTAACATGTCTCCAATATCGACATGTTTGCTATTCTTCTTTTTCATAAAACATTTCTCATAATATTGACATTCAGAACATTCTGTTGATGGTTCTAAAATTGGTGCCTTTTGTTCTTTTAGGAGGTTATTTAACACACGAACTCTTCTAATCACTTCTTCAAACATTTTCTTATTTCGTGTTACAGAAAACGTTGTTTCTTTTCTATCACCACTAATATACACAATTACTCCTTCTGATTTTTCATAAATCCACAAACAAGCATTAAGGTATAGAACATCATTTGCAAGTGGATTTTCTAATTCATTTTGAGCAGATCTAAATAGCATGATTACATCATCAACTATCATATCGGTTTGTCCTTTTAGCTTGATTTCATCAATTTCAAATTCTTTAGGTTCGCTTCCATACTCTAATTTTCTTAATAATCCTGAAAGAAGCTCATTAAATCCTCTCCTCTCAATCTCTACTGGTTCAATTCTATCAAAATATGAACGTCTTAAGCATTGGACCACTTCTTGTAAATGAATAGTTTGAATGTTTTTTGAATCTATGTTGAGTTGTAATTCCTTTCCAATTGAACCTAATGCATTTTGAATTATTGATCTGAAATCTCTATCGCCCATCATGATAAATTACCTTATATTTTGACCTCTTATACTTTAGCTCATTATTTGGGTTAAAAATTTAGAAATTTTACTTACAAATGCAAATGTAATGAAATGTACTCCAAATCCTATGATTGCACCAATAATCAATTCTCCTGTAAAATAATAAATTCCTAAAAACAAACCTAGGGAAGGTAAAGTAAGAATCATAGCTAAAAATGAACTTACCCAGATTAATCTAATTAAAACTTCTAAAGAAACATTATTTTTTTTCTTTCCAAAATCAAACATTTTAAAATCCTATTCTTCATTTAGGATTAATTTTGACATTGTAGTTTTTGTAGGAATTTTCTGTTCAATTGCAAATGCAATTGCTGCTAGATTTCTAACTTCAAATGTAGTTAATTTTGTTATTCCAACAATAGTTGCAAAACTAAACATTTTTGTAAATGATGAAAGGCAGGTACGAAAAATTAACATCTCAAATGCTCTTTCAAATTGGGCAATTGCATCTAGCTCATTTTCAACTTGTGGAACTAAGTTCTTGTATTTGGTACTAGATAGTTCATTAAATGCGTCTCTGATTGTTGCTCCAGACATCATTCTTCCAAGTAATTCTTTTGCTGGTGGATTGGTATTGATTATCAAATCTTGAATTTGATCTTCTTGTAGTCCCCAGAATTTTCCTCTAATTACACTTAAGATGTTATAAAAATCAATTTCCATTGCAACTATTTTTACTGCATCTTTATCTGCATAATTTTTCATTGCGCCCGCTAAATGTTGATATAATATTTTGTCAAAATATGTATCAAAAATTTGAATATTTTTTCTCTCGTTATAAAGAGACGAAGCTTTTGAAATCTCTTCAGCGAATTTGGCTGAATTTAAACTTGCAACTGCTTCTTCAAAATCTTTTGAAACTAATGCTTTTATCACAATATCTCTTTGTTTGATTAATTCTTCAGCATGAAGATTAATGTGAGTTTCAAGCTCTTCTTGTGATTTGTTCAAAATTTTTCCTTTTAAAATCAATTTCAAATTTGAAACAATGAATTTCATATAATATGCATCTAAAACTCCCGAATTTCCAGATGTTTTTGCAATTGAATAATGAATATCAGCTAATTTACTTCTTAAGGCAGATTCTATATTTTGGGAGCTATATGGTTTTTGAACATCTGAAACAGCATCTGCATACACTGTATTTTTAATTCTAGTCATTAATTCTTCTAAGTCTCTTGCTTCAGCAAGTGTTTGAAAATCAGATTTTGTTAGTAATTTTCCTCTTTTGCTGTATGCTTTTACAGAAGCATAAACGTTTTTTGAACTGCCCATTTTGATCAATCTCAATGACTAACAGATTTTAATGTTTGGCGCTCTAAATTTGAGCTATTTTTATGTAATTTTCTCTAAAAATAGAATTGCGTCCTTTTTTTCTTGACTGGATAATTTTCCAAAGGCTAAAACGACTTCCTTTTGAACTATTAAATTTTCATCTGTAATCTCTTGTAATTTTGAAAGATCAAAAGGAAGTAATTCTTCAATTTTCTCTTCACAAAATGCCCTAACATATTTCTGAAAAATCGAATATGTAAAATTTGGACTATTTTTCATTAACTTGGCTAAAATTTTTTCAAATTCTTTTTCTTTTGGATTTAATTGAGAAAAAAATTCTTCCATTTGAGATTCCATATTTTCAATTCCATTGATCGCTAATTTTACTAAAAGTCCTTTTTTTGTTAAATGATAATATGGAATACCTTTTTCTTGAAGTGCTTTTGGTCCTCTTTTAAGTGGTAAACGCCCATCTTCTTCTGCGATTTTCATAGGAAGTAAGATCTCATCTAGATCTCTAAAAATTCCAGAATAGATATTCTTCCATGTGATATTTTGTTTTTTTGCAATTTTTTGAGAAATTCCAGTTCTTGTTCTTTCAGCAGGATTTCCTTTTCCACCAAGGATAGAAATTATTGCACGTTGTCGTTTTGCTTCTCCTGTTAAATCCTGATTTTTAGTTTTGAAAGTATCAAAAATTGCTAATTTGCTTTTTGTTTCCTTGTTCATTTGTTCACCTTTATCATATTTTTCATTTTCTATGTTATTATCATATTATTTCATTATATAATAACTTACTTTTTGAATAATTTTAGAGTCTTCAATGCTTTAATAATATTCATTTTGGATAAAATCTAATGAATTCTAGAAACTACAAGTATGCTCTATTACTTGTAGCCGCAGTATCTATCACAGCAACTGGTGCAATGTCACAAGCATATGCACAAAGTGTTGATGACGGTATGGACGGATACGTCAAAGGTACCAGTGGAATTTACACTGGTAATCCTAGCGAATGTTGGTACGATAGTGACGGTGAAGGAGCCATGATGCCTTGTCTTATAGACACAGGTGATACAGCATGGATGCTTACTGCCACATCAATGGTACTACTCATGTCACCTGGAGTCGGTTTCTTTTATGGCGGATTAGCCAGATCAAAGAACATCGTCAACGTACTTGGAATGACCTTAATTGTTATGGGTCTAATGTCAGTACAATGGGTTCTATGGGGATACTCACTAGCATTTGGAGGAATTGATTCTGACGCAAATATGTTCATGGGTAATCTTGACTATGTTGGTTTCAACATGGTATCAGCATGGGCACCTCTCGGTGAAGTAGGTCCATGTGCAGATACATGGTCAAATGCTTACCAAATGAATGAAATGAAGGACGGAGACTATTGTAGTCAAGGTTGGCCAGGTACAGTACCTCACCAACTATTTGCAATGTTCCAGGGAACCTTCGCAATCATTACACCAGTTCTAATTATTGGTGGTTTGATTGACAGAATCAAATTCAGCGCATTGATGATATTCGTACTCTTATGGGGAACCTTCGTTTATGATCCAATAGCACACTGGGTCTGGGGAGGAGGATACATAGGAGGAGGTTCAATAGACCTCGATCCAGATCTCTCGCCATCATACGCATTAGACTTTGCAGGTGGTACTGTAGTACACATTTCTTCAGGATTTGCGGCATTGGCCGGAGCCTTAGTCCTTGGCAGACGTCTTGGATATGGCAAAGTACCAATGGAGCCACACAATATCCCAATGGTAGTCCTCGGAGCAGGAATACTCTGGTTTGGATGGTTTGGCTTCAACGCAGGTAGTGAAGTAATGGTAGACGGCATTACCGTCAGCGCATGGACTGTTACAAATACAGCAACTGGTATGGCTGCAGTTACTTGGGTGCTCATGTCTTGGGCACATACAGGAAAACCAAGTATTGTAGGAGCCGCATCAGGAGCAGTAGCAGGATTGGTAGCAATCACACCAGCTTCTGGTTGGGTAGGTCCAATGGCTGCGATTATAATTGGTATTGCAGCTGGTACAATTTGTTATGCATGTGTAGCATTCAAGAACGCACGCAAATGGGACGACGCATTAGATGTATGGGGAATACACGGAATGGGTGGTCTTACAGGTGCAGTTTTGACTGGTACATTAGCTAGCCCACACGTTTGGGATACTGGAGACGGTATCGGAGCATGGACTGGCACCGCAGAAGGAATGGAACAGCAAGCAATCAGTATCATTGGTGCATTAATCTCAATAGGTTATGCATTTGGTGTAACAATTGTAATCCTCAAAGTAATGGATGCCGTTTGGCCGGGCGGAATCAGAGTCACTCCAAAAGAAGAGGAGATTGGTCTCGATTTGGCACAGCATGGCGAAAGAGCATACGTAAACGAATAGAAAAAAACCCTTTTTTCTCTTTTTATTTTATTATCCCTTACACATTGTGTAAAGGATTTTCATAAAATTATCTTGGATTATTTTGGACAAAACCAAATGAATTTACATTTGAACTTTTAATCAAATTCATGTTAATTTCTATATCTGAATTAAATTCAATTCTCAATGATTCTAATATCATAATTGCTGACACTCGTTCTTTCAAAGAATACTCTGAAGGACATATTCCAGGAGCAGTTCATTTAGATCTATTTGCATTTCATTGGATAGATACAACAAAACAAGGAATTGAGAATTTTAATGATCAAGCAAGAAAACTACTTTCATTTCTTGGTGTTACTCCAGAAAAAAAAGTCATCTTTTATGATTCTGTTTCTGGAATGCTTGCAGCAAGAGGCGTATGGATGTTGATGTATTTTTCACATCAAAATGTTTTGATATTAAATGGAGGAATAACCAAATGGAAAAAAGAAAATCTTCCACTAGAAACAAAACCAAATAATTTCAAACCATCAGAATTTCTAGGAGAAGCAAACCCTGAAATTATTTCTGGATTTGAACACATTAGAGATAATCTAGATAATTTGAAAATTATTGATGCTCGTTCTATTGGTGAATATGATGGAAGTATAGTTAGAGCAGCTCAAACTGGTCATATTCCTAATTCTATCAATATTGATTGGAATCAAAATATCTCTGATGATGGGACTTTCAAAAGTGATGAAGAATTATCTAAAATGTATGATATCCCAAAAGATTCTGAAATTGTCACTTATTGTCAGGGGGCATATAGGGCAGCTAATTCCTATTTAGTTTTAAAAAAACTTGGATTTCAAAATGTTAAAGTCTATTTGGGCTCTTGGGGAGAATGGGGAAATAACATGGATCTTCCTATAGAAAAATAGTTTTAATTATTTTTTCTTCCAAATGAATTGATTGTAAATCAATTCTGGTCTAATCTGTTTAAATGGCTCAGCACCACCAACATACCATTTTGTAAAGAATTCATACAAGTGCAATCTGAGAGACTGAATGTATACAATTAATCCTTCAATCATCATGATTCCCAAGTTTCCTCCAATAATCATTACCATGGCTCCACCTGATTCTGCACCACCTAGAGAGGTAAATGCATTATTTACTGTCATCAGCAACGCCGCATGTACCAGCAGCATAATTCCAAGTCTCGCATAACTAATTGTGTGAGCTAAAGATTCTACTGTTTTTCCTAAAAGAACTTCCATGATCACACTTGCTGGATCTGCACCTCCTTCAGGATGTTTCTTTGCATGCATAACACCACCAACCATCATTATGACCATTGATGCAATTACGATAACAACTGCAATTCTTGTAATAATCCAAACTTGGGCCCAATCTCCAAGGAACATTGTAACCCATGGAACTGATTCTGTGTGAACTTTGGAATACATGTTCATAACATCATATTGTGAACCAATTGCACACATCATGATAACTACAATTCCACCATAAAGTGCAATGTTTGGAATTGCTTCAGTAAAGACTACCATCTTATGTCCTTCTTTTAGTCCTCTAATTACACGAAGAACCATTGCCCAAACTAAATGAACAATTCCAATGAATAATGAAACTTTCAAGATATTGATTACTTGTTCAAATGTTAATTCGGCAACACTGAGAATTCCTACAATCCAACTAACTGAATGTAAAGCTCCTCCTTCTTCTAACAGACCTTCTAGTGGTCCCATATGATCAAGGTGGAATCCAAATGCTTCTCCCGCACCCACACCCGCTATCGCAGCTGATGCACCAGAGATTGCAATTAACATTCCCCATCTTGAAAGATTACCTTGTCCCTTAAACTTGAATAACAAGCCTAATGCCATGAGTAATAATCCGTGACCCATATCTGCAAACATTAATCCGTAGAAAATTGGCCACATTAGGGCAATCATAGGAGTTGGATCTGGTTCTCCTGATTTTGGAATACCTTGACTATGGGTAATAACTTCAAAAGTTTTAACAAATTTTGGATTATCAAATAATGTTGGAATTTCTTCTTTTAGTTTAGGATCTGTGATGTCTTCTACAACTGACATCCATTGTTTTGTTGAATCTGTAAATTGTGATTCCATTTTTTTTGGAATGAAACCTTGTATAACTGCAAAATTCTTTGTTCCACCAGGTTTTCTTAAAGTTTCAAGAACATCTTTTGCAACTTGTGCTTTTTCATGAATTGATAGAATATCACGTCTAATTTTTTTAGTAATTCCTGCTAATTCTTTTTTAATTTGTTTTTGTTTTTCTGTAAGTTCTTTAATTTTTGATTCAGCTAAGGCATATGCTTCACTAGGAATTTGAGGAAATCCTTCTGGAATTTTAAATGAATTTGAATTAAAACTTCTAAGAACTTTGAGGACTTTTTCATAATCTGCATAATCTGAAATAACTAAAATTGCTGACTTTTCTTTGTTTTCTAAATCATATTTGAAAACTGTAGTTTTTTCAAGGGATCTACTAATTTCAGGATAATCTGCAGAATTTATTACAAAAAGATTTGTGTAAAAATACTTCATCAATCCAAATCCAGATAGATCGATTTTCATTTTTTTAATTACTTCAAGTGTATCCTTGAGTGAATTATACTCTTCAATTGATGTTCTGGTATTTGCTGCTTCTTCTAATAATTTTGCAGGTTTGTCAATTATTGATGGTGCTTCTTTAGCAATTCCTTCAACCATTTCTTCAATTTCATTAATTTCATAATCTTTTTTCTTAATGATCGTTCCTTTGAATAATATCTCCATTATTCCAACAGTTTGTGGAATTCCTACTCCTTTCAAAACATCGTCAATTGATTGGAAAGTTTGTTGTGCTGTGAGTAAAAGATCATCAATTTCAGGCGTAACTAAATCATTATTTGAATCAATTTTATGATACCATTCAAACTCAGTTAATCTTGAAATTGCTTTAGGTGACTCAGTTCTTGGTAGAATAACAGTTCCAAGTTTAAGATCGGCGATTCCCAAGACAATTTTTGCATATTGCCATTGAGTTTAATATCTTTCTGATAGGATTTTTTCGAAAACATTCAAATGTATTATGGGCTGACGACCTTTATTGACAACAAATTTGGCCTTAGAAGGTACAATTGATAAAATTTTAAAAAATACTGAAAATGATGTATTATCTAGTCTGAAATCCGCACTTGATGATTCACAACAAAATCTTGATGACTCTGTTACTAAATTAGAAAACGAATATGAAAAAATTATTTCAGATGGCAAAAAAGAAGCAGATAAAATTGAAAAACAAATTGTTGGAAGTTCTGATATTGAAGCCAGAAATAAACAACTTTTAGCATTAGAATCTGCAGTTGATAGAGTATTTACAAAAGCAATAGAAGAAGTATCAAATTCTAACCGTAGTGGTGATTATAGTAATCTCATCAAGTCATTATTAGATGAATCAACTAAAGTCTTAGGAACATCTGAAGTTATAGTATTTACAAATTCTAAAGATCGTGAAGTAGTTCAATCAACCTTGTCAAATTTTTCAGGTTCTGAATTATCATCTGAAACAATTGAATGCATTGGTGGGGTAAAAATTCAATCCAAAGATGGAGCTATGAAATTCGATAACACAATTGATGCAAAGATAGATCGGTTAAAGCCTTTAATTAGGAAAGAAATTGCATCAAAATTCGGGGTAAAAGAATAAGATGACAGCACAAGGTAGAATTGTTTGGGTAAGCGGTCCAGCTGTAAGAGCAGACGGCATGGCTGATGCTAAAATGTATGAAACCGTGACTGTTGGAGATTCAAAATTAGTAGGTGAAGTTATTCGATTAACTGGAGATGTAGCATTTATTCAAGTTTATGAATCAACAAGTGGATTAAAACCAGGTGAACCTGTAATCGGTACTGGAAACCCACTAAGTGTATTATTGGGTCCGGGAATTATTGGACAACTTTATGATGGAATTCAAAGACCACTAAAAGAACTATCCAAAGCATCTGGTTCATTTATTGGAAGAGGAATTACTACTACTCCAGTTGACATGGAAAAAACATACCACTTTGTTCCAACTGCAAGTAACGGCGATGAAGTTTTACCAGGAAATGTAATTGGAACAGTACAAGAAACAGATCTTATTGAACACTCTATTATGGTTCCACCAAATCATCCAGGTGGAAAAATTTCAAACCTTGTTTCAGAAGGAGATTATAATTTAGAAACTGAATTAGCAACTGTCGAAAAAGATGGTCAAAATGTTCCACTTAAAATGTATCATAAATGGCCTGTTAGAAAACCACGTCCATACAATACCAGATATGATGCAACAGTTCCATTACTTACTGGACAACGTGTAATTGATACATTCTTCCCAATTGCGAAAGGAGGAACTGGTTCAATTCCCGGAGCCTTTGGAACTGGAAAAACTGTAACATTACATCAGATTGCAAAATGGGCAAATTCTCAAGTTGTTGTTTACATTGGTTGTGGTGAAAGAGGAAACGAAATGACTGAAGTTTTAGTTGAATTCCCACATCTTAAAGATCCACGAAGTGGAAAACCGTTAATGGATAGAACTGTACTTGTTGCAAATACTAGTAACATGCCAGTAGCAGCAAGAGAAGCAAGTATCTACACTGGAGTCACAATTGCAGAATATTATAGAGATATGGGCAAAGACGTTGTTCTTGTAGCAGATTCTACAAGTAGATGGGCTGAGGCACTTAGAGAAATGAGTGGTAGATTAGAAGAGATGCCTGCAGAAGAAGGTTATCCATCATATCTTGCATCAAGATTAGCAGAATTTTATGAAAGAGCAGGCCGTGTTAGAGCAGCTGGAAGTCCAGACCGTGATGGCTCTGTAACTTTGATTGGTGCTGTATCTCCTTCAGGTGGTGATTTCACAGAACCAGTAACAACACACACAATGAGATTTATCAAAACTTTCTGGGCACTAGATGCAAAACTTGCTTACTCTAGACACTATCCATCAATTAACTGGATGAACAGTTATTCTGGTTATCTTGGTGATATTGCAAAATGGTGGGGTGAAAATATTAGTGAAGAATGGTTTGGAATTAGAAATGAAGCTTATGGAATTTTACAAAGAGAAGATACTCTAAAAGAAATTGTCAAACTTCTAGGACCTGATGCATTACCTGATGAAGAAAAACTCATCTTAGAAATTGCAAGAATGGTAAAAATTGGTCTACTACAACAAAATTCATTTGATGATGTTGATACATACTGTAGTCCAGAAAAACAATTTAAACTATTGAAATTAGTTGTAGATTTCTACAAACAAGGTCAACAATCACTTAAAGAAGGAACACCATTAGCTTCAATTCGTGATTTACCTGTTGTTACATCATTGCTTAAAGCAAGAATGGATATCAAAGATGATGAGATGCCAAAACTAGATCAATTAGAAAATGATATGAAAGAACAATTCAAAAATATTTCAGGAGTTAAAGTTACAAATTGACCACCGAAGGGGGAGTTCAATACAGCAAGATTGCTGAAATTAAAGGACCACTAGTTGTAGTTGATGATGTAGAAAATGCAGCATTTGATGAACTAGTAGAAGTTGAAACAAATGATGGAGAAAGAAGATTAGGTAAAGTTCTAGAAGTAGGAAATGGTAAAGCAATTGTACAAGTCTTTGAGGGAACTACTGGATTATCAATCTCTGGAACAAATGCTAAATTTGTTGGTAAAGTTATGGAAATGCCAGTATCTAAAGAAGTACTTGGTAGAGTTTTTGATGGATTAGGAAGACCAAAAGATGGATTGCCTGATCCTATTGCAGATCAATTTATTGATATTAACGGTGAACCAATGAACCCAGAACAACGTGAATATCCAAAAGATTTCATTCAAACTGGCGTATCTGTAATTGATGGATTAATTACTCTTGTAAGAGGACAAAAACTTCCAATCTTTTCAGGTTCTGGTATGTCCCACAATTTACTAGCAGCACAAATTGCAAGACAAGCATCTGTAGTTGGTACAGATGATGATTTTGCTGTAGTCTTTGCAGCAATTGGTGTGCAATACAGTGAAGCAGAATATTTCAGAAAAAGTCTTGAAGAATCTGGTGCACTAAAAAGAAGTGTTCTATTTTTGAATACTGCAGATGATCCTGCAATTGAAAGAATTATCACTCCGCGTGTAGCATTAACTGTCGCTGAATATTTGGCATTTGAATTAGGAATGCACGTATTAGTTATTCTTACTGATATGACAAACTATGCAGAAGCATTAAGAGAAATTAGTGCAGCAAGAGAAGAAGTTCCTGGAAGAAAAGGATATCCTGGTTATCTATACACTGACCTTTCAACACTTTATGAAAGAGCAGGCAAACTTAATGGAAGAAAAGGAAGTGTTACCCAAGTTCCAATTTTATCAATGCCATCTGATGATATCACTCATCCAATTCCTGACCTTACTGGTTATATTACAGAGGGTCAAGTAGTAGTTGGTAGAGATTTATTCAGACAAGGAGTTTATCCACCAATCAATATTTTGATGAGTCTTAGTAGACTAATGAAAGACGGAATTGGTGAAGGAAGTACAAGAGAAGATCATAGTGAAATTGCTAACCAAGTTTATGATGCATATTCTAGAGCACAAGAAGTAAGAGCATTAGCAGGAATTGTAGGTAAAGCTGGATTAACTGAAATTGATTTGAAATACATGGATGTTGGTGATGTCTTTGAAAAAGAATTCCTTTCACAAGCAACTGATGAAAACAGAACAATTGAAGAAACACTTGCTATCTTGTGGAAGATTGTCTCAAAACTACCAAAGAACGAAATTACTAAAATCAAAGACAAGTACGTAGATCAATATTATCAGGGAGAGTAACAGAATGTCATTTGGACAAAATGTAGCTGCCACAAAAATTGAACTTTTCAAATACAAAAAATCAAGTCAAGTTGCTGTTATGGTACAGGGAATTTTAGATGATAAACGTAAAGTTTTACTAAAAAATATTGAAGAGATGATTGAGGAAGCCTCAAAAGCACGTGGTGGAATTTGGGAGCCACTACAAGATATTTACTCATCAGTTAATGAGGCATATTTGGCATTAGGTGCTAGTACAGTTGATTCTGTTGCAGAATCCACACCACCAGTTATGGAAGTTGACGTACATGTCCGAAGAGTAGTAGATGTTAAAATTCCTGCACTATCAGTTACTGAAAAAGATACAAAATCTATGCCTTATGGATTTGCTGATACAAATTCTTCAATTGATAGGGCAGCAAAACAGATCAAAGAATTAATGCCTAAAATTTGTAAAGCAGCAGAATATGAAAATTCTATTTTTAGTCTTGCAAAAGCATTAGAAAAGACACAAAAACTCCTAAATGCGCTAGAAAATGTAATTATTCCTCAATATCAACAAAAAATTCGATTTATTCTTGCTACTCTTGAAGAGAGAGAAAGAGAAGAATTCGCAAAGTTAAAAAAAGTGAAGGCAAAGATGGAAAGTAGAAAATAATGGCAAAAGAAGAAATAAAAAAATTAATCGAGAATTCAAAGAAAGAATTAGATGCAAATTATGATGGATTTGTTAAATCCATTGAGGGCGATCTACAATCTTTCAAAAAGAAAACATTAGATAAAATTTAATTTTAAATTCTTATCATGATTTAAATATGGATTTATTTGAGTCGAAATTACAATGAAAACTATAGTCTTGTTACTTTTGGCTGCAGCAGCAATTTCAATTACCGGTTCTACTGGCGTTGCATTTGCAGAAGACGGTGCATCTAGTGGCGACTCTATGAAACTTCTCGGTGCTGGTTTAGCATTTGGTATTGCAGCAGGTGGAGCAGGAATAGGTCTAGGTCAAGTTGGTGCAGCAGGTCTTGCAGTAATTAGTGAGAATCCAGCATTACAATCAAAAGTATTCATCTTCGTAGGTATGGTTGAATCAATCGCAATCTACGGCATAGTCATGATGTTTATCATCTTAGGACAATAGTCCTTACTACAAATTTTTAATTTTATTATTTAATTATATTTTATTTCGTTTACATCTAAAATTCTTGCACAATATCTGCATTTGAGTATCATTGTTTCTTTATCAATTAAATCCATAACTGATTCAATATGTTCTGCACTGTTTGTAATACAATCTGGATTAGAACATCGAAATATTCTATCTATTTCATTTGGAAGTGATACTCGTCTTTTTTCAATTAATTTGTAATTTTTAATAATGTTGATAGTTGCTTTTGGAGCTATAACTGCAATTTTGTTTGTATCGTCATCCTTTAGAAATTTATTTTCTACTTTGATGATATCTTTTTTCTTTGATTTTCCACTTGGCACATTCAGAGCTATGGTGATTAAACTACCATCTTTACCATCAATTCTTAGGGCATCAAGTACCTGGAGACCTTTACCCTCATCAATATGATCAATTACCGTACCTTCTTTGATTCGTCGAACCATTAGTTCAGACTGTTCCATCAGAATACTTTGTATAGTCACCTGTATATATTATTGAAAGAATGAATGAATTCTATCAAAAGGACATAATTTCAATTAAGGATTATAGTAAAGAACAACTAGAAAAAATCTTCACATCTACAGATAAAATTATGCAATTAGACCCTATCCAAAGACGAGAAATTTGTAAAGGTAAAACTTTGGGATATTTGTTTTATGAACCAAGTACTAGAACTCGTCTTAGTTTTGATTCTGCAATGGCATCTATTGGAGGCAATTCTTTAGGGATTTCAAATATTTCTTCATCATCCACTCAAAAAGGTGAGAGTCTTGCAGATACAGTAAAAATAATGTCCATCTATTCTGATATTCTTGTATTAAGACATACTTTGGATGGTTCTAGTAGATTTGCATCTGAAATTTCAGAAAAACCTGTAATCAATGCAGGTAGTGGTACTGAAGAACATCCTACTCAAGCAATTCAAGATTTGTTTACAATTAAAAAAGAAAAGAAAAAAATCGACGGATTAAAAATTGGTATTGTTGGTGATTTGAAATATGGAAGAACTGTTTATTCATTATTGTATGGATTAGGTAACTATGATGTTGATGTTCGTTTGATTTCACCTGAATCATTACGAATAAGATCTGATTCAACTTATGAAATCAAAAAGAACTTGGACTTTACTGAATCAACACAACTTGAAGATCATATTGATGAACTTGATGTTTTGTATGTTACAAGAATTCAAAAAGAACGATTCCCTGATGAAGAGGAATATCTCAAAGTAAAGGGTAGTTATGTTGTTGGACGTGATATTGTAAATCAAATGAAAGATGATTCAATTATTTTACATCCATTACCCAGAATTGATGAAATTTCAACTGAAGTTGATAAAACAAAAAATGCTAAATATTTTCAACAAGCTGAATATGGAAAACATACTCGTGCAGCTTTGTTAGGTTTAACATTAAATGAGAATGGATTTTAATTTCCGTATTCCATATATTTAGAACCCATAAAAGATGATTAAATGAGCGAATCCAAAATTATCCCAATTTTTCCATTAGACTTAGTTTTATTTCCTAGGCAAGAGCTTCCTTTAAGAATTTTTGAGCCTCGTTACAAGCAACTTGTTGATGACTGCATGCTTGGAGATGGTCAATTTGGTGTTTGTTTGATTGATGAGCAGAATTCTGTAAATGGGTGGAATTCTCCAAAATTAGTTGGTACCATTGCTAAAATTAGTAAATGTGAAGATGTTGAAATTGATGGATTGCAACTTCATATTGAAACAATGGGTAGAAATTCATTTAAAATAAAGAGAATAATTCCACCAGCTATCTCTCAACCTACAAACTATGATCCACTCTCTGTTGAAGGTCATCAAGAAGTTTCAAAAATTCACGAAGAAATCGGTACCAATAAAAAAATGTACATTCAAGCGGAAGTAGAACTAATTCCTGAAATTGATGAAAACATTTCTCTAGTTAGATGGAAGACATTAGTTGAATTATGGAAAAAGAAAATCATACATCAAGCATTACCTCAAGTTGTTGAATCTCATGCTCTTGATCATGTTTTAGAGCAGTATTATCTTACTAGTGATACACCCACAATTGATTATGTTTACTCTCTTGCAGCATTAGGTGCAAAGGATCCTAATGATCTTCAACCACTTTTAGAAGTACATTCTATGGATGATCTCATTGAAAAAACTAAGGAATTGTTGACAGTAAAGTAGGTTATGTCGAGAATAATGTTAACAAGTAAAATAGGCCAATGTTTTGCAAATAATGTGTCAATAAAAAATTTTTTAATTCTCTCAATAATTTTTTGTGTACTTTTTCCAGCAAATAGTGTATATGGTCATGGTTTAGGAATTGATACAATTTCATCTATTAGTATTCAGGAAAAACAATTTTCTGTTTCAGTTGAAATGCCTATGTATTTTGAAAATGATCAAGAACAAATTACAATAACAGCAACAGAATCTAAAACTGACGAAACTGTAAAAAATGTAACATATCTAATTGGGATTTTCTATAAAGATGAAATGATATTGAGAAATTATTTTTTTGCTGAAAATGGAATTTTACCAATTATTGTGACACCAACAGATAATGGAGATATTACAATTATTGGAGAACAAGATAATTTACTTGGAGCATGGTATGGAACTGAATCAAACCCCGTTGAAATAACTGGTCCATTGTTTAATTCTGGTGGTTTGTATACATTTGAAATTGAGGTAAGGACTATTGATGAACCCACAAATATCATAGAAAATTCCGGTGTATACAATGCTGATTTGACTATAGTTGAATCCAAATCTTTTCCACAAAAAGATCAAAATAACGAAGATATAGAATTTAGTACAAAATCATATTTTGATTCAGTTTCTAATCTCAAATATGATTCTATTTCAAAGGAAGTAACTTTTGAAATGCCATTTGATTGGAATGAAAGTCAAATGTCTCACGTATCTGTTGTGCATGTAGAAACACATTTTCCAAAAGATTTTGCAGAGTTTTTGAGTCCTAGTTATTCTGGTTTTGCAAATGATATCAAACTCTTTACATCATCAGTAACAGTTGATGATTATACATATGAAAATGATCGTACAGTTCATTTTGTTTTATTACAAGATCATTTGAGATTTTTAAAAAATGAAATGAGATCTTTAGAACAACCACTACCAGATAATATTGTGTTTAAATTATCTGCAAGTGAAGAACCTAAATTTCCTTTAATTGCTTATTCTGCAAGTGAAGAATTTAAAGTAAATTTAGCATGGGATCCTATGATTATAGAAACTGGTGTACCAACAAATTTTGTTTTTACCATTAGAGATAGTTATACTGATTCACCAATGAGACTATCTGATTATACATTTGTAATAATTCAAAATAATGAAGAAATTTATCGTGTAACTGATAATGCTGAAGTAGGTGGAGATTTTGAGAAATTTACCTTTTCTGAAGATCAAACAGGACCTACAATAATTAAATTTGAAAATATTAGAAATACTGGGCAAGAAACTGAATTTGCTTTAGTTGTTTTTGAAGAAACAGTTGGAGACAAGAAAATTGTCGAATCTATTGAAGAACCAGTTGTTTCACCTCAAGAATCATCTGAAGAAGGTGGCGGCTGTCTAATTGCAACAGCAGCTTACGGCTCAGAGATGGCACCGCAAGTTCAGATGCTTAGAGAAATTCGTGACAACCAATTAATGAACACCGAATCAGG